>Ga0302347_1001839_pt1 | contig 23878 bp, 21 predicted proteins | sample PhyWR1_FD_202178 | JGI IMG/M metagenome (GOLD analysis project Ga0302347, IMG submission 202178) | Leaf surface microbial communities from wheat plants in UC Gill Tract Community Farm, Albany, California, United States - DLSL W.R1 (v2)... | ecosystem: Host-associated > Plants > Phyllosphere >...
ACACGTACAACATTCACTCCCTACCGCGTTTCGCTGTGTGCTTTACGCTGTAAGTGGCGCGCATTCTATGGATGGATTGAAAGGTCGTCAACCCCCAAGGATAAATTTATTTAAATCAATGACTTCGCCCCCGTTTTGCGGCCTGCGAGGGCACTTTGCCCGCTCACACCTTGACGCCTATATTCTGGCGCATGACAAGACGCTATAGTCCACCCTGACGAGTGATGGCAATATGAAGCCATCCATTCCAGCGCTCACCTATATAGATAGCAAGGGAGCCTGAGAAGAATGAACTACGCGGCATCTGGTCGATCAGACCTATCCGCCTGATGGTCCAGTCACTACACTCTCCTGTAAACCCTATAAAGAGGTCACACCGGTGACACCACTCATGATCACCCTGCTGGTAATAGCCGGGATCGCAATACTGATCGCCATTGGCTACATGAACCATGTGGTGGAAAACAACAAGCTGGAAAAACAGCGCACCGAGATCGAACTCAACGATCGCCTGCGCCGTTGCGGTGAAATCACCGAGACGTTTCCTGGCCAGCTCATGACCCCGGCACTCAAGTTGCTGATGACCCGCCTTGAACTGAACGTCAATCAGCGCCTGTTGAACCTCAATAAGACCAACGCCGCGCTCAAGGCCCGTATTACTGAGCTGAATGCGCTGGTTGGCCAGGGCGAATCGATACCGGTTAACAACCCGCCCGCACCGATCCAGACCGAAGCCAAGGCCAAGGATGTACGCTTCCTCCTCGAAGCCCTGCACGGCCAGGTTACCCGCGCCGCCCAGGATGGTTTCCTGCCGGCCAACGAAGCCAAGCACTGGATCAGGGAAATTCGCCACATTCTGGTGTTGCTGCACATCGAGTTTTTCAACAATCTCGGCCAGCATGCGCTGCAACAAGGCCAGCCGGGCCAGGCACGCCTGGCTTTCGAGCGTGGCGTGCAGTACCTGCGTAAGCAGCCGGAGCCGGTACTCTACAGCGCCCAACTGCAAATGCTCGAATCCCAGCTGGCCCGCGCCAACTCCACCGTGCTGACCAACAGCAAGCCGGCCGAAGACGAGGTCAATGAATTGACCGAAGGCTTGAAAGTGGTGGACGCCGACGCCGAGTGGAAAAAGAAAGTCATTTACGACTGACCCCCTCCTCCGTCTCTGGCGAACCCGGGTTCGCCAGATGCCATCACTTTGCATCTATCCCCCCGCCTACGACTAGAGTAAAAAAGTGCCCCTCACTCCGTGAAGAAAGGGGCCTGCTATGCCTGTCGCCGTGATTGATGGACAACCGCTGCATTACATCGACCAGGGCTGCGGCCCGGCTGTCCTGCTGGGCTCGAGTTACCTGTGGGACCGCACTATGTGGGCGCCGCAGGTCGAGGCGCTGTCGCAAAAGTACCGCGTGATCGTGCCCGAGCTGTGGGGCCATGGCGAATCGGGCCAACTGCCACCGCGCACCCAATCTCTTGACGACCTGGCGCGCCAGTCCCTGGCCCTGCTGGACCAGTTGGATATCCCCAGCGTAAACCTGGTGGGTCTGTCGGTCGGCGGCATGTGGGGCGCGCGCCTTGCCCTGCTCGCGCCTGAACGCGTTAACAGCCTGGTACTGATGGACACGTACCTGGGCGCCGAGCCCGAGGCCACGCTTCAGTACTATTTCTCACTGTTCACGATGATTGAAGAAGCCGGCGCTATCCCTGAGCCGCTGCTGGATGTGATCGCACCGATTTTCTTCCGCGCCGATATTGACCGCGAGTCGGGGTTGTACCAGAACTTTCGCCAATCCCTGCGAGACTTCCCCCGGGAACGCCTGCTGGACAGCATTGTGCCCCTGGGCCGGCTGATCTTCAGTCGCACGGATGTGATGGCGCAGCTGCCGCGCCTGGACCGCGACACCACCTTGGTAATGTGCGGCCAGCAGGACAAGCCGCGGCCACCGGCAGAATCGGCAGAAATGGCCGAGCTGATCGGTTGCAGCCTGATCCCGATTCCGGACGCTGGGCATATCTCTTCGCGGGAAAACCCGGACTTCGTCAATGAAGCCCTGCTGACGTTTCTGGCCAACCACGCTTAATTGCCCGCGCCTTTGGTCGTCGTCAGCGCGGCGATCAGAGGCGGAAGTGCCCCACCATACCCTTGAGTTCGGCGCCCAACTGCGCCAGCTCGATACTCGACGCGGCGTTCTCCTGCATGCTCAACGCCGACTGATCGGCGCTGGCTCGAATACTGGTGACACTGCGGTTGATCTCTTCGGCCACCGAGCTTTGTTCCTCGGCGGCGGCGGCAATCTGCTGATTCATCTGCTGGATCAGCGACACCGCTGACGCAATGCTGCCCAGAGCACTTTCGGTTTCCAGCGCATCGCTGACCGCCAGCTTCACCAGTTCACCACTCTGTTGAATCTGCTGCACCGACGTTTGTGCGGCGCTGCGCAAGGTGCCGACCAGCCGTTCGATCTCTTCGGTCGATTGTTGCGTACGCTTGGCCAGCGCTCGCACTTCATCGGCCACGACGGCAAAGCCGCGGCCCTGTTCGCCCGCCCGTGCGGCTTCAATGGCGGCGTTCAGCGCCAGCAGGTTGGTCTGCTCGGCAACACTTTTGATCACGCTCAACACCGTACCGATATGCTGGATTTCCGCACTCAGGCTTTCGATGCTGGCACTGGCGCCCGTGCTGGACGTGGCCAACAGCTCGATGCGCTGCAAACTCTGACGCACCACCTGCTGGCCGCTGTCGACTTTCTCGTCTGCTGTCTGTGCGGCCTGCGCCGCTTCTTCGGCGTTACGCGCCACATCGTGCACAGTGGCAGTCATCTGGTTCATGGCGGTGGCCACCTGCTCGGTCTCTTCCTTCTGGCTGCTCACCTCGACATTGGTCTGCTCGGTAACGCTGGACAGCGAATGCGCGGAGCTGGCCAATTGCTCGATACCGGCCTGCAACCCGCTGACCATATGGCTTAAACCGTTACCCATCTGCTGCATGGCCTGCATCAACTGGCCGATTTCATCGCGCCGATTGACCTCCATCCGACCGCTTAAATCACCATCGGCAATCCGCTGAGCCACGGAGATCACACTGCGCAGGGGCGCAACGATCAAGCGGGTAATCACCCAAGATGCAATCAAGCCCACCAGCAGGGCCAGTGCCGACGAGCCGATTATCAGCAACGCGCTTTTCTTCAATTGCGCCTGCATCGACTGATCTTCGGCGTTATAGGCCTGGTTGACCCGACTGACCACCTGCTGCGCTCGATCATGCAATTGTGTGTAAACCAGTTTTTCCTGAGCCAGCAGGTCCGTGTATTCGCCGAGTTTTTCGCCGAAGGCGGCAATATGTCCCGACACCTCGCCAAGTACGGTCTGGTAGCCCGCATCCTTGACTGAGGTTTTCAACTGCTCTACCTGCGCCAGGGCCTGTTCGGCCTGCTCGATCTTGCCTTGCTCGGTATTGTCTTCGTCTACCTTACGGCTCTGATTCAGACGCACATGGGCTTCGTTCATGGCTTGCAGCATCAAGCGCGACACCTGGCTAACCTGACCGGCCTGCTCGATAAATTCGGCGCCCTCCTTGCCCTGGCTTTCCTTGAGCCCATAGGCACCGTCGTCCGCCAGACCGGCCTGCAACACATCAAGGTTGTTGGCCACACTGGACACGGACCAACTGGCCATTTCCAGGGCCAGGTCCTTGGTCTGGGTCAGTTCGACAAACTCATCGAAAGCCTTGCGATAGGCGGCAAGGGCCTGCTCGACATCGGTCATGGCTGGCACATTGGCAGCGGATTGGGTCTTGAGGCTGGCTGCCTCAGCGGCCAGGGCATCGACGGCCTCATGCAGCGCGTCGACCGCCTTGGGGTCGGCGTGCAAAGCGTAGTCCTGTTCGATCAAGCGCACCTTGAGCAAACCGCTGTTGAGCGAGGACATGGCCTTGAGCCCTTCGAACCGTTGCCCGACGGTTTGCAGGGACCATACGCCGATGGCCGCCACTACCGCCGTCAACAGCAGCACCAGGGTGAAACCCAAGCCCAGTTTTTTCGCCATACCCAGGTTGGCGAAACGTCGTTGCACGGCCGAAATCATTGCACTTGATCCTCTTGCAATGGCAGATGCCATCAAGCCCGGTAGACAAGCAGCGAGATTGGCAACGACAGGGGCCTCAACACAAGACACTGACGCCGGAATAATGGCAAAAAGCTACACACCCGTCGTTTTCAGAATGGTCGAGGTCGATCTGGCGGGCCCCACGGCACGCATCAGCGCCAAAGCCCGTTGATCTGAAGCATAGGCCACATTGATGCGCAGCCATTCACTGTATTCGCCGGTTGGGTTGAAAAGTGAGCCTGGCGAGAGCAAAACACCGAGCCGGCGGGCGAACGCCTGTACACGCGAGAAGGCATTCGCCCCCGGTCGCGCCCATAGGAACATGCCGCCGGCGGGCACGGTGAACACCTCCCACTCTTCGTCTTCCAGCACCTGTAAGGTAGCGGCCATCTCGGTGCTCAGCCGCTTGCGCAAGCGCTGCACCCATTTGCGATAGGTGCCGTTGGCCAGCAGCGTGCTGACCACCGCCTCGGCAAACCGCGAGGTGCCGAAACCGGTTGAGGTCTTGAGGGTGGCCAGCCGGGCGATAAGACTTGCCTCCGCGCTGAGGTAGCCAACGCGCAAAGCACTGCTCAAGGTCTTGGAAAAACTGGCGACGTAAATCACCCGACCTTCATGGGGCAACGCCGCGAGCCGGGTGCAGGTGGCGTGCTGCAGGTCGCCGTAGACATCCTCCTCAATGATCAGGAAGTCATCGCGACGGGCCAGCTCCAGTAGCCGCTCGGCCACGACACGGCACAGGCTGGAGCCAGTCGGGTTGTGATACAGGCTGTGAGTGAACAAGCATTTTGGACGATGGCGCTGCAACAATGCTTCGAGCGCCGGGATGTCCGGCCCGCCCGGTGTGCGCGGCACTTCCAGCAGGCGCACGCCATGGAACGCCAGCTGCCGGTAAAGATTGCCGTATCCCGGGGTTTCCACCACCACGCAGTCACCGGCGCGCAGTAACACACGGATCAGCAAATCCACGGCATGACTGGCGCCACCAGTGGTGAGAATGCAATCAAGACGAGTGTCGATATGGAGGTGCGTCAGGCGCTTTAGCAGTTGTTCACGCAACACGGGCAAGCCCAGTGGCGTGCTGTAATTGAACAGCCCGGCGGTGTCGGTGCGGCTGACTTCGCGAATCGCGTAACTGATGTCATCGCTTTCATGCCAGGCCTCCGGCAGCCAGCCGCAGCCTAGCTTCAACTCGCCCAAGGGGCTATCGGCAAAATCGCCCCAGTCGCGCTCGGCGCCTTCATACCATTGACACTCATGGGCCACAGGCGGCTCGGCCACCATAAAGCCGGCGCCGTGCCTGTGGGCCAGCAATCCTTGGGCGACCATGCGCTCTAAAGCTTCGATCACGCTGGACTGACTAAGCAGGTTATCGAGGGCCAACCGCCGCACGGACGGCAAGCGAGTGCCGGGGCTCACCTCGTTCTTGCGAATCCATTGCGTCACTGCACTGACGATTTGCTGCACTACCGGTACAAGGGCTTGTCGATCGATCCCTAAATCCATGCGCCACTCACTTCAACTGTTTGTTTTCAACCCAACGAGTTAAGCACAGAAGCGCGTGATGACAGGTCGCCAAGATTTATTAAAGTATTGATTTTATTGAGTTATTTACCTTGTGATACATATTCGATCGCGGCGTTTGGCCAGCTCCGGAAACGCCCCACATCCGTCCCAGACCTTTTCGAATGGGGCGTCACACCGCGTCCTAAATCGCCGTTGCCCCCCCGTCCACCGCCAATGCCTGGCCGGTGGTGAACGCTGCGCCATCGCTGCACAAGTACAGCACCGCGCTGGCGATTTCCTCGACCTTGCCGATACGCCCCACCGGGTGCATGGCGGCGGCGAAATCGGCCTTGCGCGGGTCGGCTTCATAGGCGCGCCGGAACATATCGGTGTCGATCACCGCCGGGCATACGGCATTGACGCGGATTTTCTTTTTCGCATATTCGATGGCCGCCGACTTGGTGAGACCGATCACCGCATGCTTGGACGCGGCATATATGCTCATCTTCGGCGCCGCCCCCAGGCCCGCCACCGAAGCGGTGTTGACGATGGCACCGCCGCCCTGGGCCAGCAGCAGCGGCAACTGGTGCTTCATGCACAGCCACACGCCTTTGACATTGACGCCCATGATGGCATCGAACTCGTCCAGGCTGCCGTCGGCAAGTTTGCCCTTTTCGATCTCGATACCGGCGTTATTGAAGGCGTAGTCCAGACGCCCATACGCCGCCAGGGTCTGCGCCATCAATTGCTGCACCTCGGCTTCCTGAGTCACGTCGCAGCGCACGAACAACGCCTCGCCACCGGCCTGACGGATCAGCGTCACCGTCCCTTCGCCGCCGGCCACATCTAGGTCGGCCACCACCACTTTCAAACCTTCGGCGGCGAACGCCAGGGCAGTAGCGCGGCCGATACCCGCAGCGGCGCCGGTGACCAGGGCGACCTGGCCGGAAAACGTCATGCTCATGGAGGGATGTCCTATGGAGGAAATATACGTGCCTGGAGTCTAGCCAAGGTCATGATGCGCACGTCAGCACTATCAAAAGGCCGGTTGGCGCTGCATGAGCGGCAGTGATAAGGCGACTGGGCCTACCATCAGCGCGGCCTATCGACGAGCATTCGCACCTCTCGCCGACCTTGCTCCCAGGCCTGCCAGGGTCTATCACTGAGCATTCATTTCTAACGAGTCCCTGCCATGACCGCCCAGACCAATCGCCAATTCCTGCTCGCCAAACGCCCGGTCGGCGCCGCTACGCGGGATACTTTCACGTACCAGGAAGTCCCAGTGGGCACCCCCAAGGACGGTGAAGTACTGGTGCGTAACGAATACCTGTCCCTCGACCCGGCCATGCGCGGCTGGATGAATGAGGGCAAGTCCTACATCCCACCGGTCGGCATCGGCGAAGTAATGCGCGCGCTGGGCTTGGGCAAAGTGATTGCGTCGAACAACCCCAAGTTTGCCGTCGGCGATTACGTGAACGGCGCCCTGGGGGTGCAGGATTATTTCCTCGGCGAGCCGCGGGGTTTCTATAAGGTCGACCCAACGTTGGCGCCATTGCCGCGCTATCTGTCCGCCCTGGGCATGACCGGCATGACCGCCTACTTCGCCTTGCTGGAGACTGGCGCGCCGAAGGCCGGTGAGACGGTGGTAATCTCCGGTGCCGCCGGCGCCGTGGGCAGCATTGCCGGTCAGATCGCCAAACTCAAAGGCTGCCGCGTGGTGGGCATTGCCGGCGGTGCCGACAAGTGTGCATTCCTAGTGGATGAGCTGGGCTTCGATGCGGCCATCGATTACAAGAACGAAGACGTACCCGCCGCCCTCAAGCGCGAATGCCCCAAAGGGGTGGATGTGTATTTCGATAACGTCGGCGGCGATATTCTCGACGCGGTGCTCAGCCGCCTGGCCCTCAAGGCTCGGGTCGTGATTTGCGGCGCAATCAGCCAGTACAACAACAAGGAAGCGGTCAAAGGCCCGGCCAATTACCTGTCACTGTTGGTCAATCGCGCACGGATGGAAGGCTTCGTGGTCATGGATCATGCCGCGAACTTCGCCGCCGCCGGGCAGGAAATGGCCGGTTGGATGGCGCAAGGCAAGCTCAAGAGCAAGGAAGATATTGTCGAGGGGCTGGAGACGTTCCCGGAAACCCTGATGAAACTGTTCAACGGCGAGAACTTTGGCAAGTTGGTGTTGAAGGTCTAAGCTCACTGGCCAAAAAAAAAACGCCTGCATCCCGTCGGTTCAGGGTGCAGGCGTTCTCGTCAGTGGCTCGCGCTCGACGTGATCAGGCGATCTCGGCAACCACTGCCGCCAGCGCCTTGGCCGGATCCGCCGCTTGGCTGATCGGACGGCCGATCACCAGGTAGTCGGAGCCGGCGTCCAGTGCCTGGCGCGGGGTCAGGATGCGGCGCTGGTCGTCCTGAGCACTGCCCGCCGGGCGAATGCCGGGGGTAACCAGTTGCAGCGACGGGTGCGCGGCCTTCAGCGCCTGGGCTTCCAGCGCCGAGCACACCAGACCGTCGAGGCCGGCTTTCTGCGCCAGGGCCGCCAGGCGCAGTACCTGCTCCTGAGGCTCGATATCCAGGCCGATCGCGGCCAGGTCTTCGCGCTCCATGCTGGTCAGCACGGTCACACCGATCAACAGCGGCTTGGGGCCGCTGCGCTGTTCCAGTACTTCGCGGCAAGCGCTCATCATGCGCAGGCCGCCGGAGCAATGCACGTTGACCATCCACACGCCCATTTCCGCAGCCGCCTTGACGGCCATGGCGGTGGTGTTGGGGATATCGTGGAATTTCAGGTCGAGGAACACCTCGAAGCCTTTGTCACGCAGGGTGCCGACGATGTCCGCGGCGCAGCTGGTGAACAGTTCCTTGCCGACCTTGACCCGGCAGAGCCTTGGGTCCAACTGGTCAGCCAGCTTCAGTGCGGCGTCACGGGTGGGGTAATCCAGGGCGACGATGATAGGAGTCTGGCAGGCGGACATTGGAATGGGCTCTCAGGCAAGTCGAAATCGGCGCGGATTGTAGCGCAAGCGACGCCGTTGCGGGATGCGATGATCGGTAAATACTGACCAAGCGCGCGCAGGCGGGCATTTCGCGCATATATTTCAAAGCCGATACATTCATGACACGCCCCCTACACGCCCCGCCGCTAGCCTCGCTCGCACGACCCACCGACCAGCACTACCAGCCATGGGGCTGGGCGCCTATGCTGACCGCAATCACCTGGCAGATGACCGCACTATGCAAACTCCTTGCGCCCCTGTGAACGACGAGCAAAAAGGCCCGGCCAGCGCCGACGACAAGCGCTGGACGACCCGCGCACTGGTGGTCGACGACGATGTGCCGATCCGCGAACTGCTGATCGACTACCTGGCCCGCTTCAGTATTCTGGCCACCGGCGTCAACGATGGCGCCGAGATGCGCCAGGCCATGCACGCCGAGACTTTCGACGTGGTGGTGCTCGATCTGATGTTGCCGGGCGAGGATGGCCTGTCGCTGTGCCGCTGGCTGCGGGCCGAGTCGGATATTCCGATCCTGATGCTCACCGCGCGCTGCGAACCCACCGACCGCATCATCGGCCTGGAACTGGGGGCCGATGACTACATGTCCAAACCCTTCGAGCCCCGCGAGCTGGTGGCGCGCATCCAGACCATCCTGCGCCGCGTGCGCGACGATCGCAGCGAGCAGCGCGCCAATATCCGCTTCGACACCTGGCGCCTGAACAGCGTGCTGCGCCAGCTGGTGGCCGACAACGGCCTGGTAGTGCCGCTGTCCAATGCCGAATTTCGCCTGCTCTGGGTATTTATCGAACGCCCACGCCGGGTACTGAGCCGCGAGCAATTGCTGGATGCCGCGCGCGGGCGTTCCATCGAAGCGTTCGATCGCAGCATCGACCTGCTGGTCTCGCGCCTGCGGCAAAAACTCGGGGATGACCCCAAGGCACCGCAGTTGATCAAGACCGTGCGCGGCGAAGGTTACCTGTTCGACGCACGGGACATCGGCTGATGCGCGGCACCTTCAACACGCTGTTTGGGCGGCTGTTCGGTGTGTTGCTGGTGGCCATTGTGCTGGCCCATGGGCTGGCGTTTTTCTGGTTTCACCACTACGGCCCGCCCCCGCCGCCGCCCGAGGAGACCTTTATCGAGCAGTCGGACGGTACGATGAAACCCTTGCCCAAGCATCAACGACCCTGGTTCGGCGGCCCGGTGGTGCCCCTGACGTTTCAATTTATCTCGCTGATCATTGCCGCCTGGTATGGCGCCAAGCTGCTCAGCCGGCCGATACAGCGCCTGAGCGAAGCCGCCGAACGCTTGAGCCTGGACCTCGACAGCCCGCCGCTCAACGAGTCCGGCCCGCTGGAAGCGCAACAGGCCGCATCGACCTTCAACCTGATGCAACGGCGCATTCGCGAGCAGGTCAGCCAACGCTCACGCATGCTCGGCGCGGTGTCCCATGACCTGCGCACGCCGTTGTCGCGCCTCAAGTTGCGCCTGGAGCAGATCGAAGACACCCGCCTCCAGGGCCAGATGCGCCAGGACCTGGACGACATGATCGGCATGCTGGACGCGACGTTGAGTTACCTGCACGAACAACGCACCAGCGAAACCCGACACTGGCTGGACGTGCAGGCGCTGGTGGAATCCCTGAGCGAAAACGCCCAGGACCAAGGCTGCGACGTGCAGTTTGCCGGCACCTGCGCACCGCTGCAGGTGCAACCCATGGCCTTGCGTTCGTGCCTGAACAATCTGATCGACAACGCCCTGCGGTACGCCGGCACGGCGCGTATCGAACTGGCCGACAGCCGTGACGCGCTGGTGATCCGGGTAATTGATCACGGCCCCGGGATTGCGGCGGACAAGCGCGAGGCGGTGTTCGAGCCGTTTTTTCGACTGGAGGGCTCGCGCAACCGCAACTCCGGCGGCGTCGGCCTGGGCATGACGATTGCCAAGGAAGCCGTGGAACGCCTCGGCGGCCGCCTGTGCCTGGAGGAAACCCCAGGCGGCGGCTTGACCGCGGTGATGCGCTTGCCCAGGGCTTAAAGAGCCTGGTCGTCCCGACGGCCCTGGGCGTGAGTTGCGCTCCAATCCATCAACAGGCTGTAGGCCACTGCGAGCAAGGTCGGGCCGATAAACAAGCCGATAAAGCCAAAGGCAATCAAGCCGCCGAACACCCCTAGCAGCACGATCACCAGCGGCAGGTTGCCGCCACGGCTGATCAGGTAGGGTTTGAGCACGTTGTCCACGCCACTGATGATGAAGGTGCCCCACACGCCAAGGAATATCGCGTAGGTGTAATCGCCCTTCCAGGCCAGCCACGCCGTGGCCGGGATCCACACCAGCGGCGGGCCCATGGGAATCAGGCTGAGCATAAAGGTGACGATGCCCAGCACCAGCGCCCCTGGCACACCGGCAATAATGAACCCCACCAACGCCAACACGGCCTGGGCCGCAGCCGTGCCGATCACGCCGTTGACCACCCGTTGAACGGTTCCGGCCACCAGTTCGATGTAGTAACCGGCGCGGTCGCCGATCAAGCGTTCCAGCAAACGATGGACGAACATCGCCAAACGCGGCCCGTCGCGGTAGAAAAAGAACACGAAGACCAGGCTCAGGGTGAGTTCCAGAATGCCCCCGCCGATCTGCGCGCTACGCGCCAGCAGCCAGTTGCCCACCTGCCCCAGGTACGGTTTGAGGCTGACCATCAACGCAGCGCCCTGCTGATCGATGCTGTCCCACATCGCCGCCAATCGCTCGCCTACTAATGGGATCGCGCCCAGCCACGTCGGCGCCTCGGGCAGGCCATCGACCTGAATATCCTTGATCAACGCCACGGCATCACGCACATGGTCGGCCAGGTTAAACCCCAGCCATACCAGCGGCACCGCCACCAACAGCATCCAACCCAAGGTCAGGATCGCGGCGGCCAGGGACTCGCGCCCACCCAGCCAGCGCGTGAGCAACACCATCAGCGGCCAACTGGCAAATGCCAGCACCGCGCCCCAGAACAGCGCCGACCAGAACGGCGCCAACACCCAGAAACTGGCACCGAACAGCACCAGCAGCAGGATTTGCACCAGCAGGCGATCGTTATTGAGCATGGGGAATCTCTAAAAAAAGGAGGCTTTAGGAAGAAAGATTAGGCGAACGGCGCGGGCCCGTTCGCCAGGTGGCGATCAGCGTATCAGATGCAGGTGCAGACCTTGGGTTTCACCGTTGCCGCTCTCCATACGCGCCGCGCGCACGCCCTGCTCGATCAGCGCCTGACGCCAGGCTTCGGCGCTCGGGCCGCTGAGGCTGACGCGCAGGGTGGTATCCAGGTTCAGGCCACGGGAAATGAGGGTCAGCCACGTGGCGTCCGGTTCACCGCTCAATGCGGGGAAGTCCAGCTCGCCGGTGCTTTTGAGCTCACGCAACAGTGTGGCCGAGGTGGGCAACAGGTCGCCCAGCGGCGTCGCGGCGTCCAATTGCTCGACGTGCAAGTAGGCGCGACGATTACCGCGGGTGATGCCGTACAGGGCGACCAGCGAATTGGCCTGGGGCTCGGCCAGGCGCACTAGCAGGTATTCCTGCTGACTATCAGCGCCCACCAGCTTGGCGTTGCCGAAAATCTCGTTGGCCCACAGACTGCTTTCACCGCAGTCCCGAGCCTTGCACCAGAACAGCAGTTGCGCGCCCTGGGCCTGCAACGCCTCGCGCGTGGCGGTGAACGCCGCACTGGAGCTGTGGTCGGCGGGCAGTTCATAGGTAATGGCGGTGGTCTGGCCCCGCGCGAGGGCCTGGCCTTCGTAACGCAGTTGGCCGCTGATCTTGCGGATCGCGCCCAGGGGGTAGATGCGTTCTTTTTCTTCGGCGGGGCGATAATCGACAATCTGCGCGTCGACCTGACGGGCCACGGCGGGCAGGTCCTGGCTGCCCGGCACGTCGGCGGCGAACACCAACGGGCTGAATACGCATAACCCCAGAGCACGAATAGATCGGTTGCGCACGCTCATCGGATTGGTGAGCCCTGACCGAGGGTAAGCGTCGCGGTATTAAGATCGGTGTTGAATATGTGCATGGTTGACTCCCGTTCAATCCGCCCAGCCTCGGCAGTTGACCGCGCCAAGTCAAGGCGCGGAGAAGAACCGATTGAAACAGTCTGCAACAAGGACCGCGCCAGGCTCATCATTCAGGTGTAAATGATGGCCACCAGGCAGCGTGGTTACCGTAAAGGGTAGCTGGGAAAGCAATTCGGGATGTTTCGATAGCATGCCGTCGGCAGCGACCACCAATTGCGTAGGGCAGTCAACTCGCCGTATGAAGGCCATCGCCTGCTCATCGGTCAGGCGCATTGGCGAAGCCAGGGTCAAGCGACTGTCCGTGCGCCAGGTGTAACCGCCAGGCACCGGCATCAAACCGCGCTGGGCCAGCAGTTCAGCGGCCTCGCGGCTGACGGCCACCAAGCCTTTCATGCGCGCCTCGACCGCGCGTTCCAGCGTGCCGTACACCGGTTTACGTTTGCCCAGCAGGTTCAATTGCGCCTGCAATGCCATGCCCAGCCGCTCGGCCGCATTTTCGCCCGGCGCAGTGGGTGGAATCACACCGTCAATCAACCCCAGATGGGTCACACGCTCGGGTAAGGCCCCGGCCAGCACCATGGACACAATGGCGCCGAGGGAATGTCCCAGCAGTGCAAAACGTTTCCACCCCAGTTGCTCGGCCACTTGCAGCACGTCGAACACGTAATCCCACAAGGCATAGCCGGCGCCCACCGGGCGGTGCGCCGAGTGCCCGTGACCGGCCATGTCCAGGGCCACAATGCGCAGCCCGGTCAACTTCGGCGCCAGGCGCGCGAAGCTGTTGGCATTGTCCAGCCAGCCATGCAAGGCGATCACTGGCAAACCGTCCTCGGGCCCAAACAAATGGGCGGCCAACTCGATATGGGGCAAGCTCAGGCGCACTTCTTCAACTGATGTGCTCATGCGCAGCTGCGCTCACGGGCGTCCCAACGGGCGAACAGGTTCTTGATCAAGGTCGCGGTGTCCTGCGGGCGTTCGAGGGGGAACATATGGCCGCCAGGCATGGTGAGCATTTCGCCCATGGGCAAACGCCCGACGCCGCTGGCGTGGTGACGCATTACCACGCGGCTCTGCCGACCGCGCACCACCGCCAGCGGCACCTTCATCTGGCGCACTTGGCCGGGGCTGGTGTGGGGCACGCCGCGGTAGATACTGATTTCGGTAGCCGGGTCGAAGCGCAGCCGCAGACGATCGCCCACCGTTTGCAGGCCATGTTGCAGGTAGGCGTCGAAGCAATCCGGATCGAAGCCACGAAACAGGGTCTTGCCGGCGAAGTAGCTGCGCGCGGCATCCAGGTCGGCGAACTCCTCGCGCCGGCCGAGGGTGCGCCCGGCCGGGGTCAGCCGGTCGATAAACCCAAAACGCTTGGCGGCACGGATCACCCAGCGGTCGGCGCGGGTCAGTACCGGGGAATCGAGCATCACCACGCCGCGATACAGTTGCGGGCATCGCAGGGCGGCGTGCAAGTGCAAAACGCCGCCCAGGGAATGGCCCACGCCCCACACCGGTTGCGGCTGCTGCTCCAGATGATGGATCAGTTCATCCACCAGGTTCTGCCAGTTATCATCCACCGGAAACCGTGGGTCGTGACCGTGCTGCGGCAGGTGGGCCACCGTATATTCCGGGGCCAGGGCCGCAAAGAGCTTGCCGTAGGTGGCCGATGGGAACCCATTGGCGTGGGCGAAAAACACGTGCTGCGACATACCGGATCCATCTGCAATAACCGAACTCGATTGTCAGCATGCCCGGCAGGCACGGCAATGACTGTAACTGCCAGGAATGATGACACTCACGCCATGCCTATCGGGCCGGCGGGTTCTCGCCCAACGGCACCACGGCCATGGTCAGGCGCGAGATGCAGGTGGGCTTGCCTTCTTCGTTGCTCAGGCGGATATCCCATACCTGCGTGCTGCGGCCGATATGCACGGCCCTGGCCACCGCCGTTACCCGCCCGCTACGCACACCGCGCAGGTGGTTGGCGTTTACTTCAAGGCCCACGCAGTAGTACTTGCTGGTGTCCACGCACAGGTACGCGGCCATCGAGCCGATGCTCTCGGCCAGCACCACCGACGCGCCGCCATGCAGCAGGCCAAATGGCTGGTGCGTGCGCGCATCGACCACCATGCTCGCGGTCAGGGACTCGTCGTCGAAGCTTTCGAAGCGGATATCCAGCAATTCACCGATGGTGTTTTTCTGGCTGGCATTGAGGTGTTCGATATTCGGTTGGGTGCGCCACAGGCTCATGCAGGTGTCCTTTGGTGTTTTTATGATGACCCTAATCCTGCCACACAATCGCTTCGGTGCGCTCGCTCCAAGCGTGCAAATGTGCGCCGTAAGTCGCTTCGATCACGTTGCGCTTGATTTTGAGGGTGGGCGTGAGAAAGCCGTTTTCCACGCCCCATACGCCGTTGACCACCACCAATCGGCTCAAGCGCTCATGTTTATCCAGCGTGGCGTTGGTCTGTTGCAACCAACGCTCAAGGCTGCCTTGCAAGGCCGCGCGCGCTTCGCTCGGGGCCGCTTGCGACAACACGCACAGGCCCATCGGCGCCGCCAGGCCATCGCCGACCACGCACACCTGTTCGATCCGTGCATGCTCGGCCAGGCGGTTTTCGATGGGCGCCGGCGCGACGTATTTGCCCTTACTGGTCTTGAAGATTTCCTTGAGCCGTCCGGTCAGGCGCAGGCGCCCCTCGGCATCCTGCTCGCCTTTGTCACCGGTACGCAGGAAGCCGTCGGCGGTGAGGGCTTCGCGGGTTTTATCCGGGTCTTTGAAGTAACCGAGCATGGTGGCCTCGCTGCGCACTTGCACTTCACCGTCGGGGTCGATGCGCACCTCGACGTCGGGGCATGGGGTGCCGATCCAGCCGATGGTCTGCTGGCCGGGGCGGCATACGTGGGAATAGCCGCAACTTTCGGTCATCCCGTACACCTCCAGCACATCCAGCCCGAGGCGCCGATACCAGTGCAGCAGAGCTTCGGGCACTGGCGCCGCGCCGGACAGCGCAACGCGCAGCGCGTCCAGCCCCAGGCCGGCAAGTACTTTGCGGCCTATGCGCGGCCCGATAAACGGCAGGCGCAATAGCCTATCCAGGCGGCGCGGCGGCACCTTGGCGTAGACACCCAGTTGGAATTTGCTCCAGATCCGCGGTACGCCGAACAAAGCGGTGGGCCGCGCCCGGCGCAGGTCGGTTAGAAATGTGTCGAGGCTCTCGGCGAAAAATACCGTTTGCCCGGTGTAGATCGCCGCCAATTCCACGAACATCCGCTCTGCCACATGGCACAGCGGCAGGTACGACAGTAACCGATCGCCCTCCCCCAGGCCGAACAGTTGCGTGCCACGGGTGGCGGCGAACCCCAAGGCGCCGAAGCTGTGCATCACACCTTTAGGCAGGCCGGTGGTGCCGGAGGTGTAGATGATGGTTGCAAGCGCCGTGGCATCGGGCGTCGGATCGTCCTCAATCGGTGTGCAGGCTTGTAGATCGGCCCAACTGAAATCGAACACGCCAGGCGGGCACAACGGCAGGCTGATGGTCGGCACGCCGTGGGGCACGCCAGGCGCCATGGCGGGCCAGTCGTCGAGCTTGCCGACCAGCACCAGCGCTGCCTCGGAATGGGTCAGCACATGGGCGACTGAATCAGCGGTGAGATTGGGGTACAGCGGCACCGAAACGTGCCCGGCCATCCAGATCGCCAGATCGGCGATGATCCAGTGGGCGCAGTTTTTCGAAATCAGGGCAATGTGCGAGCCGGGGGGCAACGCCCGCTCACGCAGCCATTGGGCGGCGCGGCGGGCCTGCTGGCCCGCGTCCGCCCAGGTAAGGCGCTGCACCTCGCCGCCGCCCAAGGGCTGCACCAGAAACGTCTTGTGGGGGTGACGGGTTTCTCGCTCGAAGAACACCGGTAGCGGCAAACGAACAGCGACAGGCATGGAACGCGCTCCTTTGTGGTTCGACTATAACCAACCAAGCACTTGCTCGGCTGACTATAGAGCACCCACAAAGAAGATCCATCCCCTAAGGATTTTTTACGCTCACCAGGTTCATCAGCCCCGCCAACGCAAATTCGCCCTCCAGCTGCGCCAGGCTGGCGGTGTACATCGGCTGCGGCTGGCGCGAATGGCCGTGTTGCAGAAAGCTGATGAGATTGCCCACCAACGGTTGATGGCTGACCAGCAGTACGTTGTCCTCAGCCTCCAGATGCGCCAGCACTTGCGCTGGGCTGCCCTCGGGCGTGAGCCACGCCACCGTGCGAATGTCCGGCACAAAACCCAACGCATCGCGCACCAGTCGGGCGGTCTGCTGTGCCCGCACGTAGGGGCTGGCGATGATCGCGCCAAGGGGCTGACCGATAAGGTGCGCGGCGCTGCGCAATACTTCAGCGCGGCCACGCTCGGTAAGGTTGCGTTCGGCGTCGGTGCGCGCATGGGCCTCGGCCTCGCCGTGGCGCAGAATCCACAGCTTCACAGTTTCGGCTCTTCGTCGCGGACCGGGTGCGGTGCCGGTGGCACGCTGTGAGCCGCTTCGCCTTCGGGTACGCGCGGTGCCGGCCAATCAGCGAACGGCCAAGGCTTTTGCTCGGTATGGAAACTGCCGAAACGACCGATCTGCGCCAGGAACTGGCTGAGGCTGTCGCCGACATTCATCAAGCCGAGGTTCGGCGCGCCGTAGATCAGGCGATAAATCAGTTGCACCACCACCAGCACACCGAGGAGGAACTGCGCCACTTGCCAGACCAGGGCAAACACCAGCATCCACAGGATGCGCAGGCCGATGGCTTCATACTTGGGGGCTGCTTTCGGATCGTTCATGGTGCGTTCCTCAGTTGAAACCACTGGTGGAAATAAAGTCGACGTCGGTTTTGGGCTCGGCCCGCATCAGCAGTTCGATGACCTGATTCAAGGTGCGCCCTTCGAACAGGATCGCGTGCAACCCGGCGACCAGCGGCATATACACACCCGCCTCCTGGGCCTTGGCCTTGAGCACTTTGAGCGTGTTGACCCCTTCGGCCACTTCGCCCAGGCGCGTGACGGCCTCATCCAGGCTCAAACCCTGGCCGAGGGCGAACCCCACTTGGTAGTTGCGGCTTTTGGGCGACGAACAGGTGACGATCAAATCGCCCACGCCGGCCAGCCCGAGGAAGGTCATCGGATTGGCCCCCTGATTCACCGCGAAGCGGGTCATCTCCGCCAGGGCGCGGGTGATCAGCATACTCTTGGTGTTTTCGCCCATGCCCAGCGCCACCGCCATGCCGGCGATGATCGCGTAGACGTTTTTCAACGCGCCGCCCAGCTCCACGCCAAAACGGTCGCTGCTGGCGTAGACCCGGAACGTGCGGCCATGCAACACCGCCTGGACGCGCTCGCACAGCGCCTCGTCGTCACTGGCCACCACGGTGGCGGTCAAGGCGTGCTCGGCCACTTCCCGCGCCAGGTTCGGCCCAGATAGCACGCCGATGCGGGCCTGGGGCGCGATTTCTTCGAGGATTTCGCTCATCAGCTTGAAAGTCTGCGCCTCGATGCCCTTGGTCAGGCTGACCAGCATCTTGCCCGCCAGGCGTTCGGCATGGGGCGATAGCACCGCGCGCAAGGCGCTGGAGGGCAGCGCGACGAAACACAGCTCGCAGTCTGTAAGAGTGGCCAGCAGATCGGTGACCGGCTCGACTGCCGGGTGGATCTTGATGCCTTTAAGGTAGCGCGGGTTTTCCCGGTGTACACGGATGGCCTCGGCCTGCTCGGGATCACGCATCCACTGGCGCACCGGGTGGCCGTTCTCCGCCAGCAGGTTAGCCACGGCGGTACCGAAACTTCCGCCTCCCAGGACCGCAATAGGGCGCTGTTCAGTCATATGCAATCCGTTAATCCATACCAGTGGCGATGGCGGCATTATACGGAGCGACCCGCTTGCGGCCAGCCCCCGTGTCAATTCGCGCGTTTGTCGGAAAATGCCATGCTGGTGTGACGTAATTACGGGCGCGGCGAATGGCAAATGGCCGCGCCTCAGTTAACATGGGCGGCTATCCGTCATTATCAAGGCCGCACCGTGTATTTGGGCCCTCCTCCGCGCTCCTCTCTCTTGCTGATGCTGTTGTGCAGCAACGCCGTGCTGGCCGACGATCTGTTCCTCGACAGCCAGCCGCTGCCGCAGGTATTGACCGCCACGCGCCTCAAGCAATCGGCCGCCGCCGTACCCGGCAGCATGACGGTGATCGACAGCGAGTTGATCAAGGCCAGCGGCGCGCGGGACATCAGCGAACTGCTGCGTCTGGTACCGGGCATGATGGTCGGCTACACCACCGGCAATCAGGCGGCGGTCAACTACCACGGCACCAGCGCCAGCGACGCGCGGCGCATGCAGGTGTTGATCGACGGCCGTTCGGTGTATCGCGCGGGCCTGGCCACCGTGGACTGGAGCGACATCCCGGTGGCCATGGAGGATATCGAGCGCATCGAGGTGTTCCGCGGCCCCAACACCGTCAGCTATGGCGCCAATGCACTGATGGCGGTGGTCAATATCCTCACGCGCTCCCCGGCCAACAGCCACGGTTCGCGGGTCAAGGTGATTCGCGGCGAGCGCGGCATCAACGACTTCTATGCCAGCCAGGGCGTGGGTTGGGAGACCGGCGATCTGCGCCTGTCTTTGTCCGGGCAACAGGACGACGGCTTCGACAGCGACGCCGCCGGCGCCGACCGCCGTGACGGCCGACGCCTCAACCGCTTCAGCCTGGCGGTCAGCCAGACGCTGAATGCGCAGCAGAGCATCGACTGGCAATTGGATGCCAAGGAAGGCACCAATCAGCGTCCATATACCTACAGCCCGGTGTTCGCCGGCATTACCGAAGGCGGTAATAATTCTGACGTTACCGCCAAGGACTACGCCGCTTCCCTGCGCTGGAATGTCGACTTCAACCCCGAACACAGCCTGTACATCCAGGGGTCGGCCCAGCAATGGGATCGTCGGCAAATCTGGAAAGCCTGCGACGCCAAGGTCTCGTTCAGCCCGGAGCTGACCCAGCTGTGGCAATTGAACCCCAACTACGCGGAAAAACTGGCCCGGCATATGGACGTCTACAGCCAGGGCAGCGCACCACCGGGCAGCGCCGCCGAACAAGCGCTGGCCAATCAGGTGTTGGATCAATGGCGCAACGGCGCCAACCAGAGCGTCTGCGGCGATATCGACCAAAGCACCCGCGAAAGCCGCTACGACCTGGAGCTGCAGGACACCCTGAGTCTGTCCGACAGCCTGCGCCTGGTCAGCGGCATGAACTACCGCTACGACCGCGCCGACTCCGACACCTACTTCAACGGCACCCTGGACGACACCACCTGGCGCCTGTTCGGCCAATTGGAATGGCGCGCCAGCGAACATTGGCTGCTGCAGGGCGGCGCCATGTATGAAGACACGCACCTGAGCGGCAATTCACTGACACCGCGGGTGGCGGTCAACTATCTGATCAACCCGCGCCATGGCCTGCGCGCCGTGTACTCCGAGGCGATCCGCTCGCCGGACATGTTCGAGAACAACGTCAACTGGAGCTACCGCGTCACCAACCTGAGTTCCCCGGCGTTTGGCCAGACCTCCGCGCAATACTTCGTCAAGACCCGGGGGCCGGGTAACCTCGACAAAGAGCGGATGCGCTCGCGGGAACTGGGCTATAACGGCTTCTTCGCCGACATCGGGTTGAACATGGACGTAAAACTGTTCTATGACGAAATCACCGACATGATCAGTTCGCCATTGCGCAATAACCAATACATCGCCAGCAACGCCAACAGCTCGCGCTTTACCGGTGCCGAATCTCAGTTCGACTGGCGCGTGAGTAACGCCGACCGCCTGCGGCTGACGTATGCGTATGTCGATGCCAGCGCCAGCAACCGGTTGGACAAAGCGCAAACCGCGCGTAACAGTGGCTCGGCCGGCTGGCTGCGTGAATGGGGACATGGCTGGTCCAGCGCGCTGTTCTACTACGGCGACGATGCGCTCAACCAATACCGCTTCGAACGGGTCGACTTGCGGGTGGCCAAGCGCATCGCGTTGGGCAAAGCCAATGTGGAACTGGCTGGCATGCTGCAACAACGCCTCGACGACCAGCCGACCACCTGGGCTGATAACACCTACGACCAGCGCCATGTGCTGTATTTCAGCGCAGAGTTAGAGTTCTAGCATGGCCGGCCCGTCACGGATGACTTCCCTTTCTATCCATAAGCTCTGGCGCCATTGTGCGCTGCTGGCGTGCCTGCTGCTGGCGTCGCCGACGTGGGCGGCCGAGATCCTGCTGACCGCCGCCGAAGACAGTGACGGTGTGCATGCTTTCACCCAGGCCCTGGCCCAGCAACGTCCCGAAGACCACGTAACGTTCACCCCGCTCAAAGACTTACCCGCCCCCGGGCGCGTGCCTGCCAGCACGCGCCTGATCCTGCTGGACTTGGCCAGCCTCGATTGGCGCCTGCAAGACAACCTGGGCCCGCCGACACTGGTGCTGCGTATCAGCCGGTTGCAGGCTCACCGACGTCCTGGCGCCGCCCAGCATCCGCGCGTGAGCCTGCTGTGGAGCGATCCGCCTCTGGAACGGCAATTGCGCCTGATCGCCAGTATCCTGCCGCGAGCCCGCCGCATCGGTGTGCTTTACGGTACCGAGAGTGAGTTCCTGCTGCCGGAACTGCGCCAGCATGCGGAGCCCTTGGACATGACCATCGTGCCCCAGCGCTGGGACACCATCAGTGACAGTCGCCCGCTGCAAAACCTGTTCAGGAATAGCGACGTACTGCTCGGCCTGGATGACCCGCAGCTGTACAACCCGAAAACCGCGAAAAACCTGTTACTGAGCAGTTATGCCCAACAATTGCCATTGGTGGGCCCAAATGCAGGATTCGTGCGGGCCGGCAGCTTGGCCAGTACCTACAGCGACCAGGCCGATTGGCTGGCGGTGCTGGACCGCCTGCTCGACCACGCCCCGGCGAACTGGCCGCGCTCGCTGTATCCGGACCACTTCAAAGTCGTGGGCAACCCGCAAGTGGCGCGCTCACTGGGCATCGAACAGTTCGACGAAGCCAACGTCGCCGCCCGCCTGGCCGAAGGAGAAAAACGCCCATGAGCCTGCGCCGTCGTTGGGGCATCAACACCCGCACCCAGCTCATTACCCTGGGGCCGGCGTTGTTACTGACGTTGCTGTTGATCAGCTTCTTCACCTTCGTACGTATCCAGGACTTGCGCCAGGAGCTGGATCACACCGGCCAATTGATCGCCAACCAACTGGCCCCGGCCACCGAATACGGGGTGATTTCCGGCAACAACGATGTGCTCGAAAGCCTGCTGCGCGCCACCCTGGCAACGCCCCATGTGCGTTTTCTGGAAATCCAGGACAGCGCCGAAAACATCTTGGTATATGTCGAACAGCCCTCGGAAAAACATGACCGCTCGCTGTCGGTAAAAGTGTTCCAGGCGCCGATCCGTCTGCAGCACATTCAGCTGGGCAATGACTTTTTCCAGGACAACCTCACCGAGCCGAAGGCCCCGCGCGCGGATTATCTGGGCCGGGTCATTGTCGGCATGTCCAACGATGCGTTCAGCCAACGCCAGCAGGAAATCCTGTTCAAGGCCGGGATTCTCGCGCTGTTCACGCTGCTGTTTACCTTCTTGCTCGCCCGACGCCTGGCCGCCAGCCTGTCCCAGCCGATCAGCGCGATGGGCAACGCTGTAAAGGCCATCCAGCAAGGCCAGTACAAGACGGCGCTGCCGATTGTGGACGACTCGGAACTGGGTGACCTGTCGCGGCATATCAACAACCTGGCCGAAGGTCTCAACCAGGCCAGCCGCGAACAGCAGCAGGCCATGGCCCAGTTGATCCAGACCCGCGAAGAGGCCGAGCGCGCCAACAATGCCAAGTCGGATTTCCTGGCGATGATGAGCCACGAATTGCGCACGCCGATGAACGGTGTACTGGGCATGCTGCAATTGCTGGAAACCACCGAGATGACTGAGGAGCAGACCGAATACGCGGCGCTGGCCTCCGAATCCACCGAGCATCTGCTCAAGGTGATCAACGATATTCTCGATTTTTCGCGCATCGAGCGCGCAGCTCTGGAACTTGAACATATTCCGTTCAACCTCGCCGACCTGATCAACAGTTGCGCCCAGGCCTTCCAACATAGCGCCCAGCAACGAGGGCTAGCGCTGCGCTTGCCGATCCCGCCGGGTATGGACGCACTGCGGGTGCGGGGCGACCCTACGCGTATCCGCCAGATTCTAGTGAACCTGATCGGCAATGCGCTGAAGTTCACCGAACACGGCAGCGTCAGTATCGAGCCGCACTGGCAGACCCTCGACCATGAACTGGTGTGGTTCACCTGCACGGTGCGCGACAGCGGCATCGGGATTTCCGCCGAACGCCTGGAATTGATGTTCGACGCGTTCCAGCAAGCCGACAGTTCCATTTCAAGACGTTACGGCGGCACCGGCCTCGGCCTGCCCATCGCCCGCACACTGGCCGAACGCATGGGCGGCACCCTGCGCGCCCAGAGCGAAGAAGGTCGCGGCTCGGTGTTTACCCTGGAAATCCCTCTGGCGATTGATCAGCAGAGCCTGCCGTCCATCGCCCCGGATGCCGAACGTAAAAATAGCGCTGGCGAAGGGCGCCATGTGCTGTTGGTGGAGGACAACCCGGTCAACCGCACGGTGGTCGAGGCCATGCTGCGCAGTCTGGGGTTTGAGGTGAGCCTGGCCACCGACGGCGCCGAGGCGATACGCAGCGCCGAGAGCCTGATTTTCACCGCGATCCTGATGGACTGCCGACTGCCGCTGATCGACGGCTACGAAGCCACCCGACAGATTCGCCAGTTACCCGGCTGCGCCGATTTGCCGATCATTGCGCTCACCGCCAATGCCTTGCAGGGCGACCGTGAAGCCTGTCTGGCGGCCGGAATGAACGATTACCTGGCCAAGCCGTTCAAACGTACGGATTTGCAGCATGTCCTGCAGCGTTGGGTGCAGTAATACGGCCTTATCAGCCAACTGCGACTGGCGTGAAAGACGAAAGTGCGGCAGTCTTAGGCACCCAAACGGGCCCTTGAACGGGCCCGGTTTAAAATTTCAGTGAACAAGTGTACATTCAGTACCTTGACGCTGTGACTTTCACTACAACGCAATAGTCTATGTGTAGGCTGCCGGTCTGAGGCATGAACGCTTCAGTCGGTTCGGGAAGATTTGCCCTACCCTG
>Ga0302347_1001841_pt1 | contig 23831 bp, 21 predicted proteins | sample PhyWR1_FD_202178 | JGI IMG/M metagenome (GOLD analysis project Ga0302347, IMG submission 202178) | Leaf surface microbial communities from wheat plants in UC Gill Tract Community Farm, Albany, California, United States - DLSL W.R1 (v2)... | ecosystem: Host-associated > Plants > Phyllosphere >...
CCCACCCAAGAGCATTGATTTCTGCTTTTTCGATAAAGGAGCTTTTATGAAACTGCTGCGCTACGGCGAAAAAGGTCAGGAAAAACCCGGTCTGCTCGATGCCCAAGGCAATATCCGTGATTTGTCGGCGCATATCGCCGATGTCGCAGGCAAGGCGCTGGAGCCTGCAAGCCTTGAAGCCCTGAGTAAAATCGACCCGGCCAGCCTGCCGCTGGTCAACGGCTCGCCACGTATCGGCGCTTGCGTCGGGCAGGTCGGCAAGTTCATTTGCATCGGCCTTAACTACGCCGACCACGCCGCTGAGTCCGGGCTGGCCGTGCCGTCGGAACCGGTGGTTTTCAACAAGTGGACCAGCGCCATTTGCGGCCCCAATGATGACGTCGAAATCCCTCGCGGCTCGGTCAAGACTGACTGGGAAGTTGAGCTGGGTGTAGTCATCGGCAAAGGCGGCCGTTACATCGACGAGAGCAACGCCCTGGACCACGTCGCCGGTTATTGCGTGATCAACGATGTGTCCGAGCGTGAATGGCAACTCGAACGCGGCGGCACCTGGGACAAAGGCAAGGGTTTTGACACGTTCGGCCCCATTGGTCCATGGCTGGTGACCCGTGACGAAATCCGCGACCCGCACCAACTCAAGCTATGGCTTGAGGTCGACGGACAGCGCTACCAGAACGGCAATACCAACACCATGGTGTTCCAGATCCCGGCGCTGATTGCCTATCTGAGCCGCTGCATGTCGCTGCAACCGGGCGATGTGATTTCCACCGGCACGCCGCCGGGTGTGGGCCTTGGGGTCAAGCCTGTGCCGGTGTTCCTGCGCGCTGGCCAGCAGATGCGCCTGGGCATCGAAGGGCTTGGCGAACAGCAGCAACGCACGGTTCAAGCAGACTGATTACACCGCTCAAACAACTATAAGAAACAGGAGCAACACATGCGCATCCTCATCACTGGCGGTACCGGTTTTATCGGCAAGCAACTGGCTCAACGCCTGGCAGATTTGAACACCCTGACGCTGGAAGGCGAAGCACCGCGCACCATCGAACGCATCGTGCTGTTCGACGCCTTTGCCGGTGAAGACGTACCCAATGACCCGCGCATTGAGCTGGTGACCGGGGATGTTGCCGACCCTGAAGTGATCGCCCGTGTCACCGATGGCGTGGACCTGGTGTGGCACCTGGCGGCAGTGGTCAGCTCGGCCGCTGAGGCGGATTTTGACTTGGGCATGCAGGTGAATTTGCACGGCCTGATGCTGCTTCTAGAAACCCTGCGCAAGCAAGGCACCGCGCCGCGTCTGGTGTACGCCAGCGGCTTTGCGGTGTTCGGCGGCAAGCTGCCGGAGGTGGTGGACGACGACACCGTGCTCACCCCGCAATCGTCCTATGGCATGCAAAAAGCCGTCGGTGAATTGCTGGTGGCCGACTACGCCCGCAAAGGCTTTGTGGATGGCCGCGTGTTGCGCCTGCCGACCGTGGCGGTGCGCCCCGGCAAACCGAACAAAGCCGCGTCGACCTTTTTTAGCTCGATCATCCGCGAGCCGCTGGTGGGCCTGCCTGCCGTGTGCCCGGTGCGCCCTGACACCCGCGTGTACCTGACCTCGCCACGACGCATTGTCGAGTCGATGTTGCTGGGCATGACCCTGTCGCCGCAGACCCTGGGCGGCGAGCGCATCATCCCGCTGCCGGGCGTGACCACCACCGTGGCCGACATGGTCGCGGCGCTGCAACGGGTGGCCGGTGATAAAGCCACGCAACTGATTCGCTGGGAGCCGGATGCAACCATCCAGCGTATTGTCGAAAGCTGGCCAAGCAAGGTAGAAGCCCCACGTGCCCGTGCACTGGGCTTTACCGCCGACCCGGACTTCGACGCCATCGTGCGTGCGCACATAGAAGATACTGCACAGTAAACACCCCTGTAGGAGCGAGCTTGCCTCGCGATCTTTTGATCGTTTAAAAGATCGCGAGGCAAGCTCGCTCCTACAGAAAAAACAACAATAAAAATTGAGGCCGTGCGATATGACCACCACCCCGCTTCCGGATGTCACTGACATCGAGAAACAAACGATCAAGCGCGTCACCAAGCGCATGATCCCCTTTCTGATCCTGCTGTTTGTGGTCGCCTTTCTGGACCGCAACAACGTCGGTTTCGCCGCCCTGCGCATGAACGACGACATTGGTATCAGCCAAACCCTGTATGGCCTGGGTGCCGGTATTTTCTTCCTCGGTTACTTCATTTTCGAAGTGCCGAGCAACGTCTTGCTGCACCGCTACGGCGCCCGCGTGTGGATCGCCCGGATCATGGTGACCTGGGGCATCATCGCCGGGGCCATGGGCTTTTTGCAGACGCCGGTGCACTTTGTCTCACTGCGTTTTCTGCTGGGCATCGCTGAAGCCGGGTTCTTCCCGGGGGTGATTTACTTGCTGTCGCTGTGGTTCCCGAGCCGCTACCGGGCACGCATGATCGCCACCTTTTACCTCGGCGTACCCATCGCACAAGTGATCGGCGCACCGCTGTCGGTGGGCCTGATGGAAATGGGCGACGCACTGGGCTTCGTCGGCTGGCGCCTGATGTACATCGTCGAAGCCGTACCGGCGGTGATTCTCGGCGTGGTCTGCTACTTCTACCTCACCGACCATCCGCGTCAGGCCCACTGGCTGACCGATGAGCAACGCAACTGGCTGATCAACACCCTGGAGCATGAAGAGCGCAACAAACCGCTGGTGGTGGGTATCCAACCGAGCAAATGGGAGATGATCCGCAAGGCGTTGTCCAGCCGTCAGGTATGGCTATTGGCGCTGGTGTACTTCGGCATCACCTCGGGCTCCAACGCCATGAACTTCTTTATGCCCACCGTATTGGCCTCGTTCCGTGGCTCGTTCGGGCTGGAAATCGGCCTGATGCAAAACGGCCTGATCACCGCCATTCCTTACGCCTTGGCCGCTGTTGCGATGATCTGGTGGAGCCGTCGTTCGGACCGCCTGCAAGAACGTCACTGGCACGCCGGTGGTGCCGCCATGCTCGCTGCTGTGTCCATCGCCGTGGCGCTGTGGCTGAACCAGCCATGGATCATCGTGATCGGCTTCATCCTGCTGGCCATGGGCGTTTACAGCGCGATCAACGTGTTCTGGGCCGTACCCGGGCAAGTGCTCACCGGCCTGGGCGCTGCCGCCGGGATTGGCCTGATCAACTCCATCGGTAACCTCAGCGGCTTTATCGGCCCTTACCTGACCGGTTACCTGTTCAACGTGACCGGCAGCTACACCCCGGGCTTCCTGGTGATTGCCGCACTGGTCGGCGCCGGTGGTCTGGGCATGGTGTTGATGCCACGTAACAAGGTGTCGCTGGGCAACGCAGCCGGCGCAACCTCTGCAACCTTAGGAGGCAAGGCATGAGCCTGCAAACCGTAGCGTTTATTGGCACCGGGATCATGGGCAAGCCCATGGCCCGCAACCTGTTGCACGCCGGCTACCCGGTACGGGCCTGGAACCGCTCGGCGGCCAAGGCCGAGGAATTGTCCGCCCAGGGCGCCGAGGTGTTTGCCACCCCGGCCGAGGCGGCCGAAGGCGCTCAGGTGCTGATCTGCATGCTCAGCGATGGCCCGACCTGTGACGAGGTGCTGTTTGGTGAAAACGGCGCCGCCAAGGCTCTGGCGCCGGGCGCGCTGGTGGTGGTGATGAGTTCGATCCCGGTCGACACCGCCGTCGAACACGCCCGGCTGAGCGCCGAACTTGGCTTGCGCTACCTCGACGCCCCGGTGTCGGGGGGCGAGCGCGGGGCCCTTGAAGCGAGCCTGGCAATTATGGTCGGCGGCGAAACCGCCGCCTTTGAACAAGGCCGCGCCGTACTGGCGGCCATGGGCCGCCCGGTGCATGTCGGCCCGGCCGGCACCGGCGAGCTGTCAAAACTGGTCAACCAATTGATCGTGGCCAGCACCATCGCCACCGTCGCCGAAGGCCTGCTGCTGGCCGAGCGCGGCGGCGCCGACCCGTCCAAGGTGCATGAAGCCTTGATGGGCGGTTTTGTCGATTCACCGATCTGGCGTCAACACGGTCAGCGCATGCTGACCAACGACTTCACCCCCGGTGGCCCGGCCAAATGGCAACTCAAAGACACCCGCACCGCCCTCGCCCAGGCGCACAAGCTCGGCTTGTCGCTGCCGGTGGCCAGCCTCGTCGACGGGCTGTTTGCAGCCATGGTCGAGGCCGGTGACGGCGAGCTTGATCACGCCGGATTGATCCGCCAGTTACGCCGCAACAACACTTTGCCTGAATAAAAATAATTTGCTGGAGCCTGCCATGACCGAATCCACCCCACGCCGCCTGCGCAGCCAGTTATGGTTCGATGATCCCAGCCATGCTGACCTCACCGCGCTGTACGTTGAGCGCTACATGAACCAGGGCCTGACCCGCGCTGAACTGCAATCGGGGCGGCCGATTATCGGCATCGCCCAGACCGGCAGCGACCTGACCCCGTGCAACCGTCATCACATTGAACTGGCCAAGCGGGTCAAGGATGGCATCCGCGATGCGGGCGGGATCCCGATGGAATTCCCGGTACACCCGATTGCCGAACAGTCACGCCGCCCGACCGCGGCACTGGACCGCAACCTGGCCTATCTGGGCCTGGTTGAAGTGCTGCACGGCTACCCGCTGGATGGCGTGGTGCTGACCACCGGCTGCGACAAAACCACCCCGGCGTGCCTGATGGCCGCCGCCACCACCGACTTGCCGTCCATTGTGCTGTCCGGCGGGCCGATGCTCGACGGTTGGCACAAAGGCCAGCGCATCGGCTCCGGCACAGTGCTGTGGCATGCGCGCAATTTGCTCAGTGCGGGCGAGATCGACTACGAAGGGTTCATGACCCTGACCACCGCCTCGTCGCCCTCGGTGGGTCACTGCAACACCATGGGCACCGCGCTGTCGATGAACGCACTGGCCGAAGCGTTGGGCATGTCGTTGCCGGGTTGCGCGAGCATTCCGGCGCCGTACCGCGAGCGCGGGCAAATGGCTTATGCCACCGGCATGCGCATTGTCGATCTGGTACGCGAAGACGTGCGCCCGTCGCAGATCATGACCCACGCCGCCTTCGAAAACGCCATCGCCGTGGCCTCGGCCCTCGGCGCCTCCACCAACTGCCCGCCGCACCTGATCGCCATCGCCCGCCACAGCGGCATCGACCTGTCGCTGGACGACTGGCAGCGCGTAGGTGAAGACGTGCCGTTGCTGGTCAACTGCATGCCCGCCGGTGAATACCTGGGCGAAAGCTTCCACCGTGCGGGCGGCGTTCCGGCGGTGATGCACGAACTGGATAAGGTCGGCCGCCTGCACCGCGATTGCCTGACCGTGAGCGGCCGCAAGATGGGCGAAGTGGTGGCCGATTGTGTGACCGGCGACCGCGACGTGATCCGCTCCTACGAAGACCCGTTGATGCACCGCGCAGGCTTTATCGTGCTCAGCGGCAACTTCTTCGACAGCGCGATCATGAAGATGTCGGTGGTCGGTGAGGCGTTTCGCAGCACCTACCTCAGCGACCCCGAGCGGCCGAACAGTTTTGAAGCGCGGGCCATCGTCTTTGAAGGCCCGGAAGACTATCAGGCGCGGATCAACGACCCGTCACTGGACATCGACGAGCGCTGCATTCTGGTGATTCGCGGCTGCGGCACCGTGGGCTTCCCCGGCAGTGGCGAGGTGGTCAACATGACCCCGCCGTCCGCCATGATCAAGGCCGGTATCGACTCGTTGCCATGCATGGGCGACGGTCGCCAGAGCGGCACCTCGGCCAGCCCGTCGATCCTCAACATGTCCCCGGAATCGGCGGTGGGCGGCGGCCTGTCGTTGCTGCGCACCGGTGACCGCCTGCGCGTCGACCTCAATGCGCGCAGCGTCAACCTGCTGGTGGACGAAGCCGAACTCGACGAACGCCGCAAAGAACCGCTGCCACCGCTGGCCCCGTCGCAAACCCCGTGGCAGGAACTGTACCGCCAACTGGTCGGCCAGTTGTCCACCGGCGGCTGCCTGGAGCCGGCCACCCTGTACTGGCGCGTCATCCCGGAAAACGGCCCGCCGCGCCACTCTCATTAACGCTCAGCTCCCTGTGTAGGAGCGAGCTCGTCTCGCGATCTTTTGATCTTGAAAGATCGCGAGGCAAGCTCGCTCCTACAGGACACGTTCGCCCAAAATTCGAGGATTGCCCCCATGAACACGCTGCACTTGAACATAGAAAACTCCCTGCCGCACGACTGGCAACGGGCAACCCTGGTCGGTCGCGTGTGGCTCCCCGGCGAACGCGGCGGCCCGGCCGTGGTGGTGATTCGTGACGGTGAAGTGATCGACTGCAGTGCGCACTTCGCAACCCTCAGCCTGTTGCTCGACCATGATCAACCTCTACAAGCGGTGCGCAAAATCAGCGGCACGTCACTGGGCTCGATCGAGGACCTGCTGGCCAACAGCGGCGAACAGCGCGACCCGGCAAAACCTTACCTGCTGGCGCCCACCGACCTGCAAGTGATCAAGGCCGCAGGCGTGACGTTTGCCTCCAGCATGATCGAGCGAGTGATCGAAGAAAAAGCCGGTGGCGACGCCCTGCGCGCCGAAGAAATCCGCGCCCTGGTGCAAGCGGCCATCGGCGACAACCTGCGCGACCTCAAACCCGGCTCGCCCGAAGCCATGCGCCTCAAGCAGGTGCTGATCGAACAGAAAATGTGGTCGCAGTACCTGGAAGTCGGCATCGGCCCGGACGCCGAGATTTTCACCAAGGCGCCGATATTGGCCGCCGTCGGCAGCGGCAACACGATTGGCATCCATCCTGGTTCCAACTGGAACAACCCTGAACCCGAAGTGGTGCTGGCCGTCGACAGCCAGGGCCGCATCCATGGCGCGACCTTGGGCAACGACGTCAACCTGCGCGACTTCGAAGGCCGCAGCGCGCTGCTGCTAAGCAAGGCCAAAGACAACAACGCCTCGTGCGCCCTGGGGCCGTTTATCCGCCTGTTCGACGAGCATTTCAGCCTCGACGACGTGCGCAACTGCGAAGTGACCTTGCGAGTTGAAGGCCAAGACGGCTACGTGCTCAACGGCAAAAGCTCAATGAACCAGATCAGCCGCGACCCGGCCGACCTGGCCGAACAGACCCTCAACGAAAACCACCAATACCCGGACGGCTTCGTGCTGTTTCTCGGCACCCTGTTTGCCCCCACCGACGACCGCGACCACCCCGGCCAAGGCTTCACCCACAAGCCGGGCGATGTGGTGAGCATTGCCTCCACCACCCTAGGCGCCCTGCACAACCGCGTAACCACCAGCGACCAGGCCCCGCGCTGGACGTTCGGAGTGGGCGACTTGATGAAGAACCTGGCCGGACGCGGGTTGTTGGGGTAAGGCAACATCCACTACTGAAAGGGGCCAACTGCGGCCCCTCTTAGGTGGATCTTTTACTGTCAGGCGCCGGTGCCCGGGGGTTGAGTTGACAGCCTCTGACTATTCACAACTGCTGAGATACAGATTCAGACCGGCAGGAAAGCTAACCAATGCCAGATCCGATATTTCCTCCGCTTGAGCGGATGAAATGGGAAAGTCTGCGCCAATACAATCTGTGATCTCGCTCCACTTCATGACAGGCATTAAATCTTGAACAGACAGATTTATTTCGTGTTCATAAACAAGTTCATCTTTGCCTTTCTCGAATCCCATGATTAAGAAGCTCATGGCTCAATCCTCCGTGTCTTATCAGCAGCCGGACGTAGCCTCGCAAAGCTCGTCAACTGCTACAGGTTGAGGTAAGGCATTGCGCAGTGGCAGGCGCTGGGTTGGCAGCGCTTGCTCCCCAATAACTAGGCATAGCTGCTTAGCTGAAAATCATAGCGGTGGTCATAAATTTTCTGACCAAGGAGTTCTTCAAGCTTCTGAAGCTGCTCAGAACTCAAGTCATATCCAAATATTTCATCTTCAGGCTCTGTCCACGCCATGATGACTTTGAGCTCTGGGAGATTCTTTTGCGGAATCTCAATTTCAAAAACCATAAGTTCGGTCGTTTTATCAAAAGCCGAAATTGTGTGCATCATGGCTCAATCGCTCCATATTGGTTAAGAAACACAGCCAATGAATAGCGTCAGATCGATAATTTGTGGTTCATCCAATAGTTTCGCGAACAATGCAGCTTGGTCGGGGGTGAGCGCCTGCTCACCGCATAAGGCTTCTTCTAAATGCGTCCATCTCATGATGGCGAGTGCTGAATTCTGAAGACTGTCGTCAATAAAAAACTTGAACTTCACACGGTCATCACCCGTAGACTCAGGAAAAAAGCCTGTTAGTCGTAATCTCATAGTTACCTCTGATTTATTTAGGGGTAGCACGCTAATTGAACCCCTCCAGAGTTCCCTATTGGCGTCCCCCATCCTGGTATTATTTTTTATAGTTAAATGATACTTGATAGTCGAAAGCACTCAGATCGATGTAATGCATAAACAAAGGCTGCAAAATAGTGAGCCAGTCATCGCTGACATTAAATTCTCCATTATTAATATCATGCTCAGTAGACAAATTCAGTCGTACCACAACAGCGACGTCATCCCCAAAGTCTGAAGACAACTCCTTCCCTTCCCCCAGCCCTGTACTTTTGTTATACCAAGCCAATCTAACTTTCAAGCCCATCGCAAACCTCACAGGTATTTTTTGATATTTCTATTTTTCTTAGGGGGATCATTTTGCTCTCCCGTTACCGGATCGTATGACCCCAAATGGCTTCCATCGCTTGCACGGTAAACTTCAAGTTCGCCATGTTGCGAATCCCATTCATAAATTCGTCGACCTTTATCATCTATCCAGCGTCGACGATAGCTTCCACCTCCTTCTCGAGGAGTTTTACCCGGCACGCTCTTAATACCTGGAAAAGCCACAATTTCTTCGGTTTCAGGTGGTGAATGGTATGAATGGCCAAACGCCGTAATACCCTTTCTTGGCACACTCAACACAATATAAAGCGGTACCACCCCCGAATCAGCCGGGAACACCAGGATGAAGTCCTTGTAGTCGGGCGGGTAGATCGGGTTGACGATGATTGTGTCGGCGCTTTTGGTCGGCGGGAAGATCCAGATAGGCGGTGTGTGGGGGGCACCTTTTAGCGGCGGGATGCCGAGCGTATCGCTTGGATCTGTCGCAGGTGTCCAGATCAGTTCGACGCCATCACCAAAGTCCGCCACGTATTGCGAGCCGCGCTGGCTGAACTGGATAACGTCGATCATTTCCCATTCGGGTTTTGTGCCGGTATAGAAGCCATAGCCCTTGAGCGCGCCATCTGCCTGTTGTTCAACGTACAAGCGCATGCGGGTACGGGCTTGTTTGAGTGAGCGCAATTGGTCTTCGGTGTACAGAGCGCTGTCGGCAAGGTCAGACGGCCAGAAAAAGGCCACCAAGCCTGCCAAAAGGCTCGCAATCATGGTTCCGCCGGCCGTTGCTGCGACTCCCATGGCTGTGCCACCCAAGGCCAAACCGCCGAGACCCGCCGGTACCGCACCACTGATGATTTCTAACGGGACAAGCCCGGAACTGTCTGCCTGACGGGCACCCAAAATCGCGAAATGGCCGTAATCGCTCAGGCTGTCGACGGGCACAAAGCCCGTGGGGTCGGTGTAGTTGATAACGGCATCGGGCAGCTTGCTGCACTTGGCGAATACACAGCCCCGACGCTCAGCCTCGTAAGGACGTTGCTGCGCAGCGACGTCAGCCCGGCGTCGATCCATGTAGGCATCTTGTCGGGCCTGGATGGCTTCGTAGGCCTTGATACCGTCGTCGCGTTCTTTGAGTTCGGCGGGGGTCATGTCGTCGAAGTACGAAGCCCCTTGACCACCATCGCCACCCACACGCCGACGTGTTTGCGTCACGCCTTGCTTGTTGCTCATAGGACGCCTTCCTGTAGGAGAGCGCCGCACGGTATCGGCATGAATATGCGCTCGAAATCAGGCGGGTCGGCAGTGCGTGTAGGCTTGAGGAGTTTCTATTGAGGGATTTGGTGCACGACACACGACATGTAGGAGCGAGCTTGCCTCGCGATCTTTTGATCTTTTAAAAGATCGCGAGGCAAGCTCGCTCCTACAGGGGATATGGGTTAGTAGACGGCTTCGCCTGCCCCGGCGGCGAGGCGGCGGAATATCAGCGCCGAGGCCATGCAGGCGATGCCGCAGAGCACCAGCATGGCGGCCACGTCGCTGGTCTGCGGCACGCTGTGCCCGCGCAGGTTCATCAACACGCCCAGCAGTGAGGCCATCAGGCCCACCGACAGGCTCATGCTCAATTGCACGGTCATGGCCGACAGGCTGCTGGCGCGGCTGCTCAGTGCGGCAGGCACGTCGGCGTAGGTCAGCGCGCCGAGGGTGCTGTATTGCAATGAGCGAATGACCCCGCTGCCAAACAGCATCAACACGATGACGCTGTAGGGGGTGGCGTCGGTAAAGCTCGCGCATGAGGCCAGGGTCAGGCCGGTCAATACGGCGTTGATCACCAGCGTGCGGCGGATGCCGTAACGGCGCACCACGCGCACGGCCAGCAGTTTCATCGCAAAGGCCCCGGCACCTCCGGCCAATGTCAGTAACCCGGCGTGCAACGGGCTCAGGCCAAAACACAGCTGGAACATCAGCACCAGCAAAAACGGTAACGATGAGGTGCCCAGACGCAGCAGGTTGCCGCCCCAGAAGCTGATGCCGTAGCTGGGGATGCGCAGCAGTTTGAGGTCCAGCAGCGGCTCGGCGCAGCGTTGTGCATGGCGGATGTATAACGCGCCGCAGAGCAGGCCGACGGCGATCATCAGCGCCACCCACAGGTGCGGCAACAGGCCGTGCCCCAGCGCTTCGAAGCCGAACACCAGCGCCGCCATGGCCACCGCGCTGAGCGCCAGCCCGCGCACGTCGAGCCCCTGCTCACGCACGCCGGGGTAGTACGGCACATGGCGCAGCACCAGCACGATGCCGACCACACCAATGGGCACATTGATCAGGAAGATCCAGTGCCACGACCAATAGGTGACCATCAGGCCGCCCAACGGCGGGCCGAGCATGGGGCCGATCAACGCCGGGATGGTCAGGTACGACAGGTTGCGCAGCAGGTCTTCACGGGGTGACCAGCGCAACAGGATCAACTGCCCCACGGGCACCATCATCGCCCCCGCCGCGCCCTGCAGCATGCGCGCCAGGCACAGTTGCATCAGTGAGTTGGAAGCAGCGCAGGCCAGCGATGAAGCGATAAACAGCGAGATGGCGATCACGAATAATCGACGCGGCCCGTAGCGGTCAGCCACCCAGCCACTGACCGGCACACACAGCGCAGCCCCGAGCATGTAGAGCGAAACCACCAGGTTCATGCGGATGCTCGGCGCGCCGAAGTCGCTGGCCATTTGCGGCAAGGCGGTCATGACGACGGTGGAGTCGATCAGTTCCATGCACAGCGCACAGCCAATGATCATCGGCACGCGCCTCGATAACGGGCGCGTGTGCGGGAGGGTTTGGGCGATGGTCACTCAGGGGGTTCTCGGTGAGGATACGTTTTGCACGGTTTCGCCCTTACGGCATGGCACAAGCCAGATCAAAAGATCGCGAGGCAAGCTCGCTCCTACAGGGCGTGAATCAGGGTTAAATGGCTAGCTTGAGGAAGTCGAAGGCCATGCGCCGGCCGCTTTCCAGGTGCGGGATGGCGTCCAGCAGGGCTTGGGTGTACGGGTGTTGCGGGTGGTCGAAGACGTCGCGCACGCGGCCGCTTTCGACGGCCACGCCGTCTTTCATGACCAGCACGTCGTCGCTGACGTGGTTGATCACGCCCAGGTCGTGGGAGATGAACAGGCAGGCCAGCCCTAGGCGCTGTTTGAGATCGTCGAGCAGTTCGAGGATTTGCGCCTGGACCGAGACGTCCAGCGCCGACACCGGTTCGTCGCACACCAGTATCTGCGGTTGAGCTGCCAGGGCGCGGGCGATGGCGATGCGCTGGCGCTGGCCGCCCGACAGTTCGATCGGGCGGCGCTCCAGCAGTGCCGCGTCAAGTTTGACCAGCGCCAGCAGTTCTTCGGCGCGCCGGGGCCATTCGCTGCGCTTGTGCCCGGCCACTTCCAGCGCTTCGTTGAGCACACGGCGCACGCTGTAGCGCGGGTCGAAGGAGCTGAGCGGGTCCTGGAACACCACTTGAATGCTGCACCGCAGTTGGCGTTTTTCTGCCGCAGACAGGCTCAGCCACGGTTGGCCCTTGATGTGGATGTCACCGCTGTCCGGGGTTTCCAGACCGAGGATCATCCGCGTCAGGGTGGTTTTGCCCGAGCCGGATTCACCAACAATGCCCAACGTTTTGCCCCGGCGCAGTTGCAGCGAGACTTGGTTGACCACGGTGCGCTGTTTGCCGTCCGGCCCCTTGAAGGATTTGCTCAAACCGTTGACCTGCAACAGCGGCGGCGTTTGCTCGACCTTGGCCGTGACGATGCTCAGCGGTGTACGCGCCGCGCTTTGGTTGCGGCGAAAGTGCACCGCCCTGCCCGTGCGCAGCAAGTATTGAGTGTAGGGATGCTGCGGGTCGTGCAGCACGTCGTCGACGTTGCCCTGCTCGACGATGATGCCGTTGTGCATCACCGCCACCCGGTTGGCCAGCCGCGAGACTACGGCCAAATCATGGCTGACGATCAGCATCGCGGTGCTCTCGCCGCGCAGGGATTCGAGCAAGGTCAGCACTTGCGCCTGCACGGTGGTGTCGAGGGCCGTGGTGGGTTCGTCGGCGATCAGCAAACGCGGGTTGCAGGCGATGGCCGAAGCGATCAGCGCCCGTTGGCGCAAGCCGCCGGACAATTGATACGGGTATTGGCGCGCGCGCAACTCCGGCTCGGGCACGCCCACCGCGCGCAGCAGTTCGATGACTTTGGCGTCACGCTGCGCGCGGTCGAGATCGGTGTGCAGGTGCAGCGGCTCGGCGATTTCCTTGCCCACCAGCCGCAAGGGGTCGAGGGAACCCAAGGCGTCCTGCATGACAAAGCCGATTTGTGCGCCGCGTATTTTGCGCCAGGTGCGCTCATCGAACTGGCGCAGGTCCTGCCCGGCAAACGCCAATGTGCTGGCCTGGACCTGCGCACGGGCGCCGGTGAGCCCGGCGAGGGTGCGCGAGGTCACGCTTTTGCCCGAGCCGGACTCGCCCACCAGCGCCAGGCACTCGCCGGGATGCACCTGGAAGCTCACGCCCTTGAGGGTCGGGGCCGCGTGCGCGCCAAAGCGCACATAGAGGTTTTGCACATCGATCAGAGGTTGTGTACTCATGCCCGTTTACCTTCGCTGCGACGCAACAGTTCGCGGCCGATCGCGCTGATCGAGACCACGGTCAATGTGATTGCCAGGGCGGGCCATGCCACCAGCCACCAGGCGTTGGCCAAATAGTTGCGGCCCATGGCGAGCATCCCGCCCCACTCCGGCGCTGGCGGCGCGGCGCCGAAGCCCAAAAAGCTCAAGGCCGCGCCGTTGACGATGTTGCCGCCAATGCCGATGGTAGCCAGGATCAATATCGGTTTGATCGCGTTGGGCAGCACGTGCCGCCAGATCACCAAATGCCGGGGCAGCCCCAGCGTGGTAGCCGCTTCGACGTAACCGGCGCCGCGCACCACCAGGGTTTGCGCCCGCACCAGGCGCGCATAACGCGGCACGTTGGCGATGCCGATAGCGAGGATGATGTTGAGCTGGCCCTGGCCGAAGAAGGTGATGATCACCAGCGCCAGCAGCAGGTCGGGAAACGCCAGCAACACGTCGATCACGCGCATGACGGCGCCGTCCAGCCAGCGCGGGCCGAGCCCCGCCGTCAGGCCCAGCAAAGTGCCCAGCAGCAGCCCAACTGCAGTGGCGGCCACGCCCAGCACCAGCGACGGGCGCACGGCGTAGACCAGCCGGGTGAGGATGTCGCGGCCGTTTTCATCGGCGCCCAGCCAGAACAGGCTGCTGGGGGCGCTAAAGGCCAGACGCGAGTTGGCGTCGAGCGGGTCGCCCGCCACCAGCCAGCCCGGCGCAATGGCCGCGATCAACAGCAGCAATACGAACAACCCGGCCAGCAAGAGGCCCGGGCGTATCGCCCAACGCCGCGCACTGCGCGATTGCATGGCGAACAAGGGCTCGGCCTGGATCACGCTGGCAACGGTGCCTGGATGGATGGACTGGCTCATGTGCAACTCCTGATGACGGGCTTAAACCGCGCTGGCTTCATCGCGGGTGGCGCCGTGGGCGCTGTCCTGCTCATGCAGGGCACGCCAGGCCGCGCCGGGGCTGATGCCGTTGAGGTAGTAATTGCCCAGCGCCCGCTCGCGGTAGATGGCCGGGTTGTGCGAGGCCAGGGTGCGGGCGTTGCGCCAGTGCCGGTCAAGACGGCGGGCCTGACTGGTGGCCGAGGCGCCGCCGACTTCGAACAACAGCGTGGTGGCTTCGAGCACTTGCTCCAGCACCACTTGCTGGGCCTGGAAGGTGCGAATGTCGGCGTCGACGTAATCGGCTTCCTGCGCGCTGTCGGTCAGTTCAGCCTGATGCACGCCTTCCAGAACGTTGGCGGTGGCCAGCACCAGACTTTCGCTGGCGTAGGCCAGGCTCGACAGGCGGCCGATCACCCGCTGCACCAGCGGGTCATCCTTGGGGCTGGACTGGCCCGGCACGCCAAACGCGCGGGTGCGGCCCTGCACAAAAGCCGTGGCATCGCGCAAGGCGGCCCGGGCGATACCGGCCAGCGTGGCGAGATGGAACAGTTGGTAAAAGGATGAGATGTACGATTCGGCGCGCAGCTCGCCGGGTTTGAAACGGCGCAGCACGTGTTCTGGGGCCACTGCGACCTGGTCGAAGCGCGTGGTGCCGCTGCCGCTCAGGCGCTGGCCGAAACCGTCCCAGTCGTCTTCACGGGTCACGCCCGGCGCATCGACGGCCACCACCACGCTGAAAAAGTCTTTGTCGTGCATCGCCACCGCCGCCACCCAATCGGCGTAGATAGTGCCGGTGCAGTAATATTTTTCGCCGTTGAGCACCCAGCCCGCGTCTTCGTTGTGCGGGTCGTTGGGCGCCAGCGACACCGAGTTGGTGCTGCTGTCACTGCGCTCAGCCATGGCCGCGCCCCACAACTGTCCGGCCACCACCTTGGCAAACCAGTAATCCTGCGAGGCGGCGTCGCGGCTGGACAAGCGCCCTTCTACAAAACCGAAATGCGCACGCACGATCTGCGGCAGGTTGGAGTCGGCTTCGGCCAGGTCAATCAACAGCTGGAACAACACCGGCAAGCTGACGCCCGCGCCGCCCAAAACCTGGGGCACACGCAGCGCTGTGAAGCCCGCCTCGCGCAGTTGGTTGACGGCGTCAAAGGCCAGTTCGCGGTGCTGCTCGCGCTCGATGGCCCCGGCCGCGATCTGGTCGAACAGCGGTTGGAAACGCGCCTTCAATGCGCGGTAGGAAGTGGTATCGGTCATGGCAAGTCCTTGCGAAAAGATGGCGTCACACGGCTTTCGCTCGCGGGTCCACCAGGTGATTGATCAGGTCGACGAGAAAGTTCACGACCACATAAATCGCTGCCGCCAGCAGGGTGATCCCCAGCAGCAGCGGCACATCCTTGGTGTTGGCGGCGTCGAGCATCAGGCGGCCGATGCCCTGGCGCGAGAACAGCAGTTCAATCACCACCGCCCCGCCCAGCAGGCTGGCAAACACAAAGCCGGACAAGGTCACCAGCGGCACCAGCGCATGGCGCAAGGCGTGCTTGAGGCGCACCCCGGTTTCAGACAGGCCACGGGCGCGGGCCATGGCGATAAAGGGTTGTTCGAGGGTGTCTTCGAGTTCCTGGCGCAACACCTGGCTGAGCACCGCGGCCACCGGCAAGGCCAGGGCCACGCTGGGCAGGATCAAGGCTTGCCAGCTGTTGGAGCCGGACGGCGGCAACAGGTGCCAGCCAAAGGCGAACACCAGCAACAACCCCAGGCCGATCACGAACGACGGCGCTGACGACAGCACCAGTTCTGTGCCCGACACCAGCGAGCGCACCCACGGCGCCCGGTTGGCACTGAGCACCGCCACCACCACGGCCAGCAGCACCGCCAGCGCCGCAGCGCTCAGCGACAGTTGCACGGTGGCGCCGAGTTGCCCGCTGATGACCTGCCCCACGGGCCTGCGCAAGTTGTACGAGTCGCCCAAATCACCCTGGGCCAGGCGCCCCAGGTACTGGCCGTATTGCACGATCAAGGGTTGGTCGAGGCCGTATTCAGCGCGCACCTGGGCTATCAGCTCGGCGCTCGGGTTGGCCCCTGGCCCGCCGAGAATGGCCATCGCCGGGTCGCCCGCACTCAGGTTGATGGCCAGAAAGGTCAGGGTTGCCGCGCCCCACAGCACGCCAATGCCGGACAACAATCGACGAAGGATCAGGCGCAGCGGATTCATTTGGCCTCCTGGTCGAGCCAGACCGTGGTGAAAATCGGAGTGTTGTGCGAGGTGTCGAAGATCAAGCCCTTGACCGCGTTGCGGTAGGCCACCAGCACGTGGCTCTCGTACACCGGCGCTGCCGGGACGTTTTCGGTGAGGCGTTGCTGGGCGATGCTGTAGAGCTTTTGCAATTCAACCGGGTCGGTGGTCTGCCGTGCAGCGCTCAGGGCGACGTCCAGTGGCTCGTCGCGAAAACTGCCGATGTTCTGCCCGATAAAGCTCGGCGTGCTGATGGATTTGCTGTGGTAGAGGATGTACAGGCCGTCCGGGGTGTTGGTGTGCCAGTAGCCAGCGGCGATGACCTGGAAGTTGCCGGCATAGCGTTTTTCGAGAATTTGCGGCAGCGGCGCGATGTCGATGGTTAGTTGGAAGCCGACCTTTTTCAGGTCCGCCTGAATCGCCACGGCAATGCTGCTGGGGTAGGCACCGGTTTCGTAAGTCAGCAACTCGGCCGCCAGGCGCCGGCCATTTTTAACCCGATAGCCTTCGGCGTCGCGCTGCTCCCAACCGGCGCTGTCGAGCAGGCGGTTGGCTTCGGCCACGTCGTACTTGAGCACGTCTTTGTAGGCCGGGTCGTAGAAGCGCGTGTTGCTGGCCAGAAAATCGCTTTTAGGCTGGTACTCGCCAAAACCTGCGATCCAGGCAATGCCATCGCGATCAACCGCTTTGGTCACGGCACGGCGCACCACCACGTCCTGAAACGGGAACTTCTCGGTGTTGAATTGCAGGCTGCGAAACGGGTTGCCCTTGCGGATCAGGCTGCGGATGTGCAAATCGGGGTTTTGCCGGATGGCCTTGGCGTTTTGCGCCGGCGCATCGACGGTAAAGTCGGATTGCTCAGACTCCAGCGAGCTGAAGCGGATCATCGCCTCGGGCACGATGCTCACTTCGAGGCGGTCGAGGTAGGCCTCGCCTTGATGCCCGGTGACTTCGGGCGCCCAGTGGTAGCCCTTGCGCTTGACGAAGTTCAGGCCTTGGTCGCGCGTGTAGCTTTCGAGCACAAACGGCCCGGTGCCGATGGGGTGTTCGGCAATGGACTTGGGTGCCTCGACGATCTGGCGCGGCGACAGCATGCTCAGGTACGACTGCGCCAGCACATCGAGGAACGGCGAATAGGGTTCGCGCAGGTGCGCTTCGAAGGTGTACTCATCAATGATGCGACCGTCCACGTACGGGGCGATGTAAGCCGCCGCCAGCGGTGATTTGGTCTTGGGGTCACGCATGTGTTCGAGGTTGAGCTGTAGTGCGCGGGCGTTGAATTTTTCGCCATCGCTGTACGTCACGTCGTCACGAAGATGAAAGGTGTAGGTCTTGCCATCTGGCGAAATCTCCCAGGACTTGGCCAGCCAAGGGGTGATGTTGCCCTGCTCGTCCTGGTACACCAGGCAGTCAAACAGGATGCGCCCCAGCCATTGCGTGTTGCCGTGGGAAATCGAGTGCAAATCGAGCGTGGTGGTGTCAGATGAGGTCGACAGGCGCAGCGTGCCGCCCGGTTTGCCGGGGCTGCTTTCGCGGTAGTCATCGGGCTGGCTGGCGCTGGCATCGGCATTGACGACGATGGCGCGCGGCGCTTCGCTGGCCGGTTTGCAGGCGCCCAGCAGCCCGATACCGGCGATCAGCGCCAAGCGGGCAAGCCTTGTGGTCAGGGTCATGTGCTTCCTCCGCCAGCGCCGCGCACTTCGCGACGCTGGCCGCGCAGGCTTAGAAGTTGTAAGTCACGCCGGTAAAGGCGCCGAAACCATCACCGGGGTACAGCACCGCCGTGTCTTTGCCCTGCACGTCATACGACGGTGCCACGGCAGTCACGTAGGCCTTGTTGGTGAGGTTTTTCAGGTCCAGGTACACCTGCCAGGTTTTGCCCGGATCGTCGAAGCCAAAGCGTGCGCCCCACAGGGTGTAGGACGGCGCGTAGAAGCTGTTGGCGTAGTCCACGGCCGTGCTGGAGGCGGTGCGCACGTTGACCCCGGCATACAAGCCGTTGGCAAACTGGTACTGCAATTCGCCCTGGTAGATGTGCTTGGGCAAGCCCGGCAGTTCGTTCTTTTTGAACAGCGGGTCGTTTTCGTAGTGGAAGTCGTTGAGGGTGTACGCCTGACGCCAGGTCAGGGTGTCGCCATTGGCGCCTTCCCACAGGCGGGTGCTCAAGCCGGCTTCAATGCCCTGGTGAATGGTCGGTGTGGCGTTGGACGTAGACACCACGGCAGCCGTGGTAGCGGTGGCCGCAAGCACCTGCACGTTGAGCAGCTCGTTTTTCACCCACGACTTATAGAACGCCAGGCTGCCGTCGAAGATGCCGTATTTGCCCTTGATGCCGAACTCCACGGTGTTGGCGGTTTGTGGCACCAGTGGCTTGGTGTAGTTGGTGGTGACGCCCGAGCCGGAAATCGACCAGGAGCTTGGCGGGTCGATCGTGCGGCTGACGTTACCGAACAGTTGCACGTCAGGGGCGATGTAATAACGCAGGCCAATACGCGGGGCGAACCGCCACTCATCGTAGAGGTACTCACTCGGCAGGCCGCTGGTGTTGGGGCGGTCGCTGTACGAGACCTTGACGTTACGCTTGATCTGGATCGCCGACACGCCGGTAGACAGGTACAGGTTGTCGGTCAGGCCCAGGTCGTTGCCGAGGCTGAACACGTGGTCAAACGAGCCGTCGTACTTCACGTCTTTTTGCAGGATGCCGAGGTCTTTATTGCCTTTGTAGGTGCGTACGCCAGCATTGATGTGCTGAGTGCTGGTCCAACCCGCGGTCGTGGTGCTGGACAGGCCGAACAGGTGATCGGTGCGAGTGTAATTAAGCGAATAGTTGATGTCGCGCCAATCCCAGTAGTTGGGGTTGACGGTACTTTTACGGCTGAGGATCTGTGGGTAGTCGTGGTACACCAGTCCGGCTTCGAGCTTGGCGTCATCGTCAAAGGTGTAAGTGGTTTTGCTGCCGATCCAGGTGGAGCCGAGCTTGGTTGAATCACCGCGCGTGTCACGGGTGGCGATGTTGGTTTGCGAGGGTTTTTTCTTCAACTGCGCCAAGGTCAGCTGGCCCGAGTTCTCGTGGTATTCCTCGCGATAACGCAGGTATACGCGGGTTTCCAGTTTGGGGCTGAAGCGGTAACCAAAGTTGCTGACGATGCCCTTGGCCTTGGTGTAGGTGAAGTCCTGGAAGCCGTCGCGCTTGGAGTTGTCGACACTGACAAAGTAGTCGGCATCGCCCACCACACCGCCGGTGCTGAGGGTCTCTTTTTCCCAGCCGAAGCTGCCGCCTTCGACCTTGATGCGCGTGCCCGGTGCCGTGCGGCCGGTGTTGGTGACAAAGTTGATGGCGCCGCCCAACGACAAGGCCCCGTATTCAAAGGCGTTGGCCCCGCGCAGCACTTCGGTGTAGTTCAGGCCCTGGGTGTCGAGCAACTCATAAGGTGTACCGCCCGCGCCGGTCAGCGCCAGGCCGTCAAAGAGGAACTTGGTGCCTTCACGAAAATATCCCGGCGAGGTGTTGGCCCCGGAGCCGCGAATCGAGATCTTGATCGCATCGTTGCCGCCCGCCGCCTGGGCATACACGCCCGGCTGATAGGCCAGGGTGTCTTCCAGGGTGGCCGAGCGGCCCTTTTCGACTTCCGCCTGAGTGACCAGGCTGGTGCCGCCGGCCACTTCGTCGAGTTTGGCTTTCGCCGCTTGCACCTCGGTTTGTTGGGCGGCTTGCACGGTGACCGTGCCCAGACGTCGCTCGCCGTTCGGGCTGGCGTCATCGGCCAGGGCAAACGGGGCAAGGGTTAATAAGGCGCTGCTGACAGCGAATAAGGAGGAATGCCGTTTAACAGCAGAAGTAGCCAAGTGCACGCGTTTCAAATTATTACCCCACCTGAATAGAAAATAGGCGAGTTTCTATTGGCATAGTCAATCTCACGATAACAACGCTATTGCAGCGAACGTGCCAACTGGCCAAGTGCCTTATTTGCGGGTGTTTAGGGTTTTAATGTTGTAAGTACGACTGTTGCGTTACAGCGCTACTGCCGAACACGTGTTTGTTTCCCAACACTTGTCAAAAAGTGTTTATAAACTTTTGGCAGCACCTTAGATCAATAGTTATCAATTAACTTAGTCGAGGCAACAGTAACTTAGCCACGTAATCGGCTTCTTCCTGCAAGGGCCAACCCGACAGGCTGATGACATTAAGTCCGGTTTTTTGTTGATAAAGGTTGAGTGTGTTGACGATACTGTCGGGCGATCCGACAAGGTACGCCGACGATGAGCCAGTCCCGAATACATCCAGCGTCGACCAGGCCGTAATCCCGGCGTACAGGTTGTTTTCCAGGCGCAATTCTTCGAGGGTCGGCAGTTGCCGCTGACGTAGCCGGGCAAGCCAACCGGCACGCTTGGCATCCGGGGCGACAAAGTTGGCAAAGTTGAACTTGCCGCCACTGCGCCGCACGATGGACTCGTTTATTTTGTCGCGCAACACCTCAACGCCGGTGGCTTCGAACATCGCATAAAAGTGCGCCAGCGCCTCGCTGTCAGTCGACCGTACAATCACGCTGGCCAAGGCGCCCAGCCCGCTGAACTGGCGCTTTGCAGCCTGCGCCGCCTGTTGCGCCTTGTGAAACTTTTCGCTCACTACCGCCACTTCACGGAGCATGGTCATGTACACGTTGACCAACTCGCCGGCGTGGGCCACGCCCGCCGTTGAATCCCCCGTGCCCCACAGTTGCACGCCGTCTTTTTGCTGCGGGTGGATTTCCAGCGGGGTATTCGGGAAGTAGGTTTTGCTGCCCTGGGCATACGAAAAAGCAAACTTTCGCCAGTAATCAATGCCCAGGGTGTAGCGGTCGGCATGGGAGGTGGTAATGCCGTAGCCCTGCATGATGTTGTCACGCCCATTGACCAGATTGACCAACAACCGGCCCTGGGTCAGTTGGTCAAACGTGAGCGCTTGTTGGGCCAATAACTTGGCCGGGACCATGCGCGAATAAAAAGAAATCAGGAACTTGATGCGCCGGGTATAACTGGCCGCAAACGAGGCCGATATAAAGGGATCATTCGGCCAAGTTGCAACATGCGCCCCATAAAACCCGCCCTGCTCTATGGTGTGCGCCAGCGTTCGATAACGCTCGAAATCAATCGAATATAACCCGCCCGGGCACCACGGATAAATACCGTCGGCAAAGCTCAAATACCATAAAACTTTCAGGGCCACGGGGGTCTTCCTCTGTTCAGATTGGGCGAAGACTAATGAGCCGGTTTCATGGCTGTCAACGCAGTACGCGGCTTAATTTTAAAGTCATAAGCTTATGTATTTGCGGCATATGGACAGCTTTTTTATATCACTATCGTTAGTGATAAATGTGATTTTGATTATAAGCACGGCCTGCGTACGCTGATCACCACAGGAAACAACCGTCGCCCTTGCGGATTTCCACATCCCCGTAAACATGACGACAGACGTTTCAATAAACCCATGAAGAAGACGACCTACGCCTTACCGTTAACGCTGTTCAGCCTGCTGTCCATCACCCAACAGACGCAGGCCGCAGAAGCCGATCCGGGTGATTACATTGCCGCGCCGCCGGGTACTGATCTGGGGCTGTTGTATTACCAACATTCGTCGGCAGACACTTACCGCGATGCGTCGGGTAATAAAGTCGACGGCAGTAATCGGTTCAGGTCTGACATTGGCATTTTGCGTTACGTGCATTTTATGGAAGTGTTCGGCTACACGATTGACCCGCAAGTGGTGTTGCCGTTCGGGCAGTTGCATGACGCCAAAATCGGCGGCCAGTCCATTGATGGCAACAGCGGTATCGGTGACGTGCAACTGACCTCGACGGTGTGGTTGGTGAACAACCCGCAAGCGCGCCGCTGGTTTGGTATTTCGCCGTTTATCGTCGCACCCACCGGCACTTACGATAAGCACGAAGCCTTCAACCTCGGTGAAAACCGCTGGAAGGGTATTGTGCAGGGCGGCTTTGTGCAGGGCTTCGGGCAATACTGGAGCTGGGACTTGATCGGCGACATCACCTGGTACGGTAAAAACACGGACGCCGGTGGCGGTGATCAGACGCTCAAGCAAGACCGCTCTTACCAGGTGATCAACTGGTTGAGTTATCACCCGACTGACACGTCCCATGTGTCAATCGGCTACTCCCACACTTGGGGCGGCGCGCAACAGCTGGACGGCGTGGACAACGGCAGCCGCACACGGGTTGATCAGTGGCGCGCACTGTACGCCACCAACGTTACTGCCAAGGATCAGGTGCAAGTGACACTGGCCAAAGACCTGAACGTTCGCGGCGGGTTTGAACGCGACTATCAACTGAACTTGCGCTTGGCTCATGTGTTTTAAAACGAGAGAAAACCTGTAGTCGCTGCCAAGCATTTGGCTGCGATGGGTTGCGCAGCGACCCCAAACGGCGGCCCTGCTGCCCGCATCGCAGCCTTCGTACCTCGTCAGCGACTACAAAAAAATTGCGCTCAACTGTTTATTAACGAAGGTGTTTATGAGCTATCACTCCCCTGCCCTTGCTGCCCCGACTATTGAGTCTGTGATCGCCACGCACGCGGCGCTGCGGGCCAATACGCCGCTGGTGCAGTGCCTGACCAATGTGGTGTCGGCCAACTTTATGGCCAATGTGCTGCTCAGCGCCGGTGCCGCGCCAGCGATGGTCGACAACCCGGAAGAAGCCGCCGATTTTGCGCGCATCGCCGGGGCGGTGCTGATCAATCTCGGCACGCCGAACACGGCGCAGGTCGAAGGCATGCGCCTGGCCGTGGCCGCTGCCCATGACGCCGGTCGCCCTTGGGTGCTGGACCCGATTGGCGCAGGCGGGCTGGCCTGGCGTGGTTCGGTGGCCGCGCAGTTGCTTGCGTTCAAGCCAGCGGTGATTCGCGGCAATGCCTCGGAGATCATCGGGCTGGCCGGGCTGGGCAGCCATGCCCGTGGTTTTGACACCTCCAACGACCCGGCACAGGCGGTGCCCGCCGCCGTGCAATTGCTGGAGCACACCGCCGCCGTGTCGGCCTCGGGCGCCATTGACCATGTGGTGGGCTGGGTCGCTGAGGCACAAAACCCGCCGCGCCCGTGGCTCATCAAGATTGCCGGTGGCAGCGCCTGGTTGCCCAAAGTGACCGCGTCGGGTTGCTCGCTGGGTGCGCTGGTGGCGGCGTACACCGCCGTGGCCAGCGATTACCTGACCGCGCTGGTGAGCGCCCATGTGCACTTTGCCCTGGCCGCCGAACTGGCCGAAGCCACAGCCAAAGGGCCCGGCTCGTTTGCCACGGCGTTTATCGACGGGCTGGATGCGGTGGATGCCGACCTGATCCGTGCCAAGGCCCGGTTTGAGGCCTCAGCGCTGTAAACACGACCTGTAGGAGCGAGCTTGCCTCGCGATCTTTTAACGATCAA
>Ga0302347_1001843_pt1 | contig 23821 bp, 21 predicted proteins | sample PhyWR1_FD_202178 | JGI IMG/M metagenome (GOLD analysis project Ga0302347, IMG submission 202178) | Leaf surface microbial communities from wheat plants in UC Gill Tract Community Farm, Albany, California, United States - DLSL W.R1 (v2)... | ecosystem: Host-associated > Plants > Phyllosphere >...
CCGCCGTGAAAGGGCGGTGTCCTAGGCCACTAGACGAAGGGGACACGCGTACAACATTCACTACTTGGCGCGTTTCGCTGTGTGCTTTACGCGTTAAGTGGCGCGCATTCTATGGATGGATTGAAAGGTCGTCAACCCCCAAGGATAAATATATTAAAATCAATGACTTCGATCTGGTTTCCGGGCTTGCAGGCAGATTGTGCGTGTCCGGGCTTTGGCGCCTATATTCTGGCGCGCCACAAGGCGCTATAGTTCGCTCCGGCAAATGATGGCAATGTGCATCTACGCAGGGATCGCCTACTTATATAGAAGAAACTACCTGAGCAACTGGTCGATCAGTCCTATCCGCCAGATGGCCCAGTCACTACACTCCACTGTAAACCCTATAAAGAGGTCACACCGGTGACACCACTCATGATCACCCTGCTGGTAATAGCCGGGATCGTAATACTGATCGCCATTGGCTACATGAACCACGTGGTGGAAAACAACAAGCTGGAAAAGAAGCGCACCGAGATCGAACTCAATGATCGTCTGCGCCGTTGCGGTGAAATCACCGAGACCTTCCCTGGCCAACTGATGACCCCGGCGCTCAAACTGTTGCTGACCCGCCTGGAACTCAACGTCAACCAGCGCCTGTTGAACCTCAACAAGACCAGCGCACCGATCAAGGCGCGCATCACCGAGCTGAACGCGCTGGTGGCCCAGGGCGAGTCGATCCCGGTGAGCAACCCGCCCGCCCCGATCCAGACCGAAGCCAAGGCCAAGGACGTGCGTTTCCTGCTCGAAGCCCTGCACGGCCAGGTCACCCGCGCCGCCCAGGACGGTTTCCTGCCGGCCAACGAGGCCAAGCACTGGATCAAGGAAATCCGTCATATCCTGGTGCTGCTGCACATCGAGTTCTTCAACAACCTCGGCCAGCATGCCTTGCAACAAGGCCAACCGGGCCAGGCGCGCCTGGCCTTCGAACGTGGCGTGCAGTACTTGCGCAAACAGCCGGAGCCGGTGCTCTACAGTGCCCAGTTGCAACTGTTGGAAGGTCAGTTGGCCCGCGCCAACTCCACCGTGCTGGCCAACAGCAAGCAGACTGAAACCGAGGCCAACGAACTGACCGAAGGCTTGAAAGCGGTCGACGCCGACGCCGAGTGGAAAAAGAAAGTCATCTACGACTGACCCACGCCCGCCCCCTCTGGCGAACCCTGTTCGCCAGATGCCATCACTTTGCACCTATCCCGCCGCCCCCGACTAGCGTAAAAAAGTGCCCCTCACTCCGTGAAGTCAGAGGCCTGCTATGCCTGTCGCCGTCATTGATGGACAACCGCTGCACTACGTCGACCAGGGCACCGGCCCTGTCGTCCTGCTGGGCTCCAGTTACCTGTGGGGCCACGACATGTGGGCGCCGCAGATCGAAGCCCTGTCGCAACAGTACCGCGTGATCGTCCCCGAGCTGTGGGGCCATGGCGAGTCGGGCGCCCTGCCCGCACGCACCGAATCGCTCGACGACCTCGCACGCCAGGCCCTGGCGCTGCTGGACCATCTGGATATCGCACAGATCAACCTGGTGGGCCTCTCGGTGGGCGGCATGTGGGGCGCGCGCCTGGCGTTGCTGGCACCCGAGCGGATCAACAGCCTGGTGCTGATGGACACTTACCTGGGCGCCGAGCCCGAGGCGACGCGTCAGTATTATTTCTCGCTGTTCAAGATGATCGAAGACGCCGGCGCCATCCCTGAGCCGTTGCTGGATGTGGTTGCACCGATTTTCTTTCGCCCGGGCATCGATCGCGAGTCCGCGCTTTACCTGGGCTTTCGCCAATCGCTGAAAGACTTTTCCCGCGAACGCCTGCTGAGCAGCATCGTGCCGCTGGGCCGCATTATTTTCAGTCGCGAGGACATACTGGCGCAGCTGCCGCGCCTGGACGCCGACACGACCCTGGTGATGTGCGGTGAGCAGGACAAACCACGCCCACCCGCCGAGTCCCATGAAATGGCCGACCTGATCGGCTGCAGCCTGATCCTGATCCCGGAGGCCGGCCATATCAGCGCCCGCGAAAACCCGGATTTCGTCAATGAAGCGCTGCTGACCTTCCTCGCCAACAACGCCTGACGCCTGCCCTGCCCTGTGATCGCCGCCCGGCGATTACAGGCGGAAGTGCCCCACCATGCCCTTGAGTTCCGCCCCCAACTGCGCGAGTTCGATACTCGACGCGGCATTGCCTTGCATGCTCAACGCCGACTGATCGGCGCTGGCGCGAATGCTGGTGACGCTGCGGTTGATCTCTTCGGCCACCGAGCTTTGCTCCTCGGCGGCGGCGGCAATCTGCTGGTTCATCTGCTGGATCAACGACACGGCAGCCGCGATGCTGCCCAGTGCGCTTTCGGTTTCCAGGGTATCGCTGACCGCCAGTTTCACCAGCTCGCCGCTTTGCTGGATCTGCTGAACCGAAGCCTGCGCCGCGCTGCGCAAGGTGCTGACCAGGCGTTCGATCTCCTCGGTGGATTGCTGCGTGCGTTTGGCCAATGCCCGCACCTCATCGGCCACCACGGCAAACCCACGGCCCTGCTCACCGGCACGCGCCGCCTCGATGGCGGCGTTGAGCGCCAGCAGGTTGGTCTGTTCGGCGACGCTTTTGATCACACTCAATACCGTGCCGATATTCTGGATTTCGGCGCTCAGGCTTTCGATGCTGGCACTGGCCGAGGCGCTTGAGGTGGCAAGCAACTCGATGCGCTGCAGGCTCTGGCGCACCACCTGCTGGCCGCTTTCAACCTTGTCGTCGGCGGTCTGTGCGGCTTGCGCGGCCTCTTCGGCATTGCGTGCCACGTCATGCACCGTCGCGGTCATCTGGTTCATGGCCGTGGCCACTTGCTCGGTTTCTTCCTTCTGGCTACTGACCTCGACATTGGTCTGCTCGGTGACGCTGGACAGCGAATGCGCCGAACTGGCCAATTGCTCGATACCGGCCTGCAACCCGCTGACCATCTGGCTCAAGCCATTGCCCATCTGTTGCATCGCCTGCATCAACTGGCCGATTTCATCGCGGCGGGTGACCTCCATGCGCCCGCTCAAATCGCCGGCGGCAATCTGCTGGGCCACCGCGATCACACTGCGCAGCGGTGCGACGATCAAGCGGGTAATCACCCACGCTGCAATCAGCCCTACCAGCAAGGCCAGGGCCGACGAGCCGACAATCAGCAGCGCGCTTTTCTTCAGTTGCGCCTGCATCGACTGGTCTTCGGCTGCATAGGCCTGGTTGACCCGACTGACCACCTGGTCGGCACGCTCATGCAGCTGTTTGTAGACCACCTTTTCCTGGGCCAGCAGGCCGGTGTATTCGCCGAGCTTCTCGCTGAACGCGGCGATATGCCCGGAGACTTCATTGAGCACGGTCTGGTAGCCGGAGTCCTTGACCGTGGTTTTCAGTGTTTCGACCTGCGCCAGGGCCTGGTCAGCCTGTTCGATCTTCCCTTGCTCGGCGTCGTCGGCATCCACCTTGCGGCTCTGGTCCAGGCGCACATGGGCTTCGTTCATGGCTTGCAGCATGAGGCGCGACACCTGGCTGACCTGCCCCGCCTGCTCGATAAACTCGGCGCCCTCCTTGCCCTGGCTTTCCTTGAGGCCATAGGCGCCATCGTCGGCCAGGCCGGCCTGCAACACGTCAAGGTTATTGGCCACGCTGGACACCGACCAACTGGCCATTTCCAGGGCCAGGTCCTTGGTCTGGGTCAATTCGACGAACTCGTCGAAGGCCTTGCGATACGCGGCCAGGGCCTGCTCGACATCGGTCATCACCGGCACGTTGGCGGCCGACTGCGCCTTGAGGCTCGCTGCCTGGGCGGCCAGAGCATCGACGCTTTCATGCAGGGCATCCACTGCCTTGGGGTCGGCGTGCAGTGCGTAGTCCTGTTCGATCAGGCGCACCTTGAGCAAACCGCTGTTGAGCGACGACATGGCCTTGAGGCCTTCGAAACGCTGCCCCACCGTTTGCAGGGACCACACGCCGATAGCCGCTACCAACGCGGTCAGCAGCAGCACCAGGGTGAAGCCCAGGCCCAGTTTTTTCGCCATACCCAGGTTGGCGAAACGTCGTTGCACGCCCGAAATCATTGCACTTGAATCCTCTTGCAATGGCAGATGCCATCAAGCCCGGTTGACCAGAGGCGAGATTGGCAACCACAAGGCACTGAACACAAGACGTTGGCGCCACAATAATGGCAAAAAGCTACACACCCGTCGTTTTCAGAATGGTCGAGGTCGATCTGGCAGGCCCCATGGCGCGGAACAGCGCCAAGGCCCGTTGGTCCGCCGCATAGGCCACGTTAATGCGCAGCCACTCACTGGGTTCGCCGCTTGGCGAGAACAACGCCCCCGGCGACAGCAGCACCCCAAGCCGCCGCGCACAGGCCTGCAAACGTGAGCGATTGCCCACCCCGGGCCGGGCCCACAGGAACATGCCGCCGGCCGGCACGGCGAACACCTCCCACTCTTCGTCCTCCAGCACTTGCAGGGTGTCGGCCATTTGCGCACTCAGCCGCTTGCGCAGGCGCTGCACCCACTTGCGATAGGTGCCATTGGCCAGCAACATCGCCACCACCGCTTCGGCAAACCGCGAAGTGCCAAAACCGGTCAAGGTCTTGAGGCTGGCCAGCTGTTCGATGAGCGCCGTACTGGCACTGAGGTAACCAACCCTCAAGGCACTGCTCAGGCTTTTGGAAAAGCTCGCGACATAAATCACCCGGCCATCGTGGGGCAACGCCGCAAGCCGCGTGCAGCTGGCGTGCTGCAGGTCGCCGTAGACGTCCTCCTCGATGATCAGGAAGTCCTTGCTCTCTGCCAGCTCCAGCAAGCGCTCGGCCACCGCTCGACACAGGCTGGTGCCCGTGGGGTTGTGGTACAGGCTGTGGATGAACAGGCACCTGGGTCGATGGCGCTGCAACAGCGCTTCGAGCGCCGGGATGTCCGGGCCATTGCGGGTGCGCGGCACTTCCAGCAACTGCACGCCGTGGAACGCCAATTGCCGATAGAGATTGCCGTAGCCCGGGGTTTCCACCACCACAGTGTCGCCGGCCCGCAGCAACGTGCGTATAAGCAGGTCCTGGGCATGGCTGGCGCCTGCGGTGGTCAGGATGCGGTCAAGGCTGCTGGCGATATTGCCGTGGGTGAGGCGTTTGAGCAGTTGCTCACGCAACGCCGGCAACCCCAATGGCGTGCTGTAGTTGAACAGGCCGGCGGTATCGGTACGGCTGACTTCACGAATCGCATAACTGATGTCATCGCTTTCGCGCCAGGCATCCGGCAACCAGCCGCACCCCAGCTTCAGCTCCCCCAATGGGTTATCGGTAAACGCCCCCCACTCCCGCTCGGCGCCCTCGTACCAGTAGCCTTCCTGCAAAACCGGCGGCTGGGCCACCACAAAACCCGAGCCTTGCCTGGTGGCCAGCAAGCCCTGCGCAACCATTCGCTCGAATGCCTCGACCACGCTGGACTGGCTGAGCAGGTTATCAAGGGCAAATTGCCGGATGGACGGCAAACGCGTACCAGGGCTTACCCCATTCTTGCGAATCCACTCCGCCACGGCGCTGACGATTTGCTGCACCACCGGTACAAGGGCTTGTCGATCGATCCCTAAATCCATGAGCCACTCACTTCAACTGTCTGTTATTCAACCCGTTGAGTTAAGCACAGAAGTTCGTGTTGACCGGTTTCGAAAATTTATTAAATTATTGATTTTATTAGGTTATTTACCTAGTGATACACATTCGGACGCGGCACTTCGCCAGTTGTGGAAATGCCCCACAACCCACCAATCCCTTTTCGAATGACGTGCAACACAACGTCCTAGATCGCTGTTGCGCCACCATCCACCGCCAAGGCCTGGCCGGTGGTGAACGCCGCACCATCACTGCACAGGTAGAGCACCGCACTGGCGATTTCCTCGACCTTGCCAATGCGCCCCACCGGATGCATGGCGGCGGCGAATTCGGCTTTGCGTGGGTCGGCCTCATAGGCACGCCGAAACATGTCGGTGTCGATCACCGCCGGGCACACGGCGTTAACGCGGATTTTCTTCTTCGCATACTCGATAGCGGCCGACTTGGTCAGGCCGATCACCGCATGCTTGGAGGCCGCGTAAATACTCATCTTCGGCGCCGCGCCCAACCCCGCCACCGACGCGGTATTGACGATGGCCCCACCGCCCTGGGCCAGCAGCAGCGGCAGTTGGTATTTCATGCACAGCCACACGCCTTTGACGTTAACGCCCATGATTGCGTCGAACTCATCCAGGCTGCCGTCCGCCAGCTTGCCCTTCTCGATCTCGATCCCGGCGTTGTTGAAGGCGTAGTCCAGGCGCCCATAGGCCGCGATGGTCTGCGCCATCAGTTGCTGCACGTCCACCTCCAGGGTGACGTTGCAGCGCACAAACAGCGCTTCGCCGCCGGCCTGCTGGATCAGTGCGACGGTGCCCTCACCGCCCGCCACATCCAGGTCGGCAACCACCACCTTCAAGCCTTCGGCAGCGAACGCCAGCGCAGTGGCGCGGCCAATACCGGCGGCGGCGCCAGTGACCAGGGCGACCTGGCCGGAAAACGTCATGCTCATGGGGGGATGTCCTATGGGGGAAATAACCGTGGCTCGAGTCTAGCCAAGGCCAGCACAGGCGCGTCAGCACTATCAAAAGGCCGGTTAGGGCTGCATCGATCGCAGTGATAAGCCCCACCGGCCAACTATCAGCAGCACCTATCGGCGAGCATTCGCGCGCCCCGTGAGCCTTGCTCCCAAGTCATTCTGGGTCTATCACTGGAGGTTCATTTCTAAAAGAGTCGCTGCCATGACCGCCCAGACCAATCGCCAATTCCTGCTCGCCAAGCGCCCGGTCGGCGCGGCCACCCGGGACACCTTTACCTACCAGGAAGTGCCGGTGGGCACGCCCCAGGACGGGCAAGTGCTGGTGCGCAACGAGTACCTGTCCCTCGACCCGGCCATGCGTGGCTGGATGAATGAGGGCAAGTCCTACATCCCGCCGGTGGGTATCGGCGAGGTCATGCGTGCACTGGGTGTGGGCAAGGTGATTGCCTCGAACAATCCGAAATTTGCCGTGGGCGATTACGTGAATGGCGCGCTGGGCGTGCAGGATTATTTCCTCGGTGAGCCGCGCGGCTTCTATAAGGTCGACGCCACACTCGCGCCGCTGCCGCGCTACCTGTCGGCGCTGGGCATGACCGGCATGACCGCTTATTTCGCACTGCTGGACACTGGCGCTCCCAAGGCCGGCGAAACCGTGGTGATCTCTGGCGCAGCGGGCGCAGTGGGCAGCATTGCCGGGCAGATCGCCAAGATCAAAGGCTGCCGGGTGGTGGGCATCGCGGGCGGCGCCGATAAATGCAAGTTCCTGGTGGATGAGCTGGGCTTCGATGCGGCCATCGACTACAAGAGCGAAGACGTGCCCGCCGCCCTCAAGCGCGAGTGCCCCAAGGGCGTGGACGTGTATTTCGATAACGTCGGCGGCGACATTCTCGACGCCGTCCTCAGCCGCCTGGCGCTGAAAGCCCGCGTGGTGATTTGCGGCGCCATCAGCCAGTACAACAACAAGGAAGCGGTCAAAGGCCCGGCCAACTACCTGTCATTGCTGGTCAACCGCGCGCGTATGGAAGGCTTTGTGGTGATGGACCACGCCGCCAACTTTGCCGCCGCCGGCCAGGAGATGGGCGGCTGGATGGCGCAGGGCAAGCTCAAGAGCAAGGAAGATATCGTGGAGGGGCTGGAGACGTTCCCGGAGACGTTGATGAAGCTGTTCAACGGCGAGAACTTTGGGAAGTTGGTGTTGAAGGTCAGCTGACACACCCCGGATCTAACTGTGGGTGATGTCAGTGTGGGAGGGGGCTTGCTCCCGATGGCGGTGTGCCAGTCGACATCTTTATTGACTGAAACACTGCTATCGGGAGCAAGCCCCCTCCCACATTTTTACTGCATTCGGCTCGGGGATCAGGCGATCTCGGCAACCACTGCAGCCAGTGCTTTCGCCGGATCCGCCGCCTGGCTGATCGGGCGACCGATCACCAGGTAGTCGGAACCCGCGTCCAGTGCCTGGCGTGGGGTGAGGATGCGGCGCTGGTCATCCTGGGCGCTGCCTGCCGGGCGGATCCCCGGGGTCACCAGTTGCAGCGACGGGTGGGCGGCCTTCAGGGCCTGGGCTTCCAGGGCCGAGCACACCAGGCCGTCGAGGCCGGCTTTCTGCGCCAGGGCCGCAAGGCGCAATACCTGCTCCTGGGGCTCGATGTCCAGGCCGATGCCGGCCAGGTCTTCGCGCTCCATGCTGGTCAGCACGGTCACACCAATCAGCAAAGGTTTGGGGCCGCTGCGCTGTTCCAGCACTTCACGGCAGGCACTCATCATGCGCAGGCCGCCGGAGCAGTGCACGTTGACCATCCACACGCCCATTTCGGCGGCGGCTTTCACCGCCATCGCGGTGGTATTGGGGATGTCGTGGAATTTCAGGTCGAGGAACACTTCGAAGCCTTTGTCACGCAGGGTACCGACGATTTCCGCGGCGCAGCTGGTGAACAATTCCTTGCCGACCTTGACCCGGCAAAGCTTCGGGTCCAACTGTTCAGCCAGCTTCAGTGCGGCGTCACGAGTGGGGTAATCCAGGGCGACGATGATAGGAGTCTGGCAGACGGACATTGGAATGGGCTCTCAGGCAAGTCGAAATCGGCGCGGATTGTAGCGCAACAGGCGCCGTTGCGGGATCCGATGATCGGTAAATACTGACCAAGCGCCATTTGGCGCGGCTTTCGGGCAATTATTTCAAAACTGATACATTCACGACATGCCCCCAACACGCCCCACCGCTAGCCTCGCCCGCACGACCCACCGACCAGCACTTCCAGCCATGGGGCTGGGCGCCTATGCTGACCGCAACAACCAGGCAGATGATCGCACTATGCATACCCCTTCCGTCCCTGTGAATGACGAGCAAAAAGCCGCGGTGATCGCCGAAGACAAGCGCTGGAACACTCGCGCGCTGATTGTCGACGACGATGTGCCGATCCGCGAGCTGCTGATCGACTACCTGGCCCGCTTCAATATCCTCGCCACCGGCGTCACCGACGGCGCCGCGATGCGCGTGGCCATGCAAGCCGAAACCTTTGACGTGGTGGTGCTCGACCTGATGCTGCCGGGCGAGGACGGCCTGTCGCTGTGCCGCTGGCTGCGCGCCGAGTCGGACATCCCGATCCTGATGCTCACCGCCCGCTGCGAGCCCACCGACCGCATCATCGGCCTGGAGCTGGGCGCCGACGACTATATGTCCAAGCCGTTCGAACCGCGCGAGCTGGTGGCGCGCATCCAGACCATCCTGCGCCGCGTGCGCGATGACCGCACCGAGCAGCGCGCCAATATCCGCTTCGACAACTGGCGCCTCAACAGCGTCTTGCGCCAACTGGTGGCCGATGACGGCCTGGTGGTGCCGCTGTCCAACGCCGAGTTTCGCCTGTTGTGGGTGTTTATCGAACGCCCGCGCCGGGTGCTGAGCCGCGAGCAATTGCTGGACGCCGCCCGTGGCCGCTCGATTGAAGCCTTCGATCGCAGCATCGACTTGCTGGTGTCGCGCCTGCGCCAGAAACTTGGGGATGACCCCAAGGCACCGCAGTTGATCAAGACCGTGCGCGGCGAAGGCTACCTGTTCGACGCGCGGGATATCGGCTGATGCGGGCCCCCTTCAACACGCTGTTCGGTCGGCTGTTTGGCGTGTTGCTGGTGGCGATTGTGCTGGCCCACGCGCTGGCGTTCTTCTGGTTTCACCACTACGGCCCGCCGCCACCGCCGCCTGAGGAGACCTTCATCGAGCAACCGGATGGCACGATGAAACACCTGCCCAAGCATAAGCGTTCGTGGTTTGGCGGCCCGGTGGTGCCCCTGACGTTCCAGTTCATTTCGCTGATCATCGCCGCCTGGTATGGCGCCAAGCTGCTGAGCCGGCCGATCCAGCGTTTGAGTGACGCGGCCGAGCGCCTGAGCCTGGACCTCGACAGCCCGCCACTGGATGAGTCGGGGCCGCGCGAGGCCAGGCAGGCGGCGTCGACCTTCAACCTGATGCAACGGCGCATCCGCGAACAGGTCAGCCAGCGGGCGCGCATGCTCGGCGCGGTTTCCCATGACCTGCGCACCCCGCTGTCACGCCTCAAGCTGCGCCTGGAGCAGATCGAAGACATCAAGCTGCAAGGCCAGATGCGCCAGGACCTGAACGACATGATCGGTATGCTCGACGCCACCCTGAGCTACCTGCACGAACAGCGCACCAGCGAAACCCGGCATTGGCTGGATGTGCAGGCGCTGGTGGAATCCATGAGCGAAAACGCCCAGGACCAGGGCTCGGATGTGCAAGTCGCCGGCACCTGTGCGCCCTTGCAGGTACAGCCGATGGCCTTGCGCTCATGCCTCAACAACCTGATCGACAACGCCTTGCGGTATGCCGGCACGGCGCGTATCGAACTGACCGACAGCCGCGACGCCCTGGTTATCCGCGTGATCGACCACGGCCCGGGGATTGCTGCCGATAAACGCGAGGCGGTGTTCGAGCCATTCTTTCGCCTGGAAGGCTCACGCAACCGCAACTCCGGCGGCGTCGGTTTGGGCATGACGATTTCCAAGGAAGCGGCAGAGCGTCTGGGCGGCCGCCTGACGCTGGAAGAAACCCCTGGCGGTGGCTTGACCGCAGTGATGTGGCTGCCACGCGCTTGAAATGTGGGAGGGGGCTTACTCCCTCCCACATTAGTTTCCCCATAGCAGTTACAGCGGTTTGTCTTCGCGGCGGCCCTGGGCCTGGGTCGCGCTCCAATCCATCAGCAGGCTGTACGCCACCGCCAGCAAGGTCGGGCCGATAAACAGGCCGATAAAGCCAAAGGCGATCAACCCGCCAAACACCCCCAGCAGCACGATCACCAGCGGCAGGTTGCCGCCACGGCTGATCAGGTACGGCTTGAGCACGTTGTCCACGCCGCTGATGATGAATGTGCCCCATACCCCGAGGAATACCGCGTAGGTATAGTCGCCCTTCCAGGCCAGCCAGGCCGTGGCCGGGATCCACACCAACGGCGGGCCCATGGGGATCAAGCTGAGCAGGAAGGTGACGATGCCCAGCACCAGCGCGCCCGGCACGCCGGCGATCAAAAAGCCGATCAGTGCCAGCACGGCCTGGGCGGCGGCGGTGCCGATCACGCCATTGACCACGCGCTGCACGGTGCCGGCCACCAGTTCGATGTAGTAACCGGCGCGATCACCGATCAAGCGTTCCAGCAGGCGGTGCACGAACATCGCCAGACGCGGGCCATCGCGATAGAAAAAGAACACGAACACCAGGCTCAGGGTCAGTTCGAGGATGCCGCCGCCGATCTGCGCACTGCGCGCCAGCAACCAGTTGCCGACCTGCCCCAGGTACGGCTTGATGCTGACCATCAGCGCCGCGCCCTGCTGATCGATGCTGTCCCACATAGCCACCAGCCGCTCGCCGACCAAGGGGATCGAGCCAAGCCAGGTGGGCGCCTCGGGCAAGCCGTCGACCTGGATATCCTTGATCAAGGCGGTTGCATCGCGCACATGGTCGGCGAGGTTAAAGCCCAGCCACACCAGTGGCAGCGCCACCAGCAACATCCAGCACAACGTGAGGATGCCGGCTGCCAGTGATTCGCGGCCACCCAGCCAGCGGGTGAGCAGAACCATCAGCGGCCAACTGGCAAACGCCAGCACCGCGCCCCAGAACAGCGCCGACCAGAAAGGCGCCATCACCCAGAAGCTGGCACCGAACAGCACCAGCAGCAGGATTTGCACCAGCAGGCGATCGTTATTGAGCATGGGGTATCTCGAAAAGAAGGCTGTAGGAAGAGAGCTTAGGCGAACGGCGCGGGTCCGTTCGCCTGGTAACGGTCAGCGTATCAGATGCAGGTGCAGGCCTTTGGTTTCACCGCTGCCGGTTTCCATGCGCGCGGCGCGCACACCCTTGTCGATCAAGGCCAGGCGCCAGGCCTCGGCCGTCGGGCCGGTCAGGCTGACGCGCAACGTGGCGTCGAGGTTCAACCCACGGGAAATCAGGGTCAGCCAGGTGTCGTCCGGTTCGGCGCCGAGTGTAGGAAAGTCCAGCTCGCCGGTGCTTTTAAGCTCGCGCAACAGGGTTGCCGAGGTGGGCAGCAGGTTGCCCAGCGGTGCGTTGGCGTCCAGTTGCTCTACATGCAGATAGGCGCGGCGGTTGCCGCGGGTGATGCCGTACAGCGCGACCAGGGAATTGTCCTGCGGAGCGGCCAGGCGCAACAGCAGGTACTCCTGCTGACCGTCGGCGCCCACCAGCTTGGCGTTGCCGAACACTTCATTGGCCCACAGGCTGCTTTCGCCGCAATCGCGGGCCTGGCACCAGAACAGCAGTTGCGCGCCCTGGGCCTGCAAGGCTTCGCGGGTCGCGGTGAACGCGGCGCTGGAGGTGTGTTCGGCGGGCAGTTCATAGGTAATCGCCGTGGTTTGCCCACGGGCGGTGGCCTGGCCTTCGTAACGCAATTGGCCGCTGATCTTGCGGATCGCGCCCATGGGGTAGATGCGTTCCTTTTCTTCGGCGGGGCGGTAATCGACGATTTGCGCGTCGACCTGACGGGCGACGGTGGGCAGGTCCTGGCTACCCGGCAGGTCGGCGGCGAACACCAATGGGCTGAGAAGGCTCAGCCCGAGAACACGGATACAGCCTTTACGCACGCTCATAAGATCAACGCGCCCTGGCCATCGGAGGTCGCAGCGGTGTTGAGTTTGTTCATGGTTGACTCCCTTTCAATCCGCCCAGCCTCGGCAGTTGACCGCTCCAAGTCAAGGCGCGGAGAAGAACCGATTGAAACAGTCTGCAACAAGGACCGCGCCGGACTCATCATTCAGGTGTAAATGATGGCCGCCTGGCAGCGTGGTGACGGTGAATGGTAGCTGGGAAAGCAATTCGGGATGTTTCGCCAGCATGCCGTCAGCCGCGACCACCAACTGCGTAGGGCAACCTACACGCCGCACGAAGGCCATCGCCTGTTCGTCGGTCAGGCGCATCGGCGACGCCAGGGTCAGGCGGCTGTCGGTACGCCAGGTGTAACCGCCCGGCACTGGCATCAAACCGCGCTGGGCCAGCAGTTCGGCAGCTTCGCGGCTGACCGCCACCACGCCTTTCATCCGCGCTTCAACCGCCAGATCCAGGGTGTTGTACACCGGCTTGCGCTTGCCCTGCAGGTTCAATTGCGCCTGCAATGCCATGCCCAAGCGTTCCGCCGCGTTCTCGCCGCTGGCGGTGGGCGGGATCACGCCGTCGATCAAACCCAGGTGCGTGACCCGCTCGGGCAAGGCGCCCGCCAGCACCAGGGAGACGATGGCGCCGAGGGAATGGCCAAGTAATGCAAAACGTTTCCAGCCCAGTTGTTCGGCCACTTGCAGCACATCGTGGACGTAATCCCACAAGGCATACCCGGCGCCGGCGGGGCGATGCGCCGAATGCCCATGCCCGGCCATGTCCAGGGCGACGATGCGCAAGCCCTCAAGCTTGGGCGCCAGCCGCGCAAAGCTGTTGGCGTTGTCGAGCCAGCCATGCAGGGCGATCACCGGCAGGCCGTCTTCGGGGCCAAACAGGTGGGCCGCCAACTCGATATGCGGCAGGCTCAGGCGCACTTCTTCGACGGGTGCACTCATGCGCAATTGCGCTCGCAGGCTTCCCAGCGGGAGAACAGGTTCTTGATCAAGGTCGCGGTGTCCTGCGGGCGCTCAAGGGGGAACATATGGCCGCCGGGCATGGTGAGCATTTCGCCCATGGGCAGGCGGTCGACACCGCTGGCATGGTGACGCATCACCACCCGGCTCTGCCGCCCGCGCACCACCGCCAGCGGTACTTGCAATTGGCGCACCTGGCCGGGGCTGGTGTGGGGCACGCCACGGTAGATGCTGATTTCGGTGGCCGGGTCGAAACGCAGGCGCAGGCGATCGCCTACCTGCTGCAGGCCATGTTGCAGGTAAGCGTCGAAGCATTCCGGGTCAAAGCCGCGAAACAGGGTCTTGCCGGCAAAGTAGCTGCGGGCGGCGGCCAGGTCAGTGAACTCTTCACGCCGGCCCAAGGTTCGCCCGGCCGGCGTCAGGCGGTCGATGAAGCCGAAGCGCTTGGCCGCGCGGATCACCCAGCGGTCGGCGCGGGTCAGCACCGGCGAGTCGAGCATCACCACCCCGCGATACAGCTGCGGGCAACGCATGGCCGCGTGCAAATGCAGCACGCCACCCAACGAATGGCCAACGCCCCACACCGGCTCCGGTTGCAGCTCCAGATGATGGATCAGTTCGTCGACCAGGTTCTGCCAGTTATCGTCCACCGGAAAGCGTGGGTCGTGACCGTGCTGCGGCAAGTGCGCCACGGCATATTCCGGCGCCAGGGCAGCAAACAGCTTGCCGTAGGTGGCCGAAGGAAAACCATTGGCGTGGGCAAAAAACACGTGCTGCGACATACCGGACCCATCTACAAAAACAGAAAGGGATTGTCACCACCCCAACGCCGCACAGCAATGACTGTAACTGCCAGGAATGATGACACTCACGCCACGCCTATCGCGCCGGCGGGTTTTCACCCAGGGGCACCACGGCCATGGTCAGGCGCGAGACGCAGCTGGCCTTGCCGTCATCGCTGGTCAGACGGATGTCCCAGACCTGGGTCGTGCGGCCGATATGGATCGCCTTGGCCACCGCCGTCACCCGCCCGCTGCGTACACCGCGCAGGTGGTTGGCGTTGACTTCCAGCCCCACGCAATAGAACTTGCTCGGGTCGACGCACAGGTAGGCGGCCATGGAGCCGACGCTCTCGGCCAGCACCACCGATGCGCCGCCGTGCAGCAGGCCGAAGGGCTGATGGGTGCGGTGGTCGACCACCATACTGGCGGTCAGGGAGTCGTCATCGCAGCTTTCGAAGCGGATATCCAGCAGCTCACCAATGGTGTTCTTCTGGGCCGCGTTGAGTTGTTCGATATTCGGTTGGGTGCGCCACAGGCTCATGCGTAGTGTCCTTATTGATTTTATTACGACCCTAATCCTGCCACACAATCATCTCGTCGCGCGCGCTCCACCCATGGAAATGTGGGCCGTAGGTCGACTCGATCACCGCGCGCTTGATCTTCAAAGTCGGGGTCAGGAAGCCGTTTTCCACGGCCCAGCTGTCTTTGACCAGCACCAACCGCTGCAAGCGCTCGTGTTTATCAAGCGTTGAATTGACCTGCTCCAGCCAGCGCTCAAGGCTGTTGCGCAGCGCCTGTCGGTCCTGGTTGCCGGCCGACAACACGCAAAGGCCCAGCGGTGCGGTCAGGCCATCGCCCACCACACACACCTGCTCGATGCGCGCATGTTCGGCCAGGCGATTTTCGATCGGCGCCGGGGCCACGTACTTGCCCTTGCTGGTCTTGAAGATTTCCTTGAGCCTCCCGGTCAGGCGCAGGCGGCCGTCAGCGTCCTGCTCGCCTTTGTCGCCGGTGCGCAGGTAGCCGTCGGCAGTCAGGGTTTCAGCGGTTTTATCCGGCGCCTTGAAATAACCGAGCATGGTCGCGCCGCTGCGTACCTGCACTTCGCCCGAGGGGTCGATACGCACCTCGACGCCCGGGCACGGCAGGCCGATCCAGCCGATGGTCTGCTGACCGGGGCGGCACACGTGGGAATAGCCGCAGCTCTCGGTCATGCCGTACACCTCCAGCACATCCAGGCCCAGGCGCTGATACCAACGCAGCAGCGCCTCCGGCACCGGCGCCGCGCCCGACAGCGCTATGCGCAACGCATCCAGGCCGAGGCCGGCGAGCACCTTGTGGCCCACGCGCTTGCCGATATAGGGCAGGCGCAGCAGGGTGTCCAGACGCTTTTCCGGGATTTTGGCGTAGACGCCCATCTGGAATTTGCTCCAGATACGTGGCACGCCAAACAGTGCAGTCGGGCGCGCCCTGCGCAGGTCGGTCAGAAAAGTGTCGAGGCTCTCGGCGAAAAATACCGTTTGCCCGGTGTAAATCGCCGCCATCTCGACAAACATGCGCTCCGCCACGTGGCACAACGGCAGGTAAGACAGCAACCGGTCGCCCTCCCCCAACCCGAACAACTCGGTGCCGCGCGTGGCGGCAAAACCCAGGGCGCCGAAGCTGTGCATCACGCCCTTGGGCAGCCCGGTGGTGCCGGAGGTGTAGATGATGGTGGCCAGGTCCGAGGCCAGCGGCGCGGGGTCATCCTCGATTGGCGGGCTAGCTTGCAGGTCGGCCCAGCGGTAATCGAAGGCGCCGGCCGGGCATAGCGGCAGGCTGAGGGTGGGCACACCCGCCGGCACGCCGGGGGCCATGGCGGGCCAGTCGTCGAGCTTGCCGACAAACACCAGCGCCGCCTCGGAGTGGATCAGCACATGGGCGACGGAATCGGCGGTGAGGTTCGGGTACAGCGGCACCGAGACATGCCCGGCCATCCAGATCGCCAGGTCGGCGATGATCCAGTGCGCGCAGTTTTTCGAGATCAGCGCAATGTGCGAACCCGGTGGCAGCTCCCTGCCGCGCAGCCACTGTGCGGCGCGCCGGGCCTGCTGGCCGACATCGCCCCAGGTGAGCGTCTGCACCTCGCCCGCGCCAACCGGCTGCACCAGAAAGGTTTTGCGCGGGTGCCGCGCTTCACGTTCGTAGAAGACCTGCAACGGCAAACGAAAAGCGACGGGCATGGGACGCGCTCCTATGTGGTCCGATGATAGCCAACCAAGCACTTGCTTGGTTGACTATATAGCACACACAAAGCCGCGTTGTAGCCTACGGGTTCCTGACGCTCACCAGGCTCATCAGCCCCGCCAGCGGGAAGTCGCCCTCCAGTTCCGCCAGGCTGGCCGTGTACATCGGCTCTGGCTGGCGCTGATGGCCATGCTGCAAAAAGCTGATCAAGCTACCCACCAACGGCTGATGGCTGACCAGCAGCACGTTGTCGTCGGTGTCGAGTTTTTCCAGCACCTGCAGCGGGTTGCCGTCCGGCGTCAGCCAGGGCACCGTGCGAATTTCCGGTTCAAAGCCCAACGCCTCGCGTACCAGTTGCGCAGTCTGTTGCGCGCGCACATAGGGGCTGGCGAGGATGGCGCCGATGGGCTGGCCGATCAGGTGCGCGGCGCTGCGCAACACTTCGCCACGGCCGTGCTCGGTCAGGTTGCGTTCGGCGTCGGTACGCGCATGCCCTTCGGCCTCGCCGTGGCGCAGGATCCACAGTTTCACAGTTTCGGCTCTTCATCACGCGCCGGGTGCGGCGCCGGCGGCACGCTGTGGGGCGCTTCGCCCTCGGGTGCACGTGGGGTCGGCCAATCGGCGAACGGCCAGGGTTTCTGCTCGGTATGGAAACTGCCGAAGCGGCCGATCTGCGCGAGGAACTGGCTGAGGCTGTCGCCGAAGTTCATCAGGCCCAGGTTCGGTGCGCCGTAGACAAGGCGGTAAATCAGCTGCACCACCACCAGGGCGCCGAGCAGGAACTGCGCCACCTGCCACACCAGGGCAAATATCAGCATCCACAGGATGCGCAGGAGAATGGACTCGTACTTGGGGGCTGCTTTGGGCTCGTTCATCGCGCGTTCCTCAGTTGAAACCACTGGTGGAAATAAAGTCGACATCGGTTTTCGGCTCGGCCCGCATCAGCAGCTCGATCACCTGGTTCAAAGTGCGCCCTTCGAACAGGATCGCGTGCAACCCGGCGACCAGCGGCATGTACACGCCGACCTCCTGAGCCTTGGCCTTGAGCACCTTAAGGGTGTTGACCCCTTCGGCCACCTCCCCAAGGCGCGTCACCGCGTCCTCCAGGCTCAGGCCCTGGCCCAGGGCGAAGCCCACCTGGTAGTTGCGGCTTTTCGGCGACGAGCAGGTGACGATCAAGTCGCCCACGCCCGCCAGGCCGAGGAAGGTCATCGGGTTGGCGCCCTGGTTCACCGCAAAGCGGGTCATCTCGGCCAAGGCGCGGGTGATCAGCATGCTCTTGGTGTTTTCGCCCATGCCCAGCGCCACGGCCATGCCGGCGATGATCGCGTAGACGTTTTTCAGCGCACCGCCCAGCTCGACGCCGAAACGGTCGCTGCTGGCATACACACGGAAGGTACGACCATGCAGCACCGCCTGCACGCGCTCGCACAATGCTTCATCTTCACTGGCGACCACGGTGGCGGTCAGCGCGTGTTCGGCGACTTCGCGCGCCAGGTTCGGCCCGGACAGCACGCCAATGCGCGCCTGGGGGGCGATCTCTTCGAGGATTTCGCTCATCAGCTTGAAGGTCTGCGCCTCGATGCCCTTGGTCAGGCTGACCAGCATTTTGCCGGCCAGGCCATCAGCGTGGGGCGCCAGCACCGAGCGCAAGGCGCTGGACGGCAGCGCGACGAAGCACAGGTCGCAGTCGGTCAGGGTGGCCAGCAAGTCGGTCACCGGCTCGACCGCCGGGTGAATCTTGATGCCTTTGAGGTAACGCGGGTTTTCCCGGTGCACCCGGATGGCCTCGGCCTGCTCGGGGTCACGCATCCACTGGCGTACCGGGTGGCCGTTCTCGGCCAGCAGGTTAGCCACGGCGGTACCAAAACTTCCGCCTCCCAGGACCGCAATAGGGCGCTGTTCAGTCATATGCAATCCGTTAATCCATACCAGTGGCGATGGCGGCATTATACGGAGCGACCCGCTTGCGGCCAGCCCCCGTATCAATTCGTGCGTTTGTCGGAAAATGCCACACTTGTGTGAAGTAATTGCTGGGGCGACGACTGGCAAACGCCAGCGCCTCGGTTAACATGGGCGGCTATCCGTAATTATCAAGGCCGTGCCGTGTATCTGGGCCCTCCTCCCCGCTCATCCCTGTTAGTGATGTTGTTGTGCAGCGGCACTGTGCTGGCTGACGATTTGTTCCTCGACAGCCAGCCGCTGCCGCAAGTGTTGACCGCCACGCGCCTCAAGCAATCGGCCGCCGCCGTGCCCGGCAGCATGACCGTGATCGACAGCGAACTGATCAAGGCCAGCGGTGCGCGGGACATCAGCGAACTGCTGCGCCTGGTGCCGGGGATGATGGTCGGCTACACCACCGGCAATCAGGCGGCGGTGAACTACCACGGTACCAGTGCCAGCGATGCGCGGCGCATGCAGGTATTGATCGACGGCCGCTCGGTGTACCGCGCGGGCCTGGCCACCGTGGACTGGAGCGACATTCCGGTGGCCATGGAGGATATCGAGCGCATCGAGGTCTTCCGCGGCCCCAACACCGTCAGCTACGGCGCCAATGCGCTGATGGCGGTGGTGAATATTCTTACGCGCTCACCGGCCAACAGCCACGGTTCACGGGTCAAGGTGGTGCGCGGCGAACGCGGCATCAGCGACTACTACGCCAGCCAGGGCGTGGGCTGGGAAACCGGCGACTTGCGCCTGTCCCTCTCCGGGCAGCAGGACGACGGTTTCGACAGCGACGCCGCCGGTGCCGACCGCCGCGATAGCCGTCGCCTCAGCCGTTTCAGCCTGGCGGTGAGCCAGACGCTGAACACGCAGCAGAGCATCGACCTGCAACTGGACGCCAAGGAAGGTACCAACCAGCGCCCGTATACCTACAGTCCGGTATTTGCCGGGATTACCGAGGGCGGCGACAACTCCGACGTCTCGGCCAAGGATTACGCCGGCTCGCTGCGCTGGAACATCGAGTTCAACCCCGAGCACAGCCTGTATGTCCAGGGCTCGGCCCAGCAGTGGGACCGCCGGCAAATCTGGAAGGCCTGCGACGCCAAGGTGTCCTTCAGCCCCGAGCTGACCCAGTTGTGGCAGATGAACCCCAACTACGCCGAGCTGCTCGCCCGGCATATGGACACCTACAGCCAGGGCACCGCGCCCCCCGGTAGCGCCGCCGAACAAGCCCTGGCCAACACCGTGCTGAATCAATGGCGCAATGGCGCCAACCAGAGCGTGTGCGGCGACATCGACCAGAGCACCCGCGAAAGCCGCTACGACCTGGAGATTCAAGACACCCTCAGCCTGTCCGACAGCCTGCGCCTGGTCAGCGGCATGAATTATCGCTACGACCGCGCCGACTCCGACACCTACTTCAACGGCACCCTGGACGACACCACCTGGCGCCTGTTCGGCCAGTTGGAATGGCGCGCCAGCGAGCATTGGCTGCTGCAAGGCGGCGCCATGTATGAAGACACCCACCTGAGCGGCAACTCGCTGACCCCACGGGTGGCGGTCAACTACCTGATCAACCCGCGCCACGGCCTGCGCGCGGTGTATTCCGAGGCGATCCGTTCGCCGGACATGTTCGAGAACAACGTCAACTGGAGCTACCGCGTCACCAACCTCAGCTCCCCGGCCTTTGGCCAGAGTTCCGGGCAATACTTCGTGAAGACGCGCGGTCCGGGCAACCTCGACAAGGAACTGATGCGCTCGCGGGAGCTGGGCTACAACGGTTTCTTCGCCGATATCGGCCTGAACATGGACGTGAAACTGTTCTACGACGAAATCACCCACATGATCAGCTCGCCCCTGCGCAACAACCAGTACGTCGCCAGCAATGCCAACAGCGCGCGATTTACCGGGGCCGAAACCCAGTTCGACTGGCGCGTGAGCAATGCCGATCGCCTGCGGCTTACCTACGCTTATGTCGACGCCACTTCCAGCAACCCACTGGACAAAGCGCAAACCGCGCGTAACAGTGGCTCCGCCGGCTGGTTGCGCGAGTGGGGCCAAGGGTGGTCCAGCGCGCTGTTTTACTATGGCGACGACGCACTCAACAGATATCGCTTCGAACGGGTCGACCTGCGGGTGGCCAAGCGCATTGCCCTTGGCAAAGCCAACGTGGAGCTGGCCGGCATGTTGCAACAACGTCTCGACAACCAGCCCACCACCTGGGCTGACAACAATTACGACCACCGCCACGTCCTCTACTTCAGCGCGGAGTTAGAGTTCTGACATGGCCAAATCGTCACGGATGACTTTCTTCTTTATCAACACGCTCTGGCGGCGCGCTGTGCTGCTCGCCTGCCTGCTGCTGGGCACGCCAGCCTGGAGCGCCGAGATCCTCCTCACCGCCGCCGAAGACGGCGCCGGGGTACAAGCCTTTACCCAGGCCCTGGCCCAGCAACGTCCCGACGACCGCGTGACGTTCACCCCCCTCAAAGATCTGCCGGTGCCAAGCCGCTTGCCGGCCACCACGCGCCTGATCCTGCTCGACCTGCCTGGCCTCGACTGGCGCCTGCAGGATACGCAGGGCCCGCCGACCCTGGTGCTGCGCATCAGCCGGCTGCAGGCCCATGAACGCCCGAGCAGTACCCAGCACCCGCGGGTCAGCCTGCTCTGGAGCGACCCACCGTTGGAGCGCCAGTTACGCCTGATCGCCAGCATCCTGCCGCAAGCGCGGCGCATTGGTGTGCTGTACGGCACCGAGAGTGAATTCCTGCTGCCCGAGCTGCGCCAACAGGCGGCGGCACTGGAGCTGGAGATTGTGCCGCAGCGCTGGGACAACATTAACGACAGTCGCCCGCTGCAGACGCTGTTCAGAAACAGTGACGTGTTGCTCGGCCTCGATGACCCGCAGCTGTACAACCCGAAAACCGCGAAGAACCTGCTGCTGAGCAGCTACGCCCAGCAATTGCCACTGGTGGGCCCGAATGCCGGCTTCGTGCGGGCCGGCAGCCTGGCCAGCACCTACAGCGACCAGGCCGACTGGCTCGCCGTACTCGACCGCCTGCTCGATCACCCTCCGGCTGGCTGGCCGCACACGCTGTACCCGGACCACTTCAAAGTCGTGGGCAACCCGCAGGTTGCGCGTTCACTGGGGATCGAACAGGTCGACGAAGCCAGCGTCGCCGCCCGATTGGCCGAAGGAGAAAAACGCCCATGACCTTGCGTCGACGTTGGGACATCAACACCCGCACCCAGCTCATTACCCTGGGCCCGGCGCTGTTGCTGACGTTGCTGTTGATCAGCTTCTTCACCTTCGTGCGTATCCAGGATTTGCGCCAGGAGCTGGACCACACCGGCCAACTGATCGCCAACCAACTGGCGCCTGCCACCGAGTACGGGGTTATCTCGGGCAACAACGACGTGCTCGACAGCCTGCTGCGCGCCACGCTGGCCACGCCCCATGTGCGCTTCCTGGAGATTCAGGACAGCAGCGAGAATATTCTGGTGTACGTCGAGCAGCCGTCGGAGAAACACGACCGGTCGCTGTCGGTGAAAGTCTTCCAGGCACCGATCCGCCTGCAGCATATCCAGCTGGGCAATGACTTTTTCCAGGACAACCTCAACGAACCCAAGGCACCCCGCGCGGATTACCTGGGCCGGGTGATTGTCGGCATGTCCAACGACGCGTTCAGCCAGCGCCAGCAGGAAATCCTGTTCAAGGCCGGCATCCTGGCGTTGTTTGCCCTGCTGTTTACCTTCCTGCTCGCACGGCGCCTGGCCGCCAGCCTGTCGCAACCGATCAGCGCCATGGGCAACGCGGTAAAAGCCATCCAGCAAGGCGACTACAAGACGCCGCTGCCGATCGTGGATGACTCGGAGCTGGGCGACCTGTCGCGGCATATCAACAACCTCGCCGAGGGCCTCAACCAGGCCAGCCGCGAGCAGCAGCAGGCCATGGCTCAGCTGATCCAGACCCGCGAGGAAGCCGAACGGGCCAACAGTGCCAAGTCGGACTTTTTGGCGATGATGAGCCACGAGCTGCGCACGCCGATGAACGGCGTACTGGGCATGCTGCAACTGCTGGAAACCACCGAGATGACCGAGGAGCAGACCGAATACGCGGCGCTGGCCTCCGAGTCCACCGAGCATCTGCTCAAGGTCATCAACGACATCCTCGACTTCTCGCGTATCGAGCGCGCGGCGCTGGAACTGGAACATATCCCGTTCAACCTGGCCGACCTGATCAGCAGTTGCGCCCAGGCCTTCCAGCACAGCGCCCAACAGCGCGGGCTGGCGCTCACGCTGCCGATTCCGCCGGGCCTGAGCGCATTGCGGGTACAGGGCGACCCGACGCGTATCCGCCAGATCCTGGTGAACCTGATCGGCAACGCGTTGAAGTTCACCGAACACGGCAGCGTCAGCATCGAACCGCACTGGCAGACCCTCGACCATGAGCTGGTGTGGTTCACCTGCACCGTGCGCGACAGCGGCATCGGGATTTCCGCCGAACGCCTGGAACTGATGTTCGATGCGTTCCAGCAGGCCGACAGTTCCATTTCAAGACGTTACGGCGGCACCGGCCTTGGCCTGCCCATCGCCCGCACCCTGGCCGAACGCATGGGCGGCACCCTGCGCGCCCAGAGCGAAGAAGGCCGTGGCTCGGTGTTCACCCTGGAAATCCCGCTGGCCATCGACCAGCACAGCGTGCCGGCGATTGCCACGGATGCCGAAGGCAAAACCAACGCGGGTGACGGCCGCCATGTGCTGCTGGTGGAAGACAACCCGGTCAACCGCACCGTGGTCGAAGCCATGCTGCGCAGCCTGGGCTTTGAAGTGAGCCTGGCCAACGACGGCGCCGAAGCGATCCGCAGCGCCGAGAGCCTGATTTTCACCGCGATCCTGATGGATTGCCGGCTGCCGCTGATCGACGGTTACGAAGCCACCCGCCAGATTCGCCAATTGCCGGGCTGCGCCGACCTGCCGATCATCGCCCTCACCGCCAACGCCTTGCAGGGCGACCGCGAAGCCTGTCTGGCGGCCGGCATGAACGATTACCTGGCCAAGCCGTTCAAACGTACGGATTTGCAGCAAATACTGCAGCGCTGGGTGCAGTAGCGCCGCGCCATCAGCCAACTCCGACTGGCGTGAAAGGCGAAAG
>Ga0302347_1001844_pt1 | contig 23819 bp, 18 predicted proteins | sample PhyWR1_FD_202178 | JGI IMG/M metagenome (GOLD analysis project Ga0302347, IMG submission 202178) | Leaf surface microbial communities from wheat plants in UC Gill Tract Community Farm, Albany, California, United States - DLSL W.R1 (v2)... | ecosystem: Host-associated > Plants > Phyllosphere >...
TAATGCCTGCTGACAGATTTTTAGCTGCGTGGCGTCACAGTCCGCGGTGAGCGACAGCGCATCGACAGCCGTTTGTATCAGCCGATAGTCTGCGGTAGGTGGCAAGGTCATGGCCAGTACCCGGCTACAGGCATCGGCGAAAACAATCTGCATATGCCCTGCCGCATCTGGGAGTTGCAACCGATCGTCATGACGCCCTTCAATACGGGCGATAGCCCGGGTGGCGCTGCCGCAGGGACACGGCTTATCGCTGGCCACCAGAACATCATCCAGCCGGTAGCGCACCACCGGCTGCGTGCTGCGGGTAAAGTCGGTCACCAGCGGGATAAACCGCCGCTCGTCCAGCCATTCAGGTTCAATATGAATGAACTCCTCATTCAAATGCAGCGTGCCGTACGCGCAGGTTGACGCCAGAAAGCCTTCGGTGGCCTGATAAATTTCGCCCGGCTCGCCAAATGCCTGCCGCAGCAGCATTCGATCCTGGTCCTCCAGCACTTCCGCCACCGAAATCACTTTTTTGACGTTCAGGGTAAGCCTACCCTCCAGCACCGACAGCGCCAGCGTGCGCAGTACCTGAGCCGGGGCGACAATTAAGGTCGGGGATTGTGCCTCAAGACGGGCCAGCTGCGGTTGAAACGGGGCCAGCAAATCGTAAAACGCCAGGCTAAGCCAGCGATTGTTGACGCTGCGATACAGATTGTTATCAGCGCGCAGAAATAAGGCTACACGTTCGCCAGCCAGCAGCCCGTCAGGCAGCACTTTCGCCAGAATCGCACCGGCCCACAGCGTTTGCTCCCGGGGGCTGACCACGAACAGTCCACGTCGCCCGGAGGTGCCCGACGATAAGCCGACGCTGAACTTCCCGACTTTGGGCGAGAAGTCACGGCTTTGTTCGCTGCGTAAGGCGCAGGCCATTAACGCATCACGTTGCAACCCCGCCGTATTCATCTCATCGAAATGCGCCATCATCAGCGATTTGTCCATCGTTGGCCACTCGGCGAACGGCCGGGCTAAATAACGCCGGAACCAGGGGCTTTTTGCCAGCACCCTGCGGCGAAACACCTGCATTTTTTTCGCCTGCCACGCGTCAAGCGCCGCCCGGTCGGTAAAATGTACTTTGCGGGTACGGAAATAGCGCCACAGCAGGCCAATCGGGATCATAAATCCCCTTCGTGACACAGGCGAATATCGACTGCACCGTTCTGCCAGAGCTGGTTTAACCGCTCAAGCGTCTGATAGTAGGCGGTCGCGTCAGACATGACCAGATTCGCCAGCCGGGAGGGTCCGCGCAGCTCGCGATAATTGGCCGGAGACCAGGCGGCATCTGCCGCCAGCAGCGTCCAGCCCTCGTCCGTCAGCACAAAGGCGCCAAAATGCCCGGCAGCATGACCGGGCAGCGGTACTAAGAGGATCTGCCCGTCGCTTCCCGGCAGCACATAACCTCGCTCAAACGGTGCCAGGCTGGCGGATAATGTCAGCGATTCAAACCCCTCAATAAACGTTAATGAGGATTCGAAATCGTCAGGGAACAGGCCAGGAACAAATGCCTGGCGCAGTGCCGCAAACCCGCGCAGCGCTCTGACCTGCGCCCAGCCTTCTCCGGAACAGATACAAGCGACATCGGCAAAATCGCGCAGCCCGGCAACGTGATCGGCGTGAAAGTGTGACAGGATCACGCCGCGAATATCACCTCCGGTTAGCCCTTTCGCCAGCAGCTGCCGGGCCAGGGACTCATCGGGATCAAAATAAACAGGCGTCAGCTGGCGATAGAGTTGAAAAACGCCGACGCGGGTATACTGCTCGAACCACGAAGCGTAACCGGTATCCCACAACCAGCGCGTATCGCCGACTTCGAGCAGATACGCTCTGGAAGGAAATTTGCACACGCGCAGCCCGGCCCCTTTCAGCGCCATACAGCCGATGTGCGTGCAGTAACCTACTTCAAACGCGGTAATTTTTGCCATGTTCCCTTATCCACTCGCCGGTGAGCGCAATGCCTTCAGCCATTGAAAACGGTGGGCGATAGCCCAGTTCAGCGATCGCTTTTTGACTGCTTAGGGTCATATCAAAACAGACAGCACCCGCGCTGTAGCGGGTGACCGGCGGCTCTTTATCGAGACAGAGTCCGATCGCTTCCATGCCTCTGGCAGCGAGTGACAGTACCGGCCATGGCACCGACCGCAGACGATAGCGCAGCCCCAGTTGCTCGCGTAATAAGGCATCCAGCATCACATTCAGACGCTGCGGATGATGATTAGTCACGTTATAAATGCTGCCGGACGGCAACGTTTTGGCCGTGGTTGCCAGCATCATCGCGTGCACCACATTTTGCACAAATGTGAGATCGAGTAACGCCTCGCCGCCGCGCGGCAAGCGCAATACCCCATTGTCGCGACGCAGCTGTTGCAGGATGCGCGGGACAATCACGTTGTCGTACGGGCCAAACAATCCGCGCGGGCGCAGCAGTGTGAATCGCGTTGCGGCAAACTGACTGACTGCCGTGGCGATAACCTGTTCTGCTGCATATTTACTGCCGGCATAGTGGCTGCTAAACCGGCGCGCCAGATAGCGTTCTGGCAGGTCATAATGGTGGCGGAAATCAAAATAAACCGCTGGGGTAGAAATATGGACAAAGCGCGGGATTTGCGCCCGGCCTGCTGCCTGTGCCAGTTGCTGTGTCACCTGCACATTATTCTGGTAGAAATCATCGCGACTGCCCCACGGCGATGATTTCGCCGCGCAGTGCCACACTGCATCGCAGTTTTTCATCAGCGAAAAGTAATCTTTGCTACCGATGGCGGTCAGATCGCGCGGAACAAACTGCGCGCCGAGCTGCGCAAGTCGCGCACCCTGGACAGGATCACGGCCGACCGCTACCACATTGTGCCCACCGGCCAGCAAATAGTCGGCGGCATTTCGTCCCAGACCACTGGTCGCGCCCGTCAACAGGATTTTCACGGCAGAAAAACCATGCCCGCAAGCGTCAGCCCTGCGGCTGTGCCGATTAACATGGCGGGTTTACCTGCCACCAGCCGACCGCTGACGCTGGCCTCATGCAGGGCAGTCGGTATAGACGCTGCCACCTGATTACCATAGTGGCGATAAATGTCTATCAGCGCCGATTCCGGCACCCGCAGACGCTTGCGCATGTGCTCCAGCGATAAGTGACTGGCCTGATGCGGCACCACCGTCGCGATCTCTGCAAGGCTGATGCCGCTTTTAGTTAACAGGCGGGCAAAGTAATCATCAATCAGGGAAGAGGCATAGCGGAACAGCGGTTTTCCCTGCATATGAAACAGAAAATCGCTGTCGGTAATACCGGCGCGTGGGTTACGTCGCGTACCGCCAGCACGAATTTCACACAGTTCGCTACCGTCCGGATACATTTCGATAAGGCTCGCCAGAATACCGGTCGCGCCGTCGCCCCGCTCAACAATAACGCACGCTGCGCCGTCGCCAAAAATCAATGAGGATTCTTCATGCGTCCAGTCAATACCGCGCGAGGCAATATCCGCAGAGACAATCGCAATCCGCCGATAAGCACCGGTATTTAACAATCCGGCAGCCACCTCAAGAGCCGAAATAAAGCTGACGCAGCTGCTGTTGATATCAAACCCAGCTGTTCCGGCAGGCATTCCGGCCGCTTTTAAAATGTGCGTGGCGCTGCATGGCAGCGCCTGAATCGCAATCGCCGAGGCGCAAATCAGTAGATCAATTGATGAAGGAGAAAGGGAGGCAGCATCAAGGGCATGGTGCAATGCCTGCGCCGCCAGTTCAGCCTGGCTGGCATCATGCTCTGCGTGATAACGCCAGACGATACCCGAGCGCTTTTCAACATAACCCTGCGGCTTGCCAAACCGGGTATCTAACGAAGATGAAGTGATGCGCGTCGGCGGCAGGGCTATTCCTGTTGAAATAATTTTTAGCGCTGCCTTAACGCCTGGATGCGATGAATACGCCATTCTGCTTTCACTTTCTCATTCCACGATTCGCTTCATAATATAGAAATAAAAGGCAAAAAAAACCCAGGAATATTAGTACCTGGGTCCGGAAACGTATTGTTTTAAATTAGCGGCGAGCGCGTACTATCTGATATTTGCGCGTCAGGTATTCCACCGGCGCGCTCCAGATATGCACCAGACGTGAGAACGGGAACAGGACGAACAGCGTCATGCCCAGCACCAGATGCATACGGAAGATAAAGGCTACCCCGTCGAGATGAGCAGATGCGCCGCCGTGGAACGTTACCACCGATTGCGCCCAGCCGACCAGCTTCATCATCTCACTGCCGTCCATATGCTGCGCGGAGAAAGGAATGGTTAGCAGACCAAGCGTGCACTGGACCATCAGCAGGGTCAGGATCAGAATATCGGCTCCGGTAGTGGTGGCCCGAATACGCGGGCTGAACAGGCGGCGTTTCAGTAACAGCAGTCCGCCGACCAGAGTCAAGACGCCGCAGGCACCGCCGGCAATCATCGCCATTTTCTGCTTCACCTCAACCGGTAAAAATCCTTCATACATCCAGTGAGGGGTCAGCATACCGAGCAGATGCCCGGCGAAAATCCCAAGGATACCGATGTGAAACAGGTTTGAAGCCATGTTCATCCCTTTACGATCCAGCATCTGACTGGAGCCTGCACGCCAGCTATATTGACCATAGTCATAACGCAGCCAGCTACCAACCAGAAATATCGTGCCCGCCATATAGGGATAGATATCGAAGAAGAACATATTCAGAAATTGCATTATTGCTGTCCTCCAGTGGAGAGATTCAGATATTGCGGGGCCACGGCACCGGCAAAACGACGCTGGTGCGCGGCGATTTCCGACTCACCGCAGCCCTGGTCGGCAAAGAACTTAACTTGTTCTTCTTCCCACACCGCATCCAGCGCCTGTGGGGTATCATCGCGCGCTTCATCGGCGATCTTCTCCACCACTTTGGCATTGTCAATGGCGGTATTGGCCAGCGTCAGCAGCAGCTCGAACAGTACCGCATAGCGGCTTTCCCGCTGTGTCAGTCGCGCACTCAGCAAGGCCAGAATCGGCGCAATATCCTGTAAGCCGCTCAACGCCTCTTCAACCGGCAACTGTGCCAGATACTCAAGATAGAGCGGCAGATGATCCGGCAGCTCACGACTGTCGAGATGCAGACCGTGCTGCTCATACTGCGCCATCAAATCCACCATCGCCTGGCCGCGATCGCGGGACTCACCGTGGACATGTTCAAACAGCAACAGCGACGTGGCGCGACCGCGATCGAACAGTTCGCTATAAGCAGACTGCACATCAAGCAGATCCTGAGAGGTTAAATCGCGCAGAAAAATGCCCAGTTTTTGCGCGTCATCTTTACTGAGGTTTTCCGATGATGCCAGCGCCTCAAACAGTTCCTGCTGATGCTGCCATAGGGCAGCATCCGGGTATTCGAGCAGGCGCGAAACAATGACAAGTTCGATCATTGGTGCGGCTCCGTTTTGGTGGTCACATCGATAGCATCAATGCGACGGCTGTTGAACAGGTTGAATTTGCTGTCAGAACCGTGGCAACCGTCACCGAAGGTGAAGCCACAACCGCTCTTCTCAGGAAACGCATCGCGCGCCAGTTCGCGGTGGCTACTGGGGATCACAAAGCGATCTTCGTAGTTAGCAATCGCCAGGTAGCGATACATTTCCTGCGCCTGGGCTTCACTCAAACCCACTTCTTCAAGGGCGCGGGTATCAAGCTTGCCGTCCACCGTTTCAGCACGTTTGTAGTGACGCATCGCCAGCATCCGCTTCAGCGCCAGCAGCACCGGTTTGGTGTCGCCTGCCGTCAGCATATTTGCCAGGTATTCAACCGGGATACGCAGGCTGTCCACGTCAGGCAGAATGCCGTTACTTCCCAGTTCGCCAGCATCCGCCGCCGACTGAATAGGTGACAGCGGCGGAACATACCAGACCATCGGCAGCGTACGGTATTCCGGGTGCAGCGGCAGGGCCAGCTTCCAGTCCATCGCCATTTTATACACCGGCGACTGCTGCGCGGCGTCGATGACGCTCTGCGGTACACCGTCTTTCAGCGCCTGCGCTATCACCGCCGGATCGTTCGGATTCAGGAAAATCCCCAGCTGACGCTCATAGAGATCTTTCTCACTCTCGGTGCTTGCCGCCTGCTCAATCGCATCGGCGTCATACAGCAGCACGCCGAGGTAGCGAATACGTCCCACGCAGGTCTCGGAGCAGACGGTCGGCTGGCCGGCTTCGATGCGCGGATAGCAGAAAATGCACTTCTCGGACTTACCGCTCTTCCAGTTGAAGTAGATTTTTTTATACGGGCAGCCGGTGATGCACATCCGCCAGCCGCGGCATTTGTCCTGATCGATAAGCACAATGCCGTCTTCTTCACGCTTATAAATCGCCCCGCTCGGACAGGTCGCAACGCACGCCGGGTTAAGACAGTGCTCGCACAAACGCGGCAGATACATCATGAAGGTGTTTTCGAACTGGCCGTACATCGCCTTCTGCATATTGTGGAAGTTCTGATCTTTGGCGCGTTTCTCAAACTCGCCGCCGAGGATCTCTTCCCAGTTCGGACCGGTGGTGATTTTGTTCATCCGCTGACCGGTGATCAACGAGCGCGGACGGGCAATCGGCTGATGCTTTCCTTCCGGCGCGTTATGCAGATGCTGATAGTCATAGTCGAACGGCTCATAATAATCATCAATGCCCGGCAGATGCGGATTAGCGAAGATTTTACCCAGCAGCAGCGCGCGATTACCCATCCGCGGTTGCAGTTTGCCGTTGATTTTACGGATCCAGCCGCCTTTCCATTTGTCCTGGTTTTCCCACTGCTGCGGATAACCGGTACCGGGTTTACTTTCGACGTTATTAAACCACGCGTACTCCATCCCTTCGCGGCTGGTCCAGACGTTCTTGCAGGTAACCGAGCAGGTGTGGCAGCCGATGCATTTATCAAGATTCAGCACCATGCCGACTTGTGAACGAATTTTCATTTTACGCTCTCCTGTACCTGGTCATTGCCTTCACCATCCAGCCAGTTAATATTTTTCATCTTACGTACGACCACGAACTCATCACGGTTAGATCCGACGGTACCGTAGTAGTTAAAGCCGTAGGCCAGCTGCGCGTAACCACCAATCATGTGAGTCGGTTTCGGGCTGATACGGGTGACGGAGTTATGGATCCCGCCGCGCTGACCGGTGATTTCCGATCCCGGCAGGTTCACGATACGCTCCTGCGCGTGGTACATCATGGTCATCCCCGCCGGCACGCGCTGGCTCACTACCGCACGTGCTGTGAGCGCGCCGTTGCTGTTAAACACTTCGATCCAGTCGTTATCTTCAATGCCCAGATCCCTGGCATCGGCTTCGCTCATCCACACAATTGGACCGCCGCGCGACAATGTCAGCATCAGCAGATTGTCGCTATAGGTGGAGTGGATACCCCACTTCTGATGCGGCGTCAGGAAGTTCAGCGCTTTCTCCGGATTACCGTTGGATTTCTCACCCATGACCGCTTTTACTGAGCGAGTATCAATCGGTGGACGATAAACCAGCAGGCTTTCACCGAAATCACGCATCCACTGATGATCCTGATACAGCTGTTGACGACCAGACAGGGTGCGCCACGGGATCAGCTCGTGCACGTTGGTGTATCCGGCGTTATACGACACGTGTTCATCTTCAAGGCCGGACCAGGTCGGACTGGAGATAATTTTACGCGGCTGCGCCTGGATATCGCGGAAGCGAATTTTCTCGTCTTCTTTATTCAGCGCCAGATGGGTATGATCGCGACCGGTAAACTCACTCAATGCAGCCCAGGCTTTTACCGCTACCTGACCGTTAGTTTCCGGCGCCAGAGTGAGGATCATCTCTGCGGCGTCAATCGCCGAGTTCAGCATCGGCTGACCTTTTGCCGGACCCTCTGCTTTGGTGTAATTAAGCTTACGCAGCAGATCCATTTCGCTCTGCGTATTCCAGGCAATGCCTTTACCACCGTTACCGATTTTGTCCATCAACGGACCGATGGAGGTAAAGCGCTCATACGTGGCCGGATAATCACGCTCAACGGTCATGATATGCGGTGCAGTCACGCCCGGGATCAGATCGCATTCGCCTTTTTTCCAGTCTTTGACATCCAGCGGCTGCGCCAGTTCAGCGGCGGAGTCATGCTGAATGGGCAGCGTAACAACGTCAGTTTCTTTGCCCAGATGCCCGACGCAGACTTCAGAGAATGTCTTTGCGATACCCTTATAGATATCCCAGTCGCTTTTTGATTCCCACGCCGGATCAACTGCGGCAGAAAGCGGATGAATAAACGGATGCATATCGGAGGTATTCATGTCGTCTTTTTCATACCAGGTGGCGGTCGGCAGCACGATGTCCGAATAGAGACAGGTGCTCGACAGACGGAAGTCGAGGGTGACAACCAGGTCGAGTTTGCCGTCAAGGCCGTTATCGCGCCATTCCACTTCTTCTGGTTTAACGCCGCCCTGTTTGCCCAGATCTTTACCCTGAATACCGTTCTCGGTGCCCAGCAGATACTTCAGCATGTACTCATGGCCTTTACCGGAAGATCCGAGCAGGTTTGAGCGCCAGATAAACAGGTTACGCGGATGGTTTTTACCGTTTTCCGGCTGTTCAGCCGCAAAGCGGATGGAGCCTTCTTTCAGCGATTTCACGGTATAATCGACCGGCGTCATCCCGGCTTTTTCCGCTTCACGAGCAATGTACAGCGGGTTAGTGCCTAACTGTGGCGCAGAGGGTAACCAGCCCATACGCTCGGCGCGGACGTTGAAGTCAATCAGATGCCCGGTGTAACGCGCCGGATCGGCCAGCGGAGAGAGCAGCTCTTTCGCCGTCAGCGATTCATAACGCCACTGGCTGGAGTGGTTATAGAAGTAAGAGGTGCTGTTCATGTGGCGCGGCGGACGCTGCCAGTCAAGGGCAAATGCCAGCGGTTGCCAGCCGGTTTGCGGGCGCAGTTTTTCCTGGCCCACATAGTGCGCCCATCCGCCGCCGCTTTGACCAACGCAGCCGCAGAAAATCAGCATATTAATCAAACCACGGTAGTTCATATCCATGTGATACCAGTGGTTCATCCCGGCACCGACGATGATCATCGAACGGCCGTGCGTTTTGTCGGCGTTATCAGCAAACTCGCGCGCAGTGCGAATAATATTTGCGCGCGCTACACCGGTAATTTTTTCAGCCCATGCCGGCGTGTAGGCTTTGATCTCGTCATAGCTGCTGGCGCAGTTATCATCGCCCAGCCCCCGCTCCAGACCGTAGTTTGCCAGCGTCAAATCATAAACTGTGGTTACCAGAGCCGTACTGCCATCAGCCAGTTGCAGACGTTTTACCGGCAGTTTATGCAGCAAAATGTTTTGCAGCTCAACTTTATTGAAATGCTCGGTACCTTCTCCACCGAAGTACGGGAAACCCACTTCTGCGATATCGTCATGACTGCCCAGCAGACTGAGGTTCAGCTCAGCCTCAGCACCTGAGGTACCATCACGTTGTTCAAGATTCCATTTGCCTTTCTCGCCCCAGCGGAAACCAATTGAGCCATTGGGTGCGATCATCTCGCCGTTGCTGGCGACAGCCACGGTTTTCCACTGTGGATTATTCTCCTGGCCCAGCGCATCCACCAGATCGGCGGCGCGCAGCATACGACCTGCGGCATAATAACCGTCGCGCGCTTCCAGCATCACCAGCATCGGCATGTCGGTATAGCGGCGAACATAGTCGGTAAAGTACTGGCTTGGGTTGTCGAGATGGAATTCGCGCAGCATGACGTGGCCCATCGCCATTGCCATCGCGGCGTCGGTACCCTGTTTGGGTGCCAGCCACAGATCGCAGAGCTTGGCGATTTCGGCATAGTCCGGGGTGATGGCCACGGTTTTGGTGCCTTTATACCGGACTTCAGTAAAGAAGTGGGCATCGGGGGTACGCGTCTGCGGAACGTTTGATCCCCAGGCAATGATATAGCTGGAGTTGTACCAGTCGGCGGATTCCGGCACGTCAGTTTGCTCGCCCCAGGTCATCGGCGACGCAGGCGGCAGGTCGCAATACCAGTCATAGAAGCTCAGGCAGGTACCGCCAATAAGCGACAGATAGCGTGCGCCGGAGGCATAAGAAACCATCGACATCGCCGGGATCGGCGAGAAGCCCGCTACGCGGTCGGGGCCGTAGGTTTTCACGGTATAGACGTTAGACGCCGCAATCAGTTCGTTAACCTCCTGCCAGGAGGAGCGGACGAAGCCGCCGCGACCACGTGCCTGTTTAAAACTTTTGGCTTTATCGCTGTCTTCAATAATGGACGCCCAGGCATCAACCGGATCGCTGTGCTGGACTTTCGCTTCGCGCCACATTTTCATCAGCCGTTTGCGCATCAGCGGATATTTCAGACGGTTTGCACTGTAGAGATACCAGGAGTAGCTGGCCCCGCGCGGACAGCCACGAGGTTCATGGTTTGGCATATCCGGACGTGTACGTGGGTAGTCTGTCTGCTGCGTTTCCCAGGTCACCAGACCGCTTTTTACATAGATTTTCCAGCTGCATGAGCCGGTGCAGTTTACGCCGTGGGTAGAACGCACCACTTTGTCGTGCTGCCAGCGCTGGCGATAGCCTTCCTCCCAGTCGCGGTTGGTCTCAAGAAGCTGTCCATGCCCGTCGGCAAAAGTCTCACCCTTCTGTTTGAAGTAGCGAAACCTGTCCAGGAATTTACTCATCTGGTCTCTCCTGTGTGGAGCCTGGTGGCTCTCTGATAAATCGACATTGCTGAATATGGGCTGAAATTAACCTTTTGAAACATCGGGGGAATTGACGGCGATCAATGCGTGACGGGTTATTGATTGAGCAAAAATTAACAACTACTCCTAAAGTGGCATAAAATCTTATTTTCCAATGCGTTGATTTAAAAAGTTTTTTTGATTGCTGGTTCTGATTTCGTGAGCCTTTTTCATTTCACCGGGTATTAGGGGGTAGACCCACCTTCATGAAAAACCAGGTGCCGCTGCCGCCGCGATGAATATTGTTCGCTTAATAAGTATGTTGTAACTAATTGGCAAATAAAAAAAAGCGCGGTTTTCACCGCGCAGGATAATCAAACATTACTTGTTATTATATTTTTTACGTCCGTATACCACCCACGTGATTGCTACGCAGGCAATATAGAACACGAGGAATACCTTCATCGCCCCGGCTGGTGAGCCGGTAAGCGCCAGAGAGGTACCAAATGCTTTAGGAATAAAGAAACCGCCGATGGCCCCAATTGCGGAGATAAAACCCAGCGCGGCTGCGGTATCCGTTGCGGCCTCGCGTGTTGCCTGCTCGTCGGTGCCACCCGCCGCTTTAACCCGCTCTACGGTCATTTTACGGAACAGGAACGCAATCATCTGAAAACTGGACCCGCTTCCCAGACCGGCGGTTAAGAACAGCAGCAGGAAGACGCCAAAGAAGGCAATAAAATTACCGTCGCTGCCGGCAGACGGCAAGGTCAGGAACAGCAGTGCGCTGAAAATCGCCATAAAGATAAAGTTGACCAGGGTGACGCGGATCCCGCCCAGACGGTCGGACATCGCTCCGCCCACGGAACGTGCCAGCGCGCCCACCAGCGGACCAAAAAAGGCAAAGTGCAGAACGTTAACCTCCGGGAACTGTGTTTTAGACAGCATGGCAAAGCCGGCAGAAAACCCGATAAATGAGCCGAAGGTAGCCAGATACAGAAAACCAAGTATCCAGAGGTGCGCGCGTTTAAGCACCGGCAACTGGGATCGGAAAGAGGCCTTAGAGGTCGCCAGTTCATTCATGCCAAACCAGGCCGCAAGGGTAAATACCATTAAAAAAGGCACCCAGATCCAGGCGGCATTTTCGAGATAAAGAAGAGAGCCATCCGGCTGTTCGACCCCGGTTCCGCCAAAAACAGCAAAAATAGAGAGTGAAATGGCCAGCGGCGCAACCAGTTGCATTACACTGACGCCAAGATTACCAAATCCGCCGTTAATGCCTAATGCCCCGCCCTGTTTTTGTTTGGGAAAGAAGAAGCTGATATTGGCCATACTTGAAGCAAAGTTTGCTCCGGCAAACCCGCACAGCAGCGCGATGATAATAAACGTGCTGAACGGCGTGGCGGTATCCTGGACGGCAAATCCCAGCCAGATGCAGGGGATCACCAGTATACCGGTGCTGAACGCCGTCCAGCGGCGCCCTCCGAAAACGGGCACCATAAAGGAGTAAGGAACACGCAGCAGCGCCCCGGAAACCGACGGTAGCGCCGTCAGCATGAACAGCTCATCGGTTGTGAAATTAAACCCGACTTTATTAAGATTGACCGCCACTGCACTAAACAACATCCAGACGCAAAAAGCCAACAATAGACAGGGAACGGAGATCCACAAATTGCGGCTGGCCACACGGTGGCCCTGCTGCTGCCAGAATTGCGGATCTTCCGGACGCCAGTCGGTAATAACCGAGCCAGAATCCCGGGTCGGGACGCTTGAGTGACTCATAGACACCTCTGATTATGAATATTTACCTCAGACACCATAGGGTTTCTCACCGGAGGTAAGTTGATATAAATCAAAGGAAAAGTCAGGCATATCAGGATACTGAAATAGCGCTCACTCTTAGTGGGTAGAGTAAAACGCTAAAAAAGATGTGGTTTTTCACTGTCCTGTCAGAATTTACGCATTAGCTATTCTCACCCTCCTGACTTCTGGCAATAAAGGAGTAATCCTTTAGAGGTATGGGTATACTCCGGATGATGTTTCAGAATAGCCGCACGCCCGGAATACGATCCCGGTCAGGAGCCCTTTCTTCATGTTTAAACGCCTGTTCACGCCGCTGACGCTGGTTAATCAATTAGCCTTGATTGTCCTGCTCTCTACCGCCATTGGTATCGCCAATATGGCCATTTCCGGCTGGCTTATTCAGGGAGTCCAGGGTAGCGCACATGCGATTAACAAAGCCGGTTCGCTTCGAATGCAGAGCTACCGTTTGCTCTCTGCGATCCCGCTTCGCCCGCAGGACGGTGAGCTGCTGGCGCAGATGCAGCGCACCGCGTTTAGCGAGGAGCTGGCGCATGCAGCGCAGCGGGACGGAAAAGTCAGCCAACTGACCGCGCTGCAGCAGTACTGGCTCACAGAACTGGCCCCGGATCTTCAGCGCGCTCGCGACCCGCAAACGGTGAAAGGCGAGATCGTCAACTTTGTGGACCGCATTGACGATCTGGTGACGGCGTTTGATAGCGCTACCGAAACGCGCATCCAGCGCGTGGTATGGCTTCAGCGCGCGATGGCCGTTTTTATGGCTCTGTTGCTGGTATTTACGATTATCTGGCTGCGCGCCCGTCTGCTGCATCCCTGGCAACAGCTCCTGCAAATGGCGCGTGCAGTGAGTCACCGCGATTTCACTCAACGCGTTCATATTAGCGGACGCAACGAGATGGCAACGCTTGGCACCGCGCTCAACAATATGTCGATGGAGCTGGCTGGAAGCTACGCGGTTCTGGAGCAGCGCGTGCGGGAGAAAACCGCCGGGCTGGAGCAAAAAAATCAAATTTTATCTTTCTTATGGCAGGCCAACCGTCGCCTGCACTCACAGGCCACGCTATGTGAACGTCTTTCCCCGGTACTGAATGGTTTACAGGGCCTGACCTTACTGCGTGGAATTGAAGTGCGGGTGTATGACATGGAAGATGAAGATAATCATCAGGAATTTACCGGCAATTCCAGTATCCGCTGCGATGATATCGGCTGTCATTTATGCCCGCGCGATATTCCGGCTGCGGCAGGCGGCGGCACCACGCTGAAATGGCGACTGACCGATGCGCATACCCAATACGGTATTTTGCTGGCCACCCTTCCCGCCGGATGCCATCTGAGCCACGATCAGCAACAGCTGGTTGATACGCTGGTTGAGCAATTAACCGCCACGCTGGCCCTCGACCGCCATCAGGAGCGCCAGCAGCAGTTAATGGTAATGGAGGAGCGTGCCACCATTGCCCGCGAACTTCACGATTCGATTGCCCAGTCGCTCTCCTGTATGAAAATGCAGGTGAGCTGTCTGCAAATGCAGGATGAAGGTTTGTCCGAGAGTAGCCGCCAGCTGTTAGGGCAGATTCGGCATGAAATTAACACCTCCTGGGCGCAGCTTCGCGAACTGTTAACCACTTTCCGCCTGCAGCTTAGCGAGCCTGGCTTGCGACCGGCACTGGAAGCCAGCTGTCTTGAGTACAGTGCGCATTTTGGTTTCCCGGTTCAGCTTGATTATCAGCTGCCACCACGCTTCGTGCCTTCTCATCAGGCCATTCACGTGCTGCAAATCGCCCGTGAAGCGCTCAGTAATTGCCTGAAACATGCGGGGGCAAGCGAAGTCAGCGTGACCGTTATGCAAAAAGATAATCAGGTCAAACTGGTGGTGACGGATAACGGCTGCGGCGTGCCGGACAGCGCAGAGCGCACCAATCACTATGGCCTGATTATCATGCGTGACCGGGCACAAAGCCTGCGCGGTGATTGCCAGGTCCGCCGTCGCGAAAGCGGTGGTACTGACGTTATTGTCAATTTTATCCCCGAAAAATCACTTTCATTACCCCAAGGAGATACCCATGAATCAACAGGAACGGGCGACCATCCTGCTTATTGACGATCATCCGATGCTGCGTACCGGCGTCAAGCAACTGATCAGTATGGCGCAGGATATTCAGGTGGTGGGTGAAGCCAGCAACGGCGAACAGGGTATTGAGCTGGCAGAGGCTTTGGATCCGGACCTTATCCTGCTCGACCTTAATATGCCGGGCATGAACGGTCTTGAAACGCTTGATAAGCTGCGTGAGAAAACACTGTCCGGGCGCATCGTGGTCTTTAGCGTTTCTAATCATGAAGAAGATGTGGTTACCGCCCTGAAGCGCGGGGCAGATGGTTATTTACTCAAGGATATGGAGCCGGAAGATCTGCTGAAGGCGCTGCAACAGGCTGCTGCCGGAGAGATGGTACTGAGCGAGGCGTTAACCCCGGTACTGGCTGCCAGCCTGCGGGCTAATCGCGCCACCTCGGACCGGGATGTCAACCAGTTAACCCCCCGCGAGCGCGATATTCTGAAGCTGATTGCCCAGGGACTGCCGAACAAAATGATCGCCCGTCGCCTCGACATTACCGAGAGCACCGTGAAAGTGCACGTCAAACATATGCTGAAAAAAATGAAGCTGAAATCGCGCGTTGAAGCCGCCGTCTGGGTTCATCAGGAACGTATTTTTTAATACTGCATACCTTCATTTTTAAAGGTCACCAGCGGTTCACTCAGCGTCAGCACGATCTCATTGGATGAGACGCGCTGCCCGCGTTCATCCTCAACCACCACCGCCAGCCGCCAGCGGTTTGGTGCACCCGGCGTTTCATCCCAGGCAGGCATAATAACGGTCCATCCTTCAGCCGAATTCCCCTTCGCCGGTGGCGTCAGACTTAACGGCTGTGTATCACCCTGCCACTGTAATGATTTAATACCATAGCGGCTGCGGATCTGCATTTTAAGTGCCACCGTCTCGCCTGATTTAAGATCCCACGGCGGCGTGGCCAGAAACACCGACAGCGTTTTATGCTGCCGCGATTCCATCACCGGCAACGTGCTGCGCTGAACCTCATCATAACGACTTCCGCGCAGCGAACGGCTGGCGGCAACTTCACTGGCCTCAAGCTGCTTTTTCAGCGGCACGCCGAAACGGTAATTGAGCTTTAACCCAACGTTATTCTGGCTGGTGCCGCTTTCGCCCTGCTTATGCTGCGCGCTCACGGTGACCAGCGGTATCGGGGTGTAATCCAGCCCCAGCTTGACCGCCAGCGGATTATGCTCCCCCGAACCATTACTGAACAGATCGACACTGTTGCCGAAATACTGCTCCAGACTGAGACGGGTATTAAGATGCTGCCAGAAGGGCAGGCGCGCTGCCGCAGTGACGTCGTAGCCCCGCGCCATTCGCTGCTGGACCGTCATGGAGCTGTCATGCCAGCCCCGGAGCGGTTCATAGTAATTCGCCGACAGACGCAAATATTCCCCCCACGCCTCGGCACCCAGCCCGGCGCGGGAAATATTTTCATCAAGCAGATTGTCGTAAAAGGTGTTGTAGCCCAGCAGCCAGTGACCCGCGGTCCAGCGCTGTCCGATGCCGGCATTACTCACCAGTCCCTCTTCCTGACGAGTCAGGCCAAACTGCGTCCAGCTCAGACGATGCTCACGATCCTCAATCGGCAGGAACCAGCTTCCGTGACTGCCGGTAAAATCGCCCTCATCGTTGACCTGTAATTCGACGCTGGCACTGGCACCCGGCGACAGCCAGCTTTGTAATTGCTGATTAACCTGCGAGCTTAGCGCGTCACGGGCCTGACCGATGGCAAAGATTCGGGCCTGCTCGCCGGTATCCAGTCCGTTGTCGGTCATACTGGCTTCACCAAAGGCCTTAACCATCTCGGCAAGGCTTTTTTCGCCCTCATGCGAAGGCTCCGCCAGCCCTAAATCCGGCAGGCCATCCTGATTATTATCGAACGGATTTTGCGCCTGCTGAACGAACGATCCTTCAGCACAGGCGCTGCCGCTTGCCAGCAGCAAGAGTATTATCGCAGGTAAGGCGATACGGAAGTGACTGGACATTAACCCCGGGGAGTACAGGAACGTGAGCGGCATCACACTACCTTAGCCTTTTTGCCGATTATTTTCACCTCCGGGCGAAATTTCAGGAAAAAGCCTAACGTTGCCGCTGCGGTTTAACTACAGTTAAGGCGTCATTTACTGGAGCGCATGGTCATGTTAACTACCCTGAAACCTCTGTTATACGGCGCGCTGTTTCTGTATGCGGGCGGGGCTGCCGCCGATCCCCTTTTTATGCTGCAATCGCCCGCGTTCGCGGATAACGCCATGATGGATCAACAATTCGCGGGTAACTCCCGTGATAATCCAAATTGTACCGGCAAAAATAATTCACCGCCGCTGGTGTGGAGCAATCTCCCGCAGGAGACCAAAAGTCTGGCGCTGATAGTCCACGACCCTGAAGGGGCGAAAGGGCTTGGCGTCACGCATCTGGTCGCCTATAACATTCCACCGTCAGCCACCGGCTTCGCTGCCAATGCGCTACAGGAGGGTAAAGGGTATACCGGCGGCAAAAATACGCCGGGTAACGATCGCTGGCACGGCCCCTGCCCGCCGCCCGGAACCGGTGCCCATCACTATGTGTTTACGCTGATTGCCACTGCACAAACGCCTGACCTGCCCGCCGGGTTGACCCGGGAGCAACTGTTCGACAGGCTGAAAGGCAAAACGCTGGCGGCAACCGGGTTGATCGGCCGCTTTGGTCAGTAAGCCTGCGGGCGATATGTTGATATCCGGCGTTGGAAGACTGAGCATTGCGCGTTAGCATAGTCAGTTCAATCCCGTAGTGTATGAAAGGAATATCCATGCAACGTATTGTCATTATTGCCAATGGTGCGGCTTACGGTAGCGAGTTGCTGTTTAACAGCCTGCGTCTGGCCATCGCCCTGCGCGAGCAGCAGTCGGAACTCGATTTGCGCGTGTTTCTGATGTCAGACGCGGTAACGGCTGGCTTACGCGGTCAGAAACCGGCCGAAGGCTACAATATCCAGCAGATGCTGGAGATCCTGACCGCCCAGAACGTCCCGGTAAAGCTGTGCAAAACCTGTACTGACGGGCGTGGGATCACCAGTCTGCCGCTGGTTGACGGCGCACAAATCGGCACGCTGGTCGAGCTTGCCAGCTGGACGCTTGAGGCTGATAAGGTATTAACATTTTAATTGTGTAGCCCCGCTTCATATTTTTTTCTTATGGCTTAATTCCGGGCATCAAGTTTACCTGCCGTGTTGCCGATACATTTTCAAACAACACCGCAGGTATCATCTCTATGTTCAAATCAATACGCACGCGCATTATTGCCGCCACCGCGGCTTGTCTCGCCCTTGCACTGCTGCTTAACACCGTGATTAATTACCAGGTCACGAGCCAGAACAATCAGCGTTCGCAGCAGGAAATATTAACCAGCGCGCAGGCCAGTCACGGAATGGCAATTGCCGACTGGGCCGGAGCGAAACTGGCGATGATTACCTCCCTGCAATCTGCGGCCCTCAGTGCCGATCCGCTCCCGATGCTGGCGCAAATCGCTCAGGCAGGCGGCTTTATTAATGTCTACGTCGGGTATGCCAATCGTACGGCTAAATTTTCTGATGCGAACGGCATTCCTGCGGATTACGATCCAACGATTCGTCCCTGGTATCAGCAGGTGGTGAAGGAGAATGCTCCGGTGGTTACCGCGCCTTACGTGGATGCCGGAACCGGTAAACTGGTCGTTACCTTCGCCGTCCCGGTCGTGGACAACGGTGAACTTAAGGGCGTCGTCGCCGGTGATGTCTCGATGGATAACGTGGTTGCCAACGTGCGTGAAATCCATCCTACTCCCGCCAGCAGTGGGCTGTTACTGGACAGCAACGGGACGATTATTGCCGCCAGCAACCCGGCGCTGACCCTGAAGCCGTTCAGCGAAGCCGTAAGTGATACCGATTTTACCGCGCTGGCATCAGGCAAAACCGTTGAAGGCCAGCTTAATGGTACCGCCAAAATGTTCTCCGCCGCGCCGGTTAAAGGGACCCACTGGCTGCTGGTCGTTGCTCTCGATCGTAAAGATGCGACGGCCGGAATGGTGTCGTTGCTAAAAGCCTCTGCGCTGTCATTGATTGTGCTGGTGCTGCTGGGTGGAGCTGTCGTACATACCATTGTGGCGGCCCTGTTAAAACGCCTGCTGACGATCCGTGATGCCATGCTGGCAATCAGTAACGGGACTAACGATTTGTCACAGCGTCTGCCGGAAACAGGCCATGATGAAATAGCGCAAATCGCCCACGCGTTTAATGCGTTCAGTGACAAGCTGGCCGACGTCATGGTACAGCTTCGCGATGCCAGTGCATCAGTCCAGACCGCCGCACGTGAAATTGCCGCCGGTAATCAGGATCTCTCAACACGAACGGAAAAAGCCTCCTCCAGCCTGCGCGAAACGGCCAGTGCCGTGGAGCAAATTACCGCCTCTGTGACACAATCAACGGAATCGGCTGCCGATGCTAACGAGCAGGCGCAAAAAGCCAGCCAGGCCGCATCGCGCGGCGGGGAAGTCGTTTCTCACGCCATTGAGACCATGCACACTATCGAAAGCGCCTCGACCAAAATTGGTGATATTACCAGCGTGATTGATGGTATTGCCTTTCAGACCAATATTCTGGCGCTTAATGCCTCTGTAGAGGCTGCCCGGGCCGGAGAACAGGGACGCGGTTTCGCGGTCGTTGCTGGTGAAGTACGCAATCTCGCCAGTCGCAGCGCGCAGGCGGCAAAAGAAATTAAATCCCTTATTGATGCCACCACCGACAGTGTGGCCACAGGCTCGCGCTATGTGCGCCTCGCCGGGGACAGTATGCAGGAAATCGTGACCAGCATCGGCAGCGTCTCTGGCATCATGCGCGAGATAAGCGTCGCCAGCAGCGAACAGATGCGCGGTATTCGCGAGATCAATCAGGCGGTGAACGATCTGGATCGGATGGTGCAGCAGAACGCCGAACTGGTGGTGGAATCAGCCGCTGCAGCGGGCGCGCTACAAACTCAGGCGGGCGACCTTGCTGAGACGGCGGGCCATTTTCGAATTTAATGTAGTAAGAAATACGTGCCCGACGATCCTGTCGGGCGCGCTTATCAGGCCCGGTCGGATAAGTACGCCCGGACGTTGCCCACCAGCTCGTTCAGACAATCGTCATGCATCCCCAGCTTCACCAGTTCTTCTTCGAGCGAGAAAAGATACTGCGCATTGGTTCCGAGTGGTCCGCTGGCGGCGGCGATCAGCGGCGCAATGGTCTGAGCGCGGGTATCAGACTCATAAAGCGGGTGACGCGGGTCCATAATGAATACCAGCGCATTAACCGTACGTCCATCATCAAGCTCCAGCTGACACCAGGTCGGCAGATAGCAGCCGGTGATCATCTCGCGCTTCCACAACAGAGAGAGTTCATCTTCCAGGGCCTCATCACGCAGACGGTATGCCACGCCGGTGGTGCGTCCGCCCTCTTTCAGGGCAAGCATCCGCCCGGGCTGACAGGCAGTACCCCGCCCTGCGGTCAGGCGTAAACAGAACGCGCGGTGCCAGCCCGGCAATGTTGCGGTGGCCGATTCGGTAAAATCCAGCGCCGGATTCCACATTAGCGAACCATAACCAAAAATCCACACCGGGCCGTTGTCTGGCCGGCAGGCGAGCGTGCCCGCCAGCGAGGACGCACGCTGCTCCGCGCTCCACAATAGCGACTCCTCAATCGCACCAAATGCCGTTTTACAATCGGCATTCCGCAAGAAATCACGGGTTAACACGTTATTCTACCTCCACTACGACTGCGGCATCCTGCAACATTCATCGATTCTGACGCTGATGCTTTATTGCTCAGCCTGCGTTCAACGATATGCAAAATGCGGACCGGATGCAACCCTGGTGCGGTAGCTACCCGTGGATCATAACGTGGAGGCGTGGCAGGCTATTTTTTCTTATGCCACTTATCGTCATCACCCTTTTCATACTCATGCTTCACCGCCGCCCATGCGACCCGGTGTGCGGTTTCCTCCCGACTGGCATCGCCCCGGCGATCCTCTTTATCTTTATACTGTTCCCAGGCGCTGTTGAACGCCTCTTTATAGATGTCCTGGGCATGAGCGGGCAGCACGTGGGTGACGTTGTCGGGTAGATCGCTTCTGTTTTTATACGGCATAATGCTCTCCTGTTCGGGTAAACACTAAGCCTGGCCCAGGAAGTTCATCACTGCCAGCAAGAAGATAAAATGAAAACGCAACAAACTTAACCTATTGTAATTTCATATAAATATTTCTAAAATATGAGATTAAAGCAACTCAAACACTTTTTCACCTCAGCCGTAAATAAAAGTAAAAAATCACCCAAAAACCCGCGTATTCTGCTACTTTGTGACTTTGTGTTACCTATAATTACAATTTATGCTTATATGGAGATGGTTCATGCCTCATACATCAGAGGCGGTTAAAACCCGCCATAAGGAGACCACGCTGCTTTTCCCGGTGCTTGCCCTGGCAGTGCTGCTGTTTTGGGGAAACAGCCAGTCACTGCCAGCGGTTATCGGAATTAATGCGCTGGCATTAGTCGGTATCCTGGCCAGCGCCTTCAGCGTTGTTCGACATGCGGATGTTCTTGCTCATCGCCTGGGCGAGCCATTCGGTTCACTTATTTTAAGTCTTTCAGTCGTTATTCTTGAAGTCAGCCTTATTTCTGCATTAATGGCCACCGGAGACGCTGCGCCTACCCTGATGCGCGATACGCTGTATTCAATCATCATGATTGTGACCGGCGGCCTGGTCGGTTTTGCATTGCTGCTGGGCGGGCGCAAATTCGCCACTCAGTACGTGAATCTGTTCGGCATTAAACAGTATCTTATCGCCTTGTTTCCGCTGGCGATTATCGTACTGGTCTTCCCAATGGCGCTGCCCGGCGGCAACTTCAGCACCTCTCAGGCGCTGCTGGTCGCGTTGATTTCGGCGGCAATGTACGGCGTATTTCTGCTGATCCAGACCAAAACGCATCAAAGCCTGTTTGTTTATGAACACGAAGATGACGGTGACGATCCGCATCATGGCAAGCCATCAGCGCACAGCAATATATGGCATACAATTTGGCTGATCGTACATCTGATTGCGGTTATTGCAGTGACCAAAATGAACGCTTCGCCGCTGGAAGCGCTGCTAACCGAGCTGAATGCCCCTGTTGCCTTCACCGGTTTCCTTGTCGCCCTGCTGATCCTCTCACCTGAAGGGCTGGGAGCGCTCAAAGCCGTGCTGAATAATCAGGTGCAGCGCGCAATGAATTTATTCTTTGGCTCGGTACTGGCTACTATTTCATTGACCGTGCCGGTAGTCACGCTGATCGCCTTTGCCACAGGCAATGATTTAGTCTTTGCTCTGGGGGCGCCTGAGATGATCGTGATGGTGGCCTCGCTGGTACTGTGCCAGATTTCGTTTTCAACCGGGCGCACCAACGTGCTCAACGGTGCCGCACATCTGGCATTGTTTATTGCCTATTTGATGACGATCTTTGCCTGACGGGCAACGGAAACGCCAATAAAAAACCCGCCGCGGCGGGTTTTTTATTTAGTTGCTGGTATCCAGCGGCTCGAAGTTCTTCACCAGATCGTCAATGGCTTTAATCTGTTTCAGGAATGGCTCGAGCTTATCCAGCGGCAATGCAGACGGGCCATCGCATTTTGCATGAGCAGGATCCGGATGTGCTTCAATAAACAGACCGGCCAGACCCACGGCCATACCGGCACGGGCCAGTTCGGTCACCTGTGCGCGGCGACCACCGGAGGCGGCGCCAAACGGATCGCGGCATTGCAGAGCATGGGTCACATCGAAAATTACCGGTGAGTTACCGGAGACATTTTTCATCACGCTAAAGCCCAGCATATCCACAACCAGGTTGTCGTAACCGAAGTTCGCCCCACGGTCGCACAGGATAACCCGATCGTTACCGCCTTCAATAAACTTGTCGACGATGTTACCCATCTGGCCTGGGCTTACGAACTGCGGCTTTTTCACGTTGATCACCGCACCGGTTTTCGCCATGGCTTCAACCAGGTCGGTCTGACGCGCCAGGAAAGCGGGAAGCTGGATCACATCAACCACGTCAGCAACCGGCTGGGCCTGGCTGGCTTCATGGACGTCGGTGATGATTTTCACACCAAACGTCTGTTTCAGCTCCTGGAAAATCTTCATCCCTTCTTCCAGACCCGGGCCACGGTAGGAATTGATAGAAGACCGGTTGGCTTTGTCAAAAGAGGCTTTGAACACGTAGGGAATGCCCAGTTTCTGGGTTACGGTTACATAGTGTTCACAAATACGCATCGCCAGATCGCGCGACTCAAGGACGTTCATCCCGCCAAACAGCACGAACGGCAGGTCGTTTGCGACATTAATATCGCCAATGCTAACCACTTTTTGTTTCATAGGATCGCCTTATCAGGGTTAAATCGGATTCATTCCAGATTAATGCAAGGTAATGTGTTTCTGCGAGATAGAATTAATTTGCGCACGGATCATTTCGCTTATCGGATCTTCCGGGCACTGCTCAACGAAATAGTTCAGGTCCGTCAGTGCAATATGATCGCAGTCAAGCTGCGCATAGATAAGTCCACGGTCGCGAATTTCATAGGGATCGTCCGGATTAAAGGACAGCAGTGCTTCGCTGGCGCGCAGCGCCAATTCCATTTGTCCCTCATCCATAAGCGCCGCTTTAAGGGTATCCAGCATTTTATGCACGACTTCCGCGTTATCAGCTTCATCGAGATCTTCGTTAAAAAGCTCCGCTATCGGGCTGATGTTACCTTTTAGCCAGACTTCAAGAGTGTGCTCGTCAAGGGTGTCGCCATTGAACGGGTTAATCAACCATATTTCTTCTGAGGTTTCGGCCCGCAGGATAAGCTGCGTCGGGAAAATCACCGGCACCAGTGGCAGCGACAGTTGCTGTGCCACCCATAGCAGGATCGCCCCCAGCGATACCGCGCTACCCTGGCGTTTTTGCAATACCTCGTCCAGCCATAATGCATCGGACAGGCGATATACGCCGCGACAGGCGCCAAATCCCCACTCTTTAAAAAATAGCTCCAGCAGCTTTTCCAGCTGACGCTCTTCACTCCAGGCCGTGCTGATCTCTTCTTGCGCCAGGCTGACCAGATCGCCGAGCGCAGCGTAAACGGTCTGCACCGGAAAATCGTCC
>Ga0302347_1001846_pt1 | contig 23773 bp, 17 predicted proteins | sample PhyWR1_FD_202178 | JGI IMG/M metagenome (GOLD analysis project Ga0302347, IMG submission 202178) | Leaf surface microbial communities from wheat plants in UC Gill Tract Community Farm, Albany, California, United States - DLSL W.R1 (v2)... | ecosystem: Host-associated > Plants > Phyllosphere >...
GGGCAGGGCGATCGCCGAGGTGGCGCAGGAGGCCGGGTTTGCCGACCAGGCGCACCTGCAACGGGCATTCAAACAGCACCTGGCGGCAACGCCGGGCCATTACCGCAATGCAAACAGCTGAGTGTGGTCTTCGCTGCGTTGCATCTCTTGCGGCAAGCACCTGTCAGCCCTGATGCGACCCTGTGGGCACTGGCTTGCCCGGCGACAGGGCCGGTACAGGCCCTCAGATCACCAGGTAAACCGCACTGCCCAGCAATAACGCTGCCAAGCTCCGATTAAGCAGGCGCATGTGCCGTGGGTCGCTCAGGTACTGGCGTATCACACTACCGGCCCAAGCCCAACTGGCTACCGAGATGAAGCAGATCGGCCCATAGATCCAGGCAAACAGCCACAGCAAGTGCTGTTCACCCCCGGTATAGGCGCCAACCCCTGCCACCGCCGCCAGCCAGGCTTTGGGGTTTAGCCATTGCATGGCCGCACCGTGCCAGGCCGTGGGGGCCTGATCAGTCTGAGTGCTGCCCAGGCGGCCGCCATCGCTGGCCAGCTTCCACGCCATGTACAGCAGGAAGGCAACGCCGCCCCAGTGCAACAGCAGGCCCAGCAATGGCCAGCGCGTCAACATTTGATGCACGCCCAGCCCGACCAGTACCAGCAACAGGCAAAAGCCCAGCGTGGCACCGGCCACATGCGCCAGGCTGGCGCGCAGGCCGTGGCGGGCGCCGCTGCCAAGCGCGACGATGTTGACCGGGCCAGGGGAGATCGAGGCCGCCAATGCGAAAGCGGCCATGGAAAGGGACAGGCTCATGAGGGCAATCCGTATGGTCAAGGGAGGCGTCCATCCTCGGCCATCCCGGGCCTCGCGTATTGAAGAAAAGTCTCCCGTCCCGGTTTTGCACAAGTGGCCCGGGTTCAAGCAGGGCTGTTACAGGTTTTGTAATAGTTTTGCGCTATCAGATAAACCTGCTGGGCTTGTAGCATCTTTCTCCCAATCTGTTATCAAGGCCTATATGAGCACCTTCGCGGAGCCCCCCAGTTTTCGGCCGTCCTGGCCATCCGTTCCCCGTCCCTGTGACGTTACCGTCGTGAGTACCCGCTAATGGAATGGCTAGCCGACCCCACGGCCTGGCTGGGCCTGTTGACGCTTATCGTCCTCGAGCTGGTGCTGGGTATCGACAACCTGGTGTTCATCGCCATCCTTGCCGACAAGCTGCCGCCACATCAGCGCGACCGCGCGCGGGTCATTGGCCTGAGCCTGGCGCTGATCATGCGCCTGGGCCTGTTGGCCAGTATCTCCTGGATGGTCACGCTGACTGCGCCGCTGTTCGAGGTGTTCGACAAGAGCTTCTCCGGCCGTGACCTGATCATGCTGTTCGGTGGTGTGTTCCTGCTGTTCAAGGCCACCATGGAGCTGCACGAGCGCCTGGAAGGCCATGTGGCACAGGCCAGCGGCCCGGTTCGTCACTCGGCGTTCTGGCCGATTGTCGCGCAGATCGTGGTGCTCGATGCGGTGTTCTCGCTGGATGCCGTGATCACTGCGGTAGGTATGGTCGAGCACCTGTCGATCATGATGATCGCGGTGATTTTCTCGATCGGTATCATGATCGTGGCCAGCAAGCCGCTGACCCGTTTCGTCAACGCCCACCCCACGGTAATCATGCTGTGCCTGGGCTTCCTGATGATGATCGGCTTCAGCCTCACTGCCGAAGGCCTGGGCTTCCATATTCCGAAAGGCTACCTGTACGCGGCCATCGGCTTCTCGATCCTGATCGAGCTGTTCAACCAGTTGGCCCGTGCCCGTCGCAAACGCAGTGTGCAGCAACACCGGCCACTGCGTGAACGCACGGCGCATGCCGTGCTGCGCCTGCTGGGTGGCCGCCGGGTCGAAGCTGACGAGGTGGGCGAGGAAATTGCTGACCTGGTCGAGGGCGGCGAGGAGCAGGTGGTGTTCGACCGCCGCGAGCGAGTAATGATCAGTGGCGTGCTGAACCTGGCCGAGCGGCCGATTCGCACGGTCATGACCGCCCGCACCGAGGTCGATGTGATCGACCTGGCGCAGCCGGCTGATGCCATTACCCAGGCACTCGCCAACTCGCCGTACTCGCGCTTGCCGTTGATTCGCGATGGCCGTGTCGACGAACCGCTGGGCTTTGTGCACAAGAAGGAACTGCTCAAGGAACTGCTATCGGGCAACCAGCCAGACCTTGAAGGCATGGCCCGGGTGCCGTTGAACCTGCTGGAAAGCTTCAGCATCCTCAACGCCCTGGAGCAGATGCGCGGCCAGTCGACCCACATTGCCTTCGTGGTCAACGAGTTTGGTGACTTCACCGGCCTGCTGACCATGACCGACATCCTGGAATCGATTGCCGGTGAGCTGCCGGATGCCAGCGAGGTGGAAGGCCCGGGCATCGTCCAGGAGGGTCCAGCCTTTGTGGTCAGTGGTGCCGTGAACCTGAGCCAGGTGCAAGCACGTACCGGCTTCAGCGCCCGCGCCACCGAGGACTACCAGACCCTTGCCGGCCTGGTGATGAGCCTGCTCGACCGCCTGCCGATGGTCGGTGACCGCCTGGCCTGGAATGGCTGGACGCTGACCGTGGAGGCAGTCGAGGAGCGCCGCGTGCGCCAGGTGCGGCTCACACCGAACGGCGACGCTGACGCAGCAGGTGCTTGAAGCCTTCCAGCACCAGCACCAGCACTGCGGCCCAGATCGGCAGGTAAGTCAGCCACTGATCCGGGCCGATGCTCTCGCCCAGCAGCAACGCCACGCCCACCAGCAGCACGGGCTCGACGTAGCTGAGCAGGCCGAACAGGCTGAACGGCAGCAAGCGGCTGGCCAGTACATAGGCGATCAGGGCCGAGGCGCTGATCGCCCCGAGGATCGGGATCAACGCGTACAGCCCTGGGTGTGCCTGCAGGTCGGCACCGGAAAGCGGGCCCTGGATGACGAAGTACAGCGCCCACGGCAGCAGCAGGCACATGTCGCACCACAGGCCTCCGAGGTGGTCGGTGCGGCAGCGCCGGCGCAGCACGAAGTAGATCGGGTAGCCGATCATCACCACCAGGGTTTCCCAGGCAAAACTGCCATGCTGGTACAGCTCGTGGCCTACGCCCAGCGCGGCGCAGGCCACGGCTACCTTCTGCAAGTGTGACAGGCGCTCGCCATCCACCAGCCGCCCGGTCAGCACCATGGTCAGCGGCAGCAGAAAATAGCCCATCGACACTTCCAGGCTGCGTCCGTGCAGGGGCGCCCACAGGAACAGCCACAACTGCACGCCCATCAGCCACGAAGTACCGACCATGCCCAGCAACAGTGCCGGTGTACGTTTTATGCGCGAAAACAGCTCACCCACACGTTTCCAGTCCTTCGAGACAAGCATGAACAAGGTGAGGCAGGGTAGGGTCAGCAAGGTGCGCCAGCCGAAGATCTCTTCGCCATCGAGTGGCTTGAGCAGGGAGGTATAGAAATACATCACAGCGAACAGACAGGACGCCATGACCGATGAAACAATGCCTTTTGACACGAATGCCTCGAATACGGGAGTTGAGCGGGTGAATCAGCCGCGCATGATCTCAGGGGGCGTGCGTTGCGGCAACTGTGTCGCGCCTGGGCGGGCGGCCAGCGCTTCAAGAAACTGTGCCGCAGGCATGGGCTTGGCAAACAGGTAGCCCTGCTGGAAGTCCACATCGTGGCGGGCCAGGTAGTCACGCTGGGCTGCGGTTTCCACGCCTTCGGCGACGATGCCCAGGCCCAGCTTGGCCGACAGCTCGATAACGCTTTCCAGGATATGCACCGACAGCGCATCGGCCCCGATCAGCGCGACGAAACTCTGGTCGATCTTCAGGTAGTCGACCTTGAACTGGCGGAGGTAGTTGAGGCTGGACTGGCCGGTGCCGAAATCGTCCAGGGCAATCATCACGCCCATCGCATGGAGTTTTTCGAACAGTTCCAGGGTCACGGGCGTGGGCTCGATCAGCTTGCGCTCGGTCAGCTCCAGGGTCAGCACCACCCGACCGTGTGGGAAGTGCTGCAGGAAGGTGCGGCAGTCGTCCAGCAGGCTCAGGTCGCGGCAATGGTCGGCGGTGATGTTGATGCCGATGTGAAAGCCGTCTTCCAGCAACCCGGCATACGGCGCCAGACTCTGCGCGGTGTGCATCATCAGCGCGCGGGTCATGTCGACAATCTGCCCGCTGTGTTCGGCGTAGGGGATGAACAGGTCGGGCCGTACCAGGCCTTCTTGCGGATGGTTCCAGCGCATCAGCACTTCGGCGCCGGCCCAGCGATAATCACCCTGGCGCACCACTGGTTGGAAGTATGGCAGAAATTCATCGGCCTCCAGCGCCCTGCGCAGTTCGGCGCGGGGCGAGCTGGCGCGGCGGATCTGCCAGCGGCAGGCCAGGGCGGCTGCAGCGCCCAGCACCAGCAGCAGGCCCAGCAGTGCCGGATAGTGGCTGCGCCACAGCCGGCCCTGCTGCGCGGCGGCATAGCCGCCCTGCACGCTGAACGGGTAGCGGGTCGAGCCCAGCAGCACATGCGCGCTGGCGGCGGCTGGCGGTACGCCCTTGTGCACGATACCGTCCTTGCCCATCCACCTGTCGCCCACCCGGATGCGCAGCTCTTCATCGGGGCCGATCAGGCGCAGCGCTGTCAGCAGATGGTCGCCATCCACGGTACTGATGGCGCCGCGGTCACCGTCGCTGGCCCGGTAGACCAGCAGCGCATGACCCGGAGTGACCGAGTTGCCGTCCATCAGCCACAGCGTGCCGTCGACGTAGTCGGCTGGGTTGACCGGCTCGTCGAAGTCACCGAACAGCGAAGTGCAATAAAGGGTGTTGTGGCTGAACAGGTTGGTGGAGCGCACGAAGGCATTGCGCGTAACCTGGGCACGCAGCGTCAGCTTGGCTTGCTCGCACGGGCTGCCGGCGAGCGGTAGCAGGGTATTGGCAGCGCTGGCCAGGTTATCGAGGATGTGCTCGACCTGCGCGACAACCTGGCGCGTCGTGGCCTGGCTACTGGCCTGCATTTCCTGTTCTAGCTGCCAGTTCATCACGCCCAGGCCACACACCACAGGGAGTGCGCCGACGACCCAGGGCAGCAGGGTGCGCCAGCTGAGCGCGGCGCGGTGTTTGGCGGTAAGGGGCATGCTGACCTGACTTGTATGAAAGCTAACGAGAGGATAGCCGTTTGTCGGAACGGCCGAGCAACTAAAACGCGACAAACCATTTTACGCAATGTAGAATCGGTTTACGAATACAACAATAAGGTCCTTCATCTTCGAAGGATCAAACCCGCCGAGAATGGGTCCATATGACATACCATGGGTTCAAGCTGATCATAGGTGGCTTCCTCGCCCGTAGCGTGCGGGGCATACCGTGCTCACCGCCATTTCTGTTCGACATCCTACGCACTCAATAATATTTCGCTGCAGATGAGGACACGAACATGGCTGATATCTTCGAAAATCCAATGGGCCTGCTGGGCTTCGAGTTCATCGAACTGGCTTCGCCGACCCCAGGCGTGCTTGAGCCTGTATTCCAGATACTGGGTTTCACCAAGGTGGCTACCCACCGTTCCAAGGATGTGCACCTGTATCGTCAGGGCGGCATCAACCTGATCCTGAACAACGAACCCAAAAGCGTCGCTTCCTACTTTGCCGCTGAACACGGCCCGTCGGTGTGCGGTATGGCGTTCCGCGTGCGCAATGCCCATGAGGCCTATGCCCGCGCCCTGGAACTAGGTGCTCAGCCGGTCGAAATCGAAACCGGGCCGATGGAGCTGCGGTTGCCGGCGATCAAAGGCATTGGCGGTGCGCCGCTGTACCTGATCGACCGCTTCGAGGAAGGCAGCTCGATCTACGACATCGATTTCAATTTCATCGAAGGCGTAGACCGCAACCCGGTAGGTGCCGGCCTGAAGATCATCGACCACCTCACCCACAACGTCTACCGCGGGCGCATGGCTTACTGGGCCGGCTTCTACGAAAAACTGTTCAACTTCCGTGAAATTCGTTACTTCGACATCAAGGGCGAGTACACCGGCCTGACCTCCAAGGCCATGACCGCGCCGGATGGCATGATCCGCATCCCGCTCAATGAAGAGTCTTCCAAGGGTGCCGGGCAGATCGAAGAGTTCCTGATGCAGTTCAACGGCGAAGGCATTCAGCACGTGGCCTTCCTCACCGACGACCTGCTCAAGACCTGGGATGCCCTGAAAGGCTTCGGCATGCGCTTCATGACTGCGCCGCCACAAACCTACTACGAAATGCTCGAAGAGCGCCTGCCGGGTCATGGCGAGCCGGTCGACCAACTGCAAGCCCGGGGCATCCTGCTTGATGGGGCCTCGCAACCGGGCGACAAGCGCCTGCTGTTGCAGATATTCTCGGAAACCCTGCTTGGCCCGGTGTTTTTCGAGTTCATCCAGCGCAAGGGCGACGATGGGTTCGGTGAAGGCAACTTCAAGGCCCTTTTCGAATCCATCGAACGCGACCAGGTACGCCGTGGTGTACTGAGCACCGACTGATGCTCGCCTGCATCGCCGTCATGCATCTCTGACGGCGGTGCCGCTATGGGCCTTGCGCGCTCTCATCAAGCCCAGGTACAAGACCAGTGAGGTCGCTACGCCGACCAATGCCAGCGAAGGTAGCACTTGCGCGATGGTCATGCGGAACTCATTGGCGGTATACCCCTTGCTGTAGCCGCCCCGGACGGTATAGCCATATTTTTTTGACTCTGCCCACTCGCTGAATTCGTCCTGTGAAGGGCGTTCCGGGTCGCGGCTGTCGCCATCTGTCCATATGTAGTGGTCCCCGAATTCCAGTATCAGCGTCAGGCCGGTCTGAAAGCTTTTCAGTTCCTTGCGCAGTTCAATGCCATACAAAGTGCCAACTACCCCGGAGTTCCTCCCAGGTGTTTGAACTCTGAGAATGGCGGCGTTTGGCGAAGAAGGGACATCGAATGCGAGTTCCGTGCCTCGCCCAGACTTTATGAACGCGGAAATATAGGCCATGGGGTCTTTTTCGGTAGCGCAGTACGCCTCGCCATTGGCGGTTAACGCCAGTGAGCGCAAATGCGGGCTGATCGCGATGATGTCATGCAATTTCCCTGACACTTGCGCACAGGGCTTTCCCGCCAGTTCGTTGGCACGATCAAAGGTGGCAACCATACGGTCCAGCAACTGGTCGACGCTGAAAACTGCCTCTTGAACGGAAATTTGCGAAGTTTCGGCAAGTTTCTTGCCCAGGTGATAGTTCATCACCAGCAGGCCGGAAACTATCGGCACGGCGCCAATGGCTATTACCATCAGCCTTTTCAGCAAGTTGTACCTGGTATTCAGGGTGAAAGGCATAGGTATGATGCTCCCAGGTGCATTGCTGTTCGTGGTGAACAGATTGACCCTGAGCCTATGTCCCTGACGACGCGATGGCTGTAGTCCATGAGCGATCCGAACCAGAGGAAATACGGAAAGCCACTGTCAGCCTCAGCTTTGATGGCCCGCAATTTTCGCCAGCACCTTCTCGGCGAGCAATCCAGTCGAGGCGGGGTTTTGCCCAGTGATCAGCCGCTCATCAGTGACCACAAACGGCTGCCACGGGTCATCATGCTTGCTGTAGTTGCCGCCGCGGGCCCCCAGTTCGTTTTCAGTCAGAAAGGGCACTACCTTGTCCAGCTCAGCCAACTGTTCCTCGGTGTTTGAAAAACCGGTAACCTGACGACCCTTCAGCAGCAGGCTGTTGTCGCTGAGCTTGATGTTCAGCAGGCCGACAACGCCGTGGCAGACCGCCGCCACGATGCCTTCGTTCTCATAGATGTGGCGCGCAAGCGCCTGCAGCGCCTGGTCATCGGCAAAGTCGTACATCACCCCATGGCCACCGGTGTAATAAATGACGCTGTACTCATCTGCCTTGACCTGACCTGGGCTCAGGGTGGCGCCCAGGCGGGTCATGAAACGCTTGTCGTCATACCATTGCCAATCCAGGTCGGGGGCCATCTGCAGGCTGTGCGGATCGATCGGGACATAGCCGCCCATTGGGCTGACATAGTCCACCGCGTAGCCGGCCTTTTCGACCATCTCGACAAAGTGCACAGCTTCACCCAGCCACAACCCCGTCGCTCGCTTGAGGGTCGGGTACTTGGCTGTATTGGTCAGCACCACCAGCATTTTCTTGCTCATGTCCCACGCTCCTGTCGGCAACCTGGATGGGCCGGTGCTCCTTGGCCCGAGGGAAAACTTAATCAGCATAGCTGCCACCTGCAAGTACGCCATCGGGGGTAGTGTGTGCTGTGCTAACTTCAACCGAGCCCACGAGGCGAGCCGAACGAGCAGGGCGGCGCCTCGGTCAACCTGAGCATTGCTGGAGTCACGATAGTGGTCGCAAATGGTATGCCGCGCGAGCCTGCGCCTGTTTCGGCAACGGTCGAGCCGATGGGCGAAACGGTTGCGCACTTCGATTGGGGGCGAACAGCACTCGGGCCGTTGTCACGCTGGCCGGCTTCGCTGCGTATTGCGGTGGACATGATGCATTTGTCACCGTTCCCGTGTGCCGTGGTTTGGGGATCAGCGCTCAGCGTCGTCCACAATGATGCCTACCGGGCGTTGCGGGCCGCTGCTCCGAATACCCTGGGCAGTGCATTCGATGCCTTGTGGTGGGATATCTGGCCCGAAGTGGGGCCTTGGGTATTCAAGGCGCTTGAGGGGCGCTCGAGCTTTGTCGAGGACCCACCCCTGCGTATCGTCAATGGCGAAGGCGCCGAACCGCTATGGTGCGCGTTCGGTTATGCGCCGCTGCATGACGAACTGGGCGGCGTGGCAGGCTTTCTGCACACCGTGATCGAGACGACGGCCAGCGTCGAGGCGCACAGCCACTGGCGAGAGCAGGCCCTGGTGTTCGAACGACAGCTAGCGCGTCACGATGCCGAGCGCGAGCAGATCTGGCAGCTGTCGCGCGATGCAGTGATGACCGTTACCCCTGACTTGACGTTGCAAGCTGTCAACCACACCTGGCAGCGTATTCTGGGCTGGGCCGAAGAGCAGGTGCTGGCGCGGCCGGTACTGGAACTGATTCACCCGGCGGATCGCGCTGAAGTTCAGGTGGCCGTTTCCGGCTTGCTTGAATACGGGAGCACCGGACAGATCGAGACCCGTCTGCGCCACCGCGATGGCCACTATCACTGGTTTCTCTGGACCGCGCGGTCCGATGGCAGCATGCTGACTGCGGTGGGCCGGGATATTACCGAAGACAGGGTCGAGGCCGCGCGCCAATCCGAAGCACTGATGCGCAAGAACCAGCATATGGAGGTGGTTGGCCAGTTGGCGGGGGGCATGGGCCATGAGTTCAACAACCTGCTGTCCGGGATTGGCGGCAGCCTTGAACTGCTGCAACGGCGCCTGCAACAAGGGCGCCTGGAGCGGGTGGAGGACTATGTCGAGGTGGCACGCGATTCGGTGCAGCGCGCCATGGCGCTTACCCATCGACTGCTGACCTTTTCCCGCCATCAGCCCACGGCCCCCAAGCCACTGGATTTCAACCTGCAATTACGCTTGAGTGAGCCGCTGCTGATGCGGGCACTGGGCGCCGAGATGCGCCTGCGCTGGCAACTGGATGTTGCACCGTGGGTGGTGAGTCTTGATCTAACCCAACTCGAGAATGCTCTGGTCAACTTGTGTGCAAACGCCCGTGAGGCGTGCCTGGAGCGGGGTACTGTCACCATTCGCACCGTCAACCAACGACTGACAAGCTGTTTTCCGGATGAAGATGGCCTGCCGCCAGGCGACTATGTCGCTCTGCATGTCGAGGACGACGGCCATGGCATGGCGGCGGCAGACATCGCCAGGGCCTTCGAGCCGTTCTTCACCACCAAGCCCATCGGGCGTGGGGCCGGGCTTGGGCTGTCCATGGTCTATGGATTTGTCGGCCAGTCGGGCGGCTATGCCTGGATCGAGTCGGTCGGGGAGCGTGGCACAACGGTTTCAATGCTCTTCCCAAGGTGCCACGACCCGCTCCCTGAACCGCCCAAGCCAGTGCCGCGCGCGCAGCGCATGGCCTGTGGGGAGCGCCTTCTGCTGGTGGATGACGAGCTCAACCTGCGTGCCGTCATGCGTGAGTACCTGGCTGATCGGGGCTTTGATGTCACGGATGTCGGCGACGCCAATGCTGCGCTGGAACGCTTCCGCCATGATGGGCCTTTTGACCTGGTGATTACCGACATCGGGTTGCCAGGGGGCTTCAGTGGGCGGCAAGTCGCCAAGGCCATGCGCATGCAACTGCCGCTGCAGAAAATTCTGTTCATCACCGGCTACGCGAACCAGCCGGTCGAAGCGGAGTTTCTGGAGCAACCGGGCATAGCGTTGATGAACAAGCCGTTCCCGTTGGCCGCCCTGGCGGATGAGGCGCTGCGCATGCTTGACGGGTAAGGTAGTTTCACTTCGTAGCTAGAATCCGCAGCACTTGGGCCTGCAGTTGTTTCAGCTCGAACGGTTTGCTGATCAAGTACATGTCCGTACCCAGGAAGCTCTCTCGGGCAATGGCCGTTTCCGCGTAGCCGGTGATGAACAGTACCGGCAGCCGCGGGCGCAGGCTCCGTGCAATTTCGGCCAACTGCCGGCCGTTCATGCCGGGCAAGCCAACGTCGCTGATCAACAAATCCACCGGCTCTGTCGAGCGCAGCACTGCCAACCCCTCGCTGGCGTCAGCGGCGCTGTGGCAGGGGAAGCCGTCTTCGCGGAGCGCCTGGCACAGCAGCTGACGTACATGCGAGTCGTCCTCGACCACCAGCACATGGCGACCACGGCCCCCCTGCACAGGCGGCTCAGGGTTGCTCGGTTGGGTGGTCCGGCCGTGATGGCGCGGCAGGTACAGGTCTACCCGGGTGCCTTGGCCGATCTGGCTGTGCAGGGTGACATGCCCACGGGATTGCTTGCTGAAGCCGTATACCATCGACAGGCCCATGCCGATGCCCTGGCCGATCGCCTTGGTGCTGAAAAACGGCTCGAAGGCATGTTCCAGCGTGCTCTGTGCCATGCCCTGGCCGTCATCAACGATTCGCAGGCGCACATAATCGCCACCGCCCGGCGTGGCGCCCTGACCATGTTCGATGTGATGGTTGCTTGCCTCGATCCACAGCATTCCACCACTGGGCATCGCCTCGCAGGCATTGACCAGCAGATTGTCGACGGCTGCCTGCAGTTGCTGGTCATCAGCTTCCACTGGCCACAAGCCTTTGGCGATATGCACGTGCAAACTGACTGTGGGGCTCAGGCTAGCCTTCAGCTGCTTGATCTGCAGCAGGCTGCGCAGGTCTATGCGCTGGCTGTGCAGCGACTGCCGGGAAGCGAACGCAAGCAGGCGGTGGGTCAGCTGTGCCGCCCGTGACACCGCCTCGCGGCCCATGCGCAGTACGCCTTCCACCCCATCGTTGCGGCCCTGGCGCAGGCGCCGGTCGATCAGTTCGAAGCTGCCGCCAATGCTGGTCAGCAGGTTGTTGAAATCATGCGCGACCCCGCCGGCAAGCTGGCCGATGGCTTCCATCTTGCGGGCCTGGTAGCGGGCGAACTCGCTGGGCTCTTGCTCGTCACCGGGCTGCTTGGGTCGGGCGTCCAGGCGCCGCTGCAGGTCCTGCAACTGGTCGCGGGCCAGGTACTGCTTGCGCCTGTTGCGCAGCGCGGACTGGGCCATGTGCAGCAACTGAGTGTTTTCGAAAGGCGAGACCAGCAGGGCAAGATTGCCCACCGGATGATTATCCATGCTTTTGGCCGACCACGCGCCCTGGGTGACCAGCACAATGGGCAAGTCCGACCAGCAAGGCTGCTGGTCGATGAACGCCTGCAGCAACGCGCTTGGGCCCTGGCTGAACACCTGCTCGTCGATGATCGCCACGCCTGCGCCTTCGGCCAGGCGTGCCTGCAGGTTGGCCAGGTCGCCTGCGCACAGGCTTTCTATCCCGGCGGAGGCAAGCAGGCGTGAAGTGTCCGCGTCCAGGGGCGGGGGTGCCAGGATCAAGGCACGTTCATCCATCGCCAATGTACTGGCCAAAACGACTCTCCTGTGGGGTGCCCTGATACCCACTGGACCTTGGGTGTGAGCCCAAGGTTCAACACAAATTCAGGGCTTCACTACAAGCCCTGCTGCAGTACCGGATCGTCCGGGTTCTGTCGTTCGAGCTCGGCCAGCAGCACCTGTACATTCTGCAGCTGGCCGGTCTCTTTCCAGTACTGGATGAGCAACACCCGCGCTCGGCGATTGGCCGGCTGCCGGTTGAGCACGATTTCCAGCTGCTTCTGTGCCGCGTCAAGTTGGTCCAGCTCATGCAGGGTGACTGCCAGGGTATAGCGGTAGTCGCTATTGTCCGGGTCCAGCTCGACGGCGCGGGACAAGGCCAGCAAGGCGTACTCGCGCTGGTCATGACGGTTCAGCCAGAGCCCCAGCTCATACTGCAGAAAGGCCGAATCCGGGCTCAGGGCCAACGCCTTGCCCAGCACCTGGCGCGAGGTGTCGTGATGGCCCTGGCGCTCCAGCAGGCGCACCTGGGTAGCAAGGGCGTCGAGGTTGCCTGGGGCTACCGCCAGCGCCCGCTGCAGGGCCGTGGCGGCTTGGTTGTAGTCGTTTTCATGCAGGTACAGGCGTGCGAGGTGAACTTGGGCGTCGGCATCCTCGGGTTGTTGCTCCAGGGCTTGCTGGTATTGCTCAAGGGCCGCCTGGAGCGGGCCGAAATACAGGCCGATGGCGTCGGGGTCAAGGCCCAGCAGGGCGTCTACGGCAGCAAAGCGCACGCTTTGCTCGTCGTCGTCCAGCAGCGGGCCGAGCACCAGGCTGCGCTGCGCCGGCGGCAGCAGGCGGCGTATGCCGGCAATCGCCGCTCGGCGCACCAGCGGCTCGGCATGCGCCAGGTCCTGTTGTGCCAGTTTCAATGCCTGGGGCGACGGGTAATTGGGCAATTCGGCGTACAGGGCTGCCCGGCGGATGGCCGGCAAGTCGCTGCGTTGCAATTGCTGGTAAAGCACCCGCGCGGCACCAGGCTGGCCCTCGTGAGCCTGGCGCAGGGCCTTGGCGTAGCTGTGTGCTGGCAAGGTCGGCGCGGCCGGCTGGTCGTCGTGCCACAGGTAGCCGAACAGGGCCGATACCAGGGTCAACAGCAGCAGGGCAATCAGGTAGCGGTTGCGTCTGGGCATTGATGGGACCGTGGCGACGGGAAGGGCAGAGCTTGGGGCAGTGGGGAGGGAAATGCAACCGGGGGCGGCGTGCGCCTGGTGGGGGACCGAGTGAGGGCTGCCATGTGTTCGGCTCGGTATTGAGGTGATGCACACATCGAGCGCCGAAGAGGGTGCGGCATACATCATGAACCCCCATAAAAAAGCCCCGCAGACCAAAGCCTGCAGGGCAAACGGCTGGGGGAGAATCCAACCAAAGGAGCCGTTGAAACAGGATGTATCAGTGCGCGATGGCCACCGCTTCCGGTTGCCAGCCGCCGCCCAGGGCCTTGTAGATCGAGACAATGCCGCGGTACAGCTCGACCTCACCCTGTGCTTGCGCGTCTTCAGCGCTAAGCCGTTCGCGTTCGGCATCCAGCAGCACCAGGTAGTCCACCGTGCCTTCGCGATAACGAATCGAGGCCAGTTGCGCCGCTTTGCGGCTGGCGTCGCTCTGGCGCATCAGCGACAACAGCCGCTGCTGGGTCTTGTCGTAATCGCTGAAGGCGTTGGCCGATTCTTCTAGGGCCAGCAACACCTGCTGTTCGTAGTTGGCCAATGCCCCTTCGGCATCGGCCTTGGCACCGCGCAGGCGGGCCCGCACGCTGCCCAGGTCGAACGCCGCCCAGGTGATGCTCGGGCCCAGCGCCCAGGCATTGGCCGCCGAGGAGCCGAGCTGCGATCCCCGCGCGGCGGTAAAACCAAGGAAGCCGCTGAGGCTGACGCGGGGGAACAGGTCGGCCGTGGCCACACCGACGTTGGCGGTGGCGGCTGCCAGCTGGCGTTCGGCACTGCGGATGTCGGGGCGGCGGCGCAGCAGTTCACCCGGGTCCCCCACCGGCAGGGCCTTGGCGATGGCCGGCAGGGCTTTAGGCGACAGGTCTACGCTGAGCGCGTCGGGGCGCTGGCCGAGCAGGGTGGCGATACGGTGTCGCGCCCGGGCCTGTGCGGCCTGCAGCTGCGGCACGGTGGCTTCTACCCCGGCCAGGCGCGCATCGGCGCGAACCACGTCGAGGTCGTTGCCGACGCCGGCATCGCGCAGGGTTTCGGTGATGCTGCGTGATTCCTGCTGGGTCTTGAGGTTGGCCAGGGCGATGTTCTCGCGCAGCTGCGCACCTCGCAGTTGCCCGTAGGCATCGACCAGCTCGGCGATCAGGCTGACCTGCAACTGCTGCAGGTCGGCGGCGGCCGCCCCTTCCTGAGCTTCGCTGGCCTCGATCTGGCGCTGGATCCGGCCGAACAGGTCGAGCTCCCAGGCCATGTCCAGGCCCAGGTCGTAACGCTCGCTGTTCACCCGGTTATCCGCCTGGCCAGGAATCTGGCCCTTGCCGATGTCGCTGCTGGCGCGGCTGGTGACTACCGGCAACTGATCGTTCTCGGCGTCTTCACGAATCGAGCGGGCCGACTTCAGGCGGGCGAAGGCCACGCGCAGATCCCGGTTGCCCTCCAGCGAAGCCTGCACCAGCTGGTTCAGCACCGGGTCGTCGAACTGCTTCCACCACAGGCTTTCGAAGCGGCTGCGGTCATAGGCCTTGGCCTGTACGTCACCACTCAGCTGCGCAGGCTCGGTGGCTGGCGCCTTGTAGTCCGGGCCGACTGCACAGGCGGCCAGGGCCAGTGCCAGCAGGCTTGGGGTCAGGGGTTTGAGCAGGTTCATGCGTGGTTCTCCAGCACTTGCACGCGCTCGGCCTTGCGGGCCTGGCGACGCTCGACGAAACGGCGAATCAGGAAGAAGAACACCGGGGTCAGGAACAGGCCGAACACCGTCACGCCGATCATCCCCGAGAACACTGCCACACCCATGGCATGGCGCATTTCCGAGCCGGCACCGGAGCTGAACACCAGTGGCACCACACCCATGATGAAGGCGATCGAGGTCATCAGGATCGGCCGCAGGCGCAGTCGGCAGGCCTCCAGCACCGCCGCCAGCGGGTCGAGGCCCTTGGCTTGCTCATCCTTGGCAAACTCGACGATCAGGATCGCGTTCTTGCATGCCAGCCCCACCAGTACAATCAGGCCGATCTGGGTGAAGATGTTGTTGTCGCCACCCGACACGATCACACCGGTGATGGCCGACAGCAGGGTCATCGGCACGATCAGGATCACCGCCAGCGGCAGGCTCCAGCTTTCGTACTGGGCGGCCAGCACCAGGAAGGCCAGCAGCACGCACAGCGGGAACACGAACAGCGCGGTATTGCCCGAGAGGATCTGCTGGTAGGTCAGGTCGGTCCACTCGAAGGTCATGCCGTTGGGCAGTTCCGCTTTCAGCAGCTTCTCGATCGCAGCTTCCGCCTGGCCGGAGCTGTAGCCAGGGGCTGCTGCACCGTTGATTTCAGCGGTGATGAAACCGTTGTAGTGCATCACCCGGTCCGGCCCGGAGGTGTCGCTGACCTTGAGGAAGGTTGCCAGCGGGATCATCTCGCCCAGGTTGTTGCGCACCTTCAGCTGGCCGATCTGCTCGGCATCAAGGCGGAACTGCTGCTCGGCCTGGACGTTGACCTGGTAGGTGCGGCCAAATCGGTTGAAGTCGTTGGTGTACAACGAGCCCAGGTAGACCTGCAGGGTATCGAAGATGTCGTTGATCGCCACGCCGTGGGTCTTGGCCTTCTCGCGGTCGATGGCGGCATCGACCTGCGGCACGTTGACCTGGTAGCTGGTGAACAAGCCCGCCAGTTCCGGCACATTGTGGCTCTTGGCGATGATGTTCTGGGTTTCCTTGTACAGCGCTTCGTAGCCCAGGTTGCCACGGTCTTCGATCTGCAGGCGGAAGCCGCCGATGGTGCCCAGGCCTTGTACTGGCGGTGGCGGGAAGATCGCGATGTAGGCGTCCTGGATGTCGGCGAACTGGGCATTGAGCGCCGCCGCAATGGCCGCTGCCGACTGGCTCGGGTCCTTGCGCTCGTCGAACGGTTTGAGCGGGGTGAACACGATGCCGCTGTTCGGGCTGTTGGTGAAGCCGTTGATCGACAAGCCAGGGAAGGCCACCGAGTCGGCCACGCCAGGTTGTTTCAAGGCAATTTCGCTCATGCGCTTGATCACCGCTTCGGTGCGGTCAAGGCTCGCTGCATCCGGCAGTTGGGCGAATGCCACCAGGTACTGCTTGTCCTGCGACGGTACGAAACCGGTCGGGGTAGACGAGAAGCCCAGGTAGGTCAGGCCCATCAGGCCGGCATACACGAACAGGGCGATGCCGCTGGAGCGGATGACCCGGCGCACGCCGCCAACATAGCCATGGCTGGCGCGGTCGAAGAAGCGGTTGAACGGGGCGAACAGCCAGCTGCCCAGCAGTTTTTCCAGGAACCGAGAGAAACGGTCCTTGGGTGCATGGTGGTCCTTCAGCAGTACGGCAGCCAGCGCTGGCGACAGGGTCAGCGAGTTGAACGCCGAAATCACCGTCGAGATGGCAATGGTCAGGGCGAACTGCTTGTAGAACTGCCCGGTAAGACCGGAAATGAACGCAGCAGGCACGAACACGGCGCACAGCACCAGGGCGGTGGCGATGATCGGCCCGGTGACTTCGCTCATGGCCTTCTGCGTGGCTTCCAGCGGTTTCAGGCCCAGGCCGATGTTGCGCTCCACGTTTTCCACCACGACGATGGCGTCGTCCACCACGATACCGATGGCCAGCACCAGGCCGAACAACGACAAGGCGTTGAGCGAGAAGCCGAACAGGTGCATCACCGCAAAGGTACCAATCAGCGACACGGGCACGGCCAGCAGCGGGATGATCGAGGCGCGCCAGGTCTGCAGGAACAGGATCACCACCAGCACCACCAGCACCAGCGCTTCGAACAGCGTATGCACCACAGCTTCGATGGAGCCGCGCACGAATACGGTCGGGTCATAGACGATGCTGTAGTCCATGCCCTCGGGGAAGTCCTTCTTCAGCTCGGCCATCTTCGCCCGCACTTCGTCGGAGATCTCGATGGCATTGGAGCCTGGGCGCTGGAAGATCGGGATGGCCACGGCGGGCTGGTTGTTCAGCAGCGAGCGCAGGGCGTACTGGCTGGAACCAAGCTCGACCCGGGCGATGTCCTTCAGGCGAGTGATTTCGCCATCGGCGCCAGCACGGATGATGATGTTTTCAAACTCTTCCTCGTTGACCAGGCGGCCTTGGGTATTGATCGACAGCTGGAAGCTGGTCGAACCCGGGGCAGGCGGGGCGCCCAACTGGCCGGCGGCCACCTGACGGTTCTGCTCGCGGATCGCTGCCACCACATCACTGGCAGTGAGGTTGCGCGAAGCGGTCTTGTTCGGGTCCAGCCACACGCGCAGGGAGTAGTCGCCCATGCCGAACAGCTGCACGTCGCCCACGCCGCCCAGGCGCGCCAGCTCATCCTTGATGTTGAGGATGGCGTAGTTGGACAGGTACAGCATGTCGTAACGGTTGTCCGGCGAGGTCAGGTGCACGACCATGGTCAGGTCGGGCGAGGCCTTGTCGACGGTGATACCGATGCGGGTGACTTCCTCGGGCAGCTTGGGCTGGGTGCGGGTGACGCGGTTCTGCACCTGCACCTGGGCATTGTCCAGGTCGGTACCCAGAGCGAAGGTGATGGTCAGCGTCAGCTTGCCGTCAGCGGTGGACTGGGAGGACATGTACAGCATGTTCTCGACACCGGTGATGGCCTGCTCCAGCGGCGCGGCGACGGTTTCGCCGATCACTTTGGGGTTGGCCCCGGGGAAGTTGGCGCGCACTACCACGGTGGGCGGCACCACTTCGGGGTATTCGCTGATCGGCAGCTGGAACAGCGAGATCGAACCGGCAATCAGCAGTATCAGCGACAGCACCGCGGCGAAGATCGGCCGGGTAATGAAGAATTTCGAGAAGTTCATCGGAGTGGTCCCTTAACCGCGTGGCGCTTGGGCGCTGGCGGCTTTTACAGTGTTGCCCGCCACTTTCGGCGCCGGGTTGCTGGCCTCCAGCGCCTGGCGCTGCTGGGCGAGGGCGGCGAGGGTCTGTTCGCTGGCCATCGCGGTTTCTTCCGGGGTGACTGCCGAGCCAGGGCGCACGCGCTGCAGGCCCTTGACCACGATGCGGTCATCCTTGCCAAGGCCGCTGCGCACGATGCGCAGGCCTTCGAGCTTCGGCCCCAGCTCCACGGCGCGGTAGGCGGCCTTGTTGTCCTTGTCCATGACCAGCACGAACTTCTTGCCAAGGTCGGTGCCCACGGCTTCGTCGTTGATCAGCACGGCGTCGTATTGGGCGCTGCCCACCAGTTTCAGGCGTGCATACAGGCCCGGGGTGAACTGGCCGTCGCGGTTGTCGAACACCGCGCGGCCACGGATGGTGCCGGTGCGCGGGTTGACCTGGTTGTCGACGAAGTTCATCTGGCCCAGGTGCGGGTTGCCGGTTTCGTTGGTCAGCCCCAGGTACACCGGGGTGCTCTGGCCACGCTGGCCTTCACGGGCCAGCTGGGTGTACTTGAGGTACACGCGCTCGTCGGCGTCGAAGTAGGCGTAGACCTTGTCGGTGGACACCACGCTGGTCAGCGGGGTGACATCGGCGCTGACAATGTTGCCGGCGGTGAACTGGGCGCGGCTGACGCGGCCACTGATGGGCGCGGTGACGCGGGTGAAGCTGAGGTTCAGGCGCGCCAGGTCGAGCTGGGCCTGGATCGCATCGACGCCGGCTCGGGCCTCGGCAGCGGCGCTGCTGCGCGATTCGGCCAGCTCGGCAGAAATGGCGTTGCTGTCACGCAGGCGCTCGCCGCGGCGGGCTTCGTTGGCGCTGCGGATGGCGGTGGCCTTGGCCTGTTGCAGCTGGGCTTCAAGGCGGCGCACCTCGGCCTGGAACGGGCGCGGGTCGATCTGGAACAGCAGGTCGCCTTTCCTGACCTGGGCGCCCTCGGTGAAGGCTACCTGATCGATCTGGCCGGAGACCCGTGGGCGTACTTCGACGGTTTCCGGGGCTTCGAGGCGGCCGGTGAACTCGTCCCATTCGTTGATCGGTTGTTCGAGCACTTTGGCCACGGTGACTTTTGGCGCGGCGGGAGCCTGCACGGCGTCGGGGGTTCGACCGCAAGCGCTGATCACCACCACTGCCAGGGCAGCGAGGGGGAAGCGCAAGGGTTTGAGTGATTGTTCCATGGAGAACTCCGCCAATGTATTAGTAGTGGGCGGAGTGTGAGTGTGTTGCGCGCAAGGCACGAATCGAACGGGCCGAAGGTTAATATCACGCTGAATGATAGGTGCGGATCATTCATCGACGCCACGCATGGTCGGGGCTGGCGATTCAGTGAATGCTCGACGCCAGCTCAAAGATCGGCATGTACATCAGGATCACGATCAGGCCGATCAGCAGGCCGATGAAAGTCATCAGCAGCGGCTCGAACAGTTTGACGAACCATTCCACCCAGCGGCCGATTTCCTGGTCATGGAAGTCGGCGCAGCGCTCCAGCATCTCGCCCAGGTTGCCAGACTGCTCGCCTGCGCGCAGCAGCCGCAGTGATACCGGCGTGACCAGTTGCCCGGCTTCAAGTGCATCAGACAGCGGCAGCCCTTCGCCCACGCGCTGGCTGGCCTGTTGCAGGCCCTGCGCCGCCGCGCTGCCGAGCAGGCCACGGGCCATGCCCATGGCGGTGAGGATGGGGATACCGCCTTGCAGCAGGATCCCCAGCGAGCGATAGAAGCGCGCCAACTCGTACATCATCAGGCGCTGGTGCAGTGCCGGCAGGCGCCGCAGCTGGCAGGACGCCCAGCGTCGCACCCGTGGGTGGCGGCGCAACAGCCACAGCGCCGTGACCCCACCGACGGTGCCCAGGGCCAGCGGCAGTTGCTGGGCATGCAGGAACAGGCCGATCTGCATCAGCACCCGTGACAGCCAGGGCAATTCGGTGCCCATGCCTTCGAACACCTGGCTGAAGCGTGGCACCACGTAGCCCAGCAGGAACAGCACCACGCCACCTCCCACCAGCAACAACAGCATGGGGTACACCGAGGCCCCCACCAGCTTTTGCCGCACCAGGTCCAGGCGCTGGCGGTAGCTGATGTAGCGGGCGAGGGCATCGCCCAGCGCGCCGGTGCGTTCGCTGGACTGCACCAGCGCCACGTACAGTGGCGGGAACACCCGTGGCTGCTGGCCCAATGCCTGGGACAGCGAGCGGCCTTCGTACAGCTGGCGTACCAGCTCGCTCAACACTTTGCGCGCTGCGGCAGCGGGGGCCTTTTCTGCAAGGCTTTCCAGTGCGTCGATCAGCGGCAGGCCGGCGTTGAGCAGGGTAGAAAGCTCCTGGCTGAACAGCACCAGGTCGAACGCGGCCTCGCGGCGCCAGGCCATGCCGCGCAGGGCACCGCCCTGGCCGCGCAGGCTGAGCACACGCAGGCCCTGTTGTTCGGCCTGGCGCCGGGCCTGGTCGGCGTCATCGGCGTCGATCTGCAATTGCACCACGCCCTGTCTGCCCAGGGCCTTGAGGCTGTAGCGCATGGCCGCTCTCCTTACTGCCAACTGGTGATTTCGGCGTTTTCCCCGTCGCCGCCGGGCTGGCCATCCTTGCCCATCGACAGCAAGTCGTATTCGCCGCCGTTCTCGCCGGGTTGCCGGTAGATGTACGCGCGGCCCCATGGGTCCTGCGGCACGGCCTTCTGCAGGTACGGGCCGGTCCAGCGGGCCTCGCCACTGGGGGCGACCACCAGGGCCTGCAGGCCTTGCTCACTGTTGGGGTAGTGGCCGACCTCCAGGCGGTACAGGTCCAGGGCCTTGCTCAACCCCTCTATCTGCGCCCGCGCCACCTTGGCCTCGGAGCGCCCGAGCTGGCTGAAGTACTTGGGCGCGACGATGCCGGCCAACAGGCCGAGCACCACCAGCACCACCAGGAGTTCAAGCAGGGTGAAGCCACGTTGCGGGTTGGTTCTGCGCTGCATGATGAAACCCTCCACTGCATGGGAACACGCGTTTCCAGCCACCATGCAACAGCCGTGCACGTCTGCCTCGGGGCCTTGCGCCATGCGGCACAGGAAGCGGCACAGTGCTTGCGTCGTGGTCATCGACCTCGGGTTTTCCGGGGCATTTCCCCCACATCGGGGGCCACGACGAAGAGGCGACCGACATGCGTGGACTCATCCTTGGTTTGATCTGGCTGACGGCAGGTGCTGCCCAGGCCGATGTGTATATTTCCATCGATGCCAAGGGCGGCTACGTACTGACCAACGTCCATCGACCCGGGCGCCACTACGAAAAGGTGATCAGCGAGCCGCTGGCGCTGGCCGGCCCGGCCAATGCACAGATGATCACCGGGCGGCCGTACGCCGAGGTGGTCGCGGCGGCGGCGAAGGTCCACAACGTACCCCAGGCGTTGTTGCATGCGCTGATCAAGGCCGAATCGGGCTACAACCCCAAGGCCCGCTCGCGGGCCGGTGCGGTGGGGTTGATGCAGCTGATGCCGGATACTGCCCGCGAAATGGGTGTGGAGGACCGGCTGGACCCGGAAGACAACGTGCAGGGCGGTGCGCGATACATCAAGCGCATGCTCACGCTGTTCGACAACGATATCACCCTGGCCGTGGCGGCCTACAATGCCGGGCCGGAGGCCGTGCTGCGGCGCGGTGCTGTACCGCCTTTTGCCGAAACCCGGCGCTATGTACCGACTGTGCTGAGGGAGTACCGCAAGCTGCAGGGCCTGGCAGATGATTCGCCGCTCTGAGCCAGCGGTGAGTGCACAGCCTGGGTAATACCCTTCGGCGGGCGCCATTAATTTAATACCATGGTCCCCCCAACTCTGGGCTATAACCTTCTCAAGGTGCCCAGCTGTGGAGTCCGCCATGGACATCGCCCCTCGTTCCGACGCTATGGATGTGCCTGCCGGTAGCGAGCTGGCCGCCCCGCGCAAGCCGTTCAACCTGCTGCGCTGGTACGCCTGGGTCAGCCTGGCCATCATTCTTTCGGTAGCCGCCGGGCTGGGGCTGATTTCCAGCCGGTTCATCATCGACGAAAGTGTCGAGCGCGACGCCTTGCTCACCGCGCAATTCATCACCTCCATCGCCGACGCCGAAGTGCGCCACGTGTCGATCCCCAATGTGCGCACGATGGGCGAACTGCTCGACCCGCGTACCGACCACATGGCCCTGCCGGGTGTCGACCCTGATGCCCGGCGCAAGGCCCGCGGCGAGTTCCTCGACCACATCGCCCACCTGCCGGACATGCTGCTGGCCAACATCTATGCCCCGGACCGCACGGTGATCTGGTCCAGCAACCCGGCGCTGATCGGCAAGCTGATCGACGCTGACGACGACCTGGATCGGGCGTTTGAATACAAGATGCGGGTCTCGGCCAGCTACCACAACTTCGAGCAGGCCCGCGCCGAGCAGAAATTCGTGACGCCGCCCGAGCAGTTGTTCATCGAAAACTACATTCCGCTGTTCGACGCCGATGGCGACCACGTTATGGCCATGGTCGAGATCTACAAGGAACCCCACGACCTGATCGTGCGCATCGAGCATGGCCTGATCCTGATCTGGCTGGCGATCACCGTCGGCGCGGCGCTGGTCTACATCGGCCTGTACGGCATCATGCACCGCGCAGCGCGGTTGCTGGCGGTGCAGCAGAAGCGCCTGATCAACAATGAAACCTATGTGGCGCTGGGCGAGGTGTCATCGGCGGTGGCCCACAGCCTGCGCAACCCGCTGGCCAGCATCCGCTCCAGTGCCGAACTGGCCCAGGCGTTCGACGAAGGCCCGGCGCAACGCAATGTCAACGACATCATCAGTCAGGTCGACCGCATGTCGCAGTGGATCCGCCAGATGTTGCAGTCGCTGCGCCCGCTCAACGATGAAGCCGTGGCAGTGGACTTGCCACAGGCATTGCAGGAAAGCCTGCAGACCTACGCCGTGCCGTTGGCGCGCGGCGGCGTGAGCCTGGACCTGCAGCCGTTACCGGCGGTGCAGGTGCTGGGCCACCCGGCGTTACTGCGGCAGATCTTCAGCAGCCTGATCGCCAATGCCCTGGAGTCGATGGAGCAGGGTGGGCGGCTGCGTATCGAGGTGGTGCGCCAAGACCGGAGCAGCCTGATCCTGCGCCTGTCAGACAATGGCAAAGGCATGAACGAAGCGCAGCAGCGCATGGCCTTTCGGCCGTTTTTCACCACCAAACAGGGTGGTCTGGGCGTGGGTCTGGTGCTGGTCAAACGCATCATGGAGCGCTTCGGCGGCACGGTACGGCTCAGTAGCAGTGAAGGCCACGGGACGCGAGTGTCGTTGAACTTTCGTTTGGCAAAAAGCACCTAGAGGCATTAACTATATTCGCTAACTAGTTGATATATATGCTTTTACTGGTTTTGGGGTGAAAAGTACCCAATTGTGGGGCATTGACCTCCGAGTATTTTTAATAAAACGCGGTAACCGGCTGAAAAATATACCTATTGGTCTTTCAGTATCGGGCTGGCTGATTTTTTGCTACGTGATTGACCAAGCGCAACACGCGATGAATGGCAGCTGCGGCTGCCCAAGCGGGATGCTCTCAAACGGCTACTGCCATTTGCCTTGATGCATTTCTGAACGGACGCCCTGCGCGGGAACCACGCGATGCAGATGCTGGAAAACGAAGCTTCCGACAAGGCCAGTGCGACCCCCAGCGGTCTCGCCGTGCCATTGCGTGAATTCAAC
>Ga0302347_1001852_pt1 | contig 23689 bp, 13 predicted proteins | sample PhyWR1_FD_202178 | JGI IMG/M metagenome (GOLD analysis project Ga0302347, IMG submission 202178) | Leaf surface microbial communities from wheat plants in UC Gill Tract Community Farm, Albany, California, United States - DLSL W.R1 (v2)... | ecosystem: Host-associated > Plants > Phyllosphere >...
CAAGGGAAAGATTTTACAAAAACGAAAGAGGGAGACAAAACTGTTTTTAAAGTCAATAATAGTCCAATTGCAAGTATAGAAATTACTCCAAAAAGCTTTAAGCTAAAAATCAATGAAGAAATTTATAAGTATTTGTATTAATTAATCCCGATAGCGCGGATTTGTAATCTATCTTTTTCACACAATAAGCAAAGCAGTGATAACCCATCGCTGCTTTGTCATTTAACTCACATCACAAGTCTTCACAATTACCTATCATCCAGACACACATTATCGGGTGGCACAGGCACACACCCTCGGGTGTGTCATCCACACATTGGTGGGTGCGTTATACACACTTGAGTGAGTGTGTTGCCTTAGCCCGCTGGAAAGCTTGTGGTTATCTCAATATAAACTCATTCAATATTCAAGTGAAGAAACTTATCCACAAAAATAAAACACGACAAGTTTTGTCGCATTAAGAATTTATATTTGTGTAATAAAATTTAATAACTAAAAAGACAAAATGAAACTTCAGTTCCATTTGACAATAAAACACATTAAGTAGCCCCAAATGAAAAAAGATTTTTACCTTACCAGATACTCCCTGATCATCAAAAGACTGGAGCGCTCGCCAGCCACGTATCCAGAGCTGGAAAGCTACCTTCTCAATTCCTTCGAGTTTCAGGATGCCAAGATCGTGAGCTACTCCATTCGTACATTGCAAAGGGACATCAAGGACATAGCCAATCTTTTCAATTTTGATATTCATAATAAGAAAAAGGGCGATAATCGTTATTATATAGAAAGCCGGCCTGTAATGGAAGTGGACGAGTACAACCAGCGTCTGATAGAATCTTTCCAGATCATGAACGCCGTGAACTCCCAACCAGATTTTGCCGAATTTGTCTATCTGGAAAACCGCACACCCAGAGGCATCCAGAACTTCTATGATCTCCTCTTCGCCATCCGCAACAAAAGGATCCTGGAGTTTCAGCATTTCAAATATAAAGACCAGAGCACCAGTTCCAGAAAAGTCCATCCAATGGCTCTCAAAGAATCCAAAGACCGCTGGTATCTCATCGCTCTCGATACAAAAGATGAGAAACTGAAAGCCTTTGGGTTAGATCGTATCAGCGAGCTTTCCGTAAGCAAAGCAGGATTCAAGCTTCAGCAAAGGTTTGATCTGAAAGAACATTTCAAGAATGCCTTCGGGATCATGAATCTGGAAGAGCAACCGGAAAAAATCATTATCCGCTCTACAAAAGAACAGGCAGAATATCTCAAAAGTTCCCCGCTTCATCATTCGCAACAGGTTGAGAAAGAAACAGACGGGTCAGTAGATTTCATATATGACCTCTTCCCTACTTACGATTTCATTCAGGAGATTTTATCATTCGGAAGTCAGGTAAAGGTAATGGAACCCAAAAGCCTTCGAGAGAAGGTAAAGGAAATGCTTGAGAAATCTATCCAACAGTATGATGAAATGTGAATGTAAATGATGAACCTAACTCAAAATCATCCAAAGAAATAAAATACCATCTGCCGTGACTTTATGTTGCGGTTTTTTCGTCAACACACTCATGATCTTCTATCCTAAAGTATTAGGTAAACTTTAGGCAAATTATCTCACAGGTGTCCGGAATTCTCCATAACCTATGAGTCCATCGAAGTTTCTTCCAAATGGCGTGTAATACAAGAATGCCTGATAAAGGTTTTCTGTCTGCCAGAAGTTACCATTCACTTCGCCATAATTCAGTTTTCCATCTGCACCTTTTGTGGCAATGATGTAACTGTAAAAACCTTGCTTCAGATAGATCTTGGCAATGTATTTCTGTGATTTCTCATCATACTGCATTTGGCTGGTTTTGTCCGCCTTATAATCATTGAACATCCCCAGAACATAAAATTCTTTATCAGATTTTTGGCTGTCCAAAGCAAAATGAACCCAGGAATAATCTGCTTCTCTGGAGGCATCTCTTTCTATTCCCAGATCATTTCTTCTGAAATAAAAAGCCCCATTCACATCCGGCTGATACTGATAATCTCCGGGGTACGCCCAAACCGGATAAAGGTAAGTTTGATTGGCACCGTCTATATTTTCTGTATTGGCAACCATATCCATTGCCTGATTGATGACTTTATTATCAAAATAGTAGAACTCATTGTTTCCGGGAAAAGCCAAGTTCAACTGCTGAAACAAAAGTTGATTTCCCAAAGTGGAACTCGGGCGAAGATTTTTCAACGAAATATCCCAATTGTTATTCTGGACCACACTCAGCGAAAGAGAGGAAAGGTTATTGTTGATTCCCGCTCCATTTCCTATTGCCTGTATTTCAATTCGTTGTTTTGCATTCGGATTTCTGGCATCAATGAATCTTGTGACATTGATTCCCAGATTTGCACCATCTTCATAAATAGAAAATCGTCTTTTGAATAAAGGCTTCTCCTGAGAATCTTTATAAACAATGATCTCATAATTTCCAGATATCTTTGGCTGTATTTTTTCATTCGGGAAAGTCAACTGGTAATGCGTATATTTCTGATAAGTATTGAAGGAGAACTGAAAGTTTTCTATCAAAGCATTCATACTTCCGTTCGCAAATTCTGTAAAAAAAAGTCCGTCCTCTTCCCAATTTTTATTGTAATGTTTGTACGTATAACGATATAACTGGCTAGAATTTGAAAGGTCGTCAAACCTTAATATCAATTGCTCGCCTTGTCCGATAACTGCCGTTTCATCATTGGTCTTAGGATTGAAAATCTGGATACTTTTAATTTCTTGTCCAAAAGAAATTGCGCCTAAAAAAAGAAAGAATAGTTTAGCTAACTTCATCTGCTGATGTTGATTTTATATTGGTCAGATGGAACGTTCAGAACATTTCCAGATTTCTTGAAAATTTGTCTAAAACGTTTCATATCGCTAAGTTAATGTTTTATATTTTTACAGTTAAATTAAAAAGAATGTTACACGTAAAATCCTTTGCATTTAATCCATTTTCTGAGAATACATATATCATTTATAACGATGAAAAGGAGGCTTTTCTTATAGATCCGGGAAACATGCCCGATTCCGAGACTGAAACGCTGGACCAATTCATCAAAACGAATGAACTTAAAATCAAAAATATTTTACTGACCCACGCTCATATCGATCACATAATAGGATTACAATGGGCTTATGACACGTTCAATGTTCCGGTTTTGATTCATTCTGCCGAAATGGAAATTCTTGACCGCGCTTCTTTCACAGCTAAAAATTACGGTTTTTTCTTTCCTGCATTCAAGGGCGAAATTCAACATATTAAAGAATTTGAAAGATTAAATTTAGGTTCAGAAACCATTGAAATCTATGATGTTCCGGGACATTCACCAGGAAGTGTCGCTTTTTATAATCAAAATAATGGATTTGTGATTTCCGGTGATGCGCTTTTTATGATGAGCATCGGCAGAACCGACCTTCACAAAGGCGATTATGAACAATTAATAACAAGCATCAGAACTAAATTGTTTATACTTCCAGAATCAACGAAAGTCTATAGCGGGCACGGAGAGCCAACAACGATCGGTTTTGAAAAAGAACATAATCCTTTTCTCAAATAGAACATTTCGACAAGCTCAATGTGACATCATAATCCAAAAAAAATATTTTGCAGTGTCAGGCTGAGGTTCTCGAAGCCTTTTTCAAATAAAAAACGCTTCCAAATTGGAAGCGTTTCTTTACTTTTAGTTTTGATGAACTTCTGATAGAATCGGGCCGGAAGAAACTAAGTCTCTGGCTTCAGCATTATCTGTGAATTGCTCAAAATATTTAATATAACGTGCAGCCAAATCTTTAGCTTTCTTATCCCAATCTGAATGATTCTCATAAGTATCCCGTGGGTCGAGAATATGCTCGGAAACATTTGGTAATGCAATCGGGAATTCCAGATTCATAATTGGAACGTGATTGGTTGCTGCTTTATCAATACTTCCATCAATAATTGCATCGATGATTGCCCTTGTATCTTTCAACGAAATTCTTTTTCCAGTTCCGTTCCAGCCCGTATTTACCAAATAAGCTTTTGCACCGTGCTCTTTCATTTTCCCAATCAATGTTTTGGAATACATTGTTGGATGAAGCGTCAAAAATGCTTCTCCAAAAGCCGGAGAGAAAGAAGGCGTGGGTTCTGTAATTCCGCGTTCTGTTCCTGCCAATTTTGATGTATATCCGCAAAGGAAGTGGTACTGCGCTTGTTGGTCTGTCAAGATTGAAACCGGAGGCAAAACCCCGAAAGCATCTGCCGACAAATAAATGATTTTATTGGCGTGACCAGCTTTCGATGGCAAAACTATTTTGCTGATATGATAAATTGGATAGGAAACCCTTGTATTTTCCGTAATAGAACCGTCCGTATAATCTACATTTCCTTCGTCATCCGTAATCACATTTTCCAGAAGTGCATCTCTCCTGATCGCACCGTAAATATCCGGTTCTTTTTCTTTGCTAAGGTCGATCACTTTTGCATAACAGCCACCTTCATAATTGAAAACACCATTGTGATCCCACCCGTGCTCATCATCACCTATCAGATAACGTTTTGGGTCAGCAGAAAGTGTTGTTTTTCCAGTCCCGGAAAGCCCGAAGAAAACAGCAACATCACCTTCCTCGCCTACGTTTGCGGAACAGTGCATAGAAGCCATTCCATTCAGTGGGAGATAATAATTCATGATAGCGAACATTCCTTTCTTCATTTCTCCACCATACCAGGTCCCACCGATAATCTGCATTTTCTTGGTCAGATCAAACATCACGAAGACCTCAGAATTAAGCCCTTGCTGTTCCCAATTTGGATTGACAGATTCGGAAGAATTGATGACCACAAAATCCGGCTCTCCATAATTCTGAAGGTCATAATGAGATGGACGGATGAACATATTCATTACAAAATGTGCCTGCCAAGCCACTTTTGTCACGAATCTCACTTTCAATCTTGTGTCTTCGTTTGAGCCACAGTAAGTATCTACGACGTAAATCTTTTCATCTGAAAGGTCTTTTGTAACGATATCTTTTAACTCGTCAAAAATTTCGACTGTGGTTGGGCGATTGATATTTCCGTCCCACCAAATCGTATCCTGAGTAATACTGTCATTTACAATATATCTGTCTTTGGGCGATCTGCCGGTAAAAATTCCTGTTTTTACAGCTACTGCTCCAGACTTGGTCAAAATTCCTTTTGCAAAGCCTGAATTGCTAGGATCCATTTCTGCCTGAAAGATTTCTTCATAAGTTGGGTTGTGAATAATCTCTTTGGTATCAAAAATACCTTGACGTTCGAGATAAGATTTTAGCTTGTCCATTTTTAATTTTTTTGAAGATTAAGGGTGTTGCGACAAATGTAAAAATATCAGCGAATTATCAAAGTTTTTATAAAATGACTTTCATCAGTTCAATAAAAATTCATAATTAATTAATAATCAATTAATTAATTCTTGCCAAGTAAAAATTTTAGTAAAACCTTGCTTTTTGAAATAGTCTTTATAATCTCCAAATTTGGACGCAAGAACGAAATCTCCGCCCCAGGCACCCAAACTTTTGACAAAGCTGGGGCAATTTTGGAAATATTTTTCTTTCACAGTTGGCGTTCCAAGAAAATCAGACAGTTTTTGCTCGTGAATTGTCATCAATTGTGAAAATTCTTCCAAATTCTGAGCGTTGACAATCTTTTCGGTTAATTTAGAATAGTCATTGATTAATTCCGTTGAAGTTGGCTTTGACTTGTAGTGAGAAATTCCTTCCCTTGTATCTTGTTTCTGATTGAGATGGATAAAAATCAATTCATCTTTAAAACCGGGATCGAAATCTATTTTATGATAAGTCCTTTCGGGAAATCTGCTGTATAGAATCGCAGACTTTTCTTTGGCAACGGCAACATCATAACCACTTCCGCCCAGACTTATTTCATTCAGATCAAAAGCATCAATATTCGCCCATTCTGCCAAATTGCTCATCAGAGTAGAACTGCTGCCCAATCCGAAATCTGAAGGGAATTGAAGATTTGTTTTTAAGTGATAAGAAACATCACTTTTGAATTTGGTTTCAGAAAGACTCTGAACATTTTTGAGAACTTTGAGAATAAATTCGGCAGCTTTTTGATTATTTGTTTCCTGGATTTCCCCATTTTTATAATCAATGAAAGCATCCAACCATAGTTGGTTTTGATGATAAGCCTGCCAATGAACCGATGATTTTTTATCATCATTTTCGGTAAAAAAAAGCTCTTGTCCTAGTTTTGTTGGAACAGCTAGAACAAGAGCACCATCAACAGCAACATATTCTGAGGTAAGCATCAGCTTTCCGGGGGAAAATATTCTGTTCATATCTATTTTATTTTGATAACGTCTTTAAACGTTGGATCTGCAGCCCGAGCTGAGTGGAGCTCATTTTTGCGTGGCTTTGGCCTGGCAAAAATAGCGGGAACGGAGCACGGAAAAGCTGCCCAAATAATTATTTATTTAGATGGCAGAAGCAACAGTTACTTCTGGATTAATTTTCTTGATCAAACCTTGAAGTGTCTTTCCAGGACCAACTTCCACGAAGTTACTTGCGCCATCTTTTATCATATTTTGCACACTTTGAGTCCATTTTACAGGACCAGTCAATTGTGCAATCAGGTTTTTCTTAATTACTTCCGGGTCAGAAACCGCAGTTGTTGTAATGTTTTGATAAACCGGAATAGTTGCTTTACGGAAATTGGTTTTCTCAATTGCCGCAGCCAGTCTTTCTTGTGCTGGCATCATCAACGGCGAATGGAACGCGCCATTCACTGGCAACAACAAAGCTCTTTTTGCACCAGCAGCTTTCAAGGCTTCGCAAGCTTTTTCCACGGAAATGGTTTCGCCGGAAATTACCAATTGACCAGGACAGTTGTAGTTCGCAGGAACTACAATTCCTTCTATCTCAGAACAGATTTCCTCTACTTTGGAATCTTCCAAACCGAGAATCGCTGCCATAGAACTTGGATTGATATCGCAAGCCATTTGCATTGCCTGAGCTCTTTCGTAAACTAACTTCAGTCCGTCTTCAAAAGACAAAACGCCGTTGGCAACCAAGGCAGAAAATTCGCCTAAAGAATGTCCCGCAACCATTTCTGCGCCCAAACCGTTGGCGACTTTTACCGCTGCCACAGAGTGCAGGAAAATCGCAGGCTGTGTAACGCTGGTTTTTTTCAGGTCTTCGTCTGTCCCTTTGAACATTATGGAAACCAGGTCGAAACCAAGAATCTCATTGGCAGAATCCATCAAGTCTTTCACATCTTTTCGGGAATCGTACAATTCTTTTCCCATTCCTACATATTGTGAACCCTGACCAGGAAATACAAGTGCTTTCATATATTTATAAATGATAATTGATGAAGGATAAATGATTCATCAACGTTTAAAATTTTATTTTGATCTTTTCTTTCCGAACGCAAACGTTAAATTGAACAGCGAATCTTGAATCCATTATCATTCATCGCTTATCAACTATAACCTACTGCATTAATCTTACAACTCTGTAACCGTTGTTGATGTAAGCACCGTTTGGTTTTGCTTTTACGAATTCGAATTTAGTAGCGAGTTGTGTTTGAGATTTTCCGATTTGTTTGAAGATCTCTCCTTTTTTATTTTCTCTCGTCAGCATATCGTTCATCACATCAAAACCGATAACAGCATATTTTGAAGGCGTTTTACAATATTTTGCTTTGTAAGCCGCAAGAATCTCTTTTTCAAAATCGCCGTCGTAATTGATTTTTCTGTCCATTAGATAAACCAGGCTTGCTTTGGAAAGATCATCCACATTCTTCTCAAAGCTCGGACTGTAGTACATACTGAAAGCTTTTACTCCTTCGGTCTGTTTTCCAAGAGTGATGATTTTTGATGCAAAAGCTGCTCCGGCAGATTCGTCATCATCAGCCAAAATTGCGATTAAAGGAACAGACTGTCCCGTCATCATATTATTCTCCAGCTGAATTTCGTTTGAAGAATTCACAATTACAATATTTGCTTTTGATAAAGATTTTTCCAAACCAGCTTTGATAGCGTTGGCATTGGCCTTAGAATTATCTGCAACGATGAATATTTTTTGATCCTTATAAACCTGAGAAACTTCCTTCACGATTCTGTCTGAATAAACAGAATTTTCAGTCTCTATGATAATCAAATTATTATAATCAAAAAGTTCTGGGGAATTGGCAAAAGGTGCCACTACAGGAATTTTTTTATCATTTACAAACCTGAGTACTTCCAGAACACTGGACTTGAAAAAAGGTCCCACTATCAAATCTGTATTATCCGGATTGATTTGTGAAAGGCTATTTTTAAACGTATTTTCGTTTCCCGCATCTACCACTTTGATATCCAGTTTTTGTCCGCTAGTTGCATTTCTCTCTGCTGCTAATTTTGCACCTGTCAAAAAATCCATAGACATTGTTCTGTACTTCGCATCGTTGGCATCAAAACCGAAAGGCAACATCAAAACAACACTCAAAACATCGCCGCCTTTTTTAGAATACATTGGGTCTTGCTTTTTGATTTTCAAAGTCATTCCGGCTTTCAAACCATCTGCAAGATTTGGATTAAGGCTGATCAGTTGGTCCAATGTTACGTTGAATCTGTTCATAATACTGAACATTGTATCGCCACTTTGAACCGTGTAAGTCACAAAATCGTCTTCTGAAGAAGTTGTGTTTGAAGAACTTTTCACAGGCTCAGAAACAGTTGTCTGAGTTGTAGTTTTCGTAACAGGAGCCGAAGTTGTATTATTTTGAGAATTATCTTCAACCTGGATAGAATTAGAAGAATTTGCCGAATCAGAACCGGAGACTCTGATTGCTTCCCCAGGCTTTAAACCTGCAGATTCCAATCCCGGATTCAAAGCAAATAATTGCTTCTGAGTCAGGTTGAATTGTCTCGAGATTTTGTAATAATTATCTTTTGCCTGAACAACGTATAGACCTTTGTCTGAAGAAGCCGTTTCAGTTTTAATCACTGTTTTTACTTCCGCAGGTTTTTCTGTCGTAGTTGTAGTTTGAACAACGCTTGCCGGCGCAGAACCGCCAAATTTCTGAATATTGTCCAATGGCAAGGTAATTTTGTCTCCGATTTTCGTGTGAGAATCTAATTCAGGATTCAGTTTTCTCAGGTCTGTTTCGGAAATCTGATACTGTTTTGTGATTCCATAAATCGTTTGCTTCGGCTGCAAAATGATGAATCCCGTTTTTCCAGACTTCGCTACTGAAGTGGCTGGTGCAGAAACAGGTGTTGCAGGCTTTAAACTTCCACCATTTTTGGAAACGACGATCACATCGCCAATTTTGAGTCCATTTTCCTTCGCGGAAGGATTCATCCGATACAATTCATCAATCGTTAAACCATATTGTTTAGAAATCCCATAAGGCGTTTCTTTTGGTGCAACAGTGTGGGTTTTCTGTGCAGAAAGCCCTAAAAAGCCGATAAGTCCTGATAAAATGAAAATCTTTTTAATCATCCTTCTTTATATAATGTTACAAAAATAATGCTTTCAGATTAAATGGAACAAATTAAAAGTTCCGATTTTTGAACATCCATTTGTTGATAACTATCGGTGATCCATTGTTTGCCCAAATCTGCGTAGAACACACTGAAATTGAAGACTCTTTCTTGCCAAGTTCCACCTGGATGAACTTTCAAAAATAAGTTTTGCATCTGGTCAAACTTCTCAGATTGCTTTATTTTTTCTGCTTTCAGAAGGCGTTTCTGCATTCTTTTGAAAGATTTCAACTGTCTGGTTTCTTCTGCCTTCACAAGGTTTACAAATGTTTTGTCTGTCTGTTGTGCTTTTGTTTTTATTTCTGAAAAAGAATTAACCAAATCTTGTTCTTTCTGCTCAAGAAGCGATTTGATCTCGTTGCTGTCTAATATTTTTTGATTGATGACCTCTGCAAAATTACCGAAGAAATCCTGAGTTTCCAATCCTGAATTTTCAATTTTCTTAAATGCTTTTTCTTCAAGGAATAACATAGAATTTCTTGGAATCAAAACCGGAAAAGGCAGGTTGATGGATTCGAAGTAGTCTTTCAGTTCTATCCAGTACATGATCTCTGCATTTCCGCCAATATAAGCCAGATTTGGCATAATCGTTTCCTGATAGGCCGGACGGAGAACCGCATTGGGACTGAATTTTTCCGGATGATTTTCCAGCTCATTGAGAATTTCTTCCTGAGAGAATTTCAAATCGGTTTCAAGAATGAAATAATCATGGTCGATTTTCTCAATTCTATTTCTGGTTTCTGTCAAATAAAAAAGATTGATTTCTCTTGGATTGACCTGAACTTTGTGATATTCTTTTTCGAGAAGTTCTCTTTGTTTTTTAGTGGTTTCGAAAAGCTGATTCGATAATAATTCTTTTCGGAAAATATCTTTGACCTGATTTTTCAGTTCTTTTGAATTTCCATCAATGGTCAGTAATCCGTAATCTGAAAATAGTTGATTGACCAAATATCGAATGGCTTGCGTGTGAGAACTCCCTTTTTGATACGCTTTTTTAATCCAAAGAATCAACTCAGTTCCATACAGATTGTCTTTGAACTCTTTCTCAAATTCCTGAATAAAAAAAGTTTCATCGATTTTGATATTTCCAACATCGCCGCCAGCATTACCTTTGATCTCGTAGTAATGTTCACGGGTTTTAAAATGATTGATTTCATCAAAATCGTGGTCTTCCGTCGCCATCCAAAAAACAGGGACGAAATTGTGCCCCGGAAAATTAGACTTTAAAAATTCTGCTGTTTTTATGGTCTGAAGAATCTTGTAAATGAAGAAAACCGGGCCTGTAAAGAGATTGAGCTGATGACCAGTTGTGATTGTAAATGTATTTTTATTTTTCAGCGAGAAAAGATAGTCCAATTGTTTTGGAGACATCTGCTCTTCTTGATTCTGAGAAAAAATCGCATTGTAAAGCAATTCTCTCTTGTCATCAGAATAGGAATTTTGCTTCTCAGAAATTTGATTTTTAAAGTTTTCTAAATCAAATGTTTTATTCTGAAATCCGTCCAGTTTTTTTCCTAAAAAATCTTTTACAAGTTTCGGAATACTATTTATATTTTGGAAATCAATGGTCATAACTAGAAGTTAGATTTTAGATTTAGATTTTTTATATTGAATCAATACAGCCGACCTGAGTGAACTCTTCGTGAACCTCAGAGTGACAAATTGTGAACGGAAGGCGGAAAAGCTGCCATAATTATTCTGCATAATTAGTGGAAAAGATACCAAACCACACCTAGGTTCAAGCGAAAATCGTAAATCGGGTAATTGGGTGCTGTGAAAGATTTGTTCTGCATAAAGGTCTGGTTGATGTGTTGACCTTCTACATAGAAAAACATACGCTTCACTCTCATATTGATATAAACATCGGCAATTGGCTGCCCACCAATGGAATAAGCGTTGGTTCCCGGCAAAATATATTCATTAAGAATCGGTGAAAATTCTCGTGAGGCAAATTTGGTGAAGTAATACAATTTCACACCAGCCTGGATTTCTGCTGCTTTTTTGAATGCAGGAGCTTGATAATAAATATTCAGTCTTCCGATGAAATCTGGCATTGGCAACAGATTGTCATTGGTCAAAGCTTTTTGGAAAAGCAATCTTCCGTTGAAATTGAATTTGCGATACTTCAATGTGGTCTCGCCTCCAATCTGAGAAATATTGAGCGACGATGAACTCTGTTGTGGCTTAGCCAAATTATCAAAATAGGTGTAATTATCGATTCTGAAATAATCCACAAAAAGCTGCGTGTTGAACCATTTTGCCAATCTCAAAGTTCCTCCAATTTGGGCTACAGATTCGTTATTGGGGTTTTGTAAATAATAATTGTAGTTGAGATAATGAGAAGAATTAACCAAATAATTGAAGCTCGGATATGCAGATTGGAAATTAATCCGACCTTCTACCAAATAATCTTTGATGGGCTCAAAAACCAATTGGTTTGTAGTTTTGATATAATCTCCGAATTCTGAACCTTTGGAAATTTCCAAGAAGGATTTCAATTGAATTTTATCTAATAATTTGATTTGAAGATTGCCAACTGCACCAATTCTTTGCTCCTTAAAATAACCTGGGATTTCTAATGTTGGATAAGCATTTTTGTTTCCAAAAGTTAGATACTGATGACGAAATCCTGCATCCAACTTGAACTTTTCATTATCCCAAACCAAGCTGAATGTGTTGCTGAGATTATTGGAGAATTTTTTGTTTCCAAGAGGAAATCCTGTAATATCTATTCCTCCGAAGAAATCTAAATCTGTAGCTGTTTCCGAGAAATAATACTTGTTGCCCTGATGATAAATCGTATGTCGCAGCTTGAATGGATATTTTGCAGGGTCAAAAGGCGAAAGCTCCTGGCTGAAATAATATCTTCTATATGAATATCTGGATTCTACTCCCGTCAGATTGATCTCAAGATTTTGTCTGTTACTCAAGTCAGAGTCTCCGGTAAGAAAAGCATCAACATCAGAAATCCCTCCGTTTTCCTGATTATTTATATTCTGATGGATATAATGGGCATAGGCTTCATATTTTTTATTCTTCGAAATATAATGGCCACTGAAGATGGTATTGTTGCTAGACGCCAAACTGTTTCTATAAAGTCCCTGAGACCTAAGTCCCATATATTCTATCGCAAAATTGAAATTCTTTCCGATATTTTGGGTATAGGTTGTATGCAATTGCCCTCCATTTTTCATGGCATTATTATAGAAAAAAGTGGTCGTAGGTGTCTTTACATCGTAATAATTGATGTCATTTTCCCCTAAAAGGTAGAAAGACTTGTTTTCTGGAAGAAGGTTGAGATTCTGTTCTGCATTCTTTTCATAGACCAAATTCTGAAATCCCGAACCCACATTAGCATATTGGATTTTACCAAAATTATCTTTTTTATTGTATTGCGTCACAATATATGATCTCTCAATTGCAAAAGTGGTATCGTAGATCTTCTTCTGGGAGAATCTCTTTTTGACTTGATAATCGTAGATGGTTGGCTTGTATATTTCTAATGAATCTTTCTCTCCAGAATCAACTTTAAGCGTATCTGAAGGGATTTTGTTAGAATCGGTTTTGTTGACTTGTTGTGCATTAATAATTATATTTAAAAATAACAACAGAGCGAATAAGTATTTCATCAAGGAAATTTGAGTACAAAAATACTAATTATACTCAAATAAAAAATCCCGCAAATAGCGGGATTCAATATTATAAAAATAATGTAGATTATTTTTTGATAACTTTCGTGTTTTCAACACTTCCGTCAGCATAGATAGCCTGAGCTACATAAGTTCCTTTTGCAAGGTTAGAAACATTAACTTGACCGTTAGATTTCTCTCTTTTAACTACTTTACCAGAAAGATCGATGATCGCAACTTCTTTGATATCTTTAGAAGATTTTAAAGTTACAACCTCTACAGCCGGGTTAGGGAAAGCAGTTAATTTAGTTTTATTAGAGTTTACATCAGAAACACTCAAACCAACACTACCAGACAACACACTGAATGCAGGTACAGGCACGCCATCAACTTGAGCCTGGCTCATACCTCCTGAGAATCCAGTTGTAGCATTAATAAAGTCCAAAGAACCATAATATTTTCCAATAGTAGGATCAGAACCTTCTATCTCAGTCCATGTTTGTCCACCATCAATAGTGAAAGAAGAACCATCTGTAAAGCCAGAAGTTACATAAGTGTTTGTTGTTCCTGGTACATATGCAATGTTGTTAGCATAGAAAGCCCCAGTTGGTGTAATTGGAGTCCAGCTAGAACCACTATTTGAAGATGAATATAGCAAAGCAACACCATCTTCATTAGAAATAAGCAAACCATTTGTAGAATCCTTGAATGCTACATCTGCCGTAAATCCTGAAACTGTTACACCTCCAAAGTCAACAGCAGGAGTTTGGAAAGCTTGCCATGAAGTTCCTCTGTTTGGAGAATAAAGCACTCTTCCTATATCTGTTCCTAACCAAATATTATTACCCTGAACAGTAATTTTACTTGTATAGCCAAATTCTGCTCCATCTAAAGGTGCAGGTGCAGTTCCTGTCGGGATATTAACCCATGTAGTCCCACCGTCACTGGTCTTATACATTTCAAATCTTAAATTTGCTCCTGTCCCAAATGGGTCACCAGCACAAAAACCATTATTTTCGTCCCAAAAATAAACTTGATTTGCAAAAGATATACCTGTGCTGAAAGGAGCAGTTGTCTGTTTTGTCCATGTTGTTCCAGCATTTGTAGATTTCCAAATTCCATTTTGAGCTCCAGAACCAGAGCTAACAATCCAAGCAGTAGTAGCTGAAATTGGATGCATATCGCCAATCGTTGCGGCAGCAACAGGTCCAGAAACTAATTTGTTGGACCAAGTATTACCTCCATCTGTAGAAATTCCGATGTATCTCCCTTGGTCTGTTGCTGCAGTAGCTTTACCGTCTGAAAACCAAATAGTGCTAGCATTGACAGCTTTTACTACCTGCGCATAATGCAAAGCGGGAGCACCTGTTGTCTTAGAAACCCAAGTTGGCGCTTGTGCTTTCGACAAGCCTGCGATAGAAACCAAGGCTAAAGAAAATAGTATTTTTTTCATATTATAAAAATTTAATTCAGATGTAAATATAGTAAATAATTACAACTTTCAGTTAATTTTTGATGACAATTTTTACATTATCTTTTATTTATGACAATGCTCCCTAAATAAAAACACCTTTTTATTTCTAAAAAGGTGTCGTAAAAATCATCTCTTTCAAGATTAATTATATCCTGGATATTGTTTCAGGTTTGGATTAGCATTAACTGCTGATTGGCTAACCGGCAAAACAAATAATTTATCATTTGCAGGAACATCGCAATTCATAACACAATTAGTCGCTTTTGTAATTGGAAGATTATAACGCTTAAGATCTAAGAATCTCTGTCCTTCTCCATAGAATTCTTTTGCTCTTTCTGCTAATATATCAGTAAGTAATGCAGCTCCTGTGCTTGTATAAACCTTACTTTTTCTTTTTAAAGAAAAAGCATTCAACTCAGTAAGAGCTAAAGCCTGCTGATTTGTATGGTAAAGCGCTTCGATACGACTCAGTTCTGCATCTGCAAATCTTAGAATTTTAAGATTTCTCACATAATCTATTAAAGATGAGTTGGCAGTTTCTCTAGTTCTATTTGGATACTTGGTTGTCCAGTACCCTAAGTTGCCATTAACAGCAAACAAACTTCTTCTGATATCCGTAGTATTAAAAGATGTGTAAAAAGACTGCATGAAAATAAGATTTCTCTTCGAATCCAGTCTATTGTAATAAGCTGGCAAAGCAATATTAGATCCTATTCCAGTAACAATATTTGAATTTTCATTTTGATCAAGTTCCCAAATTGTTTCAGGAAGATTTTCAGATAAGGCATCATTATCGCTGGAGAAATAAGCTACATAACTAGCTTGTGCACTAGCTGCAAGAGGATCTATAGGTGCTATTCCATAGGAACTACCATTATTGATTAAATCTGTAGCATATTGCAATGCAAGTGCTGCATCACCAGGTGCTCTTCTTGTTAGATAAACTTTTGATAATAATAGTTTTGCAGCAGCTTTTCCTAAAAACACTTTTGAAAGAGGTTTAGCTGCTGTCCCCTGTTCTCCGGCCTTAAGATCCGAAATGATTTGCTCATATACCTCAGCCACACTAGATCTCGCAGGTTGAATTAGTGAATCATAATTACCTAATACAATAGGAACCCCATATTCTTGATTAATTCCAGAAGTTGGAGACGGTGAATAATAGTTAACCAATATGAAATAAGCGTATCCTCTAATCAATTTTGCTTCTGCCTTTATTCTTTCAACATTGGAATTAGTCTGTACATCGGTATCATTGATTACCATATTACAACTCATTATAGTATCGTACATTAGTCTATAAAAGCCAAAGTCACTCTGATTGGCACTATAAGTTTTATTCGCAGTAAATAGATATAAAGCATTGGTTGATGACATATAAAGGTTATCTCCTAATAAATCTCCAAACAACAACAATTCCGTACCATACCCACTAGTAGATGACATATTAAAGTATGCCCCCTTAAGCAACATTTGTAACTTTTCCTCTGTTAAAGGTACTTCAATGTTGTCTGAACTTTGAGCCTCTAACTCTAAATCCGAACTGCTACATGAATTCGTAAAAGCAAAACACAATAGTGATGATGCAATTAAAATATATTTTTTCATTTTTTTTTGTTTTAGTTAAAATCCTACTTGAACTCCCAGAGACATTGTTCTAAGTACTGGGGAAGCATACCAATACCTTCCTTTACCTAACCATGACCATGAATTAGAATTTGATTCTGGATCATAATTAAGTCCTTTATCAAATGCCCAGGTCAATAAATTGGTTCCCCTTAAATAAATTGTTAAATTATTAAGCCCAACACTTTCTTTAAATAAATTTCCAAAAGAATATGATATTTTCATTTCTTTCACTCGGATATGATCCCCTTTTCTCATAAAACGATCTGATTCTAATCTAGAGTTGCTTGGATTACCAACAGTTGCTTTAGGATTATTTGCATTGTAATTTTCCATTCCTGGAGCATCTGTCCAGCTATCATATAAAGCATCTGTAACTTGGTTACGTGTTGGGAATCTACCATCATGCAGTGTATATGACTGAACACCATTTTGAACATAGAAATCAAATTGTCCAGATAAAAGGAAACTTAATGTTAGGTTTTTATATTTGAACTCATTGGTAATCCCCACATTATATAGAGGGAAGGCACTCTTACCTAGCCATGCTCTATCTGCTTTTGTTTTATCATTGGTTACATCAGTTTTATCACCATTTGTATACCAAAGTGCATCGCCCGCTTTGATACCCTTAGTTGCATCATCAGCCCTAGCAACACCTGCCCACAACCAAGTATAGTACTCTCCAAGTACGTGTCCTGGTGCTAGTGCTACTAAAGCGTTGGTAGCATCACCTGCATCGTCTCCTTCAAAAGTACGTAAAGCTTGGTTATATTCATCCAAAACAGTCTTTGAATAAGCACCATTCGCATTGATATACCATTGGAAATTGGTGGTCCTCACAGGAGTGGCTTCTATAACTAACTCAAATCCTTTATTATTAATTTTTCCAATATTAGAATAGAAACGTACAGGCCCTCCTGACTCATGCGCTGGATAGTAATAATCTATCGCATTATCAGTTATTTTTCTATAATAATCTAATGTAAACTTTAATCGATCATTAAAAAATCCAATTTCAGCTCCAATATCCAAGTGCTTAGATTCTTCCCATGTTAAAGGAGGGTTTCCAGCATTCACAATTGACCCAAATCCACCAGGACTTCCGTAGTTATATGTCCAATTATAACCCAACAAAGTTGCAGAGTTATATTGCGCACCCCATTGATCCGCATATGGGATATTACCTAAAACCCCATAACTTGCTCTAAGGTTGAAAGTTGAAAAGGTTTTTGGAGCGAATGACTCTTGTGCAACATTCCAAGATCCACCTACGGACCAGAAAGTGCCAAATTTATCATCTCCCAAAGTTGAGTTACCATCTCTACGTAATTGACCAGATACAGAATATCTTTTATCAAAGCTATAATTCAATCTTCCAAAGTAAGAAATCTGTCTCCATGCTAAATCATCATTATCAGCAAATTGATTATCAGAAAATTGGAAATATGGATCATTTGAGTTGGTTGTGTAGCTTCGTACGCTTAAAACATTATAAGTATGATCCTGATACTCCATCCCTGCGGAAGCGTCTACAGAATGTCTATCTCCAAAGACATTATGATAATTAACTGTATTACTCCAGTTCCAGTCCAATGTATTTGTTCTATTATCAGTTAAAGCGCCTTTATCCTGTCCCATAATAGTATATACCGGATGTCCTGCTTGTATAATTTCTCTTTCTCTTTGAAACACTGCCTGTACACCAAACAATGAATTGAAAGAAAAATTCTTTGAAAAACTATAATCCATGTTGGCTGAAGTAATGAACGTATTGATAGCCGATAATTGCCTTGCTTCATTCAACATAGAAACCGGGTTAAAACCAGCGGTATTGTTTCCTGCTCCTTCCCCTAAATCCAACTGATTATAAGTTCCATCTTCATTATAAATAGGTCTAAGTGGAGAAAGCATAATCGCTGAGGTTACAGGATTCGCAGAAGCTCTTCCCCCATAATATGTATCTCTTTTTACATTAGAATAGTTCAAATTCAAACCAAACTTTAGTTTATCTGATGCCTTATGGTCAACCGCTGCATTAATACTTATTCTATCAAATGCTGAAGTAAGAATCAATGGTTTATTTTGGTAATAAGATGCTCCAATTCTGAAAGAAGTATTCTCACCTCCACCTGAAGCACCAAAATTATAAGTATTAACAACTGACGTCCCTCTATTAACAGCTTTTATCCAATCCGTATTTGTATTTTTTAAATCTCCATTATTATAGTATGTATATTCATAATTTTCAAGAAAAAAATTCTTAGCACTTTCAAGGTCAGTAACTTGAGGATATTTCTCTCTACTATTCCACATCAAAATAGTTCCGTATTTGATGTACTCCTCTGCATTCATTACCTTAAGCTTATCATAAGCTCTATCCTGAAGACCTGTTTCGGTTGAAAACTCGAATTTTGTTTTCTGATTGAATTTTCCTTTTTTGGTTTTTACGATGATTACACCGTTAGCACCTCTAGAACCATATAATGCAGTAGCAGATGCATCCTTTAAAACCTGAACAGACTCTATGGCATTTGGGTCAATAGCTGCTAGAGGATTCCAAGATTCCATTACTTGGGCATTATCCGCCCCTTTACCAACAACTACTCCATCAATAACATATAAAGGATTTGGAGTTCCGATCAAGGAACTTACCCCTCTAACAATTACCATATTAGAAGATCCAGGATCACCACTCGCAGAAGAGAAGTTCAAACCTGCAACTCTACCATTCAAAACTTCATCAATCGAAGAAAATGGTGTAGACTCAAAATTAGCTTTAGAAACCGTACTGTAAGAACCTACCTTTTGAGCAGGATCCAACTTGATGTTCCCAATTACAACCACCTCTTCAATGTCTTTTGTGCTAGCTGTATCTTTCTTAGCTTTTTGTGCCATTAATGCTTGTCCCGTAAAGAACAATACCCCAACGGATAACAATCGTAATTTTACATTCATATTAACACTATTTAATTATAATCTGCAAATATGTTAAAAAAATTTAACAAGAACAAAAATTACCAAACAAAATAAATTAATTTTTTAAAAAAAAGTCAATCTCCTTGTAAAATAAATAAAAAACGACACCAAAAGCCCGTTAAAATTTATAAATTTTTGATAGTTATTAAAAGATTCATTGAATTAAAAATAGTTTTAGGATTATTATTTAGAATAAATACAAATTACAAGAATTTTAATGAAATAAAAAAACCGCCTATTTTAGGCGGTTTCAATTTATAAAAATAAACTTTATTTAAGCTTTTTCTTAACTGCTACTTCTTCATATACTTCAAGAATATCTCTTTCTTCTATGTCATTATAGCCTTTGATGTTCAATCCACATTCGTAACCTTTGGTCACTTCTTTCACATCGTCTTTGAAACGTTTTAAGCTTTCCAGTTCTCCATCGAACTTCACAATGCCATCTCTAAGTAGTCTGATCTTAGAATTTCTGGTTACTTTACCTGAAAGAACCATACAACCTGCAATAGATCCAACTTTGGAAATTTTGAACACTTCTCTGATCTCCACGTTTCCAATAACTTGCTCTTGGATTTCCGGAGAAAGCATTCCTTCCATCGCTTCTTTCACTTCATCGATTGCTCGGTAGATAATAGAATAAGTTCTGATCTCCACTTCTTCTCTGTCAGCAATCTCTTTTGCGTTGACACTAGCTCTTACGTTGAATCCAATCATAATGGCATCTGATGCTGCAGCTAACAATACATCACTTTCAGAAATCTGACCAACACCTTTGTGAAGGATATTAACCTGGATCTCTTCTGTTGACAATCTCTGCAACTGATCCGCTAATGCTTCAACCGATCCATCCACATCACCTTTAAGGATAATATTCAATTCTTTGAAATCTCCTAATGCGATACGACGTCCAATCTCATCAAGCGTCAAATGCTTCTTGGTTCTGATAGATTGCTCTCTTTGAAGTTGCTCTCTTTTATTGGCAATAGTTTTAGCCTCTTTCTCGTCAGCAAAAACTCTGAATTTATCACCCGCTGTTGGTGCACCGTCTAAACCAAGAATTGTGACAGGAATAGATGGCCCTGCTGTTTCCATTGGCTTTCCTCTTTCATCCAACATTGCTTTTACTTTACCGTGGTTTTTACCTGCCAGAACATAATCTCCAACAGTCAACGTTCCGTTTTGAACCAGCATTGTTGCTACATATCCACGACCTTTATCCAAGGCAGCTTCTATGACAACACCACTAGCTTGTTTATTTGGATTTGATTTTAATTCTAACATTTCTGCCTGAAGTAAAACTTTCTCCAATAACAAATCGATGTTGTTACCGAATTTAGCAGAAATCTCCTGAGCCTGAACATTTCCTCCCCATTCTTCTACCAGAATATTCATTCCAGAAAGCTGTTGACGGATGTTGTCCGGATTAGCTCCTGCTTTATCTACTTTATTGATGGCAATGATCATTGGAACCCCCGCAGCTTGTGCGTGAGCAATAGCTTCTTTGGTTTGTGGCATCACATCATCATCCGCTGCAACCACGATAATTGCAATATCGGTAACTTGTGCACCTCTGGCTCTCATCGCTGTAAACGCCTCGTGACCTGGTGTATCTAAGAATGTGATTCTTTGTCCACTTTCCAGTTTCACATTGTATGCACCAATGTGCTGTGTAATTCCTCCAGATTCACCAGCGATAACGTTGGTTTTTCTGATGTAATCCAGCAAAGATGTTTTACCGTGATCCACGTGTCCCATTACTGTTACAATCGGAGCTCTTGGTAATAGATCTTCTTCTAGATCAGGAGTTTCGTCTGCCGCTGCTTCTTCTACATCAGCATCAGAGAATTCGATATTGAAACCAAATTCGTCCGCAACCAACATTAGAGTATCAGCTTCCAAACGTTGGTTCATGGTAACCATTACACCTAGAGAGAAACAAGCAGAGATCACTTCTGTCGCACTTACATTCATCAAACTAGCTAGATCGCTAACGGTTATGAATTCAGTTACTTTCAGAGTTCTGTCTTGTGCATCAATTTCTTGCTGAATTTCGTCTTGTTCTCTTCTCCAAGATCTTTTATCTTTTCTATGTTTAGAACCTTTGGATTTACCACCTTTATTGGTTAATTTTTCCAAAGTTTCCTTGATTTGATTTTTAACTTGCTCATCCGTCAGTTCAACCGGCATTGTACGAGCTTGTCCCTGACCACCTCTGTTGTTTCCACCCGGACGGTTGTTGTTTCCGCCTGGACGGTTATTATTTCCTCCAGGACGATTACCTCCACCTTGTCCCTGTGGACGATTGTTGTTGTTTTGTCCGCCTTGTCCCGGTCTGTTGTTGTTACCTCCTTGGTTATTGCCACCTTGGTTGGTATTGGTTTGACCTGGAACATCCTTGGTAATACGCTTTCTTTTTTTCTTGGCAGCGTTATTATTAGAATTAGCAGAAGGTTTTGGTTTATTGAATTGAGAAAGATCAATCTTCTCACCCACAATTTTAGGACCGTCTAATTTTTGATAAACAGTTTCTATTTTTTGAGAATCTTCTGAGTCTGGGCCTGGAACAATTTCAATTGCTTTTACAGGTTTTTCCTCAACTTTCGGTTCTGGTTTTGGTTCTTCCTTTACAACAGGTTTTGGCTCCTCTTTAGGTTTCTCAGCAACCACTTTAGGTTTGTTGCTTTCCAGTTTAGACAGATCTATTTTATCTAAAACCTTGAACTCCTGTTTCTCTTCTCTTTTTACCACTTCCGGTTTTGGTTCCTCTTTCTGAACAGGGTCAGGAGCGGGAACATTTGGAACGACTTCTTCCACAGATTTTGTAGGATTAAGGTCTATTTTACCCAAAATTCTAGTCTCTGGTCTTAGATTTGATTTGGCTCTTATAACCTCAGGTGCTTTTTCCTCGATCGCTAATTTTTCGTCTGGGACCTTAGAAATCACCACCTCATGAGAAGCTTTTCTTTGTTCACCATCTTTTCGGAACTCAGCTTCCAATGCAGAAAATGCCTGTTCTTCCAATAGAGCGTTAGGATTACTATCCACTTCTATTCCCTTGCCTTGGAGATATTCCACAGCTCTTGGTATAGAAATGTTCAGTTCTTTAACGGCTTTATTTAATCTTATTTTTGGCATAAATATAAATTTGCTTTTGGCTTTAGCGTTTTAAGCTTATTATTTTTTCTTTTTATTAAGTTTTGGTCTTGGAAAAATCCCTGCGACCAGATTTATTTCTTATCCTTCCAATTCTTCTCGAAGGATATTCTTCACATCCTCGATAGTCTCTTCTTCCAGATCAACGATTTTCAACAATGCATCTGTATCTTTATCCAATACACTTCTTGCGGTCGTCAACCCGACTTTCTTGAACTCATCAATGATCCAGGCTTCTATCTCATCTGAGAATTCTCTCAACTCTACATCGTCATCATCAGAAGTCTCTCTGTAAACATCGATTTCATAACCAGACAACCATGATGCCAATTTGATATTTTGACCTTGTTTTCCAATTACTTTAGAGATTTCTTCCACTGGTGTATAAACCAATGCGTAATTAGTCTCCTCGTTGATCTCGATTTTATTTATCGTAATATTACCCAAAGCCCTTTTTACCATTATTTCAGGATTTTTGGACCATTGGATCACATCAATATTTTCATTTTTAAGCTCTCTTACCACACCGTGAATCCTGGAACCTTTCACTCCCACACAAGCTCCAACGGGATCAATTCTGTCATCATAGGCATCAACGGCGATCTTCGCTTTTTCACCAGGGATTCTCACTACCTTTTTCAAGATAATAGTTCCGTCCTGGATTTCAGGAATTTCAAGCTCCAATAATTTCTCCAAGAATTTAGGTGCCGTTCTGGAAACCGTGATCTGTGGTTTAGAACCTCTGAAATCTACACTTTCCACAATAGCTCTCACGCTATCTCCTTTTTTGAAGAAGTCTGATGGGATTTGATTCTCTTTCGGTAAAATAAACTCATTATCCTCATCATCCAAAAGGATCACATGCTTGTGACGAATGTGATGAACCTCTCCAATGATCAATTCTCCGATCTTGTCACGGAACTGATCGTACAAGGCAGCATTGAAGTGCTCTTGGATTTTTGTCGCTAAAATCTGTTTAAGCGTCAAGATATTTCTTCTTCCTAATTTAGAAACCGGAATCTCTTGCGTATATTCTTCTCCAACCTCAAACGTTGAATCTATCTTTCTAACTTCAGAGATCTCAATTTCCAGATCATCATCTTCAGACATCTCGTCCTCAACAATCACTTTGTTCAGGAAGATCTGAAAATCCCCTTTGTCAGGATTTACAATTACATCGAAATGATCATCAGAATCATATCTTTTTCTAAGAAGAGTCTTAAGAGAATCCTCGATAATAGCCATTAAGTCTATTTTGCTGATATTCTTTATTTCTTTAAAATCACCAAAGGCTTCT
>Ga0302347_1001853_pt1 | contig 23685 bp, 23 predicted proteins | sample PhyWR1_FD_202178 | JGI IMG/M metagenome (GOLD analysis project Ga0302347, IMG submission 202178) | Leaf surface microbial communities from wheat plants in UC Gill Tract Community Farm, Albany, California, United States - DLSL W.R1 (v2)... | ecosystem: Host-associated > Plants > Phyllosphere >...
GGCACGACGTTGTTGTAGGCGCGGGCCAGACGCGTGATCGAGTCCAGCAGGATCACCACGTCCTTCTTGAGTTCGACCAGGCGCTTGGCGCGCTCGATCACCATTTCGGCCACATGCACGTGGCGCGTCGCGGGCTCGTCGAACGTCGAGGCAATGATTTCGCCCTTGACCGAGCGCTGCATTTCCGTGACTTCTTCGGGGCGCTCGTCGACCAGCAGCACCATCATGTGCACGTCGGGATGATTGGCGGTGATCGCGTGGGCGATGTTCTGCATCATCATCGTCTTGCCGCTCTTGGGCGGGGCGACGATCAGCGCGCGCTGGCCGCGGCCTATGGGAGCGATGATGTCGATGATGCGGCCGGTGATGTTCTCTTCCGACTTGATCTCGCGTTCGAGGCGCAGCTGCTCCTTGGGGAACAGCGGTGTCAGGTTCTCGAACATCACCTTGTGCTTGTTCTGTTCTGGCGGGCCGCCGTTGACCTTGTCGAGCTTGGTCAGCGCGAAATAGCGTTCGCCGTCCTTGGGCGTGCGCACTTCGCCTTCGATCATGTCGCCGGTGTGCAGGTTGAAGCGGCGCACCTGGCTCGGCGAGATGTAGATGTCGTCCGTGCTCGCGGTGTAGCTGGTGTCGGGGCTGCGCAGGAAACCGAAGCCGTCGGGCAGGATTTCAAGCACGCCGTCGGCAAACACTTGTTCACCGGCTTTTGCGCGCTTCTTGATGATGGCAAACATGATTTCCTGTTTGCGCATCCGGCCAACGTTTTCGATCTCGAGCTCTTCGGCCTGCTTCAAGACTTCAGACACGTGCTGTGCCTTGAGTTCGTTAAGGTGCATGGGGTTACTCCTTGGCGGAGTTAGTGGAATCAGGAATGAGGCGGAAGGCTGGGCGATACACGGGGTCGTGGGCCAAGCTTGCCTAGGGATCTCGAAACGGCCGTCAATGCAAGGGGCCGGTGATCTGCTCAGATTATGACAGGAAAAGATCTGCAGGTCTGAAATAAACAACTGGGGAGCGTCGCGCTGCCCCAGATTCAAGCCCGGCCCGGGCGCAGCGGCTGCGCGCCGGGCCGTCTGGGAATCAAGCCAGCTGTTCGTCGAGGAATGCGGTGAGCTGGGCCTTGCTCAATGCACCGACCTTGGTCGCGGCGAGTTCGCCGTTCTTGAACAGCATCAGCGTGGGGATGCCGCGGATGCCGAACTTCGCGGGGATTTCGCGGTTTTCATCGACGTTCATCTTGGCGATGGTGACCTTGCCCTGGTAGGTGCCGGCGACTTCGTCGAGGATGGGGGCGATCATCTTGCAGGGACCGCACCACTCCGCCCAGTAGTCCACCAGCACCGTGGTGCCGGCTTGCAGCACTTCGGCTTCGAAGGAGGCGTCGGAGAGATGTTTGATGAGGGCGCTTGCCATGGATTTTTCCTTGGTGTGTTGGCTGAATGGGGCGAAGGTTCGCTACTGGTTTCGATTGTGACAGAAACCCATCTCCAGTCGCTGCGTGTGGGCGACACTTGGTGCTATGACTGTCATAGCGGAAAACGATGAGAATACGGATGTGGCAGTGCGCGCTGCGGATGCGCGTGCGGCCGATTTGTCTTAACGAGGAACACCTGAATGACCGAAGCCCCCACCCACAATGCGCCACTGGACTGCGAGGTCGCCATCGTCGGTGGCGGGCCGGCCGGCCTGATGGCTGCCCAGCGCCTGGCGCAAGCCGGCGCCAGCGTGCATCTGTTCGATGCCATGCCTTCGGTGGGGCGCAAATTCCTGCTGGCCGGCAAGGGCGGGCTGAACCTGACCCACTCCGAGCCCGCCGATGCGTTTGCGGGGCGCTTCGGCGCGCGCCGCGCGCAGATCGAGCCCATGCTCCAGGCGTTCGGCGCCGAGCAGGTCAAGACCTGGGCCGCGGCCCTGGGCGTGGAAACCTTTGTCGGAACCTCGGGGCGTGTATTCCCGGTGGGAATGAAAGCCGCGCCGCTGCTGCGTGCCTGGCTGGTGCAACTGCGCGGCCTGGGCGTGCAGTTCCATACGCGCCACCGCTGGCTGGGCTGGGACGGCGAAGGCGCGCTGCGCTTTGCCACGCCCGCGGGCGAGCAGCTGGTGCGCGCGCGCGCCCTGGTGCTGGCGCTGGGCGGCGCGAGCTGGCCGCAGCTGGGCTCCGACGGCGCCTGGGCGCCCTGGCTGCAGGAGCGCGGCGTGCAGATTGCGCCGCTGCAGGCCGCCAACTGCGGCTTCGATGTGCTCAACGTTGCTTCGGGCAGCGCGGAAACGCGGCGCAGTTTCCTGCGCGAACTCGTGGGACTGGAGACCGCGCCGGCGCGCGGCTGGACGCCGCATTTCAAGGAGCGCTTTGCGGGCCAGCCGGTCAAATCGGTGGAACTGTCCTTTACCGACAGCCAGGGCCATGAATTCGCGCGGCGCGGAGAATTCGTGGTCACCGAAGCCGGCATCGAAGGCAGCCTGGTCTATGCGGCTTCGCAATGGCTGCGCGATGAAATCAGCGCCCAGGGCTGCACCTCGACCTGCTGCCCGAGCACGACGCCGAGCGCGTCGCCGCCGAAGTGCGCCACCCGCGCGGCTCGCGCAGCCTCAGCAGCCACCTCAAGAGCCGCCTGGGCATAGACGGCGTGAAGATGGGCCTGCTGTATGAAGTGCTGGGGCGTGACGGCGTCAACGACCCGCAGGCGCTGGCCGCGGCCATCAAGGCGCTGCCGCTGACGCTGATCGCACCCCGCCCGGTCGCCGAAGCGATCAGCACCGCAGGCGGCGTGGCGTTCGAAGCGCTCGACGCCAACGGCATGCTGCAGGCGATTCCCGGCGTGTTCTGCGCGGGTGAAATGCTCGACTGGGAAGCGCCCACGGGCGGCTATCTGCTGACGGCCAGCCTGGCCAGCGGCGTGCAGGTCGCCGAAGGCGTGCAGCAGTTTCTGCGCGGAGCTTCCAGGAGCTGATGGGGATTGCGGCCGGCGCAGTGCGCTGGCCGCAAACGAAAAAGCCCACGCGCGGTGGGCTGATGTATCAAATGGGGAAGGGCGCCAAGGCGGCGGCGCCTTGTGTCGCGAGGACCTCTGCGATGGCAGACATCCTGAAAAGAAGTTGACGAGCCTTACCCCCGGCACTGACTCTACAGTTAGGGCTGCTTGGTTCCCCACCTGACCCGGTTGGCTGCTTCGCCATGCGGGGAGGCCCGTCACCGGCAATTGTAGCGCAGACTGGGCCGCGGGTTTGAAAAGAGACCCCAGGCCGGGCCCGGGGTCGGTCTTCAGAGGCGAAACGCGCTGAGCGAACGGTTGAGCTGCGCTGCCTGGACTTCGAGCGACTGGGTCGCGGCCGAAGATTCCTCGACCAGCGCGGCGTTCTGCTGCGTCATCTGGTCCATCTGGGCAACGGCCTGGTTGACCTGCTCGAGGCCGGCCATTTGTTCGCTGCTTGCGTGGCTGATTTCGCCGACCAGGTCGGTGACCTTCTGCACGCCCTGGACCACCTTGTCCATGGTGCCGCCGGCCTGCTCGACCAGGCGGCTGCCCGTGGCGATGCGCTGTCCCGAAGCGTCGATCAGGCCCTTGATTTCCTTGGCCGCGTTGGCGCAGCTTTGCGCCAGGCTGCGCACATCGCCCGCAACCACAGCAAAGCCCCGGCCCTGTTCGCCCGCGCGCGCGGCTTCGACGGCGGCGTTGAGCGCCAGGATGTTAGTCTGGAACGCGATCTTGTCGATCACGCCGATGATGTCCTCGATGCGCTTGGAGGTCTGCAGGATCTCGGCCATGGTGCGCACCACCTGGTTGACCGACTCTCCGCCCTGAACCGCCAGCACCGACGTTTCCTTTGCCAGCTGGTCGGCTTGCTGGGCGCTCGCGGTGTTGTTGCGCACCGTCGAGGTCAGCTCCTCCATCGAGGCCGCGGTCTGTTCCAGCGAGCTGGCCTGCTCCTCGGTGCGCGCCGACAGGTCGAGGTTGCCCGAGCTGATTTCAGCCGCGGCATTGGCCACCGAATCGCTTCCCTTGCGCGCTTCGGACACCAGGCGGCGCAGGTTGGTTTCCATCTGCGACAGCGACTGCATCAGCTGCGCGGTCTCGTCGCGCCCGCGCATGCTTTCTTGCGGGATCTCGAGGTGCAGGTTGCCGCCCGCGACTTCGTCGGCGATCTTCACCGCAGCGCGCAGTGGACGCACGATTCCCAGGCTCAGCACGGCGGCGATGACCGCGCCGATGGCGACGATCAGCACGCTCAGCAGCAGCAGCAGGTTGCTGCTGGTCTGGTAGGTGCGCTCAATGGCTGCGGCCGTGCTGTCGATTTCCTTGCGCTGCAATTCGAGCAGGGCCTTGATGCTGTCCACATAGGCCTGGGTGCTGGGCGCATAGACGTTGTTGAAGATGGCCTCGGTCTCGAGTCCTTCGTCCTTGGCCTTGGTGACTTGGGCGCGCGCCGCGTTGTACTTCTCGCGGGTCTGGCTCGCATGCGCGAACAGCGAGCGCTCGGCGTCTGAGTTGATCAGCGGCTCGAAGCGCTTGAGCAGGGCACCGGCATCGGCCGATGACTTGCGCGCCGTTTCCGCGAAAAATCGGCCGAGTTCGGCGTCAGGGCTGCGGACAATGGCGGTGGTGCGCTGCGAGCCCGCGAGCACCAGTGCGTACCAGTCGGCAATCAGGCGCTCCTTGGCGAGCGGGTTGTTCATCATGGTGCGCGTCTGCTGCGCGACGCTGGACAACTGGATCAGGCTCGCGGCGAGGCCGACGATGGTCAGCAGCAACACGGCTGCGAAACCCAGGGCAATACGTTGCCCGATTTTCAAGGAAGAGAAACGCATCGAAATCTGTGGTTCGTAGGGGTAATTATGAGTAGACGGAATATGTAAAAAGCGCTTACGGATGATAAGCCTTGTAGCAATTTCGCCGCTGGCGCGCGGCCAATGACCGCCATGCATAAGCGGTCACCCGCAGGGCAATGGAGCCGGCCGGAAACGGGCCGCGCAGCGAAAAATCCCGGGATGGCCACCGGTCCCGGCCGGCCCCCGTAGAATCGCAGCCATGTCCTACCTCGTGCTTGCCCGCAAATACCGTCCCCGCAATTTCTCCGAAATGGTGGGGCAAGAGCACGTCGTGCAGGCGTTGTCGAATGCCCTGACACAGCAGCGCCTGCACCACGCCTACCTGTTCACGGGAACGCGCGGCGTCGGCAAGACCACGGTGTCGCGCATTCTGGCCAAGTCGCTCAACTGCCAGGGCGCCGACGGCCAGGGCGGAATCACCGCCACGCCCTGCGGCGTCTGCGCCGCCTGCACCGAGATCGACAGCGGCCGCTTTCCCGATTACACCGAGCTCGACGCGGCGTCCAACCGCGGCGTCGACGAAGTCCAGGGCCTGCTCGAGCAGGCCGTCTACAAGCCGGTGCAGGGGCGCTTCAAGGTCTTCATGATCGATGAAGTGCACATGCTCACGAACACGGCGTTCAACGCCATGCTCAAGACGCTCGAAGAGCCGCCCGAATACCTGAAGTTCGTGCTGGCGACGACCGATCCGCAGAAAGTGCCGATGACGGTGCTGTCGCGCTGCCTGCAATTCAACCTGCGGCCGATGGCGCCCGAGACCGTGCTCGACCATCTGGGCCAGGTGCTGGCCGCAGAGAACGTTCCCGCCGAACCCCAGGCGCTGCGCCTGCTCGCGCGCGCCGCGCGCGGCTCGATGCGCGATGCGCTGTCGCTGACCGATCAGGCAATTGCGTTCGGCAGCGGGCAACTGCTAGAAGCCGGCGTGCGCCAGATGCTGGGCAGCGTGGACCGCTCCTATGTGTTTCGCCTGATCGCCGCGCTGGCCGAAGGCGATGGCCGCAGCGTGGTGGAAACCGCCGATGCATTGCGCCTGAACGGCCTGTCGGCCGCGTCCACGCTGGAAGAAATGGCCGCGGTGCTGCAGCGCATGGCCGTGGTCCAGGCCGTGCCGCAGATGGCGCATGACGCCAGCGACCCCGAAGCCAGCGAGATCGCACGCCTGGCCGATGTGATGCCGGCCGACGAAACCCAGCTGCTCTACAGCATCTGCCTGCACGGGCGCGCGGAACTCGGGCTCGCGCCCGACGAATACGCGGCGCTGACCATGGCGCTGCTGCGACTGCTGGCCTTCAAGGCACCGGCTGAAAAAAAAACTCCAGCGATAGCTGACACGGCCCCGGCCGCCGCGCCCAGGCCGGTGGCGCCTGCCCCGGCCCCGGGACCTGCGCCAGCTGCCGTTGTTGCTCCGGCTCCCATGCCGGCTCCGGCGCCGATCGCTGCGCCGACTCCAGCTCCAACGCCGATTGCTGCGCCACGCCCGGCGCCCGCGCCGCTGCGCGCAACCGCGCCCCTGGCCGCTCCCGCCCCGGCAATGGTTGCGGCGCCCGCGCCGCGCCAGCGCGTCGAGCCGGCCGCCGCACAGCGCCAGCCCATGCCCGAAGCCGTGGCCTTTGACACCGACGGCGACGCCATAGGCATGGACAGCGTCGAATTCGCGCCGCTGGAAGTTCCGCCCTGGGAATCGCTGCCGTCGGACGCCGCCGAACCTGTGGCGCGCGCCCCCGTCCAGCGGCTGGCGCCGGTGGAGCATTCCCCCGAATCCGAACCCGCGCCCGAGCCCATCGTGGTGGCCCGGCCGGCCTGGACGCCTTCCGAACCGTCAGGCGAACCCGTGGCGACCACGCCCGAAGGCGACCGCTGGTATGCGGCCGTGCAGCAGCTGATTGCCAGCGAAGCCATCACGGCGCTGGTGCGCGAGCTCGCGCTGCAGTCGCAGCTCATGCACTGCGAAGGCGACCATTGGACGCTGTGCGTGCAGCGCCAGTCGCTGAACCAGGCGACGGCGCGCGAACGCCTGCGCGCGGCGCTGGCCGAGGCCGGGCTGGCGCAGCAGCTGAGCGTGGAGATAGGCGCGGTCAGCGACACTCCCGCGCGCCGCAATGCGGCCGCGGCGCAGCAGCGCCAGCGCGTGGCCGAAGAGATCGTGATGAACGACCCCCTGGTGCAAACATTGATGCGCGAGCATGGCGCGCGCATTGTGCCGGGTAGTATCAAACCTGCTTAAACACTGAAAAGGAAACAACATATGTTCAACAAAGGACAACTCGCCGGTCTCATGAAGCAGGCCCAGGCCATGCAGGACAACCTCAAGAAGGCCCAGGATGAGTTGGCCCATGTCGAGGTCGAAGGCGAATCCGGTGCCGGCCTGGTCAAGGTGCTGATGACCTGCAAGCACGACGTCAAGCGCGTGACCATAGACCCCAGCCTGCTGGCCGAAGACAAGGACATGCTCGAAGATCTCGTGGCCGCGGCCTTCAACGCTGCGGTGCGCAAGGCTGAAGAGACTTCGCAGGAAAAGATGGGCAAGCTGACTGCCGGCATGCCTGGTCTGCCCGGCGGCATGAAATTCCCCTTCTGACGGTGGCGGCTGCAGGTCAGCCCTGCAGGCCCTTGCCGTGACCTGCCTCGTGCAGGTCTTTTTTTGTCGTCGGGCCGCCCCAGGACAAAAAGCCCCCTTGGGGGGCAGCGGCTAGGCGCAGCGAGCAAGCGTGGGGGCCATTCTTTCTGTGTTTTCCGGAGTATCCATGGCCGTCCCCGATGTACATCCCCTCGACGATTTGATCCAGGCCTTGCGTCGCCTGCCCGGCGTGGGTGTCAAGTCGGCCCAGCGCATGGCCTACCAATTGCTGCAGCGCGACCGCGAAGGCGCGCTGCAGATCGCGCGCGCGCTGGACACCGCGCTGCAGGAGGTACAGCATTGCGCCCAGTGCCATACCTTTACCGTGGGCCGGCTGTGTGCGATCTGCCAGGACGAAAGCCGCGACGCGGCGCGCCTGTGCGTGGTCGAGACCCCGGCCGATCTCGCCGCGATGGAGCGCACGGGCGCCTACCAGGGCCGTTATTACGTGCTGATGGGCCGCCTGTCGCCGCTCGACGGCGTGGGTCCGCGCGACCTGGGCCTGCCCGAGCTGCTCGAGCGCACCGTCCAGGACGGCGTGCAGGAAGTGATTCTCGCGACCAGCTTCACGGCCGAAGGCGAGGCCACCGCGCATGCGATCAGCGAGGCGCTCAAGAGCCGCGGCGTGCATGTGACGCGGCTGGCGCGCGGCGTGCCAGTGGGCAGCGAGCTGGAGTATGTGGATCTGGGCACGATTGCGCATGCGCTGGTGGATCGGCGCTGAACGCGCCGCCGCTGCTAAGCTGTCCCGAACGAAGTCTTTCACTGCGTTCTAGATCATCGTTCGCCCTGAGCCTGTCGAAGGGCCTGCGGCGCAAGCCCAAGGAACTGCCATGAATGCCCTGACCCCCCATTTCACCGTTGCCTACTGGTGCGTGCTGATCGCCGCGCTACTGCCCACGGTCTGCGCCTACCTGGCCAAGAGCCGGGGCTTTGGCAAGTCCGGCGGGGAGGGCGGCTTCGACAACCACAACCCGCGCGCCTGGCTGCAGCAGCAGACGGGCTTTCAGGCGCGCGCCAATGCCGCCCAGGCCAACAGCTTCGAAGCCCTGCCGTTCTTCATCGGTGCGGTGATCATTGCCCATCAGCTGGGCGCACAGCAGACCTGGCTGGACCTGCTGGCGCTGCTGTTCGTGCTGCTGCGCGGCTTCTACATCCTGATGTATGTGGCCGACATGGCCACGGCGCGCAGCCTGGTCTGGGCTGCGGCCATGCTCGTCAACGTGGCAATCCTGTTCATCGGATACCACTGAGCCCGCTGCCCGCGCGCGGCATGGGTCAGCGCTTGCGCACCTTGGACGGCGTGCCGCCCTTCTTGCTGGTCTGCGCGGGCGCCTTGGCCGAACGCGTCGAGACCGCCACCTTGCCGCTGGCGCGTGGACCGGCGGCCGATGCCGCGCGCAGCGGCAGGAACATGACGATCGATTGTCCCGCCTTCAGGCTCGCGCCGACCTTGAGGTCGTTCCAGTCGGCCAGGTTGGCGACGCTGACGCGGTGGCGCTGCGCGAGGCTGGCCAGCGTGTCGCGTTTTTGCGCCCTGACCGTGGTGCGGCGCGTGACGATTTCGGGCGCGAACGCCACATGGCCGTTGTCGGCCACCTGGCTGGACACATCGGCCAGCGTGCTGGCGGTGCGCGGCACCATCAGCGCCGAGCCGGCCTTGATCACCATGCGCGGCGGAATGTTGTTGATCGCGCGCAGGCCGTCCTCGCTCATGCCCACGCGCTGGGCCGCATCGGCCACCGTGAGTGTCGAAGGCGCGGTCCAGACCGTCCAGCTCGAGTACTGGCCCTTGCCGTAGGCATCGAGATTGCGCTCGAACACCTTGGCGTTGTCCCAGGGCAGCAGGATCTGCGGCGTGCCGGCGGCGAAGATCACGGGCCGGCTCAGCGAAGGATTGAGCGCGCGGAAGTCGGACGGCGTGACGTCGGCGAGCTTGGCGGCGAGTTCCACATCGATGTCGCGCTTGATGTCCACGGCCTGGAAATAGGGGTGGTTCTCGATCAGCGGCAGCTCGGCGCGGAAGGCTTCGGGCGTGTTGACGATGTTCTTCACGGCCTGGAGCTTGGGCACGTACATGCGTGTTTCCGCGGGCATGTTGAGTTCGGCGTAGGAGATGCCCAGGCCGGCCTTGCGGTTGCGCGCGATCGCGCGGCCCACGCTGCCTTCGCCCCAGTTGTAGGCGGCCAGCGCGAGGTGCCAGTCGCCGAACATGCCGTGGAGCTTTTGCAGGTAGTCGAGCGCGGCGCGGGTCGAGGCCAGCACGTCGCGGCGATCGTCGCGGAAGACGTTCTGCTTGAGGTCGAAATAGGTGCCGGTGGCGGGCATGAACTGCCACATGCCCGCGGCCTTGGCGCTGGACACGGCCTGGGGGTTGAACGCGCTCTCGATGTAGGGCAGCAGCGCCAGTTCCGTGGGCATGCCGCGGCGCTCCAGCTCTTCGACGATGTGGAACAGGTACTTGCTCGAGCGCTCGGTCATGCGCAGGATGTAGTCGGGCCGGCTCGCATACCACTGCTCGCGGTCCTGCACCAGTTCATGGTCCAGATCGGGCATCGCAAAGCCGCGGCGTATGCGATCCCACAGATCGGCCGGCGCCGACAGCGAGGCCACGCCGGGCGTGGTCACCTGGGCACGGGTGATGGGGCTCAGCGCGCCATTCGGATAGCGCGGCGTGTGCGCGGCCGTGGTGTCGGCATCGGCCGGGGGGGCGGCGTCGGGGGTGACGGTGGCGCAGCCGGCGAGCCAGAGCACGCTGCTGAGCAATACGGGGTAGAGAAGATTCATCAGAAATCGTTTTTCCAGGCACGCAATGCCGCAAGCACCTCGTGGGCTTGCTGCGGGTGGATACGCGTGTCATGGCGGTGGGCGGCTGCGACCACCGCGGTTTCACGCGTACGAAGAAAGGGGTTGATGCTGCGTTCCAGCACCATGCTCGAAGGCAGGGTGGGTCGGCCCTGTGCACGCAGGGCCTCGCAGTGCTCCATGTGGTGGAGCAGGGCGGCGTTGTTTGGTTCCACCGCCAGCGCAAAGCGAAGGTTAGAAAGTGTGTATTCATGCGCGCAGCACACCTGGGTGCTGTCGGGCAGCGCGGCCAGTGCGTCGAGCGACTGCTGCATCTGCGCGGGCGTGCCCTCGAAAAGCCGCCCGCAGCCGCCCGAGAACAGCGTATCGCCGCAGAACAGCACGGGCTCGGGCATGGCCGTGGCGCTGTAGTAGGCAATATGGCCCGCGGTATGCCCGGGCACGTCGATCACCTGCCAGGGGCCGCCCAGCACGTCGACCTGATCGCCGCCCTGCACGCGCGTCACCGGCTCGGGCAGGGTCTCGCGCGCCGGGCCCCAGACCTGCGCGCCGGTGGCCGCGCGCAGCGCTGCCACGCCGCCGACATGATCAGGATGGTGGTGCGTGATTAGAATGGATTGCAATTGCAGCGCATGGCGCTCCAAGGCCGCGAACACGGGAGCCGCCTCGCCCGGGTCTATGACCAGGGCATTGCGGCCGTCGTGCAGCATCCAAATATAGTTGTCAGAAAAAGCGGGCAGCGGCAACAGGTTCATGAGCGACAAAATTATAGGGATGCACCACTGGCTTGATTCCCCTACCGGGCGCTATCTGCTCGACTGGGAGCAGCAGCGCTGCGACGAAGCCGTGGCGGATGTGTTTGGCTACCATAGCCTGCAGCTGGGGTTGCCTATGCTACAGGGCTTGCGCGCCAACCGCATGCCCCATCGTTGGCTGGCGCTCGAATCGGGTGCCGAGGCCGCCGCATGGGCCGGCATTGCGCCCGCACAGGACTGGCCCGCCCAGGCCGTGCTCGAAGCGTCGGCCCTGCCGTTTGCCGAAGCCAGCCTCGACCTGCTGGTGCTGCCGCACACGCTGGAACGCACCGCCGACCCGCATGGCGCGCTGCGCGAAGTGGCGCGCGTTCTGGTGCCCGAAGGGCGGGTGGTGATCTGCGGCATCAACCCTGCGAGCTGGTGGGGAATGCAGTCGGCGCTTTCGCCGCGCAGCGCGCGCCTGCCCGATGTGCGCAGTGCCATAGGCTATTGGCGGCTGCGCGACTGGCTGCGGCTGCTGGCGCTGGACGTGCAGGCGGTCGAGTTCGGCTGCCACCGGCCCGCGGTCCAATCCGCGCAATGGCATCAGCGCTGGGGCTGGATGGACGCGCTGGGCGAGCGCGCGTGGCCCATACTCGGGGGCGTTTATTGCGTGGTGGCGACCAAGCGCGTGCCGGGAATGCGACTGCTGGAGCCGGCCTGGCGCCAGCGCCAGCAGTCCGCGGCCGCCGCGGCCGCGCCGCTGGCCCACCGCAGCCATCGAGAAACCTAGAGAAAGACGAAGTTGAATCAAGTAGTGATCTATACCGACGGTGCCTGCAAGGGCAACCCCGGACCCGGAGGCTGGGGCGTTCTGATGCGCGCCGGGACCATGGAAAAGGAATTGTTCGGCGGCGAGTTGGGCACGACCAACAACCGCATGGAAATGCAGGCGGTGATCGAGGCCCTGGCCGCGCTCAAGAGGCCTTGCGACGTGACGCTGTTCATCGACAGCCAGTACGTGCTCAAGGGCATCACCGAATGGATACACGGCTGGAAGGCCAAGGGCTGGCGCACGGCCTCCAAGGAGCCCGTGAAGAACGTGGAACTCTGGCAGCGCCTGGACGAACTGGTCAGCAAGAGCGGCCACCGCATCGACTGGCGCTGGGTCAAGGGCCATGCGGGCGATCCGGGCAACGAGCGCGCCGACATGCTGGCCAACAAGGGCGTGGAAAAGGCCCTGGGTCGGGGCTGACCTCAGTCGCGCGGCAGCTTGGCGAGTTCGGCCGCGAGCGTCGCGCCGTCCTGCGGGCGCACGCTGCGGCCCACTTCCTGGCCGTCGCGCAGGAACACCAGCGTGGGCCAGAGCTTGACGCGAAAGCTGCGCCCCAGGGGCCGGCCCGGGCCGTCTTCGATCTTCAGATGCTGCACATCGGCGCGCGATTCTAGCGCTTCGCGGATCAGCGGCTGCGCGCCCTTGCACCAGCCGCACCAGTCGGTGCCGAACTCCAGCACGGTATTGCCACGCAGGGCCGCAACGTCTTGCGCGGAAGGGGCAGGAGTGATGGGCTGGGTCTGGAAAGGCATGCGGGGTTCCTGTTGAATGAGTGAAGACCGGGTCACTGCCCGGCCAGGGCTTCAGCCGTCGCTGTTGCGCACCGCGCGCACCTGATCGCGGCCTTCTTGTTTGGCACGGTACAGCAACTGGTCTATGCGTTCAATGCAGTCGGCCAGCTCCTGGCCGGGTTCGATCTGGCCCACGCCCGCGGAAATCGTGATGGGCATGGGCAGCATGTCGGCGCAGGCCTGGCGCACCGCATGCCGGCAGCGGTCCAGCGTGGCGACGGCATTGGCCTGGTCGCAGCCCGGCATGATCAGCAGGAATTCCTCGCCGCCCCAGCGGATGATCTTGTCGCTGGTGCGCAGGCATGCGGCCACGGTCCTGGCCACCGTGGTCAGCACCTTGTCGCCCGTGGGATGGCCAAAGCGGTCGTTGACCTGCTTGAAATAGTCGACATCGACCAGCGCCAGCGCGAGTGCGGCGCCGACCGCGCGCGACTCGGCGACGGCCTTCTCCAGGTGCAGGCTGCCCGAGGTGCGCGTCAGCGCGCCGGTCAGGCTGTCGTGCTGCATCTGTTCGCGAAATGCGCGCTCCGACAGCACCTTGGCCGTGATGTCGCGCACCATGCTCACATAGTGCGTGACCTCGCCTTCGCGGTTGCGCAGCGGCGTGATGCTCTGCTCGCAATGCACCTCCGTGCCGTCGGTGCGCTGGTTGATGAATATCTCGCGCACCGGCCGGCCGTCCTTGAGCCTGGCCCAGAGTTCGGTATAGAACGCCGGCTCGTGCTGACCGGACTGGGCGACCGAAGGCTTGCGCCCTATCAGTTCGCTGGCGCGCAGGCCGGTGATCTTTTCGTAGCCCTGGTTGGCGAACTCGATGATTCCCAGATGGTTGCAGATCAGCACGCCGTCCTCGGTCGCATCCAGCGTGCGCGCGAAGATGTCCGACGACGCCCTGGCCATGGCCAGCGCACTCAGGTCGTGCTGCACCGAAACGAAGTGGGTGATGCGTCCATCGGCGTCGCGCACCGGCGAGATGTTCCATTCAAGCAGGTAGGGCGTGCCGTCCTTGCGGTAGTTGAAGGTCGAGCCCTTGAAGAACCGGCCTTCGGCAACGCAGCTGCGCAGTTCCGCGATGACCATGGGGCAGGTGTGCGGGCCCTGCAGCATGCGCGGATTGCGCCCCAGCAGTTCGTGCGCCGCATAGCCGGTCATCGCGCACAGCGCGGGATTGACATAGACGATGCGGTGGTCGTTCTCGGCGGCATCGGTGATCAGCACGGCATTGAAGGCCTGCTCGATGGCTTGCAGCAGCAAGGCCGGCAGGGCATCGGTCGCGACTTCGGCAGTCGGTGGCGGAGAAGGCGAGCGGGAACGCATGCAGATGTTGTCGTGCCCTGAAGGGGTGGCAAAAATGCTGCGCCTCCGAGGAGGCAGACCAGCGCCTGAGCGCCGATTATGCCGGCTCGGGGGTGATTTGTAAGGTCATATCGCGCCGTCGAACATCAGCACGTCGACGGCCTGGCCGGCCTGCACCGTCGCCTGGTCATGGTGCAGCACGATCAGGCCGTTCGCCTGCACCATCGAGCTGAGCACGCCCGAGCCCTGGTTGCCCGTGGTGCGCACCTGCAGCCTGCCGTCGGTGCCGGTGCTGACGATGCCGCGCTGGTACTCGGTGCGGCCCGGGCGCTTGCGCAGGGTTTCGCCGCTGACGGCCTGCAGCAGCGGCTGGGGCTGTGCGCGCCTGCCCATCATCTGCTGCAGCGCGGGCTGCACCAGCGCAATGAAGGCCACCATGGCCGCGACTGGGTTGCCCGGCAGGCCGAACAGTATGGCGGGCCGGTGTCCGCTGCCCAGCCGCCCCACGGCCAGCGGCCGGCCGGGACGCATCGCGATGCGCCAGAAGATCACTTCGCCCAGGCGCTGCAGCAGTGGCCGCAGATGGTCGGCGTCGCCCGTGCTCACGCCGCCGCTGGTGATCACCGCATCGGCTTCGCCGGCCGCGCGCCGCAATGCGGCTTCGAGCAGCGCCGGATCGTCGCCCACGGGCGGGCCTTCGATGACTTCGACACCCAGCCGGCGCAGCAGCGCGCAGATGGTGTAGCGGTTGCTGTCGTAGACCGCGGCCGCGCGCGGTGCCTCGCCGGGGCTCAGAATCTCGTCGCCGGTGGAGAAATACGCGACGCGCAGCCGGCGAAAGACCTGAACCTGCGCCAGCCCCAGGCTGGCGAGCAGGCCGAGGGCCGCCGGCGTGAGGCGTTCGCCGCGCGCCAGCGCCACCGCGCCTTGGCGCAGGTCTTCGCCGCAATGGCGGCGGTTGGCGCCGGGCTGCAGCAGATCGGGCGCGATCTCGACATGGCCGTCGTCGGCCAGCGTCACGAGCTCCTGCGGCACCACGGTGTCCAGGCCCGGCGGCATGACCGCGCCGGTCATGATGCGCAGGCATTCGCCGGGCGCAAGCGTACGCTCCCAGGTGGCGCCCGCATGCGCGCGGCCCGCGATGCGCAGCTTCAGGGCCTGACCGGGCTGCAGCGCGCCGCCGGCGAACGCATAGCCGTCCATTGCGGAGTTGTCGTGCGCGGGCACGTTGATCGGCGAGATCAGGTCCTGGGCCAGCACCCGGTCCAGGGCCTGGCTCAGCGCCAGGGTTTCGGTTTCTTCGGGCGCTCTCACCAAGGCGCTCAGAAAGCGCTGGGCCGTGGCGACGTCCAGGTCGTCGGGGTCATAGCCTTGCAGGCGGGCGGCAATTTCCGGCAGGGAGGTCATCGGGCGTTTTCCAGTGCGTGCAGTTCTTCCAGGGTGTTGGCGTTGGCGAAAGCGCGCGCGTCGTCTTCGGGGCGATCGAACGCCACGCTGATGCAGCGGTGCGCGCGCGCCCAGGTGTCGATCTTGCGTCCGCCCTGGGTCGTGTAGTGCGCCAGGCTGGCTTGCAGCGTGGTGCGCATCAGGCAGAACACGGGTTGCTCGCGCCAGCGCGTGTGGCCCTGGGCGTCGGTTTCCCGGCCTGCGGCAAACACGATGTCGGCATCGTGCGCGGCCGCGGCCTGGGCCAGGCGCTGCGCGAGATCGTGCGGGAACAGCGGCGTGTCGCAGGGCACGGTCAGCAGCCAGGGCGTGCTGCAATGCGCCAGGCCGCTGAGAAAGCCGGCCAGTGGCCCCGCGTAGTCGCTGAGGCTGTCTGGCCAGACCGGCACGCCGAAGCCGGCGTAGTGGTCAAGATGGCGGTTGGCGTTGATCAGGCAGCTGCCGACCTGGGGCGCGAGCCGCTGCAGCGCATGCTGGGCCAGGGGCAGGCCGCGAAACGGCTGCAGTCCCTTGTCTATGCCGCCCATGCGCGTGCCGCGGCCTCCGGCCAGCACCAGGCCGGTGATGTCGTGGGCGGGGGCTTCAGCCACCGATGTAGCTCATCTCTATGCGCCGGCCGGGGCTTGCGCTGCTGGGCGGCAGGCTGCTGCGCAATTGCGAGTATTGGTCGCTGCGCTGCTGCCACAGCGGCGCGATCGCGCCAGCCAGCTCTGCATCGCTGGCGCCGGCGCGCAGCAGGCTGCGCAGATCCCAGCCCTGAGAGGCGAACAGGCACAGGTACAGCTTGCCTTCGGTCGACAGCCGGGCGCGGTTGCAGTCGCCGCAGAAGGCTTCGGTGACGCTGCTGATGAAGCCGACTTCGCCCAGAGCGGGATCGTATTCGCCCTGAGCGTTCGCATAGCCCCAGCGCGCCGCGGTCTCGCCCGTGCTGCCCGGCGCGAGCGCGACCAGCGGGAATTCGGCCTGCAGGCGTTCGCGCACCCGGGCCGAAGGCAGGACTTCATCCATGCACCAGCCGTTGGTCGCGCCCACATCCATGTATTCGATGAAGCGCAGCGTCACGCCCGTGCCGCGGAAAAAGCGCGCCATCGGCAGAATCTGGTCGTCGTTGGTGCCGCGCTGCACCACCATGTTGACCTTGATGCGCCCGAAGCCCACGGCCTGGGCGGTTTCTATGCCCTTGAGCACGTCGGTCACGGCAAAGTCGACATCGTTCATGCGGCGGAACACCGCGTCGTCGAGCGCGTCCAGGCTCACGGTGAGCCGGTTCAGGCCCGCATCCTTGAGCGCGCGTGCCTTGCGGGCGAGCAGCGAGGCATTGGTGGTCAGCGTCACGTCGGGCGCAAGGCCTGCGGCGGTGCGCAGCGCCGCGAGCTGCTCTACCAGGGCCTCGAGGTTCTTGCGCAGCAGCGGCTCGCCGCCGGTGAGGCGGATTTTCTGCACACCGTGGGCCAGGAAGACGCGCGCCAGGCGCGTGATTTCCTCGAAGCTCAGCAAGGCGCTGTGCGGCAGGTAGGTGTAGTTCTTGTCAAACACCTCCTTGGGCATGCAGTACTGGCAGCGGAAGTTGCAGCGATCGGTGACGCTGATGCGCAGATCACGCAGCGGCCTGCCCAACTGGTCAAGCAAATGACCGGAAGGGGAGGTGGGCAGTTGCGGCACAGCCGCCGTCAAGGCTGCTGTGCGCTGATCTACCAGAGGAATCACTCGTACAGCCATGGGAGGTATTTTGCCGCAATCGGCGGCGTTCGGCCCAGGCGGGCGGGATGCTTGAGTGGGCACCGGGGCTAGGCGCCGGACTTGCCGGCCACGGGCTGGGGGCGCCAGTGCACGAACTGCGGGTAGTGCGCGGCCACGCCCGGGCCGTCGAAGTCCCAGCCCAGGCATTGGCCCAGGTGGCGTGGCGGCTGGCCGGGGTCGCCGTCGGCGAACACGTTGGGCATGGACTGGAACGCCGCCGTCGCCATGTTGAACAGCAGTTCGCGCAAATGCGTGCAGCTGCTGACGCCGCCCAGATGTTCCTGGATGGACTTGCGCCAGCCGCGACCCATATGGCAGCCGACCATCTTCTGCAGCGCGGCCGCGGCTTCGGGGCAGTTGCCCAGCGGGTGGGAGTCCATGGCCACCTCGATGGCCTGTACCTGCAGCGCGTCGTTGATGGTGGCGCGTATCCACATGTGGTGGATGGCGGTGCCCGCGCGCAGCAGTTGCCCGCTGCTCAGCACGCGGTCCACGGCCTTGCTGTCGTGCAGCTCGCCTTCTATGTCCCAGAGGCCGTCGGGGCGCTCGAAGCTGCGATAGCGCACATCGCGCAGATGTTGGGGGGTGCGGTGGGGAATTTCTGTCAGGGGCATCGTGGATTCTTCGGGACCGGCGCTGTCGTTGAGCTGCCGCATGCCCCCACCGTAGCGAACAAACGCCGCCCAGGCAAGCACCTGCGGCTCAGGCCGCAGCCACGCTGTACTCGCGCAGCTTCGCCAGGTCCAGGATCTCCAGCTTGCCGCGGTACAGGCGGATCATGCCGCGCTGCTGCAGCTCCTGCAGTATCTGGTTGGTGGTCTGGCGCGACAGCGCGAGCATGCGCGCGAGCTGTTCCTGCGACAGATTGAGCATGCGCCGCGACTGCGTGGTGTCCAGGCGCAGGCCGTAGTCTTCGGCCATGTTCACCAGCCGGCGCGCCAGCCGCTGCGGCGCGGCAAGCACCGACTGGTCCTCCAGCGTGATCAGCGCCTGGCGCAGCTTGAGCGTGACCAGCAGCGCCAGCGAGCGCCAATGTTCGGGATGCTGCTCCAGCCATTGCAGCAGCGGCGCCAGCGGCACCTGCAGCACGCAGCTCGGTTCGGTGGCGTAGACATCATGGATGCGCGGTGACTGGTCGAACAGCGACAGCTCGCCAAACCAGGCCGGCGACTCGAGCAGCGTCAGCAGCGTGCTGCGCGCGTGGGCGCCGCTGCCGGCGCTGGAGATGGACAGCGTGCCGCGCAGCACCGCGTAGAGCCCGCCGGGTGGATCGCCGCGCACGAACACGGCTTCGCCGGCGGCGAGCTGCTGCACGCGGGCCAATCCCGTGAGCTGCTGGGCCAGGGCCTTGGGCAGTTCATGGAACCAGCGGCCCGAACGCAGGATGATCAGGTGTTCGGGCAGCAGCGGCGAATAAAGAGGTGAAGGCGCTTGCGTCAGCATCACGACATACCGGGCGGTGAATGGACAACACCCTATTGACGCATGCCTGCGGATTTTAATAACGCATGGAAACCCTGAGGTCAAAAACAGTGCATGCGAGCGCTGCCGCCTGGTTGCCGGGTTGATTTTCCCGGTGCATGCCGGGGCGACCCGAGGCTGCGCCTAAAATCATGGCCAATCCCGCTGCGGACCTCTTGTTTCACTCAACTCAACATCATCATGTCCTTCGACAAAGTCTCCCCTGGCAAGAATGCGCCCGACACGTTCAACGTGGTCATCGAAATCTCGGCCAACGCCCATCCCGTGAAGTACGAAGTCGACAAGGAATCGGGCGCGATCTTCGTCGACCGTTTCATGACCACGGCCATGCACTACCCCACCAACTACGGCTATGTTCCGCAAACCCTGTCGGGCGATGGCGATCCGGTCGACGTGCTGGTGATGACGCCGTTCCCGCTGCCCCCGGGCGTGGTCGTGCCCTGCCGCGTGCTGGGCATTCTGATGATGGAAGACGAAGCCGGCGTCGACGGCAAGGTGCTGGCCGTGCCCACCGCCAAGATCCTGCCGCAATACGCCAAGATCGAATCGATTGCCGACGTGCCTGAAATCACGCTGGCGCAGATTTCGCACTTCTTCGAACACTACAAGGACCTCGAAAAGGGCAAGTGGGTCAAGGTGCAAGGCTGGCAAGGCGTGGACGCCGCCAAGAAGGAAATCGTCGACGGCATCGCCAACTACAAGGCCTGAGCCGCAGCGCAAGCCATGGCCTGCCGCACGCGCTTTCAGCGACGCCGTTGCAGAACGGCGAGCCGGGCGTGCCTAGCGGGCGATGGGCGTTGAATTCGCAGCGTGTTGTCAGCAATGACAGCACGCTGTTTTGTTGTGGGGCATCCGCCTGCAGGTGCCGGGGAGGTGCGCGCGGGCGGATGAGGGGATGGCAAGCGTTGGAAAGACAAACACAATGAAGTTGGCTGATATGCGCCTGGGGTTGAAGCTGGGGCTGGGATTTTTTCTGGTGGTGCTGTTGACCGTGGCGGTCGGCGGCCTGGCGCTGTGGCAGTTGCAGAAAATCAATGCGGCCGCGAGCTTTCTCGGCGGGCAGGCGCTGCCAAGCGTGTCGGATACCGGCGATATCCGCGTGCAGTGGAACCGCCTGCGGCGCCTGGACGCGGGCCTGATGTCGGCCAAGAGCGCCGAGGAAGCTGCCGCGCTGGCAACGCAGGCACCGGCCATCATGGAGCAGCTGCAGACGCTGGAACGCGCCTATGAAGCGCTGGACCACAATGCGGAAGAGGGCACGCTGATGGCCCAGTACCAGACCGAACGCAAAAGCTATGTCGGCAGCCGCGAAGCGCTGTTCCAGGCCGCCAAGGAAAAGGATTACACGCTGCTCGAGCAGGATTCGCTGCTGGGCGACGCGGTCGGCAATGTCTACCGCGGCGCGTCGGAAACGGCGTTCGTGGCGCTCACGGAAACCGTGGGCCGGCTCAATGCGATCAGCCAGCAGCGCGCCCGGCAGGCCCAGCAGGCGGCGGCCGCGGCCTATGACAGCGCACGCCTCTGGGTGGTGGCCGGAGTGGCCCTGAGCGCCGTCATCGCGGCATTGTTCGGCGCACTGGTGACGCGCTCCGTGACGCGGCCTGCGCGGCAGGCGGTCGATGCGGCGAACCACATCGCCCTGGGCGATCTGTCGCAGTCGATTGCGCCGGGCAACAAGGACGAAATGGGCGATCTGCTCACGGCCTTGCAGCGCATGCAGATCAGCCTGGTGCAGACCGTCAACAGCGTGCGCAACAACGCCGAGGGCGTGGCCACGGCGAGCGCGCAGATCGCCTCGGGCAACAGCGACCTGTCGGGCCGCACCGAAGAGCAGGCCAGCGCGCTCGAGCAGACCGCGGCGTCAATGGAGCAGCTGGGCTCGACGGTGCGCCAGAACGCCGACAACGCGCGCCAGGCCAACCAGCTGGCGCTGAATGCGTCGGCGGTCGCGGCACAGGGCGGTGACGTGGTCGCCCAGGTGGTCGGCACGATGAAGGGCATCAACGAAAGCAGCCGCAAGATCGCCGACATCATCGGCGTGATCGACGGCATTGCGTTCCAGACCAACATCCTCGCGCTGAACGCGGCCGTGGAAGCCGCGCGTGCGGGCGAGCAGGGCCGGGGCTTTGCCGTGGTGGCCAGCGAAGTGCGCAGCCTCGCGCAGCGCAGCGCCGAAGCCGCCAAGGAGATCAAGTCGCTGATCTCGGCCAGCGTCGAGCGCGTGGCGCAGGGCACGCAGCAGGCGGATCTCGCCGGCGAGACCATGACCGAAGTGGTCGGGGCGATACGCCGCGTGACCGACATCATGGGCGAGATCAGCGCGGCCAGCAGCGAGCAGAGCACGGGCGTGGCCCAGGTCGGCGAAGCGATCACGCAGATGGACCAGACAACGCAGCAGAACGCGGCGCTGGTCGAGCAAAGCGCGGCCGCGGCCGACAGCCTGCAGCGCCAGGCGCAGGATCTGGTCCAGGCCGTGGCGGTGTTCCGACTCGCGCAGGACGCGCACCAGCGCGCCGCGAGCGCCAGTGCGCTGCCCACAGTCCAGCACCCCACTGCGCGCGCCACCGAGCTGCCTGCGGCGCCGCGCGCGCCGGCCAAGGTGCCGCAGGTGGCCGCAGCGCCGGCTGCCGCAGCATCGGCTGCCGCAGCACCGGCTGCCGCAGCACCCGCGCCAGCGGCATTGGCGCCGGCCGCTCCAACTGCCGTGGCGCGCCAGACCGCCGACAGCGATTGGGAAACGTTCTGACGCGACAAGTCCTTTTTTTGGGGCCTGCCCTCGCTTTTTAGTGACAATATGTAATCCGGTCGTGCGCGGGCGCTGCCCATGCCGCCGGATCCCCATTCACACAGACCTGGAATCGGCGCGGGAGACAAGGCTTGACGCCTGTGGCCCGCCGTGCATCCGCGATCCAGATGCGTCCGCCAACGCGGCGATCTCAACCCAAGGGAGCCTTCATGCTTTCGAATCTTTCTTCTTCCGGCGGCCTGCGTTCGCGCTCCGCTTCCCAGACGGCCCAGGTGGCCAAGGCCGAGTTCCTGACTTTTCAGTTGGGCCAGGAAGAGTACGGCATCGACATCCTGCGCGTGCAGGAAATCCGCTCCTATGAGACGCCCACGCGCATTGCGCACGCGCCCGACTTCATCAAGGGCGTGGTCGATCTGCGCGGCGTGATCGTGCCCATCGTCGACCTGCGCATGAAGCTTGGCTGCCCCACCGTCGAGTACACGGCGTTCACCGTGGTGATCATTCTGAATGTGGCCGACACCGTGCTCGGCGTGGTCGTGGACTCGGTCGCCGATGTGGTCAATCTGGCGCTGGACGCGATCCGCCCCACGCCCCAGTTCCAGTCGCAGGTCGACGAAGCCTTCATCAAGGGCATCGCCACCGTCGGCGAGCGCATGCTGATCGTGATGGACATCGAAGCCCTGTTGAGTTCGGCCGACATGGGCCTGCTCAAGGCCGCTGTGGGCTGACCCGACACGCAGGAGCGGCCTGTGCGCCGCTCGGGCAATGGCGTAGTGATGCTCCGGGGCATTTTCGTCTCAGCTAGAGTGCGCGAGACAATTCATTACATTGATCCCGGGCCACCGGGGCGATTCATCAGAGGCAAGACTCATGCGCTACGCACACTTGAAAATCGGCACCCGCCTGACCCTGGCGTTTTCCATCCTGTTGTTGATTACCGCCGGGATCGCCGGCATGGGCGTCTGGCGCCTCGAGTCGCTCAAGGAGGCCAATCAGGCAATTGCCACGGTGCATACGCAGCGCAGTCTGCTCACCCAGCGCTGGGCGTCGTGGATCGAAGCCAACTGGGTGCGTACTTCGGCCGTCATGCGCAGCAGCGATCCGGTTTTTCTCGCGACTTTGCGCAAGGACATGGCGGCCGCCAGCGATAGCGTCAGCGCGGCGCAAAAGCAGATCGAAGCCATGGTGCAGGACGAGCAGAGCCGGGCACTGATGGCGGATGTGGCACAGAAGCGCAAGGCGTATTCGGAACTGCGCGCCAGTCTGCAAAAGCGTCTGGCACAGGGCGACGATGTCTCCCAGGAGCTCGAGACCCGGCTCAAGCCGCTCGCCGACAGCTACCTGAATTCCGTTTTCCAGGTCGCCGACAGCGCCGCCAAGAGCCTGCTGGCCGTACAGGCAGATGCCCAGGCTTCGGCCACCACCAGCCAGATGGTGCTGGCCGCCGGCGCAGCGCTGGCGCTGCTCGCCGGCCTGCTGCTGGGCGCGCTGACCACGCGTTCGATCACCCGCCCGATTCAGCGGGCTGCCGATGTCGCCGGTGCCATCCGCAATGGCGATCTGACTTCGCAGATCGACGCCAGCGGCAAGGACGAAACCGCGCAGATGCTGCGCCGCCTTGCCGGAATGCAGGACAACCTGCGCAACATCGTGGCCAACGTGCGCCAGGGCTCCGAAGCCGTGGCCACGGCGAGCGCCCAGATCGCTTCGGGCAACAACGACCTGTCGGGCCGCACCGAAGAGCAGGCCAGCGCACTCGAGCAGACCGCGGCGTCGATGGAGCAACTGGGCTCGACCGTGCGCCAGAACGCCGACAACGCGCGCCAGGCCAATCAGCTGGCGCTCAACGCCTCGACCGTGGCGGTGCAGGGCGGCGACGTCGTGGCCCAGGTGGTGGGCACGATGAAGGGCATCAACGACAGCAGCCGCCAGATCGCCGACATCATCGGCGTGATCGACGGCATTGCGTTCCAGACCAATATTCTTGCGCTCAACGCCGCCGTCGAAGCGGCGCGCGCGGGCGAGCAGGGCCGGGGCTTTGCGGTCGTGGCCAGTGAAGTGCGCAGCCTGGCGCAGCGCAGCGCCGAGGCGGCCAAGGAAATCAAGGCGCTGATCACGGCCAGCGTCGAGCGCGTGGCGCAGGGCACGCAGCAGGCGGATCTCGCCGGCGAGACCATGACCGAAGTGGTGGGCGCGATACGCCGCGTGACCGACATCATGGGCGAGATCAGCGCAGCGAGCAGCGAGCAGAGCACGGGCGTGGCCCAGGTCGGCGAAGCGATCACGCAGATGGACCAGACAACGCAGCAGAACGCGGCGCTGGTCGAGCAAAGCGCGGCCGCGGCCGACAGCCTGCAGCGCCAGG
>Ga0302347_1001855_pt1 | contig 23658 bp, 22 predicted proteins | sample PhyWR1_FD_202178 | JGI IMG/M metagenome (GOLD analysis project Ga0302347, IMG submission 202178) | Leaf surface microbial communities from wheat plants in UC Gill Tract Community Farm, Albany, California, United States - DLSL W.R1 (v2)... | ecosystem: Host-associated > Plants > Phyllosphere >...
GTGATGCTGATGTTCGCCATCCTCTACTTTGCCTTGATGATCGACTCCGGCCTGTTCGACCCGGCCGTGCGCAAGATCCTCAAGATGGTCAAGGGCGACCCGCTGAAAGTCTCGGTCGGCACCGCGGTGCTGGCCCTGGTGGTGTCCCTCGACGGTGACGGCGCCACCACGTACATGATCTGCGTAGCCGCCATGCTGCCGCTGTACCAGCGCATCGGCATGAGTCCGCGGATCATGGCCGGCCTGATCATCCTCGCCGGTGGCGTGATGAACATGACCCCCTGGGGCGGCCCCACCGCCCGCGCCGCCAGTGCGCTGCATGTGGACCCGTCGGATATTTTCGTACCCATGATCCCCGCCATGGCCGCCGGCGTGGTGGCGATCCTGGTGATCGCTTACATGTACGGCAAGCGCGAACGTGCGCGCTTGGGTGAAATGCACCTGCAAGTCGACGAAATCGACCACAGCGAGATCAGTGTGTCGCAGTACCCGGACGCTCGCCGTCCCAAGCTGATCTGGTTCAACGGCGCCCTGACCCTGGCGCTGATGTGCACTCTGATTGCAGGTCTGTTGCCGCTGCCGGTGCTGTTCATGGTGGCGTTCAGCATCGCGATGATCGTCAACTACCCGTGCCTGCAACAACAAAAAGACCGCGTAGCCGCTCACGCCGGCAGCGTGCTGGCGGTGGTGGGGCTGATCTTCGCGGCGGGCATTTTCACCGGCATTCTGTCGGGTACCGGCATGGTCGATGCTATGTCCAAGAGCCTGCTGGCGGTCATCCCTGAAGCGTTGGGCCCGTACCTGGCGGTGATCACCGCGCTGGTGAGCATGCCGTTCACGTTCTTCATGTCCAACGACGCGTTCTACTACGGCGTACTGCCAGTACTCGCCGAAGCCGCCAGCCACTATGGCATCACCGCCGTGGAAATGGCCCGCGCCTCCATCGTTGGTCAGCCCGTGCACTTGCTCAGCCCGTTGGTCCCCTCGACGTACCTGCTGGTGGCCCTGGCCGGTATCGAATTTGGCGACCACCAGCGCTTTACGTTGAAGTGGGCAGTGCTGGTGTGCCTGTGCATAATGTTCGCCGCCTTGCTGATGGGGATTTTTCCGCTGTTCAGCACTCTATAACCGTACAACCCACTGCGCCGGTTCCAGACCGGCGCGGTTCAACACTTGCGCAAAGGAATACACATGGAATGGCTGACCAATCCGGAGATCTGGATTGCCTTCTTCACCCTGACGGCCCTCGAGATCGTCCTGGGCATCGATAACATCATCATGATTTCGATCCTGGTCAGCCGCATGCCCAAGCACATGCAAGCGCGCACCCGGATTTTCGGCCTGGCGCTGGCAATGGTCACGCGCATCATGCTGCTGCTGTCGATCACTTGGGTGATGCAATTGACCGCCGACCTGTTCGTGGTCCTCGGCCAGGGCATTTCCGGTCGCGACCTGATTCTGTTCTTCGGTGGCCTGTTCCTGCTGTGGAAAAGCTCCCAAGAGATGTACCACGCGCTGGAAGGCGAAGACGAAACCCACGAGGAGCCCAAGGGCGCCGGTGGCAAGTTCATCTACACCATCATCCAGATCGCGATCATCGACATCGTGTTCTCCCTGGACTCGGTGATCACTGCGGTCGGCATGGTGTCCCATGTGCCGGTCATGGTCGCCGCGATCGTCGTCGCCGTACTGGTGATGATGCTGGCGGCCGGCAAGATCAGCGAGTTCATCGATAAGCACCCGTCATTGAAAATGCTCGCGCTGTCGTTCCTGCTGGTGGTGGGTACCGTGCTGATCGCCGAATCCTTCGATGTGCATGTGCCGAAGGGTTACGTCTACTTCGCCATGGCGTTCTCGTTGGCGGTGGAAGCGGTAAACATCAAGATGCGCACCGCCATCGCGAAAAAGAAAAAGCAGCAGGATCCGGTGAAACTGCGCAAGGACATTCCGGGTCAGTAAACCCGAGCCTGAACAAAAACGGGGCCTTCGCGCCCCGTTTTTTTTACATCGCAAAAAGCTGATTTCATGACAGTTTTGTTTCAATCCCCACTTTAGCTATGCGATGCTGGCGCCGAGCCCATTCGCCAACTACAGCTTAAGTACAAGACGTAGAACGGCACGCGGCAATTCTCATTGGCTCCTTCTGGAGCCCACCCACACGGGGGGCCGAGCATGCTGACCTTGCTCAATCTGCTTTCCGCCGTGACCCTGCTGATCTGGGGCACGCACATCGTCCGAACCGGCATCCTGCGGGTCTACGGTTCCAACTTGCGCCACGTCATCGGTCAGAACATGGCCAAGCGCTGGCTGGCGTTTATCGCCGGCATCCTGGTGACCGCCATGGTGCAGAGCAGTAACGCCACGGCGATGCTGGTGACATCATTCGTCGGCCAGGGCCTGATGGGGCTGATGCCGGCCATGGCCACCATGCTCGGCGCCGACGTCGGCACGGCCTTGATGGCGCGGGTACTCACCTTTGATCTGTCCTGGCTGTCGCCGCTGTTGATTTTTCTGGGGGTGATTTTCTTCCTGTCGCGCAAACAGACGCGGGCAGGGCAGTTGGGTCGGGTGGGCATCGGCCTGGGGCTGATCATCCTGGCGCTGCAATTGATCGTCGAAGCGGCGGGACCGATTACCCATGCCCAGGGGGTCAAAGTCGTGTTTGCGTCGCTGACCGGCGACATCCTGCTCGACGCCTTGGTCGGCGCCTTGTTCGCCATGATTTCCTACTCCAGTCTCGCCGCGGTGCTGCTGACCGCCACCCTAGCCGGCGCCGGCGTGATCGGCCTGCATGTGGCAATCGGCCTGGTGATCGGCGCCAATATCGGCAGCGGCATACTGGCATTTCTCAGTACCAGCATGCAGAACGCGGCCGGTCGCCAGGTCGCCCTAGGGAGCCTGCTGTACAAACTGATCGGCCTGCTGCTGATCATCCCGGTGCTCGACCCGCTCGTACGCTGGATGGATAACCTGGACTACAGCGCCCAGGGCATGGTCATCACCTTTCATTTGCTCTACAACGTCAGCCGCTGCCTGATCCTGCTGCCCACCATCGGCCCGATGGCACGCTTGTGCACGTGGCTGCTGCCAGAGCGAGAAGAGGTCAATGGCAAAGCCAAACCACGGCATCTGGATCCTACCGCCCTCACCACTCCCAGCTTGGCGCTAGCCAACGCCGCGCGAGAAACCCTGCGCCTGGGTGACCTGATCGACAATATGCTCACCGCCATGCAGGAAGTACTGCGCGGCAAACAGACGGCCATCACCCAGGAAATGCGCAGCCTCAGCGATGACGTTGAAGCGCTCTACAGCGCCATCAAGCTCTACCTGGCGCAAATGCCCCGCGAAGACCTCAGCGACCAAGACAGCCGCCGGTGGGCCGAAATCATCGAGCTATCGATCAACCTCAAGCTGGCCGGCGACTTGATCGAACGCATGCTGCGCAAGGTCCAGCAGCAGAAGACCTCCCAGCGCCGGCAGTTCTCGGAGGTGGGCCTGGAAGAACTCACCGACCTGCACAGCCAGTTGATCGCCAACCTTCGCCTGGGGCTGTCGGTGTTTCTCAGCGCCGACCCCCACAGCGCGCGCCAACTGCTGCGCGAGAAGCGCCGCTTCCGCGCCCAGGAGCGGCGCCTGGCCCATGCCCATGTCAGCCGTCTGCAGCGCAAGATCGTACAAAGCCTGGAGACCAGTTCCCTGCATCTGGAGCTGATTGCCGACATGAAGCGCCTGAACTCATTGTTTTGCAGCAGTGCATATGTGGTGTTGGAAACGTCCGACACCGGCGCACTCTCGGCCGAAGATATCGCCGACATCACGCATTCACCCTGAACGTACGATGGCCCGTGAAGTCAGTTACAACTGACCTCACTCGCCAGGAAGCCAGTTATGCGTCGCCTGTTATTCGCCTGCCTGCTGATGGGCGCCGCTCACGCCTTTGCCTTTGACCGCCTGCAAGTCGAGGGCTACACCTTGCCCAACGGCCTGCAACTGCTGCTCAAACCGGGTACCGAGCGCGGGCATGTGGCGATTCGCTTGGTGGTGGGTGTGGGCCTGGATGACTTCCGGTGCGAGGACAAAGAGCTGCCTCACCTGTTTGAACACCTGCTGTTCAGCGGCATCGATGGCGGCGACGAAGGCGATCTGGAAGAACGCATGCAAGCCCTGGGCGGCGAATGGAATGCCTACACCAGCAACGCCGATACCACCTTCGTGATCGAAGCGCCCGCCTATAACCAGCGCAAAGTGCTGGACCTGCTGCTGGCGATCCTTACTCGCACCGAGTTGACCGACGCCCACATCAATGCAGCTAAACAGGTGGTGGAACGTGAGGACGGCGGCCACTACTCACGCCTGCAACGCCTGCTTGACCGCCAGGACCTGGGCCACACCGCCAGCAATCAACTGGCCGTCGAGCTGGGACTTAAATGTGCCGAACGCGCCGAGGTCAATCACCTGACCCGCGATCAATTGCAAAAACTGCGCAAGGACTGGTACGCCCCCAACAACATGACGCTGATCGTCGTCGGCGATCTCGACAAACTGCTGCCGGCCTATCTGGAACGCACCTACGGCCAATTGACGCCGGTCGAACCCAGCGAGCATTTGCCGCTGCCGCAGATCCAGCAGGCCGCCGCCGCCCATCGCGAACTGATCCACGGATGGCTGGGCAACAGCGCCAAACTGCACTGGCTGCTGCCGGAACCGGTGCTGGACGACCAGCACGATGAAACCTACGACCTGCTCAAGGACTACTTGGACTGGGCGCTGTACCGCCAACTGCGCCTCAAGCATGGCCTGTCCTACGGCCCCTGGGCCGAACGCGAAGTGCTCGGCGGCGTCGGTTTTCTGAGCCTGAACGCTGACCTGGAACGGGAAGACCTCAGCGAAGCCGAACAGGTTCTGCAAGACCTCAAGACGCAATTGCTCAAAGACGGCCTGGACCCGGCCACCTTTGCGCGTCTGCAACAAGCGGCCATTGCCCGACAAGCCTGGGCCGTGCAGGGCAACAGCGCGCTGGCCGACTACTATTGGAGCGCCACCAGCGACTATGACAACGGCCATTTCAGCGACCCAGCCAAACGCATCAAGGCAGTCAAACTGGACGAGGCCAACCAGACACTGCGCGAGTTGCTCAAGCAACCCGGCTACTGGCGCATCGAAAAACCACTGTTGAGCTACGACAGCCTGAGTGGGCTCGGCGTCGGCCTACTGGGGGTAATCGCGATCCTGTGGGTAAGCGTGCGGCGTTATCGCAAACGGGTTGTGCAATGACGCACCGAACACCCGGCTAAGACGTTATTCTGTCTGGGATTTTTCCTACACACACTGCGAATCGCCGAATGCCAAACCTGACTCACTATATACAGCGCATCCTTGAACTGATGAAGCGCTACCCAGGGGTGATCGCACTCGGTGGTTTTATCTCGGGGGTGTGCAGTTTCATCCTGGTGGACCGTCAGCAGGGCATGGCCAGTTGGATCGCGGTGATCATGCTGGTGAGCTGGCTATGGCTGATGCTCGAAAACAGCTTCACGCAGCTGTTCACCAAACTCTTCAAACGGGAAATTCCCGAACCTCTGCTGCGCTATGCGACCCAGATGATCCACCAGGAAAGTCTGTTCTTCGTGCTGCCGTTCTTTTTCATCACCACGGCCTGGAACAGCGGCCAATCGATATTTACAGGGCTGCTCGGCGCCGCGGCGCTGGTGTCGATCATCGACCCGCTGTACTACAAGTGGCTGGCGCCCAAGCGTTCGCTGTTCCTGGCCTTGCACACCCTGACCCTGTTCGCCGCGCTGCTCACTGCACTGCCGATCATCCTGCACCTGACCACCGCCGAGAGTTACAAACTCGCCCTCGGCGTGGCCATGGCCTTGTCGATTCCGAGCCTGGCCGTGAGCCTGCCGCTGCGCAGTCTCAAGGGCTGGGCGATGCTGCTTGGGGTCACGGCCGCCATCGGCGCGGCGGGTTGGCTGCTGCGCAGTTGGGTGCCGCCGGCCACGCTGTGGATGACCGAGGTGGCCATCAGCACGCAGTTGCAGGACCGCACCCCGGGCGACGACCTCAAACAAGTCAGCGCCGCGCAACTGCGCAACGGTGGGCTGTATGCCTACACCGCGATCAACGCGCCGCGGGGGCTGGACGAGCGTATCTACCATGTGTGGAAACTCAACGGCAAAGAAGTGGACCGTATCGCCCTGGATATTCACGGCGGACGCAAAGAGGGCTACCGCGCCTGGACCCACAAGCAGAACTTCCCGGCCGACTCCGTAGGGCGCTGGCAGGTGAGGGTGCTCACCGAAGACGGACAAGTGATCGGCGTGCTGCGCTTTAAAGTCACCGACGCAGCACAAACGGACAACCCACAGTAGGCTGCTTCGTGCTATTACGTAGGACTTGTGGATAGCAAACAAGCTCGGAGCTTATGACCACCCACACCACGGCCGGCGCCGCCCATCTCGATACGTCCACCGCCCCTCCGTTACTCAGGATTACGGGGGACTGGACGCTTGCCCACTACGCCAGCCTGAAAAAGCTGTCGGACAAGCTCGATGGCCAATACGACGCCGGCGCGCGCATCGACCTCAATGGCCTCGGCGCCCTGGACACTGCTGGCGCGTCACTGCTGGTGGAACTGCTCGGGCCGACCCGCATCGAGCAATCCGCCGAGCAGACCGATTGCAGCCTGTCCACCGCCGACCGCGCACTGCTTAAAACCGTGTATCGCTCCCTCAACGACTTCTGCGTGCCGGACAAGGCCCCCGAAGAAGCTACCGGTATTCAGGTGCTGGCGCGTATCGGTGCAGCGGTGGACAAGGTGTGGCAGGACAGCAAGAAACTGCTGGGCTTTATCGGCCTGATCCTCGAAACCTTCGCCCGCAGCCTGTTCCGGCCCAAGCGCTGGCGCATTACGCCCATGGTTGCCCACCTCGAACAGGTCGGCCTGGATGCCGCCCCCATCGTGGCCTTGTTGACCTTCCTGGTCGGCGCCGTAGTGGCCTTTCTCGGTGCCACCGTGCTCAAAAGCTTTGGCGCGACGATTTTTACCGTGGACCTGGTGGCGTTCTCTTTCCTACGAGAATTCGGCGTACTACTGACGGCGATCCTGATCGCTGGCCGCACGGCCAGTGCGTTTACCGCACAAATCGGCTCGATGAAGGCCAACGAAGAAATCGACGCTATCCGCACCCTGGGGCTGGACCCGATGGAGTTGCTGGTGCTGCCCCGCGTGCTGGCGCTGCTGGTGGCGCTGCCGATGCTGACGTTTCTGGCGATGCTCTCGGGGATTGTCGGCGGTGGCGTGGTATGCGCCGTGGCCTTGGATATTTCACCGGCGATGTTCCTCTCGCTGTTGCAATCGGACATTGGGGTTCAACATTTCCTGGTGGGCATGGTGAAAGCCCCGATATTCGCTTTCCTGATCGCGGCGATTGGCTGCCTGGAGGGCTTCAAGGTCAGCGGCAGTGCTGAGTCGGTCGGTGCCCACACCACCTCCAGCGTGGTGCAATCGATTTTCGTGGTGATCTTGCTGGATGCGGTCGCGGCTCTGTTCTTCATGGAGATGAGCTGGTGAGCCGTCTACACCGGGCACCCGCCGAGGCGGTGATTGAAGTGCGCGGCCTGTGCAATCGCTTTGGCAGTCAGCGCGTGCACGAGAACCTCGATCTGGACTTGTATAAAGGTGAAATCCTCGCGGTGGTGGGGGGTTCCGGCAGCGGTAAGTCGGTGCTGCTGCGCAGTATCGTCGGCCTGCGCCGGCCAAACGAGGGTGAAGTGCGGGTGTTCGGCAAGAACCTGCCGAGCCTGCCGGAACAGGAGCGTTCTCTGGTGGAACGGCGCTTCGGCGTGCTGTTCCAGAAGGGCGCGCTGTTTTCCTCGCTGACGGTGACCGAGAACGTCGCGCTGCCACTGATCGAACATGCGGGCCTGAGCCGCGCCGATGCCGAGCATTTGGCAGCGGTGAAACTGGCGCTGGCCGGGCTGCCGCTGTCGGCGGCCGACAAGTACCCGGCCTCGTTGTCCGGCGGCATGATCAAACGCGCCGCTCTGGCCCGGGCCTTGGCGCTGGATCCAGACATCCTGTTCCTTGATGAACCCACCGCGGGCCTGGACCCGATCGGCGCTGCGCAATTCGATCAACTGATCCTGACCCTGCGCGACGCGCTGGGCTTGAGCGTGTTCCTGGTAACCCACGACCTGGACACGCTGTACACCATCACCGACCGCGTGGCAGTACTGGCGCAGAAAAAAGTGCTGGTGGCCGATGCTATCGATGTCGTCTCGGAAACGGACGACCCGTGGATTCACGAATATTTCCACGGCCCCCGTGGCCGCGCGGCATTGGATGCCGCTCAATCGCTCAACGAGGTATGACATGGAAACCCGAGCCCATCATGTGATGATCGGACTGTTCAGCGTGATCGTGGTGGTCGGCGCCATGCTGTTTGGCTTGTGGCTGGCCAAGTCCAGCGTCGACAGCGCGTTCCAGGATTACGAAGTGGTCTTCAATGAAGCGGTCAGCGGTCTGTCCCAAGGCAGTGCGGTGCAATACAGCGGGATCAAGGTGGGCGATGTGATCAGCCTGCGCCTGGACCCAAAAGACCCGCGTCGCGTCCTCGCTCGTATTCGCCTGGCCGGGCAGACGCCGATCAAGGAAGACACCCAGGCCAAACTCGCGCTGACCGGCATCACCGGTACCTCGATCATCCAGCTCAGTGGCGGCACGCCGCAAAGCCCCGAACTCAAAGGCAAAAATGGCAACCTGCCGGAAATCATCGCCTCACCTTCGCCCATCGCGCGCTTGCTTAACAACAGCAATGATCTGATGACCAGCATCAATGTGCTGCTGCACAACGCCAACAGCATGTTCTCCGCGGAAAACGTCGAGCACTTGAGCAATACCCTTGCACATCTGGAACAAACGACCGGCGCCATCGCTGACCAGCGTGGCGATATCAAGGTTGTGATGCAGCAACTGATGCAAGTGAGCAAACAGGCAAGCGCCGCGCTGGAGCAGACCACCGTGCTGATGCGCAATGCCAATGGCCTGTTGAACGAGCAGGGCAAGCAAGCCTTCGGCAGCGCCGAACAGGCCATGAAGTCCCTTGAGCAAAGCACCGCCACCATCAATACCTTGCTGACCAACAACAAGGATTCGGTCAACAGCGGCATGCAAGGGCTCAACGAACTGGCGCCGGCCGTGCGCGAACTGCGCGAAACCCTCGGCTCGCTGCGCGCCATCTCCCGCCGCCTGGAGGCCAACCCCAGCGGTTACCTGCTGGGCAGCGACAAGAACAAGGAGTTCACGCCATGAAGCGTGCTTATCAACTGATCGTCCCTGTGGCCTTGGCGCTGATCAGCGCGTGCTCGATCCTGCCCAAAGCCGACCCGTCCGACGTGTACCGCCTGGCTTCGGCCCAAGCCACCAGCCAAGGCACGCCGGTGAGTTGGTCGCTGCGCGTGACCAAGCCGCAAACCAGCGAATTTCTCGACAGCCCGCGCATTGCCGTGGTGCCCAAAGGGGACTTGATCAGCAGCTACGCGAACTCGCGCTGGAGCGATCCGGCGCCGGTGCTGTTGCGTAATCGCCTGCTCGACGGCTTCCAGCGCGATGGCCGGGTCACGCTGCTCAGCAGCGATGACACCAACCTGCAGGCCGACTATGAACTGGGCGGGCAGTTGCAGGCGTTTCAGAGCCAATACCGGGGCAATGCGGTGGAGGTGGTGATTCGCCTGGACGCACGCCTGGTACGTGGGAGCGATCAACGGATTCTGGCCAGTCGGCGCTTTGAAGTGCGCCAGCCGGTGAGCGATACCCAGGTGCCAGGGGTGGTGGCTGCGTTTGGCCAGGCAGGGGATCAGCTGAACAAGCAGGTGGTGGATTGGGTGGTGTCTCAGGGCAACCGGGGCGTGAAGCGCTAAGGGCCTCATCGGGGGCATGCCCCCTCCCACATTTGAATGTATTCACAGTCAATAGGTGGGAGGGGGCTTGCCCCCGATAGCTATCTAACTCTCAGCCAAAGAACCAGTAGCACACCGAGATAGCCGCCACGACACCGGCAAACTCCGCCAGCAACGCACAACCCACCGCATGCCGCGCGCGCTGGATACCGACCGAACCAAAGTACACCGCCAACACATAGAAGGTGGTTTCGGTACTGCCCTGAATCGTCGCGGCCACCAGCGCCGGGAAGCTGTCCACGCCTTGGGTCTGCATGGTCTCGATCAGCATTGCCCGCGCGGCACTGCCGGAGAACGGCTTGACCATCGCAGTCGGCAAGGCATCGACAAAGCGCGTGTCCATGCCCGTCCACGCCACCACATGGCGAATCCCTTCCAGGCCGAAATCCAGCGCGCCGGAGGCACGTAACACGCCCACCGCACACAGCATCGCCACCAGGTACGGCAGCAGGTTCTTGGCGACATCGAAGCCTTCTTTGGCGCCTTCGACAAATGCTTCGTACACCTTCACCTTGCGCAACGCGCCGATCAGCAGGAACAGCATGATCAGGCCGAACAGGGTCAGGTTGCCGAGAATCGACGACAACCCGGCCAGTGCCGTGGCGGACAGGGTCGCCAGCAACGCCATGAAGCCGCCCAGCATCAGCGCGCCTGGAATCAAATAAGCCAACACCACCGGGTCCCACAGCCGCAGGCGCTGCATGACGGCAACCGAGAGCAGGCCCACCAGGGTCGACGCACTGGTCGCCAGCAGAATCGGCAGGAACACCAGCGTCGGGTCGGCGGCGCCTTGTTGGGCGCGGTACATGAAGATGGTCACTGGCAACAGCGTAAGCGACGAGGCATTGAGCACCAGAAAGAGAATCTGCGCATTGCTTGCAGTGGTCGGCAGCGGGTTGAGTTCTTGTAACGCCTTCATGGCTTTGAGGCCGATGGGGGTGGCGGCGTTGTCCAGTCCCAGGCCGTTGGCGGCGAAGTTGAGGGTGATCAGACCGATAGCGGGGTGACCCGCCGGCACTTCCGGCATCAGGCGACGAAACAGCGGGCCGAGGGCCTTGGCCAGCCAATCGACGATGCCGGCCTTTTCGGCGATGCGTAGAAAGCCCAGCCATAACGTCAGGGTGCCGAACAGCAACACCATCACTTCAACCGACAGTTTGGCCATGGCGAAAATGCTTTCCACCATCGCCGCGAAGATCCCAGCGTTACCGCCGACCAGCCATTGCGCCAGTGCTGACACCATTGCCACGACAAAGAAGCCAAGCCACAGGCCATTGAGCATCAGTTGAATCCCCTCGAATGATGGGGCGAATGATAGCGGGGCCGGCAGAAACGACAAACCCCGGATTTACCCGGGGTTTGCGTTGTTCAGCTCATGGGGTTCAACCGCGGCTGACCTCGCCGACCGGCAGTGCTTCCTTGCTGCGCCAGTGCGGCAGGGAATTCCAGTAGCGCTCGCCCTTGACGTCGTCGTACATGCCTTCCCAACGGGCGATAACCAGCACGGCCAACGCGTTACCAATCACGTTCAGAGCGGTACGCGCCATGTCCATCACACGGTCGACACCGGCGATGAACGCCAGGCCCTCAAGCGGAATGCCCACGCTGCCCAGGGTGGCCAGCAGTACTACAAAGGACACGCCCGGTACACCGGCGATGCCTTTGGAGGTGACCATCAGGGTCAGTACCAGCATCAGTTGCTGACCGATTGACAGGTCAATGCCGTACAGCTGGGCGATAAAGATCGCGGCGATGCTCTGGTACAGGGTCGAACCGTCGAGGTTGAACGAGTAGCCGGTCGGCACCACAAAGCTGCAGATCGCCTTCGGCGCGCCGTAGGCTTCCATCTTCTCGATCACGCGCGGCAGCACGGTTTCGGAACTGGCGGTGGAGTAGGCCAGCACCAGTTCATCCTTGAAGATGCGCATCAGCTTGATCACCGAGAAGCCGAACAGGCGCGCGATCAGGCCGAGAATCACAAAAGCGAAGAACAGGATGGCGACATAAACCAGGATCACCAACTTGGCCAGCGGCAGCAGGGAGGCGAAGCCGAAGTTGGCCACAGTCACCGCGATCAGCGCGAATACACCGATGGGGGCGTATTTCATGATCATGTGGGTCACTTTGAACATGCTCTCGGATACACCCTGGAACATGGTCACCAGCGGCTCGCGCAGCTCAGGCTTGAGGCTCGACAGGCCCAGACCGAACAGCACGGAGAAGAAGATGATCGGCAGCATTTCGCCACGGGCGACGGCGGCGAAGATGTTGGACGGGATCAGGTTGAGGATGGTCTGGATAAACGCATGCTCGTGCTGCACCTCGGCGGCGGTCGCCTGGTATTTGGAGATGTCCACGGTGCCCAGGGTACTCATGTCGATACCGGCGCCGGGGTGGAACAGGTTGGCCAGCAACAGACCGACCACGATGGCAATGGTGGTGACCACTTCGAAGTAGAGGATGGTTTTGACGCCGATGCGACCGAGCTTTTTCGCGTCACCGACACCGGCAATACCGACGATCAGCGAGGAAATTACAATCGGGATCACGATCATCTTGATCAGGCGAATAAAGATATCGCCCGCCGGCTGCAGCACATTGCTGATCCACCAGGCCTTTTCAGCACTGAAATGGTTGAGCACTGCACCGATTGCGATCCCCAGTACCAAACCGATGAGGATCTGCCAGGCGAGGCTTAGCTTTGCCTTCTTCATGTCATTACCCTTACTTCAAGTGAACTTAAGGCAAATGCGCCAGCTGCAACGCTCGAAAGCGAAAAAGTGTGTGCATCCGCCTCCATGAAAGGTCGCCGCCGCATGGCCGAAATGACTTACTGGCAGGCGAAAAAAGGCGCAACTATTCCCATGCAAGGGGGCGACGTCTAATGCCGTAAACGCCTACCCCATGCCGAATCGGCATGGCTTTTTTAGATAATAACTGTCCGAACGGTCAGTTCAAATGCGACATTTTGCCCGGCGAATATGCCGTGAAACGGTCAATTCCGGCTCACGCAGGGTTTTCGGCGCTGGTCGAACGATTGGCACAAATGCTTGAGGATTCAGCGCAGAGGTGTCTGAAATGTCCTATAGACCCCAGCAGACTTTCTCGATAGATGGTCGCCGCGACACACTCAGTAATGGTTGAGGGCAGGCGAAAATAAATTGGTGGGCTATGGGCGGCATAAGAGGCATAAGCCCGCCGCAAGTTCAACAAGTCGACGACTTGTGAACCTGCGTCGCAGCTTTTCGCCTGACCCGGCCCTTGCGCAGGTACTCCCTGTACCCGTAGGTCACGCCGATCCCAATCGATCAGAGCAACCCGGCCCCCTGGTCATGCATACCCCTTGGCGAGGCATGCATAAGAAAGAAGCGAAGGGCTTCTTTCTATGGACGCTGGTCCCGTTATCAGCAAGTGCTTTAAACGAAACCTAGTACCAATTCGGGTCTTTCTTGAGCTGTTCCATCAGCAGCTTTTGCATACCTTCATCCGGCTTACCGATAAAACGGTAATCGGCGTGCCGCGTAGGGGACTTGTCCGCCGGGAGGCCGGCTGGCACTTCCACCAACATGGCGTAGGCATCTTCCTTGTCAAAGCTGAAAGCGACGATCAGGCGCTTGTTCAGGCATGTGTCCGCGGTCTCGCAGAGCGGGCCCACCAAGTACTTGTCACCATCCTCTTCGACGGCATTCATTTGCTCGGCCGTACCGGTCAGGTTCATCACCCATTCCGGCAGGCGCTCTTCTTTCTTCACCACGCCTTGCCAGGTCTCACGGTATTGCGGGTCCGCGCTGAGCAATTCATTGGCCCGCGACTGGCCGTCATTGGCGGCCATCGCCAGACCGCTACCGCCCAGCAACAGGGCGGCAGCAATGGCTTTGAGAGACAAAGTGGTCATATTCAGCCTCGGCCGCGACGACCAAAGAAGAACGAAGCAATGAACATCACCAGGAAGACGACAAACAGGATCTTGGCGATACCGGTTGCGGTGCCTGCGATACCACCGAAGCCCAGTACTGCAGCAACAATGGCGATGATCAGAAATGTGATTGCCCAACTCAACATGGTGATTCTCCTTACGCTTCTATTAGAGGGTACAGCGGTCATGCCGTACGGACGCCCAGTGCGGACGACCGCTTTTCTTGCCTAGAACACCCAACGTTCCTGGGCTGGCAACTGATCAAGAGTTGAATCCTGGTCAGCCACTCGCAATTGCTTGACGCTCACCTCACCGACAGCGCTGGCGACGGAGCGGCTCTGCATCGAACTGAAATGGGTCTGGGTCATGGCCGGACGCTCAAATACTTGGGCTTGCTGCTGACTCTCCTGCCAATGTTGAATCTGCTGGCCTGCAATCAACGTGACCATCAAGGCCAGGCTGGCAAACAAACCTTGCTGCACATGCAGTGGCGCTACACGCAATTGGCTGAGGGTTTGGCGAGTCATGCTGCTGTACTCCCGCATTCTGATTATTCGTTCATGACGCTCTTGGGAGAGGTATTGCAGAGCGCATGCCAGGTTTTTAACAAAATAAAACCCAGCAAAATCAGCATGTTATAGATAGTCGCTCGCTGATAGGGGCAGCATCCTGCACGATGGGCCTCTATGGGCCGTGCGAAATGCACGATGGCCAGCGGTCGGGTCAAGGGATACATCGCGACATGGGCGCTGCCCAACTGAGCGAATGACATGAAATGGCCACTCGCTGTGGCCTTTGTGAGAAGAAGCGCAGATACCTGCACGACGATTCGTTTTGTCGGTCAGAATAAACCATGCAACTTGCCCGATTATTCCGGGACTAAACACCATCACTTATCAGTTAGGGAGCGCGGGACAGATGGAATCAGCCAAGGAACTTCAAGGCCGCATTCTTTTAGTAGATGACGAGTCCGCGATCCTCCGCACCTTCCGTTATTGCCTGGAAGATGAAGGCTATACCGTCGCCACCGCTAACAGCGCCGCCCAAGCCGACGCGCTGATGCAACGCCAGGTGTTCGACCTGTGCTTCCTGGACCTGCGTCTAGGCGAAGACAATGGCCTGGACGTGCTGGCCCAGATGCGTATTCAGGCGCCGTGGATGCGTGTAGTGATCGTCACCGCGCATTCGGCCGTGGACACCGCCGTGGACGCGATCCAGGCCGGCGCCGCCGACTATCTGGTTAAACCGTGCAGCCCGGACCAACTGCGCCTGGCCACCGCCAAGCAGCTGGAAGTCCGCCAACTCTCGGCACGTCTGGAAGCCCTGGAAGGCGCGGTGCGCCAGCCCAAGGACGGCCTCGACTCCCACAGCCCGTCGATGATGGTGGTGCTGGAAACCGCGCGCCAAGTGGCCGGTACAGATGCCAACATCCTGATCCTGGGCGAGTCCGGCACCGGTAAAGGTGAACTGGCGCGGGCCATTCACGGCTGGAGCAAGCGGTCGAAAAAATCCTGCGTGACCATCAACTGCCCGTCGCTGACCGCCGAACTGATGGAAAGCGAGCTGTTCGGCCACAGCCGCGGCGCCTTTACCGGCGCCAGTGAAAGCACCTTGGGCCGGGTCAACCAGGCTGACGGCGGCACGCTGTTCCTCGACGAGATCGGCGACTTTCCCCTCACTTTGCAGCCCAAATTACTGCGCTTTATTCAGGACAAGGAATACGAACGCGTGGGCGACCCGGTTACCCGGCGTGCCGATGTACGTATCCTCGCCGCCACCAACCTGAACCTGGAAGACATGGTGCGCGACGGCCGCTTCCGGGAAGACTTGCTGTACCGCCTGAATGTCATCACCCTGCACCTGCCACCGCTGCGCGAGCGCAGCGAGGACATCCTGACCCTGGCCGACCGCTTCCTGGCACGCTTCGTCAAGGAGTACGCCCGCCCGGCGCGCGGGTTCAGCGACCAAGCGCGCGAAGCCCTGCTCAACTACCGTTGGCCGGGTAATATCCGGGAACTGCGTAACGTGGTAGAGCGCGCGAGCATTATCTGCCCGCAGGAAAAGGTTGAAATCAGCCACCTGGGAATGGCCGAGCAACCGACCAACAACGCCCCGCGCATCGGTGCGGCGCTAAGCCTGGACGAACTGGAAAAAGCCCACATTGGTGCTGTACTGGCCACCAGCGACACGCTTGATCAGGCGGCGCGCACCCTCGGCATTGACGCGTCGACGCTGTACCGCAAACGAAAACAGTACAACCTGTGAGCTGTACCTTATGAAGTTAGCGATGAAGCTGCGGACTCGGCTGTTCTTGAGTATCTCAGCGCTGATCACCGTCGCCCTGCTTGGATTGATCCTGGGCCTGGTCAGCGTCATGCAGATGGCCAAGACCCAAGAGTCGCTGATCCGCAGCAATTTTGTCACCCTGGAGCTTGGCCTGAAATTGCGCCAAAGCCTGGGCGACCAGTTGATCCTGATGCTCGACGAGCGGCCCAATCCGAACGCCCTGGACGCTTCCAAACAACAGTATTTCGCACTGCTGGACGAGGGCATCGCCCACGAGCGGCAGGACGGCATAGGCAGTGGGTTCAGCCAGGCCCGCATCAACTACCTGAATTTCCTCAAGGCATTCGACGAGTCCCAACCTGCGTCGCTGGTCAGCGGCAATAACGACAAACTCACCCAGACATTCAATGTGCTGCGCAATGGCTTGATCGCCGAGCACAAACGCGCGTTGGAAGCCATCAACACCAGTGAACGCAAATCCCGCGACCGCGCGCTGTTGATCGCCGGTCTCATGGGTTTGGTGGGCCTGGCGGTGCTGATCATCGGCTTCGTGACCGCCCACGGTATCGCCAGGCGCTTTGGCGGGCCGATCGAAGCGCTGGCCAAGGCCGCGGACAAGATCGGCCAGGGCGATTTCGAGGTCACGCTGCCGATCTCGTCAGCCGCGGAAATGAACCTACTGACTCGGCGCTTCGGCATCATGGCCGAGGCGCTGCGTCAGCATCAGGCCACCAATGTGGATGAACTGCTGGCCGGCCAGCAACGGCTACAGGCGGTGCTCGACAGCATCGACGACGGCTTGCTGATGATTGATCGCCAAGGGCGTCTGGAGCACCTGAACCCGGTTGCCCAACGCCAATTGGGCTGGGATGAAGAACGCCTCGGCCAGGGCCTGGGCGAAGCGCTGGGGCGCCCTGAGCTGGATGAACAACTGCACTTGGTGCTGCGTGGCGGCAATCTGGAGCGCGCGCCGGAAGACCTTGAGGTGGAAGTCGACGGCGAACTGCGCCTGCTGACCTACAGCCTGACCCCAGTCAGCCACACCCAAGGGCATATTCTCGGCGCGGTGATGGTGATGCACGACGTGACCGAGCAACGCGCCTTCGAACGCGTGCGCAGTGAATTCGTGCTGCGTGCCTCCCATGAGCTGCGCACGCCGGTAACCGGCATGCACATGGCGTTCGGGCTGTTCCGCGAACGCGCGAAATTCCCCACAGAGTCCCGGGAAGCGGATCTGCTGGACACCGTTAACGAAGAAATGCAGCGCCTGATGCAGCTGATCAATGACTTGCTCAACTTCTCGCGCTACCAGAATGGCCTGCAGAAACTGACCCTCGGCCCCTGTGAGATTCCCGACCTGCTGGAGCATGCCCGCGGGCGCTTTATAGAGCAGGCCAATGCGCAGCGTATCGAGCTGCTGATCGAAGCCCAGCCCGACCTGCCACGCTTATATGCAGACCAGGCGCAACTGGAACGGGTACTCGACAACCTGCTGGCCAACGCACTGCGCCATACCGCCGATGGCGGGCAAATTCGCCTGCAAGCGCGTCGCCATGGCGAGCGGGTGATTATCAGCGTCGAAGACAACGGCGAAGGGATTGCCTATGGGCAGCAAGGGCGCATCTTCGAACCCTTTGTGCAGGTGGGCCGCAAGAAAGGCGGCGCCGGTCTGGGGCTGGCGTTGTGCAAAGAGATCGTGCAGTTGCACGGCGGCCGCATGGGGGTGTATTCGCGGCCGGGGCAGGGCACCCAGTTTTACATGGCGCTGCCGCTCTGACGGTCAGCGCCGGTTGAGGGCGCGCAGAATGGCTGCACTTTCGGCATCCGGCGCGCCATCGAACCGCGACGGCCTGAAGTGCATCTGGAACGCTGCGAGCACATGACGCGTGGCGACATCCAGCTCACCGGTTTGAGGCGTCTGGTAGCCCAATCGGGCCAACTCCTCCTGAAACCAAGTGATGCTCGGTAGCTCTGCGGTGTATTGCACCTGAAAGCGCGCGACAGCCTGTGCATCCGGCCAAACCCCCAACCCTTCATCGGCCAAACGCTTCCAGGGGAACAAGGGCCCCGGGTCCAACTTGCGTAACGGCGCGATATCGCTGTGGCCGATGATGTTCTTCGGGTCGATGCCGTTGCGCTTGCTGATGTCTTTAAGCAACACGACCAACGACTTCACCTGCGCCTCGGAATACGGGTACCACAGGCGGCCTGTCGGGGTGTCTTTGAAACCCGGGTTCACAATCTCAATACCGATGGAGCTTGAATTGAGCCAAGTGCGGCCCATCCATTCACTCTCACCTGCGTGCCAGGCGCGCTGGCTTTCATCCACCAATTTGTAAATGGTGGCCGAGGCGTCATCGCCAATCAGGTAATGGCTACTGACCTGGCCGTGGGTCAACAAGGCCAGGGAGCGTTCCAGGTTGGCCGAGGTGTAATGAACAATCACAAATTGCACGCGATTGTCGTAGTTGACCGAGGGATGACTGGTGTTGATGCGGGGGCCGCTGGCGCAGCCGGCAAGCAGGAGAAACGCAAGGGCGATACAAATGGATTTCATGGCGGATGACAGTACGCTGAAGACGATAATGCAACAGTGTAACGTACCGACTGAAACAGAGCGGCCTAATTACAAACAGGCAACATCTTTTACGCCGCCTGCACTTGATTACGCCCCGCCGCCTTGGCTCGATACAACGCTTCATCGGCGCGCTTGAGCGCCAGTTCGCTGCGCTCACCCGAGCGCAATTGCGCCACGCCCATCGACACCGTGATCGTCACCGGTTCGCCTTTGAAGTGAAACGGACACGCTTGAATTGCCTCGCGCAGCCCTTCACCCACCGCCAAGGCCTCGGTGAGGGTCGAATCGGGCATCAGCAAGACAAACTCTTCACCGCCAAAACGCGCGATGAAATCGGTGGGCCGCAGGCGCTTGCTGAGCACATTGGCGATGATCTTCAGCACCTTATCGCCGGCCAGGTGGCCGTAACCATCGTTGATGCGTTTGAAGTGGTCCAGGTCCAGCATGGCCAGCGAGAGGTTGTTGCCGCGCTGGTGCCAGGCATTGATTTCGTGGTCCAGGCGTTCGCTCCAGGCCGCACGATTGGGCAGGCCGGTCAATGGGTCGATCAGGGCCTTCTGGCGCTGCACTTCAAGGTGTTCACGATAGCCCTGGGCTTCCTGCTCCATGTTGGCGACGCGTTCGGCCAGGCCTTTGAGGCGCTCGGCAACCTCCTGTTCGCGCAGATCGCGTTGCTGCCGATGCTCGTCCATGGTGCCGAGCAAGCCCTCAAGATGGCTCTCCAGCACCTGTTTGAGGCTGTCCAGATCGGCGGCGTCCTGTACGCTGGTTTGCAGCCCATCGACCTGCTCGCGGATCTGCGTATCCAGTTCACGCGCGGCAGAGCTACTGTCGGCATGCCCGTCACTGGCCACCTTCAAATGACCCTGGAAGGCTTCGAGGCGCTCATTGAGTTGCTTGAGGTATGCCTCGAATTCCAGATGGCCGCTGTCGGTGATCGCCAACATCAGTACCGCCAGATCATCCAGGATCGGTAGCAGTTCATACCAGTTCAAACCGTGGGCCAGACGCTCGCGCATCGCTTCAGCCTGAGGGCGATGACGCTCGGGCAGGTCCAGCTCTTCGAGCAAACCGATAAGCGTGTCTTCGATGTGCTTGGCCACGGAGCTGTAGGACGGCTCGGGCGAGTCCGGCAAAGCGTATTGGCCGTCCGATTGCATCTCGTCGGGGTCAAGCGCCTCCACGTCCAACACCGGCGGCAGCGACAGACTGCCGATTACCGTCTGCTCCGGTGCCTCTATGACGTCGGGCTGCGGTGCGTCGATAAAGGCGGCGAGGGCACTTTCGTTGGCCGGCTCTTGCGCCTGCGGTTCGAGTTCAGGCGCCTTGGGTTCCGTGCGGGCCAGCTCAGCTTTGACCGGCACAGCCGCTGCGTCGGCTTGAGGCGGCGCTTCGTAGACGAAGGTCTCGACGGCGACCTGGGCTGGCTGGATCGGTGTGGCGGGTTGAGGCGCCGCGGCTTCGGGTTGTGGCGCGAAGGCGCGCAAAGCCTGGGTCAGCTCTTCGGATTGCTCGGGCTGCGGGGTTTCCGATACGGGTTTAGTTGCAACCGGTGCAACTGAGGGGGTGGGAACCGGCTCGCTGGCAGGTGCTTCAACGGTGGCGTCCTTGGTACCGAACAACCGCTGCAGAAGCCCCGGCCCAGGACGTGGAGTTTCGCCATCCGGGTCCAGGTTAGTCAGCGCCTGCCCTTGCAGGTCGCTCAGCTCGCTGAGCAATAGCGGAATTTCCCGGGCCTGGCCGACACGGCCATCCAACTGTTTAGCGAAGGTCTTCAATGGTCGCGCCACCTCGCGGGGCAGCGGCAGTTTCTGCAACTGCGTGACCAGGGACGTCAGCGCGGTGCTCATCTGTTCAACCCGGGTTTCGCGGCGCTGCTCCGAATCCAACACGGCTTTTTCCAGACGCGGCAGCAGCGCGGCGAGGGCGGCGTCCATGTCGTCGGTGCGGACAACGTCGCGCATCTCCTTCATGCACTGGTCGACCGCGCGGTCGGTGCCTTCAGCCGCCAAGGTGCTGCGCACCAGGCCACGGCGCAGCAGGTCGAGGCGCGCAGCCCAGCGGCGTTCGAGTTTGTCTTGTTGCTCGATGCTTAACAGGTATTTTTCTTTCCAGCGCTGGGCGTCGTCGCTCATGCAAGGGGTCCGCGAGGGCCGGGGCTCAACGCGGGCAATGCATCAGCCGTGAGCGAACCCGGCAGACGAATCTCTACCGCGACCGGCAGGTGATCGGAAATGGGCTGCGCAAGCACCTGCACACTTTCCAGCGTGAGGGTGGGACTGAGCAGGATATGGTCGAGACAGCGCTGCGGACGCCAGCTGGGAAACGTCGCTTCGACTTGCGGCGCCAGCAACCCGAGGTCGCGCAACGGCGAGTTTTGCAGCAGGTCATTGGCATGGGTGTTCATATCACCCATCAGCACCTGATGCTTGTAGTTGCCGATCATTTCGCGCACGTAGGCCAACTGCAGGTTGCGCGTACGCCCCCCGAGCGCCAGGTGCATCATAACCACCACCAACGCTTCCGGCCCTTCGCCGAAACGCACGAGGATCGCGCCACGCCCCTTGGGGCCTGGCAGCGGGTGGTCTTCGATAGCAGTGGGTTTCAAGCGACTCAGCACGCCATTGCTGTGCTGAGCCAGGCGCCCGAGGTTGCGATTGAGCTGCTGGTACCAGTAGGGGAACGCTCCGAGCCTGGCCAGGTGTTCCACCTGATTGATGTAACCAGAGCGGATGCTACCCCCATCGGCCTCCTGCAGCGCGACCAGGTCGAAATCGCTCAACAGGTCGCCGATCTTCTGCAGATTCACGGCCCGCCCGTTGTGGGGCAGCAAATGCTGCCAGCCACGGGTGAGGTAATGCCGATACTTTTCGGTACTGATGCCAACCTGAATATTGAAACTGAGCAGGCGCAGACGGCTGTCCGCGAGCTGGCCAGTGGATTCCAGGTGATCTTCGTTGACACGCGGATCATGCAGGCCAACGACACGTTCGGTACCCCAGCGGCGCATGAAAGGCCCCTTACTTGGCTGCGCGCTCTTTGGCGATCAGTTGGTCAGCAACGTTGAGGGTCTGTTCAGGCCCACCAGTGGAACCCAGGTCGAAACGGTATTTGCCGTTGACGATCATGGTCGGAACGCCTTGCACGCCGTACTTCTGCGCCAGCTCCTTGGCCTGTTTGATCTGGCCCTGGATAGCGAAGGAGTTGAAGGTGGCCAAGAACTTATCCTTATCGACACCTTGGGTGGCAACAAAGTCAGCCATGTCTTCAGGCTTGGTCAGACGCTTGCCTTCTTTCTGAATCGCGTTGAACACTGCGTTGTGGACCTTGTGCTCGACACCCATGGCTTCGAGGGTCAGGAACAGTTGGCCGTGGGCATCCCAAGGGCCGCCGAACATGGCCGGGATGCGTTTGAAATTCACGTCTTTAGGCAGTTTCTCAACCCACGGGTTGATGGTCGGTTCAAAAGCGTAGCAATGCGGGCAGCCGTACCAGAACAGCTCAACCACTTCGATCTTGCCCGGCACCGAGACGGGCACTGGGTTGGCCAATTCGACGTAGGTCTTACCGGCTTCAAGCGGCACATCGGCAGCTTGAGCGGTCATGCCGAAAAGGCTGGCAGTGACGAGAGCGGCGCTGAGGATCAGATTACGCATGCTTTACTCCTGGACAAATAAAGTCGCCTCACGCGACCTTAGTTGTGACCAGTCGACGCAGGCATGAGTTCGTTAGTGTAACGGCAGCGGCCACAAAAAAGGGCGGCCAGGGCCACCCTTTTTATGCTTGCATCGCGGGATTAATCGAGCGTTAACGTCGCCGCGCCGATCAGTGCAGGCCCTGGATATAGCTGGACACTGCCGCGATGTCTTCGTCGCTCAGCTTGCGGGCGATGGTGCGCATGGTCATCGCATCGCCATCGTTGGCACGACCGGCTTCTTCCTTGCGGAAATCGGTCAGTTGCTTAGCGATGTATTGAGCGTGCTGGCCGCCCAGATGTGGGAAACCGGCGGCGGCATTACCCGCGCCAGTGGGCGAGTGGCAACCGGTGCAAGCCGGCAGGCCTTTATTCAGGTCACCGCCACGGAACAGCTTCTGGCCACGCGCTACCAGTTTCGGATCGGCAGCTCCCACACTGCCTTTCTGGCTGGCGAAATACGCCGCGATGTCCGCCAGATCCTGATCGTTGAGGTTGGTCAGCAAGCCGGTCATTTCCAGCACCGTGCGCTTGCCTGACTTGATGTCCTGCATCTGCTTGGTCAGGTAACGCTCACCCTGGCCGGCCAGTTTGGGAAAATTCGGCGCCGGGCTGTTGCCATCCGGTCCGTGGCAAGCACCACACACGGCGGCTTTCGCCTGGCCCGCAGTAGCGTCGCCTGCAGCATGGGCAACACCGGTGATGCCCAGGGTCAACAGCAGACTCACGATCAGTTTGTTCATCAGCTAATCCAACTACGGCTAAGGGTTTAAGAGTTATCTACCGGGTTTACTCACCATCCATTCAATGACGGCCTGGTAATCCTCAGTACTGCAGTCCATGCACAAACCACGCGGCGGCATTGCCTTGAAACCCTGGGTCACGTGCTGTACCAGCGTATCCATACCTTGCGCCAATCTCGGCGCCCAGGCTGCCTGGTCACCCCGCTTCGGGGCGTTCGGCAACTGGCCAGCATGGCAAGCCACGCAAACTCGGTTGTACAGCGCTTCTGGTTCCTGTGTAGCCTGAGCACCGTAAAGCGGAATCAGGACACCGACAGCGAGCAACCATCTGGTCATACATCGACCTTTTCAGGGTTTGAGAGCGTTTTGCGTTCTAATGCGCAATGAAGGTCTATCGCTCCCGTGAACTTCATCCTTCGCTGGGACAAAGCACACACAAAATCTGCGGCATTATATACTGGCGCCACTGAAACGGAAA
>Ga0302347_1001859_pt1 | contig 23579 bp, 19 predicted proteins | sample PhyWR1_FD_202178 | JGI IMG/M metagenome (GOLD analysis project Ga0302347, IMG submission 202178) | Leaf surface microbial communities from wheat plants in UC Gill Tract Community Farm, Albany, California, United States - DLSL W.R1 (v2)... | ecosystem: Host-associated > Plants > Phyllosphere >...
AAATGCTTAAAGCCAACGGTTCCATATCGCCGGCGCAATACTCCGAGCTGCAAACCGAACTCGCCAGTGAGAATCAAGCCAAGCAAGAAGCTGCCGCCAACCAGGTCAAGAAATCCGACCTGACCGCCTTCGAACAGAAAGTGGCCTGGGCTGCCAAGACCGAACTCAAGGGGGATGTGCGAGTTCGTCAGGAAACCGTCAAGATCGACGGCGAATCCGATGGCAAGAACAAGGACCGCCAGCGTATTCGTGCCCGTCTGGGTGCCTACACCGAAATCAACCCGCAAGTGAACACCGGTATTCGTATCGCCACCGGCGGCGGCGACGATGCGCGCTCCACCAACCAGGATCTGGACAACTACTTCGACAAGAAGCAGCTGTGGCTGGATCAGGCTTTCATCGACTACCACCCGACCGCCGTCAAGGACCTGCACCTGATTGCTGGCAAGATGCCACAACCTTGGGTCAGCATGGGCGATGTGATCTGGGACAGTGATATCAACCCTGAAGGCCTGGCGACCACCTACAAGCACAGCCTGGGTAACAGCGGCGTCGAGATGTTCGGTAGCGCCGGTTACTACACCCTCAAGGACAACGTTGACGGCGAAGGCGTGCAGTTCAACCACGACCTGCGTCTATATGCCGGTCAATTGGGAGCAAAATTCGCACCCACCGACAGCCTGAAAGTCACCCTGGGTGGCAGTGTCTACAGTTACGACAACGACAAGGACAGCTCCTGCCCTACCACCGGGACCAAGACCACCCCTTGCGCACTGGCGGTCAACGGCAACAGCACCGACGAGTTCCGTCTGTACGAAGGCTTCGGTCAGGTCGATATCGCCAACCTGCCGCTGCCACTGTCGCTGTACGGCCAATACGTACACAACGCAGCGACCGACAGCGATGAGGACAACGCCTGGCTGGTGGGTTTCAAAAGCAAGCTCGACGCCTTCAGCCTGGACTACAACTACCGCGACATTCAGCGTAACGCAGTGGTCGGTGCCTTCACTGACTCTGACTTCGCCAACGGCACCACCGGTTCACGCGGCCACAAATTCAAAGTGGGTTATGAAATCGACAAGAACTTTGGTGTGGGTGTGACTTACTTCCTGACCAAGGCCGACTACGCAACGTCGACCCAAAAAGATGCCAAGGCCAACACCTTGCAGCTGGACCTGGAAGCCAAGTTCTAAAACCGGGTTGCAAACAGCTTCACTCAACAAACAAAACGCTGAAGTCATTCAGCGTTTTGTGCCACAAAAGCACAGCGTGAATGCCGTCGGTCCCATCACATCCACCGACTGCATTCGCGCTTATGCCCTACCCCCGGCGCGACTGCTCGCGCATCATCAGCTCAACCGTTTGCTCCAGATCCGCGGGCAAGGGTTCAGGAAGCTTTTTCAACGTGGCGCTCATCAAACGCATTTGCTTGATAAAACGTCTGCAGTTCGGGCAGAACATCAAATGATGACGCACCAACAATCGCTCACGAAAACTCAGCTGGCCATCCAGATAGTCGCTTGAGCGAGCTACTTGCTGTTTGCAGGTCAACATTCGCCTGTTTCCTCGAAATGCTCCACCGTCGCGAAGACTTTAAGCCGGGCCCGATGCACCAGCACCCGGACATTAGAGAGCGACAACTGAAGAAGATTACAAATCTCTTCGAGTTCCAGTCCCTGACGCTCGCGCAACACCAGCACACTGCTTTGCAACTGCGGCAGGCTGAGCAGCGTGTGCTCAAGGCATTCGCGCAATTCATCTTCGGTGAGCAAGGCTTCAGGGGTGTCCTGATGCCAGGCAAACGGCGCCAGCAACCAGTGGCCATCACTGGAAAACCGGTCATCGTCAATGGTGCCGTGGGGGGAGGCGATATCGTCGAGCAAGACTTCACGACGATTTTGCTTGTAGCGATTTTTCGCCGCGTTGGCGGTGATGGTCAGCAGCCAGGTTTTCAGGCTCGAACGGCCTTCAAACCCGGACAGATTGCGTACCACTGACAGCCAGGCGTCCTGGACGGCTTCGTCGGCATGGCGATTGCCGACAATGGCATAGGCCACGGCACGCATGGCGCTTTGATAGGTACTGACCAGCTCGCGAAAGGCTTGTTGATTGCCAGCCAGCAGCCGCTTTAAAAGTTCGTGGTCGTCAGCGACTGCCATAAGGCCTCCCCCTGTGGGGGCGGGCTTGCTCGCGATAGCATCAACACGGTCATTCAGCTCAACCCGGTTGCCTGAATCGCGAGCAAGCCCGCTCCCACAGGTAATGCGTTGTATTTAGCGCTTGCGCAAAATCACGCTGCCAATCGAATAGCCGGCGCCGAACGAGCTAAGTACTGCCAGCGAGCCAGCAGTCAGATCGTCCTGATACTTGTGGAAGGCAATCACCGAACCGGCCGAACTGGTATTGGCGTAAGTGTCGAGAATCACCGGAGCCTCTTCGATCGTAGCTTCGCGGCCCAGCAGCTTGCGCACGATCAAGTGGTTCATGCTCAGGTTGGCCTGGTGCAGCCAGAAGCGCTTGACCTCGGCCACATCCAGCTGGTTTTCCGCCAGGTGCTGACCGATCAGTTCGGCCACCATCGGGCACACGTCACGGAACACCTTGCGGCCTTCCTGTACGAACAGTTTGTCCGGGCTGTCCGCTGGCTCGTCAGAGGCACGGTTAAGGAAGCCGAAGTTGTTGCGGATATTGTTCGAGAACGTGGTCAGCAATTTGCTGCTGACGATATCGAACTGATGTGCGGAGGTTGCCAGGTCGGCGCGCTCGACAACCACTGCGGTCGCGGCATCGCCAAAGATAAAGTGGCTGTCACGGTCACGGAAGTTCAGGTGACCGGTGCATACTTCCGGGCTGATCAGCAGTACCGCGCGGGCCTGGCCCAGCTGGACACTGTTGCTGGCAGTCTGGATACCGAAGGTCGCCGAAGAACAGGCCACGTTCATGTCAAAACCGAAGCCCTGAATGCCCAGTGCGTGTTGCACTTCGATGGCAATGGCCGGATATGGGCGCTGCAGGTTGGAGCAGGCGACGATCACGCCGTCGATATCGGCAGCGGTCTTGCCCGCTCGTTCCAGCGCTTGTTTGGCCGCGCCTACGGCCATTTCGCAGAGCACCGACATTTCGTCGTTGGAGCGCTCAGGCAGGTGCGGACGCATGCGTTGCGGGTCAAGGATGCCGTCCTTGTCCATCACAAAACGGCTTTTGATACCCGATGCCTTTTCGATGAACGCGGCGCTCGACTCGGCCAGAGGCTGGACTTCGCCTGCCTCGATGGCTTGCGCGTTGTCGGCGTTGAACTGTTGCACATAGGTATTGAAAGACTGCACCAGCTCTTCGTTGGAGATGCTGTTGGCCGGGGTATACAGGCCGGTGCCGCTGATGACGACGTTATGCACGGTCGTTCCTCTTATTCTGTTCTGACAGAAGATATTGAATTCGTTTCTGCTACTGATAGCCGCGAAGTTTGCCATAAAAGGCAGCATTTGGCGTTATTTACGCCGCGAACCGCACTTTGTGGTCGCTGCCGAGGGACGAAAGCGGCGATTGGATGAGCCCAAAAGCTCGCAGCCTTCGTCCCTCGGCAGCGACTACAGATCGGCCAGGGGTCACGCGTCCACCAGACTCCACTGCTTGTTCAGGCGCTTGTCCGAAATCGGCACCTTGGTACCCAATTGCTGACCAAACAGCGATACGCGGTACTCCTCCAGCCACCAGCGGTACAACTCAAGCTGCGGGTCGCGCTTGCCTTCCTGGGCATGCTTGCTGGCACGGGCCTGATATTGCGCCCAAAGCCCGCTCAGTTCACCACTCCAGACCCGGTCTTTCTGCACCTGACCCGGCAGTTTTTCAAGGCGCATTTCGATAGCCTTGAGGTAACGCGGCAGTTCTTTAAGCCACTGCGCCGGGGTTTCGCGAACAAAACCCGGGTACACCAGATTGCTCAGTTGCTGCTTGATATCATTCAGAGCAACCGCCTGGGCCAGATCGATCTTGCCCTTGAAGCGTTTTTGCAGGCCGTGCCACAACTTGAGAATATCCAGGGTCAGCTTCGCCAGCTTCTCGGCATGCTCGGTCCAGGCCCCGCGCTTGCGCTCAGCAAGCGAGGCCAGTCCGGCGCCATCACGGGGCAATACCGCTTCGCCTTCAAGGATGCAGCTGTCGAGGCTGGCCAGCAGGATATCTTCAACCAGGCTCTCGACCCGACCCAGCTCGCGGTACAGCAAGCCCAGCTCGGTCAGCCCCGGCAGCTTGCCGCGCAAAAACTTCGCCGGTTCCGCCAGTTGCTGCATCAGCAGACGTTGCAAGGCGCGGCGATGCTGATATTCAGCCTCGGCCGGGGTCGAGAAGCGTCCTTCCTTGACCGTGTTGCCCTCTTCCACCAGCGCCGGGTAAACCGTCATCGACAGTCCGGCGATCTTTTGCTGGGTTTTCTCTGCCACCGGGGCAAACACCCTGGCCTCGACCGGCTGCTGGTTTTTTGCTGTTTGCGGCACTGCCAGGGCGGCCTGACTGGCCTGGGCAAAGCGCGCGGTCAACTCGGCCAGATCACGGCCCTCGCCGAGGAACTTGCCGTCAGCATCGACCACTTCGATATTCATCTTCAGATGATTTTCGACCTGCAGCGCAGCCTCTGCCCACGCTTCGTCACTGACCCGGGCGCCAGTCATGCGCAGCAATTCGCGGCCCAGGGTCTGCGGCAACGAGCCCTGGGCAAACTCCATGCGTTCCAGCGCTGCCTTGATAAAGTCCGGCACCGGCACAAAATTTTTGCGCAATGCCTTGGGCAAGCTGCGCACCAGGGCAATGCACTTGGCCTCGATCATCCCGGGCACCAGCCACTCCAGGCGCTCTGGGGGCAATACCGGAAGCAGCGGCGCTGGTACTTTGACCGTTACGCCATCACGGGGATGGTTAGGTTCAAAGTGATAACTCAGCTCCAGGGTCAAATCACCCAGATGCAGTGTGTCAGGGAAATGTCGAGCGGTGATTTCGGTGGCTTCGCGGGCCAGCACGTCTTCTTCGCGCATGATCAGCAACTGCGGATCTTTCTGGCTATTGACTCGATACCAGCTATCAAAGGTCGCGGTCTGATGGATCTCGGCAGGCAGGCGGGAATCGTAAAATGCGTACAAGGTTTCTTCATCGGCCAGAATATCTCGACGGCGGGCCTTGGCCTCCAGCTCGTCGAGTTGCTCCAGCAACTGCGCATTGGCCGTCAGGCACTTGGCTCGTGACTGAATCTCGCCACGCACCAACCCTTCACGGATAAACAGTTCACGCGACAGCACCGGGTCGATCGGCCCGTAATGCACCGCCCGACGACCGACCACGATCAGGCCGAACAAGGTGATCTGCTCGTAGGCCACCACTTGCCCGCGTTTCTTCTCCCAGTGCGGTTCAAAGTAGTTCTTTTTGATCAAATGCCCGGCCAGCGGTTCGATCCAGTCCGGCTCGATCTTGGCCACCATGCGCGCATACAGCTTGGTGGTTTCCACCAGTTCAGCGGTCATCAGCCATTGCGGACGCTTTTTGCCAAGCCCGGACGAAGGATGAATCCAGAACCGACGCTGACGCGCGCCCAGGTAATCGCCGTCTTCGGTTTTTTGCCCGATCTGGCTCAGCAAGCCGGACAACACCGCCTTGTGCAGTTTCGGGTAGTCGGCCGGCTCCTGATTGACCGTGAGCTGCATATCGCGGCAGATCAGGCTCAGTTGACGATGGGAGTCGCGCCATTCGCGCAAGCGTAAATAGTTGAGGAAATTTTTGCGGCACCAGTTGCGCAGCGGGCTGGCGGTCAGGGCCTGACGCTGCTCTTCAAAACCGCGCCACACATTGATCAGGCCAGCAAAGTCCGAGTCCACATCTTTCCATTGCGCATGGGCCTGATCGGCCGCTTGCTGACGCTCGGGAGGACGTTCGCGGGGGTCTTGCACCGACATCGCACTGGCAACAATCAACACTTCCTGCAAGCTGCCGAGCTTGGCCGCTTCAAGCAGCATGCGGCCCATGCGCGGGTCTACCGGCAAACGCGCCAACTGGCGCCCCAGCGGGGTCAGCTGATTCTCGCGGTTAACCGCCGACAGCTCTTGCAGCAGGTTGAAACCATCAGTGATCGCCTTGCCATCGGGCGGCTCGATAAACGGAAACGCCGTAATCTCGCCCAGACGCAGGTGCAGCATCTGCAGGATAACAGCCGCGAGGTTGGTACGCAGAATCTCCGGATCGGTAAATTCCGGGCGCCCGTTAAAGTCCTCTTCAGCATAAAGTCGTACGCAAATGCCCGGTTCTACGCGACCACAACGACCTTTACGCTGGTTGGCACTGGCCTGGGAAATCGCCTCGATCGGCAGGCGCTGGACCTTGGCCCGGTAGCTGTAACGGCTGATACGCGCAGTGCCGCTGTCGATCACATAGCGAATGCCGGGCACGGTCAGTGAGGTTTCCGCCACGTTGGTGGCCAGCACCACACGACGCCCCGGGTGCGACTGGAAAATCCGCTGCTGCTCGGCAGGCGACAGTCGCGCATATAAAGGCAGAATTTCGGTGTGTTTGAGCTGCGCCTTGCGCAGCATGTCGGCGGCATCGCGGATTTCGCGCTCGCCGGGCAAGAACACCAGCACGTCACCCGGGCTTTTGCGCTCACTGCGCTCGAACGCAGCAATCTCGTCCAGGGTGGCGATAATGGCCTGATCGACGCTCAGGTCTTCCTCGACATTGTTGCCCTCTTCATCCTGCTCGGAGGTCAACGGTCGATACCAGGTTTCAACCGGGAAGGTGCGGCCCGACACCTCAACAATAGGCGCATCATCGAAGTGCTTGGAAAAACGCTCCAGGTCGATGGTCGCCGAGGTGATGATGACTTTCAGGTCGGGACGACGCGGCAGCAAAATCTTCAGATAACCCAGCAGGAAATCGATATTCAGGCTGCGCTCGTGGGCTTCGTCGACAATGATCGTGTCATAGCGTTCGAGATAGCGATCGTGCTGAGTTTCGGCCAGCAAGATGCCATCGGTCATCAGCTTGACCAGGGTGTTGGAATCACTCTGATCCTCAAACCGCACCTGATAGCCGACCAGCGCGCCCAACGGTGTACCCAGCTCTTCGGCCACCCGGCTGGCGACACTGCGTGCAGCGATTCGGCGCGGCTGGGTATGGCCGATCAGACCATGCTGGCCACGGCCGATTTCAAGGCAGATTTTCGGCAGCTGAGTGGTTTTACCCGAGCCGGTTTCACCGGCCAGGATCAGCACCTGATGCTTGAGCAACGCTGCCTTGATCTCGTCACGCTTGGCGGCAATCGGCAGGTTTTCGTCATAGCGAATCAGCGGCACACTGGCCGCCCGCGCCGTCACCTGCGCGCACGACGCCTGCACCCGCTCGGCCCAGATTGCCAGCTTGGCCTCGTCAGGCTTTTTGCGCAGCTCATGCAACTGCCGACGCAACTTGTGGCGGTCGGCAATCATGGCTTGATCAAGATTTTTCAACAGTTGGTCGATAGCAGGCGATTCGTCAGTCATCAGGTGCGCAAGAGTCTTCGTAAATGCAGGGGGCGGATTGTCGCAGATTTGTGAGGGAAACAGAGCCTATTGTATGCAGGAACACTATTGGCCTCGGCGCCTATAGGGAAACACATCAATCACCTTGCCCTGCAGAATCGCCGTTTGCAGGCCCTTCCAGTAATCGGCGTCGTAGAGATCGCCGTGAAGCTCGTTGAACAGTCGGCGCTGACCAATATCGGCGAACAGGAACGGCGGGAACTCCTCGGGAAACACGTCCAGCGGCCCGATGGAGTACCAAGGTTCACTGGCCATCTCGTCTTCCGGAGTACGTGGCTGCGGGATATATCGAAAGTTGGCTTCGGTCAGGTAGCAGATTTCGTCGTAGTCATAGAACACCACGCGGCCATGGCGGGTGACGCCAAAGTTTTTCAACAGCATGTCGCCAGGGAAGATATTGGCCGCCGCCAGTTGCTTGATCGCCAGCCCGTAGTCATCCAGCGCCTCGCGGACTTGCGCGCTGCTGGCGTTTTCCAGATACAGATTGAGCGGGGTCATGCGCCGTTCAGTCCAGCAATGGCGAATCAATACCTGATCCCCCTCCACGACCACGGTTGAAGGCGCGACTTCCAGCAATTCGGCCAGGCACTCGGGGTCGAACTTGCTGACCGGAAAGCGGAAATCGGCAAACTCCTGGGTATCGGCCATTCGCCCGACACGATCGACGCTTTTTACCAGACGGTACTTCTCGATAACCGTGGCGCGATTGACGTTTTTCGACGGTGAGAAGCGATCCTTGATCAGTTTGAATACCGTATTGAAGCCCGGCAGGGTAAACACGGTCATGACCATGCCGCGCACTCCGGGGGCCATGACAAAGCGGTCATCGGTACTGGCCAAGTGATTGATCAACGCCCGGTAAAACTCGGACTTGCCATGTTTGTAAAAGCCGATTGAGGTGTACAGTTCAGCGACATGCTTGCCCGGCAGGATGCGTTTGAGAAAGCCGACAAACTCGGCCGGCACCGGCACATCCACCATGAAATACGAGCGGGTGAACGAGAAGATGATCGACACTTCGGCTTCGTCGGTAATCAACGCGTCGATCTGAATCCCATGGCCTTCACGGTGCAGCAACGGGATCACCAGCGGCCATTGTTCGTCCCGGGTGTAGAGACGCCCCAGCAGATAGGCCCCCTTGTTGCGATAGAGCACTGACGCAAACAGCTCGATGCTCAACTGCGGGTCCTTGCACACCCAGTCCGGCAAGCTGTCGCGCAACTGGGCTTCGAGCCTGAGCAAATCCCCCGGCAGGTCGGCGTAAGGCTCATCGAAGGCAAAGTCGCTGAAAATCTGCGCCAGTACCTGCGCCAACTGCCCGCCCGGGCGATAAGTGCGAGTTTGCGCAGCACGGGCCTGACGCAACACAGGACGGGTGGTGTGAATAAACATGCAACCGTCGCTGATCAGGTCATGGCTGAACAGACTGCAAAAGGTCGAGTTGTACCAGGTCTCGGCCAGCTCATCGTCGAAACGCAGGTCAATAAGACGGATATAGGCACTTTTGACCCGTGGCCATTGCTCGGCATCGAGCAAGTCCTGATCGATAAAAGCACCTTGCAAACGTTGCCGGATTTCGCTGACCTTGCGCTCATACAGATTGATTCTGGCCGCCGAGGCAACCTGCCCATCTTGCCACTGCGCCCTTTCAAACCGGGCGCGAGCGCCATCGGTGATCTGACGAAAGTGCTCGCGGTAATCATCAAAGCCATCAAGGATCATTTGCGCGATGGCGGCCGCCGGCCAGGATTGGGGCATGGTGGAACCTCTGCACGACTGTCGGTGAGGGTTTTGTTATGAGTCTGAGCTTAGTGGCCAATTGTTAGCAGGTGCAACCATTGCCTTGCGCGCAGCATCCCCTACACTGCCCGGCTCAAACCTTGTAAGGAAATTCCCGTGAGACTTGTCGATTTGGTCCGCATGCTGTCGCTGGCCGGTATTTGGGGCGCCAGTTTTCTGTTTATGCGGATAATCGCACCGGTACTCGGAACCATCCCTACGGCATTTTTTCGAGTTTCCATCGCCGCGACCGGCCTGGTAGTGATTCTGGCGCTGATGCGTGTACGTTGGGATTTCGGCGGCAAGCTCAAGGTGATCCTGATTCTGGGGGTGATCAACTCCGGGATTCCGGCCACTCTGTATTCGGTGGCGGCCCAGGTATTACCTGCCGGTTATTCGTCCATTTTTAACGCCACCACCCCACTGATGGGCGTTTTGATTGGCGGGTTGTTTTTCAGCGAAAAACTGACTCTGACGAAAATGGCCGGAGTGTTTCTCGGGTTGCTCGGCGTAGGGGTTCTGACCCGCGCCGGGCCAGTGGCTTTTAACCTGGACTTGCTGATAGGCGCCCTCGCCTGCCTGCTGGCTACCACCTTTTATGGCTTCGCCGGCTTTCTGGCACGGCGCTGGCTGGATCAGCAAGGCGGCCTGGACCCACGACTTTCGGCGTTGGGCAGCATGCTGGGGGCCACGCTGTTCCTGTTGCCGCTGTTTGCGCTGAGCGTGGCCACTCAGCCGCCAGCCAGCTGGGGCGGCATGAGTGTGTGGCTATCGTTATTAGGGCTGGGGTTGGTATGTACGGCGTTTGCTTACATCCTGTATTTCCGTTTACTGACCAGCATCGGCCCGGTCAAATCCATGACCGTGACCTTTATGATCCCACCGTTTGGCGTGCTATGGGGCGCGCTGTTTCTCGGTGAGCCACTGTCGATGGCGCATTTGTACGGCGGCATGCTGATCGCAGTGGCGCTGTGGCTGGTGCTTAAGCCTGGAGCCGCGACCAAGTAAGAACAACTCTTTGTGGGAGCGGCATTGACTCAAGCGGGCTTACGGAACACAAACATCAGACCGATGATGATCATCGCCATCCCGAGCAAGCTCAAGGCTGCAAGCTTGTTGCCAAAGATCAGGTAGTCCATCACTGCAGTCACCGCAGGCACCAGATAGAACAAGCTGGTGACATTGACCAGATTACCCCTGGCGATCATCCGGTACAGCAGCAAAGTTGCCAGTACCGAGACCACCAGCCCCATCCACAACACCGGTACGACAAAGCCCGCACTGTGCTCAAAGTGAAACGGCTGGAACGGCACAAACACCGCACAGGCCAGCAACCCGGCCAGGTATTGCAACGGCAGCGTGCCCAGCGGGTTTTGCGTAATGCGCTTCTGCATCAAGGTGCCTGCCGTCATGCTGACCAGTGCCAACAGGGCGTAGAGCATCCCGGTCCATGACAAACCTGCCAGGCCGATCCCCTGATACACCACCAGGACCAAGCCGGCCAGCCCCAGCAGCAACCCCAGGGAACGACTGAAGGAATGCCTGCGTTCCATGATCACCGCGGTAAGAATCGGCTGTACCCCCATAACGGTGGCCATCACCCCGGGGGTGACTTTCAGATCCAGCGCCAGCAGATAAAAGATCTGATACGCCCCCAGCAGCACCACGCCGGTGGCCAATGCATAACTGATCGCCCGGTTGCCACAGGGCAGTTGAAACTTCATCAACGGAATTATCAGCACCAGCGCCAGCAGCGCGATGGCAAAACGAATCAACAAAAAGGCAAACGGCGACGCATGCGCCAGCCCCCATTTGGAGAAAATTGCACCGCTGCTCCACAGCAGTACAAACAGGCACGTGGACGCAGCCGCTAGCGCGGACTCTTTGGAAATCGAAAACATGGATAGCACCTGTCATCATGCAAAAAAGCCGACTCAGCCGTAGCTGAAGTTCATTGGTTTTTTAGACGGGTACGGGCAACCGAACGCTCGGCTCAGCCCGCAACAACACCCGGTGGCGATACGACGACGTACACCACGGTGCGACTGACAGGAGGAGGATAGTGACTGATCTGCGCAGGCTGCTGATTCCCGCACGGCACCACGCCAGCAGAGATTGCTGAAGCGACAATGCTGTGAGAGATGCAAACCGGCATGGGCTGATCTTTTTGAAGAGAAGGTATCGAGCACCGACTATAACCAGCGCTCGACATCAAATGCAATGACTCAGCTGATTAAAAACACGCGAGAGTCGAGTAAAACAGTGGCCGGTTGCGCACCAGAATTGTCAGGCTGGAGGGTAAACCTGACAGCCAGCATCCATTGAAGAACCGTATAGCTGCCCTTGCAATGATTGCCGTCGAACAATACGCACAGAGAAAGATTAGTATCGACTTCGTTGTACAATAAACAACCGGCATGGTGGCAATATGCCGGTCACGATCACAACGCCTGCCCCCAACCTAGACAAGCCTCGTACTGAGAGCAAAGCCACGGGCTCAACAGCTTCAATCTCCCAGCAGGGTTTTTGCGCGTTGCGCTCAACGGCAGTAAAGCTGATGAACCTGCCGGTGTTTTAGCGGGCAACTGACTTACAAAATTCCAAAAAAAACCGCTCGTGCATGAGCGGTTTTTATTGGGGTATGAAATCAGCCAAACAACCAGCGCCACAACAGTACCAGCACCAGTACCGCCAATATCGGCCGGGCGATGCGGTACAGCTTGGGATTGCGGCGTTTCCACTGTTTGACCACGCCACTGAAGCGGTCGCTGAAGGTTTTGCTCCAGGCGTAAGCCTTGTTGATGCCGCCTACGCGCTCGTCATCGAGGTTCTGCGGTGCAGTGGCTTTACCCAGTTGTGCACTGACCCAACGGTTGATGCGGGTCATCAGCGGGCTGGTCAGTGGGCGTTCGATATCGCAAAACAGGATGACGCGGGTGATATCGGTTTCGTTCTTGACCCAGTGTACGTACGTCTCGTCGAACATCACGTCTTCACCGTCACGCCAGGCATATTCCTCGCCATCGACAAAGATTCGGCAGGCATCGGAGTTGGGGGTCGACAAACCAAGGTGATAACGCAGCGATCCGGCAAACGGGTCGCGATGCGGGTTGAGGTGGCTACCGCCCGGCAGCAAGGCGAACATGGCACCTTTGACGTTGGGGATGCTGTTGACCAGCTCAACGGTTTTCGGGCACAGCAATTCGGCCGATGGCAGCGCCTTGTCGTACCACTTGAGGTAAAAACGCTTCCAGCCTTTTTTGAAGAACGAGCCAAAACCGGCGTCGTTGTTCTTTTCTGCGGCGCGAATATAGCCCTCGTCAAACAGGTGCATGGCTTCTTCGCGGATCGCTTGCCAGTTGTCCTTGAGCACATCCAGTTCGGGGAACTTGCTGCGGTCCAGGTAAGGTTTGGACGGCACGCCCGAGAACAGGTACATCAGGGCATTGTAGGGCGCAAAGAACGCGGAGTGGTTGACGAACTGGCGCAACACCGGCAACCGCGCCTTGCCGCGCAAATGCACGTAAAGAATGCTGCCGACAAACAGCAGTATCAGCCCTGCCTTGATGGCGAAGGATAAGGTCATGCAACAACTCCTCGAAAATACCGTGCGGCAACCATAGCCCGACGTGGCAGCCGGCCATGATAAACACTACCGACGTAGGACAAAACCAGCGAATTCCAATATTCAGCCTTAAGTCTTACGTAACAACGGCCAATTATGCCCAAGCGGTTGCTTAAACCGCTTGATTTGCGTCAGTTGCAAAACCCTGCGGGAGCCGGCAAGCCGGCCCCTGAAAATGTTACTGATGCAATTCCTGCTCGCTGAACATATCGCTGAACAGGAAACTCGACAGGTAGCGTTCGCCCGAATCAGGGAAGATCACGACAATGGTCTTGCCTTGCATTTCCGGGGTTTCCGCCAGGCGCACCGCTGCGGCCATGGCGGCACCGCTGGAGATCCCGCACAGGATGCCTTCTTCGTGCATCAGGCGCAGGGCCATGGCCTTGGATTCGTCATCACTGACCAGCTCAACCTTGTCGACAATCGACAGATCCAGGTTTTTCGGCACAAAACCCGCGCCGATACCCTGGATCTTGTGCGGTGAAGGCTTGATCTCTTCACCGGCGAGCGCCTGGGTAATCACCGGCGAAGTGATGGGCTCTACCGCGACCGACAGGATCGGCTTGCCCTGGGTGTGTTTGATATAGCGCGAAACTCCGGTAATGGTGCCACCGGTGCCGACGCCAGACACCAGTACATCAACCCCGCCATCGGTGTCATTCCAGATTTCCGGGCCGGTGGTCTTTTCGTGAATCGCCGGGTTGGCCGGGTTTTCAAACTGCTGGGGCATAAAGTAATTGAGCGTATCGCTGGCCAGAATTTCGGCGGCCTTGTCGATGGCGCCTTTCATGCCCTTGGCCGGCTCGGTCAGGACCAGTTCGGCCCCCAGAGCTTTGAGTACCTTGCGCCGCTCAAGGCTCATCGATGAAGGCATGGTCAGGATCAATTTGTAACCGCGAGCCGCAGCAACAAACGCCAGGCCAATGCCGGTATTGCCCGAGGTCGGTTCGATAATGGTCATGCCCGGCTTGAGCACGCCGCGGCTCTCGGCATCCCAGATCATATTGGCGCCGATCCGACATTTCACAGAGTAGCCAGGGTTACGGCCTTCGGTCTTGGCCAGGATAGTCACGCCACGGGGCGCGATGCTGTTGATTTGTATTAAAGGCGTATTACCGATGGATTGGGCGTTGTCTGCAAAAATGCGGCTCATGGCGAGGTCCTTGTGCACCTTTTGGGAAGGCCTCAAGGGTAGGCCTCACGTTCACAGGCGTCCAGTCATGGCGTGACGCCTTATTCAGAGACTGAATGGCGCGTCTGCGTTCACGTTATGCGGGTAGCGCGTTATAGTCGGACATACTTTTTTGGTTCTCCCGCCCTGCCCCTTGCAGGGCCCGGGTCATGGCTTGAGGAATTGCAGATGAAGTTTGAAGGCACCCGCGCCTATGTGGCCACCGATGACCTGAAGCTGGCGGTCAACGCGGCCATCACCCTGGAACGTCCGCTGCTGGTCAAGGGCGAGCCCGGCACCGGCAAGACCATGCTGGCCGAACAACTGGCCGAATCCTTTGGCTGCAAGCTGATCACCTGGCATATCAAGTCCACCACCAAGGCCCACCAGGGCCTGTACGAGTACGACGCGGTCAGCCGCCTGCGCGACTCGCAACTGGGCGTGGACAAGGTTCACGATGTGCGCAATTACCTGAAAAAGGGCAAGTTGTGGGAAGCCTTCGAGGCCGAAGAGCGGGTGATCCTGCTGATTGACGAAATCGACAAGGCGGATATCGAGTTCCCCAACGACCTGCTGCAAGAACTCGACAAGATGGAGTTCTACGTTTACGAGACAGACGAAACGATCAAGGCCAAGGTCCGCCCGATCATCATCATTACCTCCAACAACGAAAAAGAGCTGCCGGACGCATTTCTGCGCCGCTGCTTCTTCCACTACATCAGCTTCCCGGATCGCACCACCCTGCAAAAAATTGTCGACGTGCACTTCCCCAACATCAAGAAAGAGCTGGTGAGCGAAGCCCTGGACGTGTTTTTCGATGTGCGTAAAGTCCCCGGCCTGAAGAAAAAGCCTTCAACCTCCGAACTGGTCGACTGGCTCAAGCTGCTGATGGCCGACAATATCGGCGAAGCCGTATTGCGTGAACGTGATCCGACCAAGGCCATTCCGCCACTGGCGGGCGCGCTGGTGAAAAACGAGCAGGACGTGCAATTGCTTGAGCGCCTGGCGTTTATGAGCCGTCGTCCCAATCGCTGATTTTTCGAGAAGGCGATAAGCATGCTGCTTAATCTGTTCAATGAAATGCGGGCGGCCAAGGTTCCGGTTTCAGTGCGTGAGCTGCTGGACCTGATCAATGCCCTGAAAAACCGCGTGACCTTCGCCGACATGGACGAGTTTTATTTTCTGGCGCGCACAATTCTGGTGAAGGACGAGCGCCATTTTGACAAGTTTGACCGGGCCTTCGGTGCCTATTTTAATGGTTTGCAGAACCTCAACGAGCACCTTGAAGCCCTGATCCCCGAAGACTGGCTGCGCAAGGAGTTCGAGCGTTCGCTAAGCGACGAGGACCGTGCCCAGCTCCAGTCCCTGGGCGGCCTGGACAAGCTGATCGAGGCGTTCAAGCAACGCCTTGAGGAGCAAAAGGAACGCCATGCCGGGGGCAACAAGTGGATCGGCACCGGTGGCACCAGCCCGTTCGGCTCGGGCGGCTATCACCCCGAAGGCATTCGCGTGGGAGATGCCGGAGCGCGCCAGGGCAAGGCGGTCAAGGTCTGGGAGCAGCGCGAGTACAAGAACCTCGACGATCAGGTCGAACTGGGCACGCGCAATATCAAGATCGCGCTGCGCCGTCTGCGGAAATTCGCCCGCCAGGGCGCTGCAGAAGAACTGGATATCGACGGCACCATCGACCATACCGCCCGCGATGCCGGACTGCTGAATATTCAGATGCGTCCAGAGCGGCGCAACAATATCAAGCTGCTGTTGCTGTTCGATATCGGCGGCTCGATGGACTCCCATATCAAGATCTGCGAAGAGCTGTTTTCCGCGTGCAGAACCGAGTTCAAGCATCTGGAGTACTACTACTTCCACAACTTCATCTATGAGTCGGTGTGGAAGAATAACCAGCGTCGTCAGGTTGAGCGTATTTCGACCCAGGACCTGCTGAACAAGTACGGCGCCGATTACAAGGTAATCATTATCGGTGACGCGACGATGGGACCGTATGAGATCACCCATGCCGGGGGCAGTGTCGAGCACTGGAACGAAGAGCCGGGTTACAAGTGGATGCAGCGCTTTATGGAAAAATACAAAAAGCTGGTGTGGATTAACCCGTATCCCAAGGACACATGGCATTACACGGCCTCGATCGGGATCGTCCGTGATCTGATCGAAGATCGCATGTATCCACTGACCCTGGACGGGCTGGAAGAAGGGATGCGGTTTTTGGCGAAGTAACACAGATGATGCATTAAACCTGTGGGAGCGGGCTTGCTCGCGATGGCAACAATGCCGTTAACCTGAAACACCGCGTTGTCTGAATCGCAGGCAAGCCAGCTCCCACATGGATTTCAGCCGAACCGCTGCATAAACCCCACATGCTGACGCTGCGCCGCCTCCTGCGTGATCGGGCGCATGGACACGCCCTCCCCCGGCAAACACTGAGCCAGCCGCGCCAGCGCCAAAGGTGTCAAGGCACCCAGGCGCGGGTAGCCACCAATGGTCTGTCGATCATTAAGCAATACAATCGGCTGACCATCGGGGGGTACCTGAATGGCCCCCAGCGGTATCCCTTCGGAAATCATAGGTGCGCCCTGATACACCAACGCAGGCCCGAGCAAGCGAATGCCCATACGATCGGCGCGAGTGTCCAGCGTCCACGGGCTGTTGAAGGCATCGAAGGTACTTTTCCCGCTGAAGGCGCCAATTTGTGCCCCCAGCACCACGTCCAGCGCCGGATTGGCGCTAAAGCCCGGTTGCAACTCGCGGGGCAACTCACGCAATGGCCGTACATCCCCCACAAAACTCAGTTCATCACCGGCGACCAGCCCGCGACCCAAGCCATCCGGCCCACCGAGCTGCTCGCGGGCCACGGTAGCGCAACTGCCCAATACTTGCGGTGCAACAAAGCCCGAAGGAGCCGCCAGATAAGCCCGGGCACCGCTCAGTGGCTGGGTAAATGCCAGGGTCTGGCCTTTTTTCAGGGCAAAACTGCGCCAGGGCTTGAGCGCCTGGCCGTCCACTGTGGCCGCAAGGTCGGCGCCCGCCAGTGCCAGGGTGCAATCGGCCTGGGCGACCAGGGTCAGGCCACCCAGGGTGATTTCGATCACCGCCGCATCTGGCGAATTGCCCAGCAGCCAGTTGGCCCAGGCCATCGACAGCCAGTCCGCGGCGCCGCCCTGGGTCACGCCCAGATGGCGCACGCCAAATCGCCCGGCATCCTGCAACAGGCACAACGGCGTGCTGGCCTGAATCAATAAATGGCTCATGCCAGGGCCTCCTGAGGCGTGTCATCACCGCCTAAACGGATAAATTCAGCGTGGGAAATGGGCGCGAATTGCACCGTATCGCCCGGTTGCATCAGGCTGTAGCCCTCACGATCGCGATCAAACAGCGCACTTGGGGTACGCCCGATCAGGTTCCAGCCGCCAGGGGATTGCGCCGGGTAGGCCGCAGTCTGGCGCTCGGCAATGCCGACGCTGCCGCTGGCAACCCGTTTGCGCGGCGTATTCAGCCGTGGTGCAGCCAAAGCCTCTTCAACCAGGCCCATAAAAGCAAAACCCGGGGCAAAGCCCAGAGCAAATACCTGGTACTCATGCTCGCTGTGACGACGAATCACATCTTTGACCGAGCAAGCCGCGCGCTTGGCCAGCAGGTTCAGTTCCGGCCCAACGCTCAGGTCGTACCACACCGGCAACACATGGCACTGGCCAAGGTTGCGGGTTTGCGGGCGCAGATCGGTCAGGGCCTGGGCGATCAATTCACGGGCCTGGGCCGGGGTCAGCGCCAGCCCGTCGTAATGCACCATCAGCGTGGTGTAAGACGGCACCAGATCGATCAGATGCCCGGCAAAACAGGCACGCAGCCGTTCACTGGTGGCCAGCATCCACGGCATATTGGTTTCGGCGATTTCATCGAACAGACGCAGCATCAGGCAGTCGAGTGCTACGACCTCGATACGCGGCTTCATGCCTGAGCCTGCTGATTCAAGGCCTCGCGAATACGCTGCACGGCGGCAACCGAACTGGCGTTATCGCCATGCACACACAGGGTATTGGCATGCAGATGCAAAGCACTGCCGTCATTGGCAACCAGCGCCTTGCCCGCAGCTATGGTCAGGGCCTGCTGCACAATGACATCCGACTCGTGGTGGACTGCCCCCGGCAGTTGGCGAGAGACAAGTCGTCCGGCGCTGTCATAAGCGCGGTCGGCGAAGGCTTCGAACCACAATGTGACGCCGAACTCATCGCCCAGCGCCTGGGCCGCGCTGTTGTCGCGAGTGGCCATCAGCATCAGCGGCAAGCTTGCATCGTAAGCAGCCACGGCCTGAATCACTGCCCGCAGTTGCGCCGGGTTGGCCATCATGTCGTTGTACATCGCGCCGTGGGGTTTGACGTAGCTGACCCGGGTGCCCTGAGTGCGGCAAATACCGTCCAGCGCGCCGATCTGATAGTGCAGCAAATCCTGCACTTCTTGCGCCGAATAGCTCATCGAGCGGCGGCCAAAGCCCGCCAGGTCCTGATACGCCGGGTGGGCGCCGATTTTCACGTTGTGCTTCACGGCCAGCGCTACGGTCTTGCGCATGATGCTCGGGTCGCCGGCGTGAAAGCCGCAGGCAATGTTGGCGCAATCGATAAACGGCATGACTTCGGCATCCAGGCCCATGGTCCAGCTGCCAAAACTCTCACCAATGTCGCAATTCAATAACAGGCGGCTCACGATGATGCTCCTGTGGTCTTTTTATAGATTAGGTAGGATCATTTTTCGACAGCCGCGTGCCGTTCGTCCAACTAATAAAAGCCGGACTCGGAGATAAGAAAAAGTTGATTGCTTAAATCAGTAGCTGCGCTCGCGGCGGGCAATGCGTTCGCGCTGGCGTTTACCGCCCAGCACTACCCAGTCCACCAGCCGCAGGAATCCTTCAACAATGAAGGAGAACAGCAGCGCGCCCGCCATGGCCCAGCCTATTGCAATTGGCGACAACAAAACCTGATAAGTGTAGGCGTTGTAGGTTTCCTCGCGGATTGCCGGGTCGGCCGCATAGGCCACTTGCAGGGCGCGCATGTACCATGGTCCTTGCATGGCCTGGAACTGTTCATCGAGCAGGCGTTGACGGTTGAGCAAGGTGCCCAGGCTGCTGGCATCGCTGCGGAATACCGGGTCATCGCTGGCCTGGTAATGAGCTACGAGAGCTTGCAGATCGCCTTTGAAAAACTGGTTGGCGGTGTTCTGGAACCCCGCCAGACCTGTCTGCGCCTCGATCAGATGAGCTTCGACACGATTGGCGTAATCATTGATAAACCCCGGCACCTGCACGCCCAGCAACAGCCCAAGCGTAAACAACACCAACCGCACGTAGCTCAGGAACATACACGCCCATCCTTATTCGGTTGTGCCCTGGCTGACGCATTCGCCGCGACGCCACAGGCTCCATTGACCCGGTTCGTAGCGCGTCCAGGTTTCATTTTCGGTCAACGGCTCGGTGGCGATCACAGTGACCACATCGTTGGGTGTGGTTTCTGCCTGAAAGTCGACGATTACATCGACATCTTTCAAGCGTGCCGGGCCAAACGGCGCACGGCGGGTAATTTGCGCCAGCTTGGTCGAGCAATAACAGAATAGCCAGTCACCGTCGCTGAGCAGGCAGTTGAAGACGCCCTTGCTGCGAAACTCGGCGCAGGCCGCTACCAGCACCGGCAGGATGCGTTCCACGTCTACCGGCTCGGGGAAAGCTTCGCGTACCCGGTTGAGCAGATCACAGAACGCAGCTTCGCTGTCGGTGTCACCAATGGGCCGGTAGAAACTCGTGCTCGGGGAAAAATCGGCCAACTGGCCATTGTGCGCAAAGCACCAGTTGCGCCCCCACAACTCGCGCACAAACGGGTGGGTATTGGACAGGCACACCTTGCCCACATTGGCCTGGCGGATATGACCAATCACCACTTCGCTTTTGATCGGGTAACGCTGTACCAGCAAGGCGACTTCGGAGTCACAACTGGCGCCCGGGTCCTGGAACAGACGCAGGCCACGGCCTTCGTAGAAGGCAATGCCCCAGCCATCGCGATGCGGGCCGGTACGCCCGCCACGCTGCATCAGGCCGGTAAAGCTGAACACAATATCGGTCGGGACGTTGGCGCTCATGCCCAATAGTTCACACATGCTCGCACTCTCGCATTCAGGCTCGACGAAAAAATTACAACCGTGGTTCAACCCGCGTTGAGGCCGCTGCACGCTGGGCGCTTTGCGGCGCATAACGATCATTGCCAGCAGAGCCGAAAGGCTGGTCGTCTTCCGGGTCGTGCCCATGCGCCTGGGCTGCGGCATCGGCTTGCGCCCTGCGCGCCTTGCCGGCGCGCTCGATCGGCCAGCGGATCAGCACAAATACCCCATACAGGGCCAGCGCAATAATGGCGTACATCAGCAAGTCAGACACCGCACGCCAGGCGTTGTTGCCGACTTTAAAGGCCAGATCCAGAGCGGTAATCGCTACTGCCGGTGCGAATTGCTCTTTAACCGGGTCAATAATGGTCGGGCTGAACAGCAACACGGCCATTAACACACGCAGCGGTTCGCGCAACCAGCGCCACATAAAGCGGGTCAGGCGAAACCATACGAGCAGGCAGCCCAAAGCGGCAAAGGCGTAAAGGCCCCATGCGATCAGATAGTCGTTCTCGGTCATGGTATCCATGGTCGGCAGGCAATGAGAGGCTATGATAACGGCTTTTAGGCAGTGCGGCTGCAACGCTGTCAGCGTCACTTCTTTTTCATGCAGATTTCAGAGCACACTCAATGACCGAATCAGCCTACGCAACTAGCGCCCCTATCGCACAGGAGGTAGAGGGCGATGACCCCTACTCGTGGTTACAAAATCGCGATAGCGATGAGGTTTTAGACTACCTGAAAGCTGAAAACAGCTATCAGGAGGCCCAGCTGGCCGACCAGGCCGCTTTGCGTGAGACGCTGTTTCAGGAGATCAAGGGCCGGATTCGCGAGACTGACCTGTCGCTACCCTCCCCCTGGGGACCTTATCTGTACTACACCCGCACCAACGCCGGTGACGAGTACGCCCGCCATTACCGCTGCCCGCGCCCCGCCGACGATAGCCAGCAAGTTGACGAAAGCGCCGAGCAGCTGCTGCTGGACCCTAACGTCCTGGCGGCTGGCGGGTTTATTTCTCTGGGTGCCTTCAGCATCAGCCCCGACCACCAGCGTCTGGCTTACAGCCTGGACACCAGCGGTGAGGAGACCTATCGCCTGTTTGTCAAAGAACTGAGCAGTGACGCTGTCACCGAGCTGCCGTTTGAAGACTGCGATGGCAGCATGACCTGGGCCAATGACAGCCAGACCCTGTTTTTCGCTGAACTGGACGACACCCATCGCCCGCACAAACTGTTTCGCCACACCCTGGGTGAGACCGATGCCCAGGAGGTGTTCCATGAGCCAGACGGGCGTTTTTTCCTGCATTGCTACCGTTCAAGCTCCGAGCGCCAGCTGATTCTGTTGCTCAACAGCAAAACCACCAGTGAAACCTGGGTGCTGGACGCCAACCAGCCACGCCAGGCCTTGAGCTGCCTGGCGCCACGGGTTGAGGGGCACGACTACAGCGTCGATCACGGTCTGTTTGAAGGCCAGTGGGCCTGGTATGTGCGTACCAATCAGGACGGGATCAACTTTGCCCTGTATTACGCCCTTGGCGAGGTGCCATCGCGCACGGACTGGCAACCACTGGTCGCCCATAGTGACAGCGTGATGCTCGAAGGTATGACCCTCAATACCCAAGCCTTATGCCTGAGCCTGCGCGAAGGTGGCTTGCCGATCATAGAAATCCGCCCCGACGGCCTGCCGTCATATCGCGTGAAGCTACCGGACGCGGCCTACAGCCTGTATGTGCAAGACAGTCTGGAATTTGACAGCAAGTACATTCGCCTGCGCTACGAAGCACTGAATCGCCCGGCGCAAGTGCGCCAATTGACCCTCGCCACAGGCGAGCAAAGCGTACTCAAGGAAACCCCCGTGCTGGGGCCATTCAATGCCGATGATTACGTCAGCCATCGCCTCTGGGCCACCGCCCCCGATGGCACTCAGGTACCGATCAGCCTGGTAGTCAAACGCGATGTGCTGGGCAAACCTGTGCCGCTCTACCTGTATGGCTACGGTGCCTATGGCGAATGCCTTGATCCGTGGTTTTCCCATGCCCGTCTGAGCCTGCTCGATCGTGGCGTGGCCTTTGCCATTGCCCATGTGCGTGGCGGCGGCGAGCTGGGCGAAGCCTGGTATCGCGCCGGCAAGCAGGAATACAAACACAACACCTTCAGCGACTTTATCGCCTGTGCCGAACACCTGATCAACGAGGGTCTGACCAGCAGCGAGCAACTGGTCATCAGCGGCGGTAGTGCTGGCGGCCTGTTGATCGGTGCCGTGCTTAATCAGCGCCCGGAACTGTTCAAGGCAGCGATCGCTGAAGTGCCGTTTGTGGATGTGCTCAACACCATGCTCGACCCGGACCTGCCACTGACGGTCACCGAGTATGACGAATGGGGCAACCCGCAGGAGCCCGAGGTGTATGAGCGGATCAAGGCATATGCGCCGTATGAAAACGTCACGGCCCAGGCCTACCCGGCAATGCTGGTGATTGCCGGCTATAACGACAGCCGCGTGCAATATTGGGAAGCGGCCAAATGGGTGGCCAAGCTGCGCGCTACCAAGACCGACGACAACCTGCTACTGCTCAAGACCGAGCTGGAAGCCGGCCATGGTGGCATGAGCGGGCGCTATCAGGGCTTGCGCGACGTGGCACTGGAATATGGCTTTGTGTTCAAGGTGCTGGGTATTTAACGACCACTCAGCAGCTACGCAGGCGCGCAAGCGTAAACCCTCGTAGCAGCTGGCGAAGGAACGAGGCTGCGTTCGGCGACGAAGTCGTCGCAATCAGGCACACGCGATATGCCTGGAACACCAGGTTGTAGGGTTTTACGACGGCTACGCCGGCGGACGTAACCTCGTTCTACTCGTCAACTGCTACAGGGACTTAGCTCCATTCGCTTGTGTACAGTCAGTCCTGCGCTGTTTTGCCTTTCGGGTCTTTCGGCTCAAGCCCCGGCAGCGGCTGATCCTTGGGCGGCTGCGGGAGATCGATCGGGGGCAACGGGATCAAACTGCCACTTCCTGCCACCGGTCTGGGTACGGCGCGTGGGGTTATTTGCGGATACGGGGTCGGCGTGGCGGTGCCCGGCGAACCCGGCACTGCTGTCACGGGGGTACTCGGGACGGTGGTCAATTCCGCAGCCTGGGCTGCACTTAGCAGGAGCGCACTCCCTGCAATGACCGTTAGAATAGTGCGTTTCATCAATCACTCCGTTGCCAGACCGGCTTGTCTGCCCTCAGGCTACTCGTAACCTGCGGTTTTTGCCCCCTTCAATGAGATTTCCATGAAACGTTTTGTTTTGCTCGA
>Ga0302347_1001862_pt1 | contig 23546 bp, 22 predicted proteins | sample PhyWR1_FD_202178 | JGI IMG/M metagenome (GOLD analysis project Ga0302347, IMG submission 202178) | Leaf surface microbial communities from wheat plants in UC Gill Tract Community Farm, Albany, California, United States - DLSL W.R1 (v2)... | ecosystem: Host-associated > Plants > Phyllosphere >...
TAGGGAATCTCCGAACAAGTTTTCAAATGTGCTGAAATACGCCTGACCACCTGATCCGAGCCGCCTATGAGCCAGATGAGCTTTTCCGATTTCGAATACGCCGGCAAGCGCAAGCAGACACGCCGCGAACGCTTCCTCGCCGAGATGGATCAGGTCGTGCCCTGGACGGGTCTGCTGGGCCTGATCGAGCCGTTCTACCCCAAGGCCGGTGGCGGCAGAAAACCCTATCCTCTGGAAACCATGCTGCGTATTCATCTGTTGCAGAATTGGTTTTCCCTGAGCGATCCGACCATGGAAGAAGCGCTCTACGAAATCACGCCCATGCGCCAGTTTGCACGTTTGACCTTGAGCGCCCCGATACCTGAAGACACCACGATCATGAATTTCCGGCACTTACTGGAAAAGCATCAGCTGGCACCTGCAATCCTCGCGGTCATCAATGGTTATTTGCAGGACAAAGGCATGTCTCTACGTCAGGGCACTATCGTCGATGCCACCATTATTCATGCTCCTAGTTCGACTAAAAACGAAGAGGGAAAGCGCGACCCCGAGATGCATCAGACCAAAAAAGGTAACCAGTATTTCTTCGGAATGAAGGCCCATATTGGCGCTGATGTCGAGTCCGGCTTGGTTCATCACGTCCACGGCACCGCCGCCAACGTCGCCGATGTCACACAGGTCGCCGAGCTGTTGCATGGCGAAGAAAATGCAGTGTATGCAGACGCCGGATACACCGGCGTTGAGAAGCGTGAAGAGCATGAAAATCGTGAAGTGATCTGGCAAATCGCGGCGCGCCGCAGCACCTATTCCAAGTTGAATAAACGCAGCGTGCTCTACAAGGGCAAGCGCAAGATTGAGTACTGCAAAGCCCAGACACGGGCCAAGGTCGAACATCCGTTTCGGGTGATCAAATGCCAATTTGGGTACGTGAAAGTGCGCTTTCGTGGGCTGATGAAAAACACGGCTCAGTTGACCACATTGTTCGCCCTGTCGAACCTGTGGATGGCTCGAAAACAACTGATGGGTATGGGCGAGTTGCGCGCTTAACATGGAAAACCGGGCGAAAAACGCCCTCGATGAACACTGCATCAGGTCGTTTTGAGCAAATAGCGCTGCGTGCCGTGCAAATTACGACTTGCCGCCGCCGCGCAGCAAGTTGATCGGAGCATCCCTAGCTGGCAAAGGGATACAGTTGATGAGCTTGACTCTGTGGAAAAAATAGATTTCAACAATGTCAGTGAGCGGTATTTTGGCGCCCGTCACTTCCTTGAAAATGGCAAGGATCAAAAATAGTGTATGCCACGTCGCCGCACTGTGAGATGGGCCTCTTGCATTATCACATTGGTTTCAGGCTAGAAAGAATAAGCTAGGGATTTCAAAAAACTCGGCTTGAGTGAATGGTTCTGAGCTATACACAAACAACGGCCCAAACGAGCAAGCTTCCTAATTTGAAAATAACTGAGTTCACTACAGGGTGTGCATCTTCATCCCTATTTTAGACTCATAGCAAGGGCCGACATCAAGTGACGTACTGTTGTATGGCTCCACTCGCCACCACGGAAAGTGAGCAGCGATTGTAGCCCTTGACGAAAGTCCGCGCTGGGTCGATCGCAGCCCGTTACACCAGGCCGCAATTGGACAGAAGCAGTTTGATATATCTACGAAAGTTGGGGCGATTCACTTAAACACAAAGAATGGAGTAAAAACATGAGCAACCCAATACAAACCCTTTTTGATCAAATACAAAAAAACGAAATAGATTCAATATATGTCTACTCAAGCGCCATTCTTGAACCTCAATCAGAAATTGCAGAAGAAATATATAATGCTTACGGAAATGCCATAAGTAATGATGTGCACCACAACTACCACGCAGGAATTCATTCCGGCAGCGTAAGCGGCATCCATGATTTTGAATTAAGAGACATCCCCAGCTTTAAAGAATTTATCGTAGCAATGTTGCGCAATAACAATCGCGACAGGCATGAGCACGTGCTACTTAATCATCGCGAGCAATTCGTAGACCTTGGACTCAATGGATATGAAACAAACTACGGGCGATTCTCTGATAATTTATACACTATCTGTAAAACAGCGAAAAACATTGCCAGTCACTTGGAGGCTGATTCATATTTTTCGGCAGACCAAGAGCTGACAAGATTAAGAGAGCGTTTTTCAGATTTCTACCCAAAATACAAAGAGATGATTGAGTTAAAGCCAAGCTTTTTTGGATTATCTATTGATCTTGTTGCTCTAGAAGAAAACATTTCAACCGTACTCCGTAAATACAAAAAATAACACAAAAAATCCGAAATCCGTCGTCTGCTGGATTTAGGAAACTTTTCGATGGGGAGATTCAATCACGAAAGTGAATCTCCCCTGATTTGATAGGTACAATTGAACGGCTGCCTCTGGCCGATAGCTGCCATCCACCATTTGCAGCAGCTACCCGTTTTCAGCCCATGCACGTTGTCTAACAGGAAACCCGCCACAACTGATCCAACCTCGTCGTATAGCTCTGACTCATCATCTCCCGCCGCATGCCCCAGTCCGGCTTGCTTGGCACACTGGCCGCACGCAGCGTTCCCCTGCCCCAGCGCCCGTTGATCTGATCCAGAACCGCCATCACCCTGGACGCTTCGGCGGGCTGATTGACCGCAAACAGATCATCAGAAAACTCCCCCGGCTGACGAAGATCCAGCAGCAACACCTCAGCCTTGCTGTACTTGAACCCGGGCTGAAAAACATGCTCCAGCGCATCCACTGCCGCCTTGGTCAGCAGTCGCACATCATCCGTCGGGTATGGCAGGGTCACGATCACCCCTTTGGCGTATTTCGCTTCGTCCGGGTTGAACATCCCAGTACGGATGCTGACCCTGACTTTCTTGCAGTAGGATTTTTGCGCGCGCAGCTTTTCCGAGGCACGCATCATGTAGGTGGCCACGGCCTCTTTGATCGGCGCCAGTTCGGTCAGCCGCTTGCCAAACATCCGGCTGCAGCAGATCTCCTGCTTTGGCGGGTCAGGTTCGTCCAGTTCCAGGCAGGCGGTACCCGACAACTCACGAGCGGTTTTCTCGATCACCACGCTGAATTTTTTACGCAGTGACCACGGATCAGCTTTGGCCAGGTCCATCGCGGTCTTGATGCCCATGCCCTCCAGGTGAGCAGTCATACGGCGCCCTACTCCCCAGACTTCAGACACGGCCGTATTGCGCAGCACCCAGTCACGCTCATGATCACCACACAGGTTCACCACGCCGCCGGTGTGCGCCTGGAGGCGCTTGGCAGTGTGGTTGGCGAGTTTGGCCAGGGTTTTGGTATGGCCAATGCCGACGCCCACGGGTATGCCAGTACATTTGAGGATTATGGCGCGCAACTCCCGGCCCATGGCACTGGCATCCGCAATACCGGTCAAGTCGGCAAAGGATTCATCGATGCTGTACACCTCCACTGCCGGCACCATGGACTCGATCAGGCTCATGACGCGCTCGCTCATGTCGCCATACAGCGCATAGTTCGATGAAAACGCGACGATACCCTGCTGCTGGAGGCGTTGTTTGATCTGGAAATAGGGCTCGCCCATTTTCACAAAGGGCTTGGCGTCGTAACTGCGGGCGATGACGCAGCCGTCATTGTTGCTCAACACCACGATGGGGACTTTGGCCAGGTCAGGTCGGAATACTCGCTCGCAGCTGGCATAGAAGCTGTTGCAGTCAATCAGGGCGAAAACCGGCTTGGGCTTAGTGACCATGGCTGCGCACGCTGTGAGTAATCACCCCCCAGATCGATAGATCGTCTCCCTCCATGACATGCCGGTCCGGGTATTTGCTGTTTTCAGACTTGAGGATGACATCCTTCCCACGGATACACAGACGCTTGCAGATCGGGTCATTGTTCAACAGTGCAACCACGACATGCCCATGAACGGGTTCGATCGAGCGATCGATGACCGCCAGATCCCCTGAAAAAATGCCGATGCCCTGCATGCTGTCGCCATCGATAGTCGCGAGGTAAACATGGGGCGCACGCACGTTGAGCACTTGGTCCAGCGAGATGACCTTCTCGATATGGTCCGCAGCCGGTGACGGAAACCCGGCTGGAATCTTGAACGAGCACAGCGGTAAACGAACCCCGCCTTCAGCAAGAGGACCCAAGAGTGTGAAGCTCATGACGCACGCCTTTAATAAACTGTATGTATATACAGTTAACGTTGTAGGACGCATCCGGTCAATATTTCCGACAGATGTTTCTGACAGGAGGAGCGCCCGGCACGATGAAGCTACGCTCTGAGCAGCACTGTCTTTGTCAGAGGTGATAACCATGTGTGGAAGGTTTGTGCAGTCCCAGGGCATCGCTGATTACCTGGAAGTGTTGGCATCAAACCGCAAGCTCGTCAGCGGGTATGACAACCAGCCCATTGGCCGCTACAACATCGCGCCCAGCACTCGCGTGAACATCCTTCACGGGGTGCCAGACGGATTGCGAATAGATCCGGTGCGCTGGGGCTGGGCGCCCTTTTGGGCCAAGGGCAAGCGCCCTGATCCCATCAACGCCAGGGTAGAAACCGTCACCACGGGCAAGTTCTTCAAGCAACTTTGGCCCAACGGACGGGCTCTGGTGATGGCCGATGGATGGTATGAGTGGGTCAAGGATCCGGACGATCCCAAGAAGAAACAGCCCTATTTCATTCGACTTAAAAGCCAGGCCCCCATGTTCTTTGCCGCGCTGGCCAAGGTTCATCCTGGGCTGGAGCCAAATGAAGATGATGGCTTCGTGATTATCACGGCCGCCAGCGATCAGGGGATGGTGGATATTCATGATCGCCGCCCGTTGGTGCTTGCCCCTGAGCATGCCAGGGAATGGGTTGAGAGCGATCTGGATGCACAAAGAGCTGAAGAGTTGGCGCTGAAATGCTGCCAGCCGACTGAAGAATTTGAGTGGTATCCGGTGAGCACAGCGGTAGGCAATGTAAGAAACCAAGGGGCTGAGCTGATCAAGCCGCTTTGAGGGGGGGGCGCCACGACGGGAGCGCAGTTGCACTTTTGAGAGCTGAACGTTAACCTTTCGATGTCGCTGCATATTCAGCGAACGGGTTTGACGGCCCGAGTACATACAGGCGCACAGGCGCCCCCATAACGATTGCAGGCGCTTTTTTTGCGTCCGCACTTCGTGTTATGGCGGCTGTGCGTGGGAGACCTTCGGGTCTGCCGGGGTCCTGTATGCCCGGTCCGTCAACCTGCGCACAGCTGCCACCCTCATTCGTTTGACGGCGAACAGTGGCAGCTCCTCACATACAGGAGATTTGCCAGATGCACACTCTCACTCCGTTCAAAATTTGCGTCACTGCTTATCCAGAAATGGAACGCGCCACTCTGCCCACCGATGGCAGCCTCACGGCATGCATCGCCCCCTGCTACATCCCAATGGCCAACACCCGCTTGCTCGATAGGAATGGGGGTGGCCTATGAACGCCTCACCCTTGATCCATACGGTTGGTGGAGCCTCGTTCGGCAAGTGCAATGTTGAGAATCAGCGCCTGTTCAGCGTCAACGCCGGTGTTTCTGGCGAAGAAGCGCTGCAGCACGCCTCGTTGATCTTGAACTGCGTGAACACGCTATCGTTTCTGGGGGCCATGGACGATGGCAACGAAACGCTGCGATGGGCCTCGCACTATCTCAGCGAGATGGCGAAGGCGTTGATTGATGATGTGACGCTTGGGCTTCAGCAGGTGCAGGACACTCGCATTTGAGTGTCAGCACTCAATGCGCTGACGGCCAACTGTAACCTGAAATAAAATCACTACTTTGCAACATGATTATCTTATCCAAGAACTGGATATCTGTTTAAAAGCACATGTGTGGGGGGACAATCGGAAAGATACCGCCCCCCCGACTTAACTATACTCATCTGGGGCTGCAGATTGGTCTTGCTGCAAGATCCAGCTCCGAATGTACTCCAGAACACGGGCCGCTCCTTCGACTGTCTCAGCAAGCTCAATCGGGATTTCACCGTCCAGGTAGGGGTTCGGCTGCTCCATCCATTTGTAGGCAGAAGCACGACTTCCACGAACAGGGATCGCGAGCTCCATTATTTCCTTTAGTAATTCCGGTTGCCCATACCAGGAATCCGGCTTGATGGTTGGGCGTTTACCTGGGATGACTCTGGGCAGCTGGCAAGCAGCCAATTCGCTGGAGTTGATGTGTCGACGAGTCCAGTGCGCCAGCTTTACCAAATCTGTATTGGGGGGCCGCGTGTGGTCAGTCGTAGGAACAACCACACCCAACAACACCTGAGTATGTGCCCTGATCATGGCTAACGCCGGTGCAATGTCAGTGTCATTGGTGACAATGACAGCATGATCAATCTGCCCCGTAATCGCATCGTGATACACCTGCAGAGCCAGATTCACGTCACTCTGCTTCTCCTCAACCTTCCATGCCTGGACCTCTTTGCACTCACGAGGTGGCCGGTTAGGTTCGTCGGCTTCGACGACCTTAACCTTCATCTTATTGACTGCGTAGTAGCCTTCAATCAGTTCGATCCGACCGTCATGCAACTTGCGCAAAGCCGTGTGATAACGGGCTTGGGAGGATACAGAGTCAGTAGACCTGGCAACGGATTCGATAATTTTGGCGGTGAAAAACTTGATCGAAGGTGAAGGCAGCAGAGCTGATTGCCGTATATGGCCATCACCATCCTTGAGCAGAGCAGACGGCAGGATGTGGTTTTCAAAGAGGGGCAGCAGATCAAGCCACTTGTGAGGGGTTCCCCTTAGGCAGCCGTAGTAAAAATTATATCCATCGATATAGATGCGAGTGCGCAGAGGCTCTAGCTCAGGCAATCCCTGCATTTCCCAGACTCCAGATACGAAAAAACCGGCTAGCGCCGGCTTTTTCCCCCTCCAACCAAATGGTCAAGCCATACCGGTCGTGAGGGTTAGTTGTTGAGCGAATTATTGCGCAATAGCGCGTACGGCACAACAAAATTTGATTAGCGGGCGTTAGACATGAGGCGGCAGCCGTGCCAAAAATTATCTGGCAATCTTGGGAGTGTCACCTATCCATACCACCTACTTCAACATAGACAAACCTGCTATTTGGTAACAGCAAAATTGCTACTGCGTTCGAAAATCTATTTCCTGCTGCATACATTACCCACCTTACGGTTTGCTGTGCCTGAACACACTTCAGGGCCGGTACCATGGGCGATGCTCTCCTCAATAACATCCATCTACGATGCCAGCATCTACTGCTCGTACTGCTGTTGCTACCCGCCGCTGTATTGGCCGAGGCCTTGGTCTATACAGATAAGGCTCACCCAGTAACTGCCGCTACCGACGCACGCATCGTGTTACTGGACCAGCAATACCACCTCGAAACCGAACTATCCCGCGACCTCCCCCCAGATCCGCAACTCGCCGCAGCAATCATCCATGACCGCCTAAGCAACCCCTCCGGCAAACGCCTGCAATCCGACCTAGCCAAAGCCCAGCAAGCTCTAACCGATGCCTGGAGCTTGGGTATCGAAAAAATCCCGGCCGTGGTCGTTGATCGACGTTATGTGGTCTATGGCGAACCGGATGTGGCCAAGGCCCTGGAGCTGATCAACCGCGCCAGGAGCCAGCCGCAATGAAGCGCCACCTTCTGCGCCCGGTCTCGCTGGCCCTTATCTGCAACCTGCCCTTCAGCGCATCCGCATCCATCAACTCTGCTGTCATTGTTGCCTCCTCCCTCTCGCCACAGTGTCTTGAGTACAAGGTTGTCGGCATCTGCTACTGGCTGCTGTGTACGACGTTCGGCTGCAAGGTGAAGACTTCCACCAAGGTGCGCCATTACGTACCGGATGCGGTGGTGTCTGCGTATTCCAATACAGGGGCAAATCCGTGGGCCGAGCTGTCGGTGCTCGGCACGCCTACCCCACTGTCTCAGGCCGGCAATGACGCGACCACTAATCACGTCGGCGAAAACGCCGCCTTGAAGTTCAAGGAAGCAGATGTGATTGGCCACCCAGGTGGCGCGACGTTCAGTCAATTTGCCAGTGCTTCGGGGTATGCCTGTCAGGGCGCGACACTGCCTCTGGTGCCCTACTTCGTCAGTACGCTTGACCCGATTGCCTGGCGATATGGCATCCCCGAAACCGTTTACCCCGAAGCATTGATACCCGGGCGGCGAGAGGTCGGCAGCATGGCCACTGCGGATTTGTGGGGCAATGTGTATCCGCGCAGTGGTTTTTTGCATCAGTCGGACGACTACAAAACTGGAGCCGTGATCGCTCAGCGGGCAGGTGATATCACCACGCGCTCCGGCCAGGTCCACGTTTACTTACCCATGCAGGCCAAGGCCAAGGGTGGGTATTGGCCTGCTGGCGAGCTGGTTGAGGGCGACGCCAAGACAGGTAAATGGCAAGAACTGACACCACGCACGAACCAGTCCTGCGCTGTTTTTCCCAATAGCGAAGCTCAGATCCAAGCAGAGGACGGTGGCTATGCCTGGGCACTGTGGCGGCCTTATTCGTGCTGCCAGCGGCGCGGTCAAACTTTTCTCGGCAGTACGGACTTCCAACAATGAGCAGATTAAAGCTGGTTATCAGAGGGCTTGGGTTGGCGTGGGCACTCGCAAGTTCGGCGGTTTTTGCAGCCGACCCCATTGGCGCCTCTTCCTCCGGCAGTGTAATCGGTGACGATGTGCTTTACAGCATCGGCGGCGGCAGCGCGGTGACGATGGGCAGCGCCGGGAATATGGACAGCATCGCAGTGGGCGGCGGTTGGAACAGCAATCTGATCTGCGGAAATATGAGCCTGAACAATACGCTTGAGAACCAGTTAAACGGCGTGACCTCCGGGTTTCAAAACATCATGAGCACGGTGGTGCAAAACGCCACGGGCGCAGTCGCTTCGTTACCCGCATTGATTTTACAACGTGCCAATCCGGCACTTTATAACCTGATCACCAATGGCATCCTGCAAGCCCGGCTCGACTTTGATCGCTCCAAATCATCCTGTAAGGCCTTGGCCAACAAAATGGCGGATATCGCAGGTAATCAAACCGGCTGGGGCACGCTGGCTGAAGGCCAAAGCATGAGTAAAACGCTGGCCACTAATACCGATGCCGTTTCGGCCGTAGAACAGGTCGAGAAGAAAAGTGGAGATGACGGCGTGACCTGGATTGGTGGCGACCGTGCAGGTGGCTCTGGTCAAAAGCCTATAAATATCGTCGCCGATGTGACCAAGGCAGGTTACAACCTGCTTAACAGTCGCTCCTCCGAAGACAGCTCGCCCATTAGCTCGGGCAATTGCCGCAATGGCTTTGTGTGCAACGTGTGGTCGTCACCGCAAGCCGCCACCAGCTTCGCCAATCGCGTGCTGGGCGAGCAACAGCAGCAGACTTGCACCCACTGCCCGAAAACAGTCACCTCAGCGGGTGTGGGCCTTACGCCGCTGATTCAGGAAACCTACGACACCAAGCTCAAAGCCCTTCAGGACCTGATCACTGGCAGCAAGGCCATGTCGGCAGAAAACCTCAGCGCGGCCAGCAGCAATTCTTTGCCCATTACACGCGGAGTGATTTTGGCGCTACGCGATGAGCGCGACCAAGACGTGCTGGCTCGCCGGCTGGCCTCGGAAGTGGCCCTCTCGGATGTACTGGAAAAAGCCCTGCTGCTGCAACGCACACTGCTCGCTGGCAGCCGCGAGCCGAATGTCGCAGCCAACGATCTGGCTCTGCAGGCCGTAAGCCAACAGAAGTCATCTCTGCAGGAGGAAATTGACAACCTCAGGATTGAGCTCGATCTGCGACAGCAACTCGCTAATAACTCGCCAATGACGATTATTGCCCGGGGCAAGGCCAGAACCGAGAACTCACGCGGGGTGTTCCAGGGCGACCCTGAAACAGATCGGCTGAATCAATTGCAAACGCCGACTCAAGGCCAGCGCTGAGGATATGGCGATGGCAGATCAACCCTTATCCAAAACCGCCCTTCTACGCCTGGTCTTTCGAGTCGCAGGCATTGGGTTTCTGGTTCTGTGCGCCCTTAGCGCTTTGGTGATTGCGCTGGGCCCCCTGCTCTTTCGCGACCCCGAGGACTTTCTGCGCTGGCAAGCCTGGCGAGTTGAGAACTACGGCTATCTGCTGGTCTGGCGCCTGGTTCTTTACAGCGTACTGGTCGCTGCCTGGTTAAAGCTCAAGGCTCGCCACAGGCTCAACAGCTCATCGCCCAAGCACAAACAAGTACGGCGGATCGAAACCCTGATGATTCTCTTGCTGCTGATGATCGAGCTGGTCAAGGCCACCAGGTAACGAGGAGAAAACAAATGACGCTCTACACCAACGACTACCTGGAGTATTACCTGACCCTCGTCGGCTGGCTGATCAATAACGGCCTCTGGGGAATGATTGAAGACACTGGCCTGTTTGCAGTGCCTTTTGCCGTGATTGTGTTGCGCGAGTGGCTGAAGGTCCGAGGTGAAGGTGCGGATGAAGGCAACAAGGGTGTCTTGTCTCTCGCGCGTATCGAAACCAACGTTTATGTCGGCTATATCGTGGTTATGCTGTGCGGTGTACCGGTGATACATGTCGGCTTCGATACCTTGGCCTTTGATCAGTCCCGTGCCAGCCAATGCCAATACCAATTGCCCGAACCCCAAAACACTGGATGGGCAGCGTCATTTAGCACTCTGGCTGGAAAGAGCGCACAGATGCCAGTGTGGTGGGGGTTTATGCACGCTTTCTCCAAGGCGACGACCAGCGGCGCCGTGGCGGCCATCCCCTGCGGTACTGACCTTCGACAGATGCGCATGGACGTCAACAACGCCCGCATCAACAACCCATTGCTGGCTCAAGAGGTCGCAGACTTTACTCGCGACTGTTACGGCTCGTCGCGGGCGCGATTGTTTATGCGTCAGCCAAATCTTGGATCAGTGGCAAGCCAAACTGAAACCTTGCGTGATTTGGGCTGGATTGGCTCAAAGTATTTCCTGAGTACGGCCGGTTACTACGATACGGATTACTCAAGATCCCCGCGAACCCCATGGCCATATGACTCAACGCGTGATGCAGGACTACCTCAGGTTACTGGAGGCGGAGGCTACCCCACTTGCAAGCAATGGTGGTCGGACGGGGACATCGGACTCAAAGATCGAGTACAAGCCCAAGTGGACCCGGATTTGATGACTCAATTTTTGGGCTGGGCGAAGTGGTTATCGACAGATGAGGTCAAAGAGGCGGTCATTCGCGAAGTAGTGTCCCCACGGCAACAAGTGGGCGGAAATGTTTACACAGATTACGGAGGGGATATAGGCGCTGCTTATCTCCAAAACGATGCCTTTGTTTGGGCTCCAACATCAAGAGCGCTCACACGCTCCGCAGGTTACATCGGCGTTGGGGTTGGTTCCGCTGCCTACTTCCCGGCTATGGATATCGTCCGCCAAGCACTGCCAATGGTCATGGCCTTTTTAAAAATGGCCTTGGTGATCTGTATACCACTGATTCTCATCGTTGGAGCATTTCAGCTACAAACAGCCATGACCGTTACAGTGGTGTTTTTCGCCTTGATGTTCGTAGATTTCTGGTTCCAGTTGGCGCGCTGGCTGGACAGCACCATTCTTAATACGCTGTATGGATCAGGTTCCCCATACAAAAACCTGGACCCGCTGCTAGGCACCCTTAATACAGCGCAAGATGTGGTTCTGAACTATGTCATGGGGGCTATGTTTATCATCATGCCGTTATTCTGGGTTACGGCGCTGGGATGGGCCGGTGTCAAAGCTGGCGATGTTCTTAGTGGATTGGCAGGCGGAACGAAAAAAGCGCAGGAGGCGGGAAGCAAAGGGGCCGACCACATAGTATCGGGTGCCAAAATTGCGGCTAAAGGGCCGCCTAAATGACATCTATAACTTTTCTTGGGACTTGCCTTCAGTCGTAAGATTTCTGTGAGCTTTGGCCAGCCTCTAATGGGTTTCCATATGCGTCAAAACCATATGGGCTGTCCGTTTCTTCATCTCCAAATAGTTTGGAGCTACCAGAAAACGCTGGAGAACTATTGGCCTGAGTAATAACACCCAAAACCACCAGTACCAGACCACTTACAATCAGAACAGCTGCAACAATCAAATTTATAAGCCAGACACCGAAAAAATAGAAAAACAAACCGATGATCGAAAGAAACCCACAAAACTTTAGTTTTCTGGCGATCGGAGTATTCCGCCTTGGCGGCACCCAGGCATAAAGCCTTTTCAGGTGTTTTAAAGCGTCACGCCCTACCTCATTTGCGTTGACTGACTTCATATCAACTCCCTCTTCAGGCCCAAGGACAAACTGCCAAGCTACAGGTCAGGTTCTGGAGGGCAGCATCCACAATGCTATAAAACTGGCACTGAATCCCCTATCCGTAAACCAGGGATGCAGACGCTAAGACGACAAAAGACCAATCCCACAGATACATAGGAAATATCCTACCTTGGTGCTTTTAGGTCTGTGCCACTCCAAGCGAGCAAGAGCTCAACGAAATCATGCACAAATACGGACTTGACTAGCCTCTGCCTGGCAGCCCTTCAAGCGACTCAAAAAAATACGGCAATCAAAAAAGCTTTTGAACCGGGCGCTGTGATCGAAAATATTGAACTGAAGCACGATACCGCCTGCTGCTTTGCCGTCCACGCAAGGGCATAATAATGGCAAATAGCCTTTATCGCTCTGCCGCACTGCACAGTGCCGCCCCGAAAGGATTCGAATGAACCATTCCGATTTATGCCTCAAACCGATTCACGAACTGCTCATCGATGAGCATGGCAATCCGACGCAGTTCTGGATCCCTGCCTACCAGCGCGGCTACCGCTGGAAGCCTCTGCAGGTGACTCAACTGCTGGAGGACATCCGTGAATTCAGCAAGCGCCCCAATCCGCAGCCGGAAGAGTTCTACTGCCTGCAACCGCTAGTGATCAAGGCCACCGAGCAGGGCCGGTTTGAGGTAGTTGACGGCCAACAGCGACTGACCACTGTGTTGTTGATACTTCGGCACTTCAATGAGCGACAGACTGAAAAGTTTCGCTTTCCGGTTTTCAACCTGGACTACGAAACCCGCCCGCAACTACTGTCATTTCTTGACGCGCCAAGCAAAGCCGGCGCTGACAGCAATGTCGATTACTACTACCTGTTTGATGCCATCAATACGATTGAGGAGTGGTTCCGCAAACACTTTCACGAAGTGGATGAGATCAAGTTGGCACTGCTGAACAAAACCCGGGTCATTTGGTTCGAGCTGGCAGCCCAGGACAATGCTGTGGATGCTTTCACCCGCCTGAATGTGGGCAAAATTGCCCTGACCGATGACGAACTGATCCGCGCTCTATTTCTCAAGCGCAATGATACAACCGAAAATGAAATTGACGCCCAGCAGTTAAGAATCGCCTACGAATGGGACCAGTTGGAGAAAGCCCTGCAGGCGGACGACTTCTGGTACTTCCTCAGCAATCAGCAGGGCCGAGCGCAGAACCGTATTGGCCTGCTGTTCGAACTGGTCGCCAAAACTGACGGCATGGACAACGATGCCGACCAGGACGAGCACAGCATCTTCCATGCCTACAGCAAGAAGTTAAAGGTTTACGGCGCGACCGCGAAAGAATGGCTGCGTATCAAGCAGACCTTCATGATGCTGGAAGAGTGGTTTGAAGAGCGCAAGCTCTACCATATTGTCGGGTTTCTGATTCATCAGGACATGGATGTGGCCACTATATGCAAACTTTCCCTGGAGACCACGAAGAGCGCTTTTGAACGCAAGCTGCGGAAAGAGGTATTTGCCCGCACCTTTAGCCACGAAGACCTCGATACTTTCACACCCGAAGCGCTGCACCAATGTATCAGTGACGGTCTGGAAGAGCTGGAATACGGTCGCCATACATCGAAAATTCGCTCGCTCCTGCTGCTATTCAATCTGGCCACTCTGCTGGACAGCCCGCGCTCAAATCTGCGCTTCCAATTCGACAGCTTCAAGAACGGTGAGTGGGACATCGAACATGTACGCTCAATCGCCTCAAGCCGCCCCATGCGCTTACATGACCAGTTGAGCTGGTTAAACCTCTGCGCAGGTTACTTGGAAGCCCAAAATAGCGAAGAGCAGGCAACGCAGATCAATCAGCTCTTGAAAGGCATCAATGCCTTTATCAAACAATCAAAGAAAGCCGATTCAAATGAAGCTTTTGAGGCGCTGTACAAAAAGCTGCTGGCCTTCTTCCAGGAGAATGATGAAGCCCCGACAGACAATGGCATCTCCAACCTGACACTGCTGGATAAAGCCACTAATCGCAGTTACAAGAATGCCGTGTTCGCAGTCAAGCGCAAGGCCGTGCTCGCCCTCGACCAGTCGGGGATCTTCGTACCACTGTGCACTCGCAATGTGTTCCTCAAATGCTACAGCCCACAAGTCGACAACGTGATGTTCTGGAGCAAGAACGATCGCGAGGCCTACTTGGCCGAAATCACCCGCGCCCTGGTGGGCTTCTTCAGCGCAACACGAGAGATTTCCCAATGAGCGAGTCTGGCACCCAGATCACCCTGAAGCAGTTGATGAACCGCCACCAACGCATCCAGATCCCGATGATCCAGCGTGACTACGCCCAAGGTCGCCCAGCCGCTGAAGATGTTCGCGAAGAGTTTCTCGGCAGTCTGCAGCAGGCATTTGCATTGGCGCAGAATGACAGTGCCCTGCCCCTGAACCTGGACTTCATTTACGGTAGCGTCGAAACCAACGGTTCGACCCGCTTTCAGCCACTCGACGGCCAACAGCGACTAACCACCCTGTTCTTGCTGCACTGGTACTTGGCTTGGCGCGACAACAGTGAGGCCGAGTTCCGTCAGGTATTTTGCGAAGGCAATAAATCACGGTTTTCCTACTTCGTGCGCCCAAGCAGCACAGAGTTCTTCGATGCACTAGTCAACTTCTGGCCGGCGCGCGAAGCAGCCGATGACGCGTCATTGGCCAACCTGATCACCAACCAGGCATGGTATTTCCGCTACTGGCGTTTGGACCCAACCATTCAGTCGTGCTTAATCATGTTGCAAGCCATTCATGAGCACTTCGCCAACGTCACGGGCGCCTACGCACGCCTAATGGACGAACAGCAACCGGTGATCACCTTCCAGTTGCTTGACCTCGACCATTTCGGACTGTCAGACGATCTGTACATCAAGATGAATGCCCGGGGCAAACCGCTGACAGCCTTCGAAACTTTCAAGGCCCGCTTCGAGCACGAGCTGAAAGATCAGTTTGCCGACGAGACTCGGGAGATTAGTGGACAAACCTTCACCGTCGCTGACTTCTTTGCTCGCCGTATGGATAACCGCTGGGCCGACTTCTTCTGGGTATACCGCGACAAGGAAACTAACCTCTACGACGATGCGATCATGAACTTCTTCCATGGCGTAGCCTTTATTTGCCGCGATCCGGAAGATCCGGGCTACCTGGAGGACATCAGCACTTTCAGAAGCAAGCTGCTGAAATCAAACTATGCCCTGTACCACAAGGGCAAATGGCTTGAGCGCGACTTCTCCGCCACCCTTATGCTCCTGATGGAAACTTGGGGCGCTCAGAACAATCGATTCACCCCGATTCTGTCGGATAATCCATTCTTCAACGAAGCGGCCGTGTTCCAGCGATTGGTCAGCGATCCTGCGACCATTGCTTACACCGACCTGGTGCAGCTATTTGCCTACGTCTCGTTCCTGCGTGCTGCGGACAAGCAAGGCGCGCAGGTCGACCCACAGGCGCTACTGGAATGGATGCGGTTGATCTACAACCTGTCGATCAACTCCAGTTACGAACGCCCCGCCGACATGCAACGTAGCTTGCAGGCCGTGTCGGGCCTGTTACCGCATGCTAACGATATTCTCAGCCACTTCGCCAACAGCGAAAAACCCACTGCGGGCTTTTACGTGCAGCAGGTCAGTGAAGAAAAGCTCAAGGCCGAACTACTACTTGCCCACAGTGGTTGGCGCGAACTGATCGATCGCGCAGAGAAGCATGGATACTTTAAGGGCCAGATCGAGTTTCTGCTGGAGTTCAGTGGAGCTCTGGCAAAGCGACGTGAGTCCGAGCTTGAGCATTGGGTCCCTAGCGAGCATCTTCATCTACAGCGTCGCTTTTCCGAATACTTGAACAAGACGGGAAAAATGTTCAACACGCGCGGCCTTATCAGCCTCCCGGACTTCCGCTGGGAACGAGCATTGCTATCTTTGGGCGACTACTTTTTGCTCAGCGGATCCAACTATTCGTTCCTGGTCAACTCGGCGTCAGAGCAGGCTAGCTGGAAACGGCTAATACGCGGAGGTACCGGAGAAAATGTGCTGAAAGCGCGCTCACTTCTGCAAAATCTGCTGGATCTGATCGATTTTGATGCCTCCGTTGAAAGCCAACTGGACGAGATGATTGCCAATGCCGACGGCCTTGAGCCTTGGCGCCAGATCATGGTGGATACGCCCGCAGTGTTCGACTATTGCGGTGATCACGCGTTGCGTTGGGATGAGCACGATATTTACATGCTCAAGAAAAGCCGCATGAGCGGGATGCACGCTGAACTGTTTAGCTATCACTTGTACGCCCAACTTGGAACGAAGCAGATGCAGAAAAAGCTCTTGCCGCTGCGACTAGTTGAGTATGAGACAGTCAGTGGCACCGAGTATGAGCCGAGCCTGTATTTGGGCCTCACATTTCAGGGGTTCGAAGTTTTCTCCTTGGTCTATTCAGACTCAGGAAGTTTCAGGATTCAACTCGCTCGAAAATCGCTAAAACCGGTACCTGACCTGGAAAAACTATTGATCGAGACCTTCAGTTTTGAGGTTGAAAAGGAACTCATCACTCTAGCGGTCGCACGAGAGCGAATTCAGCCCACTCTGTGCGCCATGGCCAAGGAGATTAGAATCCTGGAGGCGCAATCAGCCTTGGCTTAATGATCTTTTAAACGGAGAGATAGAACATAGGCAGGTCACTTGGCCAAACGGTTACAGATCAATCGCAACACCGTGCTTACGCCGCAAAGAACGCGGCGTGAGTCTGAAGAAAGCGCACAAGTGACCGCCCTGCGCCTGGCTATTACGACTGTACTAAAGGGCCTTGAGCGCAGTCGTTTTACCGAAGTTCAAGACGCAAACCTTGAGCGTTATATCTCTGAACTGGGCCTGCAAATAACCGAATCCTGAAATGGCCAGCCCAAAGGGAAAGGGTCTCTTCAAGCGAATGGAAGGGATCCCAAGGGTAAAAGCCCTACCCGAAAGGGCTTGATACGGCAAAGGGCACCCTGCTTCGCTCAAATGAGCCGTATAAATTACTCGTGACCAAATTCAGTACTGACTTCAACCAAATTACACACACCCTAGCCGGAACCCACCGACGGCGAGTCGAGAAAGCTCCTATTTTTATAAAATTCCAGACTCTTCAGTATCTGTTGCCATTGGGACTTCATGGCAGATTGCCCCTAAAAAATGATGCGCTGCTAATGATGCTTTTCCATTGAGCATCAGGCGCCACATAGAGGAAAAGGCCGCCCCATGATTACTACTGGAGCTAGCCATGCTTTCTTTATTCCGCCGCAACAAAGTCCCTACCCTTATGGCATCTGCGCCAAGTGGCTTTACGCAACCTGCCTGCGCCCAGGCACTGCTCGCATTACCAAGACGGCAAAAGCTGCTGGTAAATATCTGGCAGCGTGCCTCGCTATCTCACCCGCAATTTGCTGATCTCTACCAGGGTCCGCTGAATCGCTACGCTGAGCTGGTTCAGCAGCTTCCTGCCTCGCAGAACCACCACCATGCCCACCCTGGCGGAATGCTTGATCACGGGCTGGAGATCGTTGCCTACGCCCTGAAAATCCGGCAGACCTACCTGCTGCCCATTGGCGCGCCACCGGAATCTCAATCGGCACAGGCAGAAGCCTGGACGGCTGCCGCAGCTTATGGCGCCCTGATTCACGATCTCGGCAAAATTGCCGTTGATCTACATGTCGAACTTGAAGACGGAAAGACCTGGCACCCCTGGCACGGCCCTATCAGATCGCCCTATCGGTTTCGCTATATGAAGGGGCGCAGCTACCAGCTGCATGGTGCAGCCGCAGCATTGATCTACACGCAGATCCTTACCCCGGACATTCTGGACTGGCTCAGCGGCTTTCCGGAATTGTGGTCGCAACTGATCTTTGTGCTGTCCGGGCACTATGAGCACGCCGAGATTCTTGGCGAAATTGTGGTCAAGGCTGACCAGGCATCGGTCACCCAGGAATTGGGAGGTAATCCGGCACGCGCACTGGCAGCACCCAAGCAATCGCTACAACGACAATTGGCCGACGGCTTACGTTACTTGGTGCGCGAGACCTACAAACTGAATCAACCCGACGGCCCATCTGATGGTTGGCTGACACAGGACGCGCTGTGGCTAGTGAGCAAGCCTATTGCTGACCAGTTGCGAGCTTATCTGCTGACCCAGGGAATTGAGGGCGTCCCTAGTTCAAATGCGCCGTTCTTCAACATGCTCCAGGACCAGGGCGTCGTCCAGACCAATGATCAGGACAAGGCGATCTGGAAAGCGACGATCGACAATGCATGCGGATGGCGCAACACCTTTACCTTGCTGAAGGTGGCGCCGGCACTGATCTGGAGCGACCCGAACGAGCGCCCTTCGGTTTTTAGCGGCACGGTGCAAGTCCAGACCGCAAGCACCCTAGAACAGGTCTCTGAAGATCAGACGAGTGCAGATCCAGTCTCAGCTCCGGCTATTACTGTGGTGCCAGTGCCAAGCCACCCCCCTACACCCGATGAAACGGCCGCACTGCTGGCTTTGTTAACCGACAGTGAAAGCAAACTACCGCCTGGCACTGAAGCCTGTACAGACGCCAGTACCCAGCACATTGCAAAGACCGGGCTAGGCCAAGAGTTCATGGATTGGCTAAAGGACGGCCTCGCTTCACGGCGAATCATCATCAATGACGCCAAGGCACTGGTACATACCGTATCAGGCACCGTGATGCTGGTTACGCCGGGCATCTTCAAGCGCTATGTGCAGGAGTTCCCCACCTTGGAAGCACAAGCAAAGGCTCAAAATCTGAATGCCTGGCAGATGGTGCAACGCGGTTTCGAGAAACTGAAATTGCATCGAAAAACGGGCAAAAGCCTCAACATATGGACCTGCCAGGTGATCGGCCCACGCAGCACCAAACAACTTCGCGGCTACCTGCTCAATGATGGCCTGACAGCCCTTAGCGAAAGGCCCTTCGACAATCCAAGCCTGAATCTTGTTACCGAGACTGCTGAGGATTGCGCATGAATACGCCAATGGAGCTGACCCACGACTATATTGCGACGCACGACCTCAGAGACGCTTCTGCAACGATCTATTTCGGTTCCACGCGGGCGTTGCTCCGGCATTTTGGGCAGACGGTCTCGGTTGAGGCCATTACCCACCGTGCCGTGCTGGCATGGCGCAAAAAGGTATTGGCAAACGGTCTATCGAAGCAAAGTTGGAATACTTACTCAAACCACATGCGCACCGTCTGGGGCTATGCCATTGAACAGGGCACTCTGACTTGCACCACAATCAATCCGTTCAAGAAAACAGCGGTCATCCCGCCAAGACGCTCCAGCAAAACCATCGACCGTGAAGCGATAAGAACTGGCCGTGAATGGCTGAAGTCGCTGGTGATCGAAGAAGAAAGTACTCACCAACGCAGCCAGATAACCCCAGCCTGGTTTTGGCTGGCCGTATACGAGACGTTTTATTACTCAGGCATACGCCTCAACGGACTACTTAACCTGCGCTATCGCGATATCAACTGGGAAAATGGCAGGATTTATGTGCGCGCCGAGACTGAAAAAACCCATCGCGAATACGCCATACCGATCGCCCCAGGCTTGGAACCACATCTGCAAAGACTAATGAATGCAGCCGATAACATTGGCTTTCTGCCTGATGATCAGTTGTTCAACGTGAATCGTTTTTCCATCCACTACCGCTCCAAAACCATGAACACTGATCAGGTAGAGGGGATGTATCGCAAGCTGATGGAGAAATTCAAAACGCGCATGACACCACATCGTTTCAGGCACACTTTGGCAACGGATTTAATGCGTCAACCCGAACGCAATATCCACCTGACCAAAAGCCTGCTGAACCATTCCAACATCGCTACAACGATGGGCTATATCGAGGCCGATTACGATGTGATACGCGCCGCGCTGCATCAGCGCAGCCTGGCTCAGGGGGCGATCACATTTGAAAGGTATGTGGATGAGCAGATGCCGCCTCCCGTGTGCCCGGAACCACCTGAGCAACCTTCAACGCCAGTCTTAATAGAATTCACTCCTGCGCCCGCCTCCCTCGCGCCGATCGAGGGCATCAGCATAGAGACGCCACCGCCACCGCCAAAACCTGTGTCATCGCCGCACTCGAAGCTTCTGACACAGGTAGCGAGTCTGCCGTCGGAACGCTACTCGCTGGATCAGGCCATTCTCCCGGTGGGCACGGGACTTATTCACGAACTGGCCTGGGATGGACCCGGGACCTGGTGGAAGGACTTGAGTTTGCCACCACCGCCACCGGCGGATGAGCAATCAGACGCTTCGACACTGTTTGCATTAATGAGCATTCGAGAGGGGATGAAATGCTACGACTGGGGTTAAGGTTAGCCAGTTTGGCAAATTGACACCCGCTCACAACATGCCAGTGGCACGACGCTACTTAAGCAGCGTCATGAACAAGAAGCCTCCTCCTACACTCGCACTAACTTCCTACAGTGCACGAAATAACATCTGTCAGACACTTCGTATTTTTGATGAAGACAGCTGAAAAACAGCTACACCACATTGACATCAAAAAAAGCCAACACTAATGTTTGGCAGGAGACGGCTGCGTCTGCGAAGGTTTTTTATGTAATTACGACTGTCAGCTCTCACACCCGCCAAATCCCGGGCACAAAAAAGCCGGTCATCCTTGAGGATTAAACCGGCTGTTTTGGTGTAGCGATATGGTGGGTCGTGTGGGATTCGAACCTACGACCAATTGGTTAAAAGCCAACTGCTCTACCAACTGAGCTAACGACCCGCTTCGTTGTGGGACGTATAATACTGATTTCTAACGAGAATTCAACACCCGATCAGAAATAAACCCGAAATAATTCAAAAATAACGGGTTGGGTCGCTAATTCCGGCGGCGGCGAAGCCTTCTGCGCGCAAGCGGCAGCTGTCGCATTTTCCGCAGGCACGCCCTTGGGTGTCAGCCTGGTAGCAGGAAACCGTCAGCGAGTAGTCCACGCCCAGCTTTACACCTGCCTGTACGATTTGTGCCTTGCTCATGTTTTGCAGCGGCGCCTGGATTCGGAAGCCCTGCCCCTCTACCCCGGCCTTGGTCGCCAGGTTGGCCATGACTTCAAACGCCTCGACAAACTCCGGGCGGCAGTCTGGATAACCAGAGTAATCCACCGCGTTGACACCGATAAAGATGTCGCGAGCCTGCAGCACTTCTGCCCATCCCAATGCCAGGGACAGGAACACGGTGTTGCGCGCCGGCACATAAGTGACCGGGATACCTTCACTTGGAGCTTCTGGAACATCAATCGAACTGTCGGTCAGTGCCGAGCCGCCAATACCGTCCAGGTTCAGGCCAATTACTTTGTGTTCAACAGCGCCCAGATCGCGAGCCACCCGCGCAGCGGCGTCCAGCTCGGCACGGTGGCGCTGGCCGTAGTCAAAACTCATGGTGTAGCAGCTATAGCCTTCAGCACGGGCCATAGCCACGACAGTTGCTGAATCGAGGCCGCCGGACAACAGGATCACGGCTCTTTTTTCAGTCACAACAGTTTGTTCGGTCATCTCAGCGCCCCGGCTCGTCATTCCACAGATATTTGTGCAACTGCATTTGCAAACGTACTGGCAGGTTATCCGCCACGATCCAGTCAGCCAGGTCACGGGCCGACAAATCATGGTGGCTCGGCGAAAACAGTACTTCGCCTGCCCGTCGCTCCAGCCCGTATTCAATCAACTTGGACACAGCCCAGTCATAGTCTTCCCGCGAGCAGATCACAAACTTGACCTGATCGTTGGGTGTCAACAAGGCAATGTTTTCGTAGAGGTTACGATGGGATTCCTTGGAACCTGGCGTTTTCAAATCGAGCACGCGGCTGACGCGCGGGTCGACTGCAGAGATATCCAGCGCTCCACTGGTCTCGATAGAGACTTCGTAGCCTGCATCGCAGAGCTGCTTGAGCAAAGGAATGGCATTGGGCTGGGCCAACGGCTCGCCACCGGTTACGCACACATAACGCGGGCGATAGCTGGCAACTTGCTCAAGGATGTCGTCCAGAGGGCGCACAGTACCGCCACTGAAGGCATAGGCGCTGTCACAGTAACCGCAGCGCAGAGGGCAACCGGTCAGGCGTACAAAAACGGTGGGCAGGCCAGCCGTTCGCGTCTCACCCTGCAACGAGTAAAAAACTTCGGTAATTCTCAATGTGTCTTGCATATTCGCCACGGGCGTAACAGCTAAACAGGCTGTCCGCCTCCGTCAGGCACTCCAAAAAATCTGCTTGCGCAGGATCAAGAAGAGCGTATTTCATAAAAGGGCGTGGATTCTAACGAAAAAACCCGCGACAGGCGCGGGTTTCTCGATGAAAGCATCGTATGTATTACATGCGCTGCAGATCGCGTTGCGCCAACTGTGCAGCCGAAGTGCCCGGATACTGGGCAACAACCTGCTGCAGAATGCCTTTTACCTTGTCGGTATGACCCAAGCGGCGCTCAACATCAGCCAGCTTGTAGAGCGAGTCCGGCACTTTGGCATGCTTGGGGTACAACTGGCTGACCTTGGCAAAGGCCTGGCCTGCCGCTTGCAAATCACCCTTGGCAAGGTTCACTTCACCCAACCAGTACTGGGCATTGCCCGCATACTGGCTATTTGGGTATTTGCGCAGAAAGGCGGTGAACGCCTGGCTGGCCTTGTCGAAGTCCTTGGCCTTGATCAGGTCGAAAGCAGCATCGTAATAGAGCTTCTCTTTCGCTGGATCACCAGGCTCGGAACTGGCAGCAGCCTGAGACGCAGGCGCTGCTGTATTGCCGGCGGCATTCGCACCACCAGCAGAAGAATTATCAGGAGCGGCGGCAGGAGCAACGCCAGCACCAATACGCCGATCAAGTTCCTGGTATCGCTCCAGGCTTTCTTGTTTCATGCGCGAAATATCATTTTGCAGAACTTCGATTACACCCTGTTGGCGGGCAATCTGCTCCTGCATTTGTTGCAGCTGGTTGAACAGCTCGCCCTGTGCCGAGACAGGGGCCGAAACCCCTCCCCCGGCATAGGCGCCGCTCGCACCATAACCCGGTGACGGATAACTCCCCCCGCTATTGTTATAGCCAGAGTTGTCATCGACCACAGGAACCGCAGCCCATGCCGCTAGCGGCATGAGGCTGAGAGTCAGAATAGTTACAGCACGGCGGCACGTTCGCATGACGAATTACTTACGCAGTTCGACGCGACGGTTTTGAGCCCACGACTGTTCGTCGTTGCCAGTAGCGATTGGA
>Ga0302347_1001863_pt1 | contig 23532 bp, 22 predicted proteins | sample PhyWR1_FD_202178 | JGI IMG/M metagenome (GOLD analysis project Ga0302347, IMG submission 202178) | Leaf surface microbial communities from wheat plants in UC Gill Tract Community Farm, Albany, California, United States - DLSL W.R1 (v2)... | ecosystem: Host-associated > Plants > Phyllosphere >...
CAGGATCTTACGGTCGATTTCAACAGAGGCTTTTTTCAGGCCGTTGATGAATTTGCTGTAAGAAATACCGTTCTGACGTGCTGCTGCGTTGATACGCGCAATCCACAGTTGACGGAACTGACGCTTTTTCTGACGACGGTCACGATAAGCGTACTGACCAGCTTTGATAACAGCCTGGAAGGCAACGCGGTATACGCGAGAACGCGCACCGTAGTAGCCTTTAGCTTGTTTCAAAATTTTCTTGTGACGTGCACGGGCAACTACACCACGTTTTACGCGAGCCATATGTGCTCTCCTGTATCTATTCTAATTAAAAAGTTTAAAAGGGTTAACGACTTATGCGTACGGCAGGCACGCGATTACCAGGCCCAGATCGCCTTTGGAAACCATGGCTTTCGGACGCAGGTGACGTTTACGCTTGGTAGCTTTTTTAGTCAGAATGTGACGCAGGTTAGCGTGCTTGTGCTTAAAACCACCTTTACCGGTTTTTTTGAAGCGCTTAGCAGCACCGCGTACGGTCTTAATTTTTGGCATTTTAATAACTTCCACTTCGCATTGTTAATAAACGAAACGTAGGCGAGTAATGACTGTGAAACCACAGTCATTACTGCTTGAAGGCCTTACTGTTTCTTCTTAGGAGCGAGCACCATGATCATCTGGCGGCCTTCGATCTTCGTTGGGAAGGATTCGACAACTGCCAGTTCACTCAGATCGTCACGGACGCGCGTCAGCACTTCCATACCAATCTGCTGGTGGGCCATCTCACGACCGCGAAAACGCAGTGTGATCTTAGCCTTATCACCCTCTTCCAGAAAGCGAACCAGGCTGCGGAGTTTTACCTGGTAATCGCCATCATCGGTACCAGGACGGAATTTGATTTCCTTAACCTGGATAACTTTCTGTTTCTTCTTCTGTTCCTTAGAAGACTTACTCTTTTCATAAAGGAACTTGCCGTAGTCCATAATACGACAAACTGGCGGTTCGGCGTTAGGGCTGATTTCAACTAAATCTACTCCAGCTTCTTCAGCCTTTTCGATTGCTTCTCTCAGACTCACAATACCCAGGGGTTCGCCTTCAAGATCTGTTAAGCGAACTTCCAGGGCGCGAATCTCGCCATTGATACGATTCGGACGTGCCGTTTGAACTCGTTTTCCGCCTTTAATACCTTATTCCTCCAGTTGTTGTAGACTGCGGCTGCGAATCTCTTGTTGCAGCTTCTCGATAACTTCATTTACGTCCAGGCTGCCCAAGTCTTTGCCACGACGGGTGCGCACGGCAACTTTGCCGGCTTCAACCTCTTTGTCGCCACAGACCAACATGTAAGGGACACGACGTAAAGTGTGCTCGCGGATTTTAAAGCCAATCTTCTCATTTCTCAAGTCCGCTTTTACACGAATGCCCGCATTTTGCAATTTTTGCGTCAATTCGCTGACATAATCGGCTTGAGAATCAGTAATGTTCATCACAACTACCTGCACCGGTGCAAGCCAGGTTGGGAAGAAGCCCGCAAATTCTTCGGTCAGGATGCCAATAAAGCGCTCCAGAGAACCAAGAATTGCGCGGTGGATCATTACCGGAATCTGACGTTCATTACTTTCACCAACATAAGATGCGCTTAAACGCGAAGGTAATGAGAAGTCCAGCTGTACTGTACCGCACTGCCATGCACGATCGAGGCAGTCATATAGGGTAAATTCAATTTTCGGACCGTAGAACGCACCCTCACCCACCTGATACTCGAATGGGATGTTGTTCTCTTCCAGCGCAACGGCCAGGTCCGCCTCAGCACGATCCCAGGTCTCGTCGCTGCCAATACGCTTTTCAGGACGAGTGGAAAGTTTGACGACGATCTTCTCGAAGCCAAAGGTGCTATACATATCATAGACTAAACGAATACATGCGTTAACTTCATCACGTACTTGTTCTTCCGTACAGAAGATATGTGCATCATCCTGAGTAAAGCCGCGAACGCGCATCAGGCCATGTAACGCGCCTGACGGCTCGTTGCGATGGCAACTACCGAACTCGGCCATACGCAGCGGCAAATCACGGTAAGATTTCAGGCCCTGATTGAAGATCTGGACGTGACCAGGGCAGTTCATCGGCTTAATGCAGTATTCACGGTTCTCAGAAGAAGTGGTGAACATTGCATCTTTATAGTTTTCCCAGTGGCCGGTTTTTTCCCACAGCACACGGTCCATCATAAAGGGACCTTTAACTTCCTGATACTGATACTCTTTCAGCTTGGAACGTACAAACGTTTCCAGCTCGCGGAAGATGGTCCAACCGTCATTATGCCAGAAAACCATGCCCGGCGCCTCTTCCTGCATATGATACAGGTCGAGCTGTTTACCGATTTTACGGTGGTCGCGTTTAGCCGCTTCTTCCAGGCGTTGCAAATAGGCACTCAGCGCCTTTTTATCCGCCCAGGCCGTACCATAAATACGCTGCAGCATTTTGTTGTCGCTATCGCCGCGCCAGTACGCACCTGCGGTTTTCATCAGCTTAAAGTGATGGCAAAAACGCATATTCGGCACGTGCGGTCCACGACACATATCAACGTATTCTTCATGATGATAAAGGCCTGGCTTATCATCATGGGAAATATTTTCATCAAGAATAGAAACTTTATACGTTTCACCGCGCTGAACAAAAGCGTCACGCGCCTCTTCCCAGCTCACTTTTTTCTTGATGACGTCATAGTTTGTTTCAGCGAGCTCGTGCATCCGCTTTTCGAGCGCGTCGATATCTTCCTGGGTCAGCGTATGATCGAGATCAACGTCATAATAAAAACCGTTGTCGATGACCGGGCCAATCGCCATTTTAGTGTCAGGCCAGAGCTGCTTAATAGCATGACCCAGCAAATGCGCGCAGGAGTGGCGAATAATTTCCACACCCTCGTCATTTTTCGCGGTGATGATCGCTAACTGAGCATCGTTTTCAATGAGATCGGTTGCGTCAACCAGCTCACCATTAACGCGACCCGCGATGCAGGCTTTCGCCAGACCAGGTCCGATATCAAGAGCAACATCAAGCGGGCTTACGGGACGATCGAACTGGCGTTGGCTGCCATCAGGAAGGGTAATTACAGGCATTTTATGTCCTTATTTGCAGTGGTGACCCACACGAAAGATCACATACAAAGAGAATAATCGTTTATAAACAGTAAATTGCGACGCCATCTAACCAACAATTGCTAAATTGGGACGCAATTTGAAAACCCGGCATATCGTTAATTTCACGCCGTCTCTGAATAGTAACATTAAAAAAAGCGAGTTTGCACCATTCAGCTTCATATTGGTTCAATTGACTTTTTTGTCTTTGCTAAAGGTATAGTTAACTCAGTAAGCAGGATTAATGCGATTGCAGAAATACAGGCGGGAAAGTCGGGCCGAATTTAATCGGCCCGCTCAAATTACATTTTATAACCCAGTGATAGCGATGTACGGCGATCGGTATGCTCCGGCGCACTGTCCGGCGGATTAGAGTTCCAGGTAAGGTTATAGGCAACCTTCAGACCGAAATGCTCGTTAATCGCGACATTAAGCGCGCTCTCAGAGTTTACGGTGGTATCTTCAGCACCAAATACGGATACGCCTTGCGTAAATTTTGCGTTGTCCGTCATCTGCCAGGCATAGGTTCCGGATGCATAACCCAGCGGCTGGGTTTCATTGCCACCGTCAGTGTATTGATCGTAGCGAACACCGGGACCAAATTCAAAACGCAGGCTATGTACCGGCCCGTTTAAGAACTGACGACCATAACCTGCGGTCACAATGTCGCGTTCTTTATAACCATTATACCGATCGGTTAACCAGCTTCCCTGACCAAACAGATAGTTTTCATCTGACAGGTTATAACGAGAACGTCCACCAATCGCATATTTCTCAGAAGAACGCTCATCGTTAGAAGAGGTGTTGCTGGCATTGCCCCATAAAGACCAGGCAGTAGCATTGCCGTACCAGGTCAGGGTTGAATCAGCCGTCAATGAGGAACTTTTAGTATTCCCCGACTGCGCGAGATAACCCGCATTAACATTACCTTCAAAAGGTTTTTTCGCACTAGAAGGATCGTCCATGACAGTAAAAACGCTATCGTCGGCCATTGCATACATTGATGCAAAAACGCCTCCCGCCAGTAATATAGCAGCAGGAACTGTCTTTAAGAGCTTCATTTATAATAAGTCCGCACAACAAAAAAAGAGACCATCACGGTCCCGGAAACTTTCGAGGGGATCAATGTTAACAATCCAGAGAAAGGTAACAAATTATAAAAAGGCTCTATTAACATAGCAATGAAATATTACAGGATTTTTTGAATAAGAACGATCCCAAAACCGTATCCCGTTCCGAGCTGTTATTGCCTGATTAAAAGCGTATTTATTTGTAAAATCATGCTGTTGCCCTGTCACTACACTGACTTTAATGCCAGGCTTACTGTTATCTGTATTGGGTCATGCTCTTAAAGAGATAAAAAGAGGCTTTATTATGGTTAAGATATATACCCTCACATTCGCTCCCTCTCTGGACAGTGCCACACTGACACCACAACTTTATCCCGAAGGAAAATTGCGCTGTAGCGCGCCGGTATTCGAGCCCGGCGGCGGCGGTATTAATGTCGCCCGGGCGATTACCTTTCTCGGGGGTAGAGCTACGGCTATTTTTCCGGCGGGTGGTGCAACGGGCGAACATTTAGTGAGTTTACTGGCTGATGAGCAGGTACCGGTATACGCCGTCAACGCCCAGGACTGGACACGGCAAAATCTCCATGTTCATGTGGAGTCCAGCGGCGAGCAATATCGGTTCGTGATGCCAGGCGCAACGCTTACCGATGATGAATTCCATCAGCTTGAGAAATGCGTACTTGAGATCGAAGCGGACTCACTTCTGGTCATCAGCGGCAGCCTTCCGCCAGGTATTAAGGTTGATCGGCTGGCACAACTGGTGAAATCGGCGCAGCAGCACAGTATTCGCTGTATTGTTGACAGTTCCGGGGAGGCGCTTGCTGCCGCGCTGGCGGTCGGTAATATTGAACTGGTAAAGCCCAACCTGAAAGAGTTAAGTGCCTTAGTACAGCGTGAACTTACACAACCTGATGATGTGCGCGAGGCGGCGCAGGAACTTGTTCGCAGCGGAAAAGCGCGGCGAGTCGTGGTGTCACTGGGACCACAAGGCGCACTGGGCGTAGATAATAAGGATTGCGTGCAGATTGTGCCCCCTCCTGTTAAAAGCCAGAGCACTGTCGGAGCAGGTGACAGTATGGTTGGCGCAATGACCCTGAAAATGGCTGAAGATGCCACGCTTGCGGAAATGGTTAGCTACGGCGTTGCTGCCGGCAGTGCTGCGACGATCAATCAGGGTACGCGTCTCTGTTCGGCAGAAAACACACAGAAGATTTATGATTATTTGCGCCGGGTTTAATACCGGTGCCCGCGTCAGGCGACACAAGTCGCCAAACCATTATCATCAGCTATGCTAAAAAAATCCGTTAATTCATGAGGTGAGTCATGAGCGAAGGCGATATAAAACGATATGTAGTGACGGTGAAGTTTCATGAAGAAACCCTCACCCAAATTAATGAGCTTAATAACCAGCTCACGCGCGCGGGCTTTCTCCTTACGCTTAGCGATAATGACGGTAAGGTTCATGAGCTGGGAACTAACTCGTTTGGCCTTGTCAGTCCCCACAATGAACAAGAGGTAAAAGCGCTGGCAACAGGACTTGCTGAAAGTGCCTTAGGTATTACTCCTGATGTTCATGTGACCGGATTTGAATCCTGGTTAAACGATAAGCAATAAGTGCCATTACGGCAGGCAGTTTTTTCAACTGTGCGTGAGTTCGGTTTTTTCAAAGCATTTGTGCGCTAACGTTATGATATGGCAATAAACATGGGAGAAAGAACATGTGGCAGGCTATCAGTCGACTGTTAAGTGAGCAACTTGGCGAAGGTGAGATCGAACAGCGTCGTGAACTGCCTGGCGGAGAAATCCACCCCGCATGGCACTTTCGCTATGCTGGCCGGGATTTTTTTGTGAAATACGATGAGCGCGAGTTGCTCCCCTGCTTTACGGCAGAAGCCGATCAGCTGGAACTCCTGTCACGCAGTAAAACGGTTGCCGTTCCCCGTGTGTGGGCGGTAGGCAGCGAGCAAGATAATGCTTTTCTGGTCATGGACTATTTACCCGTCCGGCCGCTGGATGCGCACAGTGCATTTCAGCTGGGTCAGCAAATCGCACGTCTTCATCAGTGGAGCGATCAGCCACAGTTTGGCCTGGATTTTGACAATGCGCTCTCCACCACGCCACAGCCAAATGCCTGGCAGCGTCGCTGGTCCACTTTTTTTGCCGAGCAGCGTATTGGCTGGCAACTGGAGCTGGCCGCTGAAAAAGGTCTTTCGTTTGGTGATATTGATACCATTGTCACCCTGATCCAACAGCGTCTGGGCAATCATCAGCCACAGCCTTCCCTGCTGCATGGCGATCTGTGGTCAGACAATTGCGCGCTGGGGCCGGAGGGGCCATTTATCTACGATCCCGCCTGCTATTGGGGAGACAGAGAGTGCGATTTAGCGATGCTTCCACTGCATCCCGATCAACCGCCGCAGATTTACGACGGCTATCAATCCGTTTCCCCGCTTCCGTCAGGTTTTCTTGAAAGACAGCCTGTGTATCAACTGTACACGCTGCTTAACCGGGCAATTCTGTTTGGCGGCCAGCACCTGATGACCGCACAAAATGCGCTGGATCGCGTTCTGGCATCATAATCAGGCCCCGTCTGGCGGCCTGAACGGGTTAGTTAGTTTATTTTAACACCGCCGTTGATGCGGAATTCAATATTCATAATCAACCCACTTCCCGGCTTACCCGATTCATAGCGCCATTTGCGCATTGCTGTTTTCACTTCCCGCTCAAACATATTCGAAGGTTGAGCGGAGAGGATCTGCACGTTATCCACGCGTCCATCAGCAGTCACATCAAATTTCACCCTGACTTTACCTTCAACACGAAGCGCCAGTGCGCGCGCCGGATAAGAAGGCTGATTACGCGCTAATGCCCGCGGACCGGTGGGGGCTGTCACGGCTGGCTTAGCCGCCGGAGGCGTATTATTTACCGTGCGCGAAGGCGCTGCGTTCTCGAAAGGCGAGGCCGGTCGCGGCTCCGCTGGTTTAACGTCGCGTTTTGGCTGCTCGACTTTCTTTACCGGTTTAGGCTTAGGTTTCGGCTTTGGCTCAGGTTTTGGTTTTGGTTTTTCAATCACCACCGGCGCCTCTTTTGGCGGTTCCGGTTCCGGAACCGGTTCTGGCTCAGGTTCTGGTTCAACCACGGGTTCAGGAGCCGGAGGCTGAACAACCGGTTCGGGTTGCACAGGCGCTACCAGCGTTATGGACATAGGCTGCGCGGGTGCGGGCAATTCAACAACCTGATTTACCGAGGTGTAAAGCAGACCTGCTATTACAGCACCGTGAATAGACAAAGCTAGCAATGTAGGCCATGGAAAGCGGCGTGGTAAATCAAGGGCCATCGAAGTCATAGTGGTATCTGTTGAAAAATGATGAGCTAATTTTAAATGCAAATAGCAATCATATTCAATAAGCCATTTTCTCTTCGTCCATTTTTTACCAAAATCGGCACAATTCATCTCTGGTTTATACAAGGTTTTACCCTGCTAAACGTGGTGATTGCAGTCTGCTCTGCTTTCACATACCGTATTTTGGCAAATTAAAGATAAGGAGCTCTTACCGTGCTGTATGTTATTTACGCTGAAGATGTAGCTGATTCGCTGCAAAAACGCCTGTCCGTGCGCCCTGCGCATCTGGCTCGCCTGCAACTATTACAGGATGAAGGACGTCTGCTTACGGCCGGCCCACTGCCTGCGGTGGACAGTAACGATCCGGGTGCTGCCGGTTTCACTGGCTCAACGGTGATAGCCGAATTTGAATCTATAGAGAAAGCGACCGAGTGGGCAGATGCCGATCCGTATGTTGCGGCGGGTGTTTATCATAATGTGACGATAAAACCGTACAAAAAGGTATTCTAAAATTGTGGGCACCTTTAACGGTGCCCTTTTCACTTAGAGATCGTAAATCGCAAACAGCAGAATATTGCGGTGCTGGTTAAGTAAACACTTCCTGATGGAGTGAATACGCATGTTGCGACGAGACTGACCTTCAAGCCAGCGGGATTTACGACGACTTGCCTGTCTCAGCATACGCCAGCGTCCCACTTCCGTTCGACTACGCTTCATTTTTACTGCTCTTATAAAGGAAGAACGTGCATTATAAACCCTTGCTGCCATCAGAACAGCGCTTTTCGTACCCGCTTTTTATTTGCCAGAATTTTATGTGCGCGTACACTCATAACAATACGCTATCAAAAGGATTTTTTTATTTATGACAACCTTCTACACGGTAGTGAGCTGGCTGCTCATTCTTGGATACTGGTTGCTCATTGCGAGTATCACCTTACGCATCCTGATGAAGCGCCGTGCAGTTCCTTCCGCGATGGCATGGCTGTTAATTATCTATATATTACCGCTGGTAGGCATTATCGCTTATCTCTCGGTAGGTGAATTGCATCTTGGTAAGCGGCGTGCAGAACGTGCGCGTGCCATGTGGCCATCAACAGCAAAATGGCTTAACGATCTTAAAGCCTGCAAATATATCTTTGCCGAAGAAAACAGTGCCGTCGCCTCATCGTTGTTTAAGCTCTGTGAACGTCGTCAGGGCATCGGCGGCGTTAAAGGCAATCAGCTCCAGCTATTAACCACGTCCGATGACGTGATGCAGGCGCTTATTCGCGATATTCAACTGGCGCGGCACAATATTGAGATGGTGTTTTACATCTGGCAGCCGGGCGGGATGGCCGATCAGGTAGCGGAATCGTTAATGGCCGCCGCGCGTCGTGGCGTGCACTGCCGGCTGATGTTAGATTCTGCCGGTAGCGTAGCTTTCTTTCGCAGTCCGTGGGCGAATATGATGCGCAATGCGGGTATAGAGGTTGTCGAAGCGTTAAAAGTCAATTTAATGCGTGTATTCCTGCGCCGCATGGATCTGCGTCAGCATCGCAAGATGATTATGGTTGATAACTATATTGCTTATACCGGTAGTATGAATATGGTTGATCCCCGTTTCTTCAAGCAGGATGCCGGCGTCGGTCAGTGGGTTGATCTCATGGCCCGCATGGAAGGGCCGGTCGCGACCGCAATGGGCATTGTCTATTCGTGCGACTGGGAGATTGAAACCGGTAAACGGATTTTACCTCCGCCGCCTGACAACAATGTTATGCCATTTGAAGAAGCCAGTGGGCACACGATCCATACCATTGCTTCAGGCCCCGGTTTCCCTGAAGACCTGATTCATCAGGCATTGTTAACCGCGGCATATGCTGCCCGTGAATACTTGATCATGAGCACGCCCTACTTTGTGCCCAGCGACGATCTGCTACATGCTATTTGTACCGCCGCCCAGCGGGGCGTGGATGTCAGTATAATTTTGCCGCGTAAAAATGACTCCCTGCTGGTTGGCTGGGCCAGTCGTGCATTCTTTGCTGAGTTACTGGAGGCCGGCGTTAAGATATATCAGTTCGAAGGTGGATTATTGCACACCAAAAGCGTACTGGTTGACGGCGAGCTGAGCCTCGTCGGCACGGTGAATCTGGATATGCGCAGTTTGTGGCTAAACTTTGAAATTACGTTGGTTATTGACGATGCCGGATTTGGCGGCGATTTAGCCGCTGTTCAGGATGATTATATTTCTCGTTCACGGCTGCTTGATAGCCGGCTGTGGGCAAAACGTCCATTATGGCAGCGAATAACAGAGCGACTGTTTTACTTCTTCAGTCCGTTACTGTAAAACGAGCCAAATCGATAATTAACAGGTACTCATTATGGATATGGATCTCAATAACCGTCTTACTGAAGATGAAACGCTTGAGCAGGCTTACGATATTTTTCTGGAACTGGCAGGCGACAATCTCGACCCGGCAGATATCATCCTGTTTAATCTGCAGTTTGAAGAGCGTGGAGGTGCAGAGCTGTTTGATCCGTCAGAAGACTGGCAGGAGCATGTGGACTTTGATCTGAATCCAGACTTTTTTGCCGAGGTCGTTATTGGTCTTGCTGAAACCGACGGGGGCGAACTTAACGATGTTTTTGCGCGTGTCCTGTTATGTCGGGAAAAAGATCACAAACTGTGCCATATCCTCTGGCGTGAATAGCGCTCAGGGCAGCAGTGCTGCCCTGAGAATATAAAAAAGGCTGACTTTCGTCAGCCTTCGCGTTTAGAGCGGGTCAACCTTCAGGCAGGAGACCGCGTGGCGGAAACTCCCTTCCAGTACCGGACGTGTTTTGGCGCACTCGGGTCCGGCAATAGGACAACGCGTACGGAAAACACAGCCAGAAGGCGGATTGATAGGCGAAGGTAACTCGCCTTCAAGCAGCTGGATAGTTTTATTCTTTTCCAGGTCCGGATCGGGTACCGGAACCGCAGACATCAGGGCTTTAGTGTAAGGATGCAGCGGATTATGATACACCTCATCATAGGTGCCCAGCTCTACGGCATGCCCCAGGTACATCACCAGCACGCGGTCGGAGATATGTTTTACCACGGCTAAATCGTGGGCAATAAATATCAGCGACAACCCCATTTCACGCTGCAATTTTTGCAGCAGGTTAACGACCTGAGCCTGAATAGAAACATCCAGCGCGGATACCGGCTCATCACAGATGATCAGTTTCGGCTCGAGGATCAGCGCTCTGGCAATACCAATACGCTGGCATTGCCCGCCTGAGAACTCGTGCGGGTAACGATTGATGAGATTAGGCAATAGCCCGACTTTCATCATCATGGCTTTTACCCGATCGCGCACATCCTGACGTGACATCTTCGGATGATAGGTCCGCAGCGGTTCGGCAATAATTTCGCCAATGGTCATACGCGGATTAAGCGATGCCAGCGGATCCTGGAAAATCATTTGAATGTCGCTACGCACATTGCGCCATTCGTCCGGCTTCATACCCAGCAGATCTTTTCCAAGCCAGGCCACTTTACCATCGGTCGCCTTAACCAGACCAATAATGGCACGGGCGAACGTGGATTTACCGCATCCGGATTCCCCGACTACGCCCAGCGTTTCACCCTCGTACAGCCGCAGCGTAACGCCGTCGACCGCTTTAAGCGTTTTTGCCGGCTGCCAGAACCACTGTTTACCGTCTTTGATATCAAAGTGGACTTTCAGATCCGCGATTTCAAGCAGTACATTTCTGTTTTCTGTTACGGAATTCATACCAGCTCCTCCACCGGCTTAAAGCAGGCGCGCAGGCGGCCTGGCGCAAATTCCACCAGCGGTGGCGCGCTACTGCAGATTTCCATCGCATGTGGGCAGCGCGGCTGGAACGGACACCCTTTCGGCAGTCGCAGCAGATTTGGCGGATTACCCGGGATGGTCAGTAACGCTCCCCCTTCCGCATCCAGACGAGGAACTGCGTTTAGCAGACCGATGGAATAAGGATGGGCTGGCTGATAGAAAACATCGCGAGCGTGGCCATATTCCATGGTACGTCCGGCATACATCACCAGCACTTTATCGCAAATACCCGCTACTACCCCCAGGTCATGGGTAATCATAATAATGGCAGTATTAAACTCGCGCTTAAGCTCATTTAACAAGGTCATTATCTGCGCCTGAACGGTGACATCCAGAGCGGTGGTGGGTTCATCCGCGATCAGCAGTTTCGGTTTACACATTAGCGCCATTGCAATCATTACGCGCTGGCGCATACCGCCGGAAAATTCGTGCGGATACATGCGCATACGCTTGCGCGCCTCAGGCATTTTAACCGCATCAAGCATTTTTACAGATTCTTCAAACGCCGCGGCTTTGCCAATGCCTTTATGCAGCATCAGAACTTCCATTAACTGCTCATCTACCCGCATATACGGATTTAACGACGTCATGGGATCCTGAAAAATCATGGAGATTTGTTCAGCGCGCAGCTGGTTCAGATCCTTCTCAGGAAGATTGAGGATCTGCTTACCTTCGAACGTTGCCGAACCGGTGATCCGCCCGTTAGCGGCCAGCAGCCCCATTAAAGCAAATGCAGTTTGTGATTTACCGGAGCCGGATTCGCCCACAATACCCAGCGTTTCACCGGCCTTCAGACTGAAGTTCAGATCGTTGACGGCGGTGACATCACCATCCGGCGTTGAGAACGTGACGCGCAGATCTTTGACATCCAGCAGCGGACGGGATTTATGTTCCACCGGAGAAGTTGCAATAATACTCATGGCGGCGCTCCTTAACGATCTTTCGGGTCGAGGGCATCACGTAAGCCATCGCCGATAAAGTTAAAACAAAACAGGGTCACAACCAGAAAACCTGCCGGATAGAGTAACAGCCAGGGCGAAACTTCCATTGAGTTTGCCCCATCGCTCAGTAATGCGCCCCAGCTGCTTAATGGCTCCTGGGTACCGAGTCCCAGAAAACTCAGGAATGATTCGAACAGGATCATGCTGGGAACCAGCAGTGACGCATACACCACCACGACACCAAGGACGTTAGGTACGATGTGACGCACCACGATATTTGCCGTAGAGACACCGCCGACCTGTGCTGCCTCAATGAACTCTTTGCGCTTCAGGCTGAGCGTCTGACCACGTACAATACGCGCCATATCCAGCCAGGAAACCATACCGATAGCCACAAAGATCAGCAGGATATTTTGCCCAAAGAAGGTCACCAGCAGGATGACAAAGAACATAAACGGAAACGAGTTGAGGATCTCCAGCAGACGCATCATAACGGAGTCAATTTTTCCGCCCAGATAACCAGAAAGCGATCCATAAAGCGTGCCGACAATCACTGCGACCAGAGCGGCAGCAATGCCGACCATCAGCGAGATACGCCCGCCGATTGCCACGCGTACCAGCAGATCGCGTCCGGAGGAGTCGGTACCAAAATAGTGCCCAGAAGCCATATCCGGAGCCGCCGACATCATCTCCCAGTCAGTATCAAAATAGGTAAACGGTGATAATAACGGTGCCAGAATGACAAACAGGGCAATCACGATCAGCATAATCAGGCTGGCAACCGCGGCACGGTTATGCACGAAACGACGTCGCGCATCCTGCCAGAGACTACGTCCTTCAACGTCGAGCTTCTCACTGAAGTTTTCCAGCGCCTCGCTGTTTTTCTTACTTAACATCATGGCGAGCTCCAGCGTCAGTAACGGATTTTCGGGTCGATAACGGCATACAGCACGTCGACAACCGCATTAAACAAAATGGTCAGCGCACCTACCAGGATCGTCAGGCTCAATACCAGTGAGTAGTCACGGTTCAGCGCACCGTTTACGAAAAGTTGACCAATACCCGGCAAACCATAAATAGTTTCAATGACCATTGAACCGGTGATGATGCCGACGAAGGCCGGGCCCATATATGATAATACCGGTAACAGTGCAGGTTTCAGGGCGTGGCGAAGAATAATACGTCGCATTGGTAACCCTTTTGCCTTTGCTGTGCGAATGAAGTTGGAATGCAGTATTTCAATCATTGAACCACGGGTAATACGTGCAATGCTGGCAATATAGGCTAATGACAGCGCGACCATCGGCAGGATCATATAAATGAGCGCCCCTCCGTTCCAGCCACCGCCCGGTAACCATTTGAGGGTGATGGAAAAGATCATGACCAATAAAGGAGCCACCACAAAGCTCGGGATAACCACCCCGGTCATTGCTACTCCCATCACCGAGTAATCCCACTTCGTATTTTGCTTCAGGGCAGCAATAACACCCGCTGAAACGCCAAATATGACGGCGAGTAAAAATGCAGCAGCACCGAGTTTAGCCGAGACGGGAAAGCTGGCGGCAACTAAATCGTTTACAGAATAATCTTTGTACTTAAAAGAAGGTCCAAAATCACCGTGCGCAAGCTGCTTCAGATAATTGAAGTACTGCGTAGAGATAGGATCGTTCAGATGATATTTCGCTTCAATATTCGCCATGACTTCAGGCGGCAGCGTACGTTCTCCGGTAAAAGGACTTCCCGGAGCGAGGCGCATCATAAAGAAAGAGATTGTAATAAGAATAAATAGCGTCGGAATCGCTTCCAGACAGCGACGTAGAATAAATTTCAACATTGCCCATACCTTCTGGCGTGTGCCTTTGTAGTACGATGAAATAAGACACTGCGGGGCAGATACCTGCTGCCCCGCGTATTGCCATTAATGCTTAATGATGTACATATCTTTCGTGTACAAGTCGTCCATTGGATCTTTACCAGAGTATCCCCCCACCCATGGTTTCACCAGGCGGGCATTCACATAGTAATAGACCGGAACGATAGCGCTGTCTTTGCCTAACTGCTGCTCAGCTTTATCATACAGTTCGGTACGCTTAGCTTCGTCAGTGGCTTTAACGGCATCGGCCATGATGCTGTCAAAGGCCGGGCTTTTATAATGCGCGGTGTTCATTGAGCTGGTGGACAGCATGGTATTAAGGAAAGAAGTCGGTTCGTTATAGTCTGCGCACCAGCCGGCACGCGCGACATCGTAGATACCCTGATGACGAGTATCGAGGAACGTTTTCCATTCCTGATTGACCAGTTTAACGTTTACGCCAAGATTTTTCTTCCAGATAGACGCAGCGGCAATCGCCAGTTTCTTATGCAGGTCTGAAGTATTGTACAGCAGGTTAAATGTCAGCGGCTTATCTGCGGTATAGCCTGCCTCGGCCAGCAATTTCTTCGCTTCTTCATTACGCTTTTCCTGGGTCCAGGTAAACCATTCCGGTTTAGTCAGCTTCGCGCCATCGGTATACGGTGGGGTATATCCGAACGCTGGCAGATCACCCTGTGCTTTCACTTTATTAGTGATGATATCGCGGTCGAGGCCCAGCTTCAGCGCGGTACGAACACGAGCGTCGGTAAACGGCGCTTTCTGGTTATTGATTTCGTAATAATAGGTACACAGATACGGATCAACATGTACTTCCTGCGGGATCTCTTTTTTCAGCTTCTGGAAAAGCTCGATCGGCAAATTGTTATAGGTCATGTCGATTTCGCCGCTGCGATAGCGGTTAACATCGGTCACTTCCGAAGAGATAGGCAGATAGGTAACCTGATTAATGGCTGTTTTCGCATTATTCCAGTAGTGAGTATTACGCTCCATTACAATGCGTTCGTTGACGACCCAGTCTTTTAGCTTATATGCGCCGTTAGAAACGATGTTAGCAGGCTGAGTCCATTTCTCACCAAACTTGTCAATTGCACCTTTATTAACGGGCGACATTGCCGGATTAACCAGCAGCTTGTAAAAATAAGGTACCGGCTCACTGAGCGTAACTTCCAGGGTATTTGCATCAATAGCCTTTACCTTCAACGATTTCATCAACGTTCAGGATATGGCCGTACTGCGGATAACTTGCATATGGAGATGCAGTATTAGGATCGACCAGACGCTGCCAGCTGTAAACGAAATCCTGAGCAGTAACAGGCTCGCCATTTGACCATTTTGCATCTTTACGTAAATGGAAGGTCCAGACTTTAAAATCTTTGTTGTCCCAGCTTTCTGCCACGCCCGCAACCGGGTGACCGTCAACAGGAGATGTTACCAGCAGTCCCTCAAACAGATCGCGGCTAACGTTAGCTTCGGGAACACCTTCAATTTTATTGGGATCCAGCGACTGAGGCTCTGCACCATTATTACGGATCATGGTCTGCTTTTCAGCCAGAGTGACGCCCGCCGGGATATCGGCAGCCAGTGCAACGTTTCCTGCAATAAGCGCTGCCAGGATACCCGCCGCGACCAGACTTTTCTTTGTGATGATGGACATTGTGTTGATACTCCAATAATTATAATGACTGACCACTGGCCAGCTTCTTCAGTTCCCGTGAGGGTTCCCGGTCAATGCAGGAGCTTTTAGCGACTGCCGGGCTGCTTTTTTGTTGCTATCACCGACTTATTTATTACGGTTGGCTCTGACGGCAACCTTACGTCGATTCTTTAATATGTCTCCCCTGTCGAGACATATTGCGTTCCAGCGTGAGATAATCTATTTGAAAATAATTCTCATCTACGCAGTTCTGTTGCAAATTAACTGGCCGGAAAGTATCAAATGCCTTCGCATGCTGCCAATATAATTTGCAAATATGTTAACTAATTCTCTTTTATTCCTTCGCCCCTCAGGCCAGACAGGGCCTTGCTGGCAGCAGATTCGATAAAAAATGGCTGAATTTCAACATCATCGCATCATACATCTCACCGGAATGTAACGTAATGGTATTATTTATCGTATTTTGCAAAACATTAACATTTGGTTACTATTTAGCACATCTGACTGTAAGAATGCTAAAATTACTAATAACATTTCAATAATCCCGTAGCAAGCCCCAGAGTATAATGTGAGAAAAATAACAGCATGCCTGCTGATATTATATACAGAAGAATAGCGAGCCTAGATCTAAGGCGTTGATCTATAATGGAGTTGTCTATCAACGGATTTTATTATGAATGCGCGTAATTTCAGCTTCAAATATCTGCTTTGCTAATAATGGCGCAAACAAAAGCGGTTTCGTTTGCGCGAGAGGAGGTAAAGAAGGGACTAATGAACGAGGCCTGGAAAAATGCTCTTGATGCCAGTGACAATAAATTCAATACCCAGCGCCATCAATAACAACCCCATGATACGCGTAATGACGTTTATTCCTGTCTGACCCAGCATTCTGACCAGCCACGGGGCCATACGGAAAACGCTCCAGCAGCAGAAAGCAAACAGCGCGATCGCCACTGAAAATCCGAGAAGGTGAATCAGGTTATGGTATCGGGTGCCCCATACAATTGTTGAGCTGATAGCGCCCGGTCCCGCCATCAAAGGCAATGCCAGAGGAACAACCCCCACGCTTTCACGAATAGCCGTCTCTGACTTTTCCTGTTTATTTTGTTTATCTTCGCCTAACTTGCCGCTGATCATCGACATGGCAATAGTGACCACCAGGATGCCGCCGGCAATGCGAAATGAATCAATTGAAATGCCGAATAGCTGAAGAATACTGTCGCCAAGAAAGAGTGAGGTCCAGAGAATAATCGCCACAGACACGTTGGCAGTCATGTTGGTTTTATTTCGTGCGACAGCTGTCTGATAGCTGGTCATACTAATGAAAACCGGCATGATCCCGATGGGGTTAACCAGGGCGAAAAGGCCAATGAAAAACTTGAAGTAAATAGGGAAATCGAAAAGCGACTGGCTCACGGTTGGCTCCGCACCTTCATCAAAAGTGGTCGTTGACGAAACGTCATTATAGATTCGCGCTGAAGATACGCTTTTTAGCAATACACTTCACCACAAATCTGACAAAAAACCTGACATTACACGTTGTTATATATTTGTATTGATTATGATAATGTGAATTTTACACTCATTAAAAACACTTAACATTTGATACTAACTGGTTAAAACACGGTGCTGAAAGGTGTCAGCTTTGCTTAAACTTGATGTAGATCACGTATTTCATACTCAGAAGTGAGTAACCTTGTCTACACCGTAAGGTAGCAAAAATTAAAGCAAGGTAGTGCGTAGAGTAAAGTGAAGCTGTTTTAGTAAATCAGTAAATCAAGTGTAAGAAATCCGTTGTTTTGTAAGTACTTACGCAAGTAGTGTCGGGTCTGTCTATACTGACTAATTAGGCCAGTGATTTACTAAAAAAGTTTAACATTATCAGGAGACCATTATGGCTGTTACTAATGTCGCTGAACTTAACGCACTCGTAGAGCGTGTAAAAAAAGCCCAGCGTGAATATGCCAGTTTCACTCAAGAGCAAGTCGATAAGATTTTCCGCGCTGCCGCTCTGGCCGCTGCCGATGCTCGAATTCCTCTTGCTAAAATGGCCGTTGCCGAATCCGGTATGGGTATCGTAGAAGACAAAGTTATTAAAAACCACTTTGCTTCCGAGTATATCTACAACGCCTATAAAGATGAAAAAACCTGTGGTGTGCTGTCTGAAGATGACACTTTCGGTACGATCACTATCGCTGAACCCATTGGTATCATCTGCGGTATTGTTCCCACCACCAACCCAACATCAACCGCAATCTTCAAATCGCTGATCAGCCTCAAAACGCGTAACGCAATTATTTTCTCTCCACATCCGCGTGCTAAAGATGCGACGAATAAAGCTGCTGATATTGTGCTGCAGGCTGCTATTGCCGCAGGTGCGCCGAAAGATCTGATTGGCTGGATCGACCAACCGTCTGTTGAACTCTCTAACGCATTAATGCACCACCCTGACATTAACCTGATCCTTGCGACCGGCGGTCCGGGTATGGTTAAAGCCGCATACAGCTCGGGCAAACCAGCTATCGGTGTGGGTGCAGGTAACACTCCAGTTGTTATTGATGAAACCGCAGATATTAAACGTGCTGTTGCCTCTATCCTGATGTCCAAAACCTTCGATAACGGCGTAATCTGTGCGTCTGAACAGTCTGTTATCGTTGTTGACTCAGTCTATGATGCGGTACGTGAACGTTTCGCCAGCCACGGCGCTTACATGCTCCAGGGCAGCGAACTGAAAGCCGTTCAGGATATCATCCTGAAAAATGGCGCGCTGAACGCCGCTATCGTCGGTCAACCAGCCTACAAAATTGCTGAACTGGCTGGCTTTAGCGTTCCGGTCAGCACCAAAATTCTGGTGGGTGAAGTAACGGTTGTTGACGAAAGCGAACCGTTTGCTCACGAAAAACTGTCACCATCACTGGCGATGTATCGTGCGAAAGACTTCGACGATGCGGTTGTCAAAGCCGAAAAACTGGTGGCGATGGGCGGTATCGGTCACACCTCTTGCCTCTATACCGATCAGGATAACCAACCTGAGCGCGTACAGAAGTTCGGTGCTGAAATGAAAACCGCGCGTATTCTGATTAACACCCCTGCTTCTCAGGGTGGTATCGGTGACCTGTATAACTTTAAGCTTGCGCCTTCCCTGACTCTGGGTTGTGGTTCATGGGGTGGTAACTCCATCTCTGAGAACGTTGGTCCGAAACATCTGATCAACAAAAAAACCGTTGCTAAGCGAGCTGAGAACATGTTGTGGCATAAACTTCCGAAATCTATCTACTTCCGTCGTGGCTCACTGCCAATCGCGCTGGACGAAGTGATTACTGATGGTCATAAACGTGCGATGATTGTGACCGACCGCTTCCTGTTTAATAATGGTTATGCTGACCAGATCACTTCCGTACTGAAAGCAGCCGGCGTTGAAACTGAAGTCTTCTTTGAAGTTGAAGCTGACCCAACTCTGACCGTAGTTCGTAAAGGCGCTGAGCTGGCTAACTCCTTTAAACCAGACGTGATCATCGCGCTGGGCGGCGGCTCCCCGATGGATGCAGCTAAAATCATGTGGGTCATGTACGAGCATCCGGAAACGCACTTCGAAGAACTGGCGCTGCGCTTTATGGACATCCGTAAACGTATCTACAAGTTCCCGAAAATGGGCGTAAAAGCGAAAATGATCGCTGTTACCACAACATCCGGTACCGGTTCTGAAGTTACCCCGTTTGCGGTAGTAACAGATGATGCAACGGGTCAAAAATATCCGCTGGCGGACTACGCATTAACGCCAGATATGGCGATTGTCGACGCTAACCTCGTCATGGATATGCCGAAATCACTGTGCGCATTTGGTGGTCTGGATGCCGTAACTCACGCTCTGGAAGCTTACGTTTCGGTTCTGGCGTCTGAGTTCTCTGACGGTCAGGCTCTGCAGGCACTTAAACTGCTGAAAGAAAACCTGCCAGCATCTTATCATGAAGGTTCTAAAAACCCGGTTGCGCGTGAACGTGTTCATAGTGCAGCTACTATCGCTGGTATTGCGTTTGCGAACGCCTTCCTCGGCGTGTGTCACTCAATGGCGCATAAACTGGGCTCACAGTTCCACATTCCGCACGGTCTGGCAAACGCCCTGTTGATCAGCAACGTTATTCGTTATAACGCGAACGACAATCCGACTAAACAGACTGCATTCAGCCAGTACGACCGCCCTCAGGCTCGTCGTCGCTATGCTGAAATCGCCGATCACCTGGGCCTGAGCGCACCTGGTGACCGTACAGCTGCGAAAATCGGTAAGCTGCTGGCATGGCTGGAAGAGATCAAAGCAGAGCTGGGTATTCCTAAATCTATCCGCGAAGCTGGCGTGCAGGAAGCTGACTTCCTGGCTCACGTTGACAAGCTGTCTGAAGATGCATTCGATGACCAGTGTACCGGTGCTAACCCGCGCTATCCACTGATTGCCGAGCTGAAACAGATTCTGCTGGATACCTTCTACGGTCGTGAATATAACGAAGGTACCCCTGCTGAAACAGCCGTCGCTGCCCCGCTGGTAAAAGCAGACAAAAAAGCGAAAAAACTCGCCTGATGTTATTGCGATAACGCTTAATAAAAAGCCTCATCATTGATGAGGCTTTTTTGTATCTACCGTATTGCTGGTGAGGATGGTTAATGCGTCAGGATGTTGAATGACGATGCTGCTCCTGAATAGCCGTCAGGGAGCCTGTAGCGAGCGCTTGTTTATAATGTTTACGGCACACTGAAATATAACGTTCGTTGCCCCCAATCACCACCTGCTCACCTTCATTATAGGGTCGCCCCGCCTGATCGAGACGCAGCACCATACTGGCTTTGCGGCCGCAAAAACAGATGGTCTTTAATTCAACCAGTTTATCTGCCCACGCAAGCAGATACTGACTCCCTGTAAACAGCTCACCGCGAAAGTCTGTGCGAAGTCCATAGCACAGAACCGGAATATCCAGGCTGTCTACAACGTCAGATAGTTCGTGAACCTGAAGGCGCGTAAGAAACTGACTTTCATCAACCAGAACGCAATGAATGCCCCGCTGAGCGTGCTCAGCGCGAATATCGTCCAGAAGTGAGGTCTCCTGATTAAACAGCTTAGCGGGCGATGAGAGGCCGATGCGGGAGCTTACCTTTCCTGAACCGAAGCGATTATCAATTTCGGCGGTATATACTACCGCTCGCATACCGCGTTCCTGATAATTGTATGATGACTGCAACAAAGCTGTGGATTTCCCTGCATTCATCGCTGAATAGTAGAAATATAGTTGTGCCATTGGCCACATAACCCCAATCAAAGTGTATTAATAGCGGCGCGAGTGTAGCATATTTTTTGCGTTCGCCATGTGATGCGCTTAAACAGAGAACGGGTGTAATGGACGGTATAACATCGCTGATATAGCGATTATAAGCACTATCTTGATGCTATGACTCATTAATAACGAGGAAACCTTTGTCTCATTACATTCTTCTAACAACCCGGATGTGCATTGCTATGGCCTTTAGATGCTATGCAGGCTATTTGATTTACCGACGGTAAAACGTATCAATTTGCAAATAGCGGGCCTGATAATTATCCGTTGAGAGTATAATTTGTCACATAACCTCGCACAAAAAAATCACAGGACATCAAGGGTTAACACAGCGCTTTATCAGCAACAATATGAATAGTTGCGCCACGCTGGGGCTCGAAATTTAAGTTGGCACTAATTAAAATAGTAAAAAATAATAGACAATTTTGAGTTCCTTACATTTCTCCCTATTGCACAACTCAAATTAACGCTCTATTATTAGCTTAACAAACCACCCCACAATATAAGTTTGAGATTACTACAATGAGCGAAGCACTTAAAATTCTGAACAACATCCGTACTCTTCGTGCTCAGGCCAGAGAATGTACCCTTGAGACACTGGAAGAAATGCTGGAAAAATTAGAAGTTGTTGTAAACGAGCGTCGTGAAGAAGATAGCGCTGCTGCTGCAGAAGTTGAAGAACGTACGCGTAAGCTGCAGCAATATCGTGAAATGCTGATTGCCGACGGTATTGATCCTAACGAATTGCTGAATAGCATCTCTACTGCTAAAACCGGTACTAAAGCTAAGCGCGCTGCGCGTCCTGCTAAATATAGCTACACCGATGAAAACGGTGAAACTAAAACCTGGACTGGCCAGGGCCGTACTCCTGCGGTAATCAAAAAAGCAATGGACGAGCAAGGCAAACAGCTGGATGACTTCCTGATTAAAGATTAATCTTGCTGATTCCAGAATCCCGCTACGGCGGGATTTTTTTTAAGCTAAAACGTATTGCCCTGCTCTGGTACGACTTTTACTACACTCTATTTATGGGCATAAAAAAACCGGGAATATCTATCCCGGTTTCTAATCCTGTATGACTACTTCACCGTCTCTTCAAGCCAGGCTTTAAATTCTTCGCCAAGGGTATTGTGACGAATGCCATACTCGACGAAGGCCTGCATATAACCCAGTTTATTACCACAGTCGTGGCTTTTACCTTTCATATGGTAAGCTTCAACGGTTTCTTTCTCGATAAGCATATCGATACCGTCGGTCAACTGGATTTCATCCCCGGCACCCGGAGGCGTTTTAGCCAGCAGAGCCCAAATTTCTGCACTCAGTACGTAACGACCTACAACGGCCAGATTAGAGGGCGCTACGTTGGCTTTTGGCTTTTCAACGACGCCGACCATTGGCACGCTTTCACCCGCCTGCAGAGAAACCCCTTTACAATCTACGACGCCATAAGCAGTAACGTCTTCAACTGGCTCAACCATAATTTGGCTGCAACCTGTCTCGTCGAAACGTTTGATCATTTCAGCAAGGTTATCCTGAGAAAGATCGGATTCAAATTCATCCAGAATAACGTCAGGCAAAATAACCGCGACAGGCTCATTACCGACCACTGGCTGAGCGCAAAGTACAGCATGACCCAGACCTTTAGCCAATCCCTGACGCACCTGCATAATGGTGACATGCGGTGGGCAAATAGACTGAACCTCTTCCAGAAGCTGACGTTTAACACGTTTTTCCAGCATAGCTTCAAGTTCAAAACTGGTATCGAAATGGTTTTCGATTGAATTCTTGGAGGAGTGGGTAACCAGTACAATTTCAGTAATACCGGCGGCAATACATTCATTCACCACATATTGGATGAGCGGTTTATCAACCAGCGGTAACATTTCTTTAGGGATGGCCTTGGTTGCTGGCAACATCCTCGTACCTAATCCCGCAACCGGGATAACGGCTTTTTTGACTTTTGAATTTAAAGCAGCCATTTAACTCTCCTGAAGTGTTCGAAATCTGAACTTCTCGTGAATAAATTAACGCATTAAGTATATCAGCCCAGGAACGTGATCCTGGTCTAAATCCCGCGCGGTAACCTCGAATTAGGACTTTTACGTATTATCCATTACTGATTCTCGTTACAGGAAGGTCGTAATTGAATCGATCCCGTTTACTGAAGTGAGCTGGCGGGATGAACAAGTACGATCAACGAAAAGATAACGTGAAATATGATGGGTATTAACGTAAGCATAGTACCACCGCGATAGATTGGCAGGTAAACCTATCGCGATGGTTAAATTCATTTGCTCATTCCGCAGACAACATTAAGCGCAAGCGGCCACCTGCACCCCAGATTTGGCATTGCCAGGCGTCGCTACGCTGGCTGATTTGAT
>Ga0302347_1001864_pt1 | contig 23525 bp, 21 predicted proteins | sample PhyWR1_FD_202178 | JGI IMG/M metagenome (GOLD analysis project Ga0302347, IMG submission 202178) | Leaf surface microbial communities from wheat plants in UC Gill Tract Community Farm, Albany, California, United States - DLSL W.R1 (v2)... | ecosystem: Host-associated > Plants > Phyllosphere >...
AGCCCGGCCTGGTGGTGATGACCAATTCGCTTAACGTGGCCCGTGCCATCTGCGACCTGGAACACGAACCGGTGCTGCTGATGACCGGCGGTACCTGGGACCCGCATTCCGAGTCGTTCCAGGGCCAAGTGGCCGAGCAGGTATTACGCTCTTACGATTTCGACCAGCTGTTCATCGGTGCCGATGGCATCGACCTCGGCCGCGGTACCACCACCTTCAACGAGCTGCTTGGGCTCAGTCGGGTCATGGCCGAGGTAGCCCGTGAAGTGATCGTGATGGTGGAGTCCGACAAGGTAGGGCGCAAGATCCCCAACCTCGAGCTGCCGTGGAGCAGCGTGCACACTCTGATTACAGACGAACGCCTGCCCGCAGCGGCACGCGAACAAATTCAAGCCCGTGGCGTCAACCTGATCTGCGCCGCGATCAGCCAGGAGCAATAAACATGTGTGGAATCGTTGGCGCCGTCGCCGAGCGTAATATCACAGCCATCCTGATCGAAGGCCTCAAGCGTCTCGAGTACCGCGGGTACGACAGCGCTGGCCTGGCAGTGCTCACCCAGAACGGTGAACTGCAGCGCCGCCGCCGCATCGGCAAGGTCAGCGAGCTGGAAGCAGCTGTTGCAGCAGACCCGTTGGCAGGCCAGCTGGGCATCGCCCACACCCGTTGGGCTACCCACGGTGCGCCAACCGAAGGCAATGCACACCCGCACTTCTCGGCGAGTGAAGTGGCCGTTGTGCACAATGGCATCATCGAGAACCACGAGGAGCTGCGCGAAGAGCTGAAGGCGCTGGGCTACGCCTTCACCTCGCAGACCGATACCGAAGTGATCGTCCACCTGATTCACCACACCCTGAAAACCATCCCTGACCTGACCGATGCCCTGAAGGCTGCGGTCAAGCGCCTGCATGGTGCCTACGGCCTGGCGCTGATCAGCGCCAAGCAGCCTGACCGCCTTGTTGCAGCCCGCAGCGGCAGCCCGCTGGTCATCGGCCTGGGCCTGGGCGAGAACTTCCTGGCCTCCGACCAACTGGCCCTGCGCCAGGTCACCGACCGCTTCATGTACCTGGAAGAAGGCGACATCGCCGAAATCCGCCGTGACCAGGTTTCCATCTGGGACGTGCAGGGCGACAAGGTTCAGCGCGAAACCGTGCAGTACCACGAAGGTGCCGAAGCTGCTGACAAGGGCACTTACCGTCACTTCATGCTCAAGGAAATCCATGAGCAGCCAAGCGTGGTGCAGCGCACCCTGGAAGGCCGTCTGGGCACTGACCACGTCTTGGTCCAGGCCTTCGGACCGCAGGCCGCCGAGCTGTTTGGCAAGGTACGGAATGTACAGATCGTTGCGTGCGGCACCAGCTACCACGCGGGCATGGTAGCTCGCTACTGGCTGGAAAGCCTGGCGGGTATCCCATGCCAGGTCGAGGTAGCCAGCGAGTTCCGCTACCGCAAGGTGGTGGTGCAGCCGGACACCCTGTTCGTCTCCATCTCGCAGTCCGGCGAAACCGCCGACACCCTGGCCGCTTTGCGTAACGCCAAGGAGCTGGGTTTCCTGGGCAGCCTGGCAATCTGCAACGTGGGCATCAGCTCGTTGGTACGTGAGTCGGACCTGACCCTGCTGACCCTGGCCGGCCCGGAAATCGGCGTGGCTTCCACCAAAGCCTTCACCACCCAGCTGGTTTCGCTGATGCTGCTGACGCTGGCCCTTGGCCGGGTGCGCGGTACCCTGGATGCCGGCGTCGAAGCCGAGCTGGTGGAAGAACTGCGCCGCCTGCCGACCCGTCTGGGCGAAGCCCTGGCCATGGACGCCACCGTCGAGAAAATTGCCGAGCTGTTTGCCGACAAGCACCACACCCTGTTCCTTGGCCGTGGTGCGCAGTACCCGGTCGCGATGGAGGGTGCGCTCAAGCTCAAGGAAATCTCCTACATCCACGCCGAAGCCTACCCGGCAGGCGAGCTGAAGCATGGCCCGCTGGCACTGGTGGATAACGACATGCCGGTGGTTACCGTGGCCCCGAACAACGAACTGCTGGAAAAGCTGAAATCCAACCTGCAGGAAGTACGTGCCCGTGGTGGCGAGTTGGTAGTGTTTGCCGACGAGCACGCTGGTATGACCAATGGTGAAGGTACGCACGTGATCAAGGTGCCGCACATCGCCGATGCCCTGGCGCCGATCCTGTACACCATTCCGTTGCAGCTGCTGTCTTACTACGTCGCTGTGCTGAAAGGCACCGACGTGGATCAGCCGCGTAACCTGGCCAAGTCGGTTACTGTCGAGTAAGGCGAGAGCCGGGGGCGTTTTTGGTTTCGTTGAATTAAACCTGTTTTCGAACAATTAAAACTGTCGCCGGTAGAGGGAAGCGCTCGCTTCCCTTCATCGGGCGGTTCACCATTCCCCCCGCGTCACCCCTTCCTGCCTAAGTCTGGCGTTCTCTGATGCCCGTTCCAATACAGGTCGAATCGCCCCTGGTTTCCTGGACACTCTCCAAGCTCAGAAATGCTGCGTGGCCTGGTGGCGATGGCATGAACGTAAAGACTTACGCAGGCAGCCAAGATTACTCAGCTGAAGATGCCCAACAGAACGGTGGCCCCGATCACGGTAGCTGCACCGCCAATACGAGTCGAGATCTGGGCGAAAGGCATAAGTTGCATCCGGTTGCATGCGGACAGGATAGCCACGTCGCCAGTGCCACCCAAGCCGCTGTGGCAGCAGGTAACGATAGCTGACTCAACGGGGAACATTTTCAATAGATTGCCAATGAGGAAGCCCGCCGCAGTCATTGCGATGACTACCGAAGCGCATACCATCACGTAACCCACAGAGAATACGCTTGCAACGCTATCGAGAGGAACGTAGAGCATTCCAAGCCCGATCATTACTGGCCAGATGAAAGCAGTGGAGATGAGCTTGTAGAATTTTTTGCTGCCTTTCTCCAGCTTCTCAGGCAACACGCGAACATATTTGAAAATAACTGCTGCCAAAATCATCATCACTGGGCCTGGGATATGCACGATTTTCTCGAGCAGACCACCCAAGACAAAAAAGGCGCAGATGAGCAGAACCCCTGCTCCCATGTAGCGGAAGTCGATGGCGCTATCATCCTCAGCTTCTTCTTTGAACGCGTCATTCTCTTCCCGCGCGCGAATCAGTTGGCCGTCACCATTCAGGTTAGGCTTACGAGCTGCCCAACGAGCCAAAGTACCAGCACAGATGATTGCAACGATGTTGCCTACGACTGCGGCAGGAACTAGCTGGGCAACGTATTGCTCCGGAGTTCCGCCAAGGATGTGTGAATACGCAAGCGAGAGGGGAAGGATGCCCTCACCAATCCCACCGCCGATGATTGGAACAATGATGTAGAAGAATGTGTGATGTACGGTATATCCGAAGCTAACGCCGACAGCCAAACCTACCGCCACTGCCGCCAGGGTGCCGATTACAAGTGGAACGAACATCCGGATCATGCCTTGGACAAGAATTGTCCGGTTCATCCCCAAGATGCTACCTACCACCAGGCTTGCGATTACAAAATAAAGGAAGTTGGCGTCCTTCATCAGCATTTTGGTGGCATCAATCGTGGTGCTACCGAAGAAGCCGTAGTAGACCAGAACAGAGGGGAGCAAAAGGCACAAAATAGCTCCGCCGCCAATGTCGCGGAGCAGAGGCAGTCGTTGACCCACCTGGCCGAGGAGCATGCCCATGGTCATGATGACCGCTAGGCCACCAATCATAGTCTTGGGCAGATAGCCCAAATGAGCTGACAGGAAAACGATCAGGGCGATACCGAGAAAATACGGCAGCGGGATTACACCAATTTCGTATTCCATAAGCGCGCTGAACCGGCGCCGGGCCGGCAGTGCTTGGGTTGCGAGGGTCATTTTGAATTCCTCTGTTTATTTTTGTGTGAGGAGGCTTGATGCCAGGGATCACGAGATTTTCCTTTCTGATAAAATGCTATCCTTCGCAGAATCGTAAAGAAACGGGCGTTCTATGCACGCTATGAACACGAATCATGAAGTAAGGCCGCTACCAGATGACCTTCGGGTCTTTCTCACAGTGATTCGTGTGGGTAGCTTCTCAGGTGCGGCTCTTGAGCTGGCCCAGTCGCCTGCATACGTGACCAAGCGCATCAAAATCCTCGAAGAAACACTTGGAACACGGCTACTCCATCGAAGCCCTCGCAAGATCGCCCTCACGGATTCCGGCGTTAGAGCTCAGCAATGGGCTGTGCGGATTTTGGATAACCTTGACGAGTTCATGGGCGAGCTGAGCCAAGTGCGCAAAGCCCCGAGGGGCTTATTGCACATCTGTAGCAGCTTCGGCTTCGGTCGTAATTATGTAGCTCCTGCAGTTGCAGAACTTTCGAGTGCATACCCTGACTTGGAGGTTAAGCTTGATGTTTTTGATAGGGTTGTTGACATCGTCGCTGAAGGATTTGATTTGGAAATAAGAGTCGGCGATGATATTCCCGAAAATCATATAAGTCGACTGCTCGTTGCCAACAAGCGAGTGATCTGCGCCACGCCTGAATATCTTGAGCAGCGAGGGACGCCAGATAAGCTTAGCGATCTGGTAGATCATGATTGTCTGGTACTCAAGGAAAGAAACAACCCTTACGGAGTATGGCGGCTGCTTAATTCGCAGAAAGAAGAGACCGTGAGGGTCAACGGCCGGCTTTCATCGAATAATGGCGAAATCGTTCTTCAGTGGGCGCTAAACCATCGTGGTTTGTTGCTGAGGTCGATGTGGGATGTTAAGCCACTTTTAGAACAAGGCCGCTTAGTACAAGTACTTCACAAATATAGCCAGAGTGCTAACGTTTGGGCTGTTTACCCCACACGCTTGGCGGACTCCGCCAAGCTACGGGTATGCGTGGAGTTCCTTGAATCGAGGTTCAGCCGTTTGGGAGCAGATTAAGAGCGCGTCAGCCCTTTAGATAGGGCAGCCCTTACCGCGAAGCTGCTCATCAAAACGTTCGGGGTCGAGAGTACCTGCTGCCATGGACTTGAGGATGTTTGCTTCTCGATCAAGCAGTTCCGTGCACCTTGAGTAGACCTTCGGCAGTTCATCTGCACGCACTGCCACCACTCCGTCGGCATCGCCAATGATAAGATCTCCAGGACTCACCAGCATTCCAGCGCAGGCAACCTGAACGTTGATTTCTCCGCCGCCGTCCGTGCTTGGCCCTCGGTGCACATAGCCTAACGCGAACACGGGCAGCTCACCTCCCAGCCATTCTTCCCTGTCTCGGATGGCGCCGTTGACAACCACCCCGGCAATGCCGGCTTTGATAGCCATGGCACGCATGATGCCGCCAATCACCGCACGGCTAAGATCTCCACTGCCATCAACGACCAGGACATCACCGGGCCGCGCCATTTGAATGGCTTTGAGCAACAACAGATTGTCCCCTGGTCGAATCCTGACAGTCAGGGCGCTTCCGCAGAGGTGTCGGAATCCATGATATGGCTTAAGTCCCAAGCCGCCGGTATTTCTTCCCAAACAGTCGCTGACAATGGCTGAAGGCATTCCTTCAAATGCTTCTCGCCATTTATCCTCGAGGGGTGGAGCGGAGGGATTGATACGGTACCCAGTAGGCCATTCCCCATCGTTTGTTACGTCGAGCATTCGAGAATCTCCTGATGCCGACCCCTCAGGGTCGGGTGACGGCTACGGGTCAGGCCAACCACGGGTTCGCTTGCAGATGACGTTCCTCAAAGCTACGGATCTGCTCACTTCGAACGAGTGTGCTGCCGATTGCGTCAAGGCCCAGGAGAAGAGCATCTTTCCGAAGCGCGTCGATCTTGAATTCGATGCGGCGACCATCAGACAGGAGGATAAACTGCGCCTCCAAATCTACAGCGATCTTCGCAGTCTCAGGCTGACTCACCATGGCACCCAGCTCTTTGAGCTCTGCCGGGGACAACTGGATGGTAAGTACACCATTGCGCTGGCAGTTGTCGTAGAAGATGCCTGCGAAGCTGGTACCGATCAGCGCTCGAATCCCTAACTGTTTCATCCCCCAAACTGCATGTTCGCGGCTTGATCCACAACCGAAGTTTGGGCCGACGACCAGGAATTTGCTATCGTTCCAAGGCGTTTGGTTCAGTACAAACTCAGGGTTTGGAGTGCCATCGTCCAAGAAGCGCAAATCGAAGAACGCTCCGCGGTCAAGGCCATTACGGTCAATGCCTTTCAAAAACTGCTTGGGCATGATTACGTCGGTGTCGACATTCGCTGCCAGGATCGGCGCCGCAACACCTTCTACTTTGTTAAACGGCTGCATATCAGGCCTCCAGAACTAACGAACGTACATCAACCAAGTGTCCAGTTACCGCAGCTGCAGCGACCATCGCTGGGCTCATGAGGTGGGTGCGAGCCCCCTGACCTTGCCGCCCTTCAAAATTGCGGTTGGTGCTCGATGCGCAGCGATCCCCTGGGTTCAGCACATCGTCATTCATGGCAAGGCACATCGAGCACCCTGACTGTCGCCATTCGAAGCCAGCGTCGCGGAAGATCTGGGCGATCCCCTCTGCTTCTGCATTGTCACGTACCATAGTGGAGCCTGGCACAATCATGGCCCGTACACCTTCGGCCACTTTCCGCCCTTTAACTATACGAGCGGCATCGCGAAGGTCTTCGATCCGAGCATTGGTGCATGAACCAATGAACGCATGGCTGATTTTGATGCTGCTAAGTGGGGTTCCTGGTTGCAGATCCATGTAGCGCAGTGCCCGCTCCAGGTCACGGCGCAAGATCAGGTCGGGCTGTTCCATTGGATCGGGGACTGTGTCAGAAATCGCAGCCGCTTGATCAGGGCTAGTACCCCAGGTCACCATCGGTTGCAGGTCTGCTACATCCATGCGGACTTCCAAGTCGAATATGGCCCCTGGGTCGGTGTACAGCGACTTCCAGCTTTCGACTGCCTGATCCCATACGGCCCCTTCAGGTGCGCGCGGCTTATCAGCGAGGTACGCAAATACCTTCTCATCCGGTGCCATGAATGCGCCGCGAGCCCCGGCTTCAACTGCCATGTTGCAGATGGTCATTCGTGCTTCGACGCTCAGAGCGCTGATAGCAGGCCCGGTGAACTCGATGGCATAGCCAGTCGCACCCGAAGCGCCGATCTGGCGAATCAGTTCCATGATGATGTCCTTGGAAACCAAACCGGGCCCAGGGATGCCATCGACAGTCACTCGCATGCTTTTCAGGCGCTTGTACACCAGCGTTTGGGTCGCCAGAAGGTGCTCGATTTCGGAGGTGCCGATACCGAAGCCAAATGCACCCAGTGCACCGTATGTCGTGGTGTGACTGTCACCGGCCGCCACCACCATGCCAGGGAGGATGAAGCCTTGCTCTGGCGCGACCACGTGTTCGATGCCTTGACGCTTGTCCAAGACGTCGAACAGTTCAATACCGAAATCGCGGCAATTCTCTTCGAAGTAGTTGACCTGCAAGGCTCCACCAGCATCTGGCATGTCGGAGATGCGATCAGGTGCGGTCGGGTTGACGTGGTCGACTACACAGAGGGTTGCCGAAGGGCGCCAAACCTCCCGACCCGCTTCCCGCAAGCCGCTGAAAGCTTGAGGGCTGGTGTATTCGTTCGCAACCTGGCGATCAATGTAAAGCAGCACGTGCCCTTGATCATCCAGCTCACAAACGGTGTGGGAGTCGATGTGTTTCTGGTAAAGCGTCTTTGGGGTATTCATAGCGAATTTGCACCCGATATTGTTATTGATACAGCCCGCAGGCATCACGATCACTGGCGAGCAGTGGTGGTACCAGCTTATCGAGTCAAATTTCTAAATAAAGATGCCAAGTAAATACGTTTGATGCACATTTCGTGAATTAACTGCTTCAGCCTTTGATGAATAGCATGGTCGCCGAGGCCACCAGAAAAACGGCGAACAAGATTTGGAGGTGACGCTCGTGCACCCGGTAGGCCCATTTCACTCCACAGCCAACGCTTAACAGTCCTCCTAACGCCATGGCCAGGCCCATAGGTCAATCCACATGGCCATTCCAGCAGTAGGTCGCCAACGTAATCACGGTGCTTGGAAGCGCGAGCGTCAGGGCCATGCCCTGCGCAGCCTGCTGATACCTCCAGAGTGCAAGGGCGACGTTCGGAACCATCATGACCAAAGCAGTGCCCTGAGCCAGCGTTTGGCTTAAACCCAAGATTAGGGTCATGAGCGGAATGGCAACGAGGCCGCCCCCAATTCCGAAGAAGCCACCCAGTGCGCCCATGAGAACGCCAAAAACGAAGTCAAATAGGAAGTTGATCATGTCGCCAGCCGTGTGAGTCAGTTGGCAAGTGGGAGTCCGCCGGTCAAAGAAACGCAGGAGGCCGTGATCAAACTAAGTGAGGAAAATCTTCTCTATGAATAGGACTTCCACGGTATGTGAATTGAGGGGGAGTAGAGCTCCGTTACATGCGCGATTGGGGGCGGCAGCGCTGTTGTAAGCATTGCTACACTTGCGGATCAAGGCGCCTTATCAAAATGTCCAGCCCTTGCGACAGCGCGTCGGCGGACATTGCAGGCGACTGATCAAATCTCCGCCTTGGCCCAGAATGTTTCTGCAGACTGACTGAGTGTTGCTTTGGGCCGTGTCAGATGAATTTCCAAAGGAATGTCCCAGCTTTCATCGAGCGCCCGGACCAGACGCCCGTCCAGTATCTCCTGCTCCGTAAGGCTCTTGGGTAACCACGCCACGCCCTTGCTTTCCAACGCCATGGACATCAGCACCGCTGCAAGGTGACTGGTGAAAAGGGACTTCAGGTGAAGATAATCTTCTTTGCCCCTAAGTCTGTGCGCGACGATACGGCCCAGCCCGGATTCATGGGTGTAGGCGAGGTAAGGCAATGCCGCAGGCGAAGTACCGAAGTCAGCGTGCGCACTGGCAAGCGGAACGAGAGTGTCTTCGCCCACCTTTTTGCTGATGAAGTGTTCGGGTGGCAATAGCGGCGGAACGTCGGGGTGGCGGTGGCATAGTAAAAACTGAACCTGGCCATGAATCAGCATTTGTTCACAAACGGCCATGCTATCTGAGTGCAGTTGCACTGCTTCGATTGGTGCACCGCTTTCAGCACTCCGGAGCCACTTCGGGAAAAAGGTAAAAGAGAGGGAGTGGGTCGCCGCAAATTGTAATGACCTGGCTGCCACCCCTGCGACCTCTTGAGCTTCGCTGCGTATCCGGTACAGGGATCGGGCCGCTTCCTGAGCACTGGGCAAGATATGCCTTCCAGCCTCGGTGAGCGTGGCTCCGTGTGGTGAGCGCACGAACAGCTCAACGCCCATCCAATTCTCCAGAGAGCGAACTCTGCGGCTGAAAGCCGGTTGGGTTACATGACGCGCTTCGGCCGCCCGCACAAAGCTCCCGTACTCCGCGAGCGCTGAAAGATCTTCAAGCCAAACCAGTTCCAAGGGCCATGCCTCCTGTGCATAGGGTCCGGCATTAATAGCATTGGGCGAGCGCTACCTCAACGCATAACGTGGGGTCACATACAACAAGAGGAACTGTCATGCGCATCGTCGACATCCGTGAAAAAACCGTTTCCATTGCCTCGCCAATTGCCAACGCGTACATCGATTTTTCCAAGATGACCTGCTCGGTCGTCGCTGTGGTCACGGATGTGATTCGCGACGGTAAGCCGGTCATCGGTTATGGCTTCAACTCCAACGGTCGCTATGGCCAAGGCGCATTGATGCGCGACCGCTTCCTGGCTCGTATCACTGAAGCAGACCCAGACACTCTCATTGACCATGAAAACAACAACTTGGACCCGTTCGCCATCTGGAAAACCCTGATGACCAACGAGAAACCAGGGGGGCACGGTGAGCGCTCTGTCGCCGTGGGCACAATCGATATGGCTGTCTGGGATGCCGTAGCAAAAATCGAAGGCAAACCGCTGTACCGCTTGCTCGCTGACCGTTACCGCAATGGTGTTGCCGACGACAAAGTCTGGGTGTACGCAGCCGGCGGCTACTACTACCCTGGCAAAGACCAATCGAAGCTCAAGGCCGAGATGCAGAGCTATCTCGACCGCGGCTACGATGTCGTCAAAATGAAGATCGGTGCGGTCCCGCTGGACGAGGATATCCGCCGTATCGAAGCCGTGCTTGAAGTGGTTGGCGACGGCCGCCGCCTGGCCGTCGATGCCAATGGGCGGTTCGATCTGCGGACCGGCATCGCCTACGCCGAAGCCATCAAGAAGTACAACCTGTTCTGGTACGAAGAGGTCGGTGATCCCCTCGACTATGCGCTGCAGGCTGAGCTGGCAAATCACTATGAACTGCCTATGGCCACTGGCGAAAACCTGTTCTCTCATCAGGACGCCCGCAACCTGCTGCGCCACGGCGGCATGCGGCCTGATCGTGACTATCTGCAGTTCGACTGCGCGCTGTCTTATGGCCTTGTCGAATACATGCGCACCCTCAAGGTGATGGAAGAAATGGGCTGGTCTTCCCGCCGCGTTGTACCCCACGGTGGCCACCAGATGTCGCTCAACATTGCCGCCGGCCTGCATCTTGGTGGTAACGAATCGTACCCGGATGTGTTCCAGCCGTTCGGCGGCTTTGCGGACGGCATCCAGGTTGAAAACGGCTACGTCGGCCTGCCCGACATCCCAGGCGTGGGCTTTGAAGCCAAATCCGCCCTGTACGCCGTAATGCGTGAACTGGGGGAGGGCTGATCATCTTCGGTATGCGGTCTCTGTAGACGAGGCCGCAGTACCAGGCGGCGCAGCAGCGCCGCCAAGCCACATGCCCATCACAAAAATAAAATGAGGTGCTTCCGTGGATCTTTCCAAATCCCGCTGGTACAGCCAGCTGTATGTGCAAGTGTTGATCGGCATCGTGATCGGTGCGGCAATCGGTTACTTCGTACCCGACATCGGCGCCAAGCTCCAACCCTTCGCCGACGGCTTCATCAAACTGATCAAGATGCTGTTGGCACCGATCATCTTCGGTACTGTTGTTGTTGGTATCGCCAAGATGGGCAGCATCAAAGAGGTTGGCCGTATTGGTGTTAAGGCGCTTATCTATTTCGAGATCCTGTCGACCATTGCGTTGGTCGTCGGCCTCATTGTGGTCAATATTGTTAAACCTGGCGAAGGTATGAACATCAACGCCAGCACCCTCGATGGCAGTGCCATCAGCAAATACAGCCAGGCCGCGAGTGAACAAGGCGGCACGATCGAATTCTTCCTCAATATCATCCCGCATACCTTCGTCGGCGCTTTCTCCAACGGCGTCATGCTGCAGGTGATCCTGCTTTCTGTCTTGATGGGCGTCGCACTTGTGCAGATGGGTGAAACCAGCAAACCGCTGATCAACACCATCGACTTGTTCCTGCAAGGCCTGTTCAAAATCGTCGCAATGGTCATGCGCCTGGCTCCGATCGGTGCCGGTGCGGGCATGGCATTCACCATTGGCAAATACGGTATCGGTACGTTGCTGTCACTCGGCCAACTGCTGGTCGCACTGTATATAACTACTCTGATATTCATCGTGGTCGTGCTCGGTGCCGTCGCCAGATGGTCTGGAATGCCACTGATGCAGTTCCTTCGCTATTTCAAAGATGAAATTCTTATCACCCTCGGCACCTGCTCAACCGAAGCCGTGCTACCGAGAATGATGGTGAAATTGGAGAAGCTCGGCTGCAGGAAATCGGTGGTCGGCATGGTGCTCCCTACGGGCTACACCTTTAATGCGGACGGCACCTGCATCTACCTCACAATGGCTGCCATCTTCATCGCCCAAGCGACTAATACGTCGCTGACGTTCATGGATCAAATGATTCTGCTGGCTGTATTCCTGCTGACCTCCAAAGGCTCGGCTGGCGTTGCGGGTGCAGGGTTTGTAACGCTGGCTGCAACGCTCACAACTATCCATTCCATTCCATTGGTGGGCCTTGTGCTGCTCCTGGGCATCGATCGGTTCCTCAACGAAGCGCGGGCGGTGACCAACCTGATCGGCAATGGCATCGGCACCATCGCGATTGCCAAGTGGGACAATTCGTTTGATGTCGAAGCTTGTGAACGAGAAATCGCAGCCATGAAACAGGAAAAGGCGGAAAGGAAGGCCTTGCTGGCGCATAAGTGAAATCGCCCTTACTTCCGGTCATCGCGCTTGAAGGTCGGCGATGATCGGTCGTGATCTGGTTTCTTAAGCCTCGCCTAGCATGCTTTGCACCAGCTGAATGAATGTAATGGAGCCAAATATGATCAAGCGATCGCATCATGAATTGCGCAAAGCGTTTGGTGATCTGCTTCAAGGACATGTCTGTAAATTTGCGGCTTCTGTATTCGATCCTATCTCGGTGCGTATGGCATCCGACCTCGGCTTCGAGGTGGGCATACAGGGAGGCTCTGTCGCTTCGCTTCAAGTGCTTGTGGCACCGGACATTGCACTGCTGACGCTTGATGAATATGTCGAGCAGGTCACCAGAGTTGGGCGTGCGAGCCAAATCCCTGTCATCGCAGACGCCGACCATGGGTTTGGGAATGCGCTGAATGTCATGCGCACAGTCAGTGCGTTGCAGAAAGCCGGCGTTGCTGCGTTAACATTGGAAGACACTCATCTGCCGGCCAAATATGAAGAGCAATCGCCGGTGCTGATCGGAGGGGAAGAGGCCGCAGCCAAGATCTACGCTGCTCGATTTGCCCGCTCGGATGATACCCTCAGCATCATCGCCAGCACGAATGTGGCCGCTACCACGCTAGAAGACGCTATCGCGCGTACTACGGCCTATGAGAAAGCGGGTGCAGATGCTATTTGCCTGGTTGGGGTTAAAGACTTCCCTCACTTGGCGGCACTCACGGAACACCTCAACACGCCGATCATGCTTGTAAACTACGGTAATCCGGCGCTCAGCGATGTTGAGAAACTTAGCGCTGCCAATGTGCGCATCGTGGTCAATGGGCATGCCCCTTACTTTTCTGCGATCAAGTCGATCTACCAAGCGCTGCGTGAGCAAAGCGGTTCTCAGGGGGGGAGCTCTCCCTCCCTGAGCTGATTTTCTAAATTCACGTGTGTGGAGAGTTATCGAGAGTGGACAAAGACGTACCTGAAGGTGGGGCACGACTCGCCGCCCTGAGTAGCCCCAGCAAAATCATTAGACCAGTTCAACTACCCGCCCTGTGATCAAGACCGCCGAAGTCCGAAGGCTCGCTGCAGCTCTCGGCTGGCCAGGATGCTATCGCTTCATTCGGCTTTTTCACAATCACACACGGAACGCGGCGTTCCACGTTAAGAATATTTTTCAGGCTGAAGCAGCTAGGCGTTTCGCTACTGTGAAACTGCCATCCAGCCGGCACAAGCCGTCATGACAGTTGCGCCGGTGCGGTTCAACCGCTTCATGGCCTTAGTCGACCGAACCGCCCGCGCGATTTTCGATGCCGTAAGTACGTAACCCAACTGAACGGTTAAGTCGATAGTGATGCCTAGCAAGCTTATGTACACGACCTCAGCGATAGTAAGGGACGTGAGATCGAAGGCGTGGGGCAGGACAGCCCCGAAGAACACCACAGCTTTAGGGTTACTCAGGGTCAATATCGTGCCCCCGAGAAGGCCCCGACCTGCCGATCGATTGAACTGCAGGGTTGGGTTTTCCACATCCTTCGTCCAGAGATTCCACGCGATGAAGAGGATGAAGGCTACACCCAGCCATTTCACGGTGACGAACACTTCCTCGTATTGCAGGGCCATTGCAGCAAGCCCAAGCGTTGCCACAAGCAACCAAACCGTATTCCCCAATACCATACCGGCGACGTAGGACAGCGATGAGCGAGCTCCATAGGCAACAACCTGACCCATCAGGCCAACCTGGGCGGGACCTGGGATTGCAGCGGCTATTGCAAATGGGACTGCAAAAAACCAGATTGAAGATGTACTGCTCACGATGAAGCCTCGCCATTACAATGAGGGTGCCTCGGCGATACTCGCGCAATACTTGCCATCACGCAATGAATAACCCCGCGTTGACCTGGATAGCTACAGATGTCCATCAAGCTCGGACGAGTTGCGAGATCAAGGACGATCTCCGTAACAACAGGCAGTGGATAATGGAGTTGAGATGGCGCTTCCCCCGTTACACAGCTTTAAAGTATTTGAGAGCGTTGCCCGGTTAGGAAGCCTTGCCGGCGCAGCGGTTGAATTACATGTCACCACCGGTGCGGTCAGCCAACAGCTCAAGGTCTTGCAGTCGAGCCTGGGCGTGGAGCTGTTCACCAAGCAGGGCCGCAGATTGGTCCTGACGCCTAGAGGCCGCTATTTGCACAAGCGCATCGCTAGTGCCATGCGCGATATCAGCGATGCCATAGGTGAGCTACGGATTGGCAACGAGCAGGAACAGCCGCTCGTTGAGATAAAGTTGTCCATCCCACCGGCCGAAGGCACCGAGTGGTTGGTCTCCCCTTTACTCCGTTTCATGGTCGACTCGCAGCTGGTAAAGGTAAGCGTGATTACGGCGCCGAATATGGCGCAGGTGGATTGGCGCCGGGCCGACGTCGCAGTGGTTTATGGCACACCTCCTTGGCCGGGATATTGGTGGCGCCTTCTGCATGGTATTCGAATGATTCCAGTATGTAGTCCTCAATATGCGCGAGGTCCATTGGCTATTCACGAAGTTGAAGACCTAATGAAACATCGGCTATTACATGAGGACGCCGGTAGTCAGTGGCAGCAATGGCTGGCCGAGGCGGGGTATGTGCGTGGCGGCTTTGAAAATACCCATTTCGAAGATTTCGGTATGGTGCTACAGGCCGCACGAGAAGGATTTGGCGTTGCGCTGAGCGATGAGACCGTTTCTGCCCGGGATCTGGATGAAGGCCGACTGATATGCCCCTTGCCGCTCTCCGTGCCCGCGCTGCATAACTACTACGTCGTTTGCACTGAGCGCACGCGTGAACGACAAGAGGTACGGGCGTTTATCGATTGGTTATTGGATACAATCGGGCAGCCGGGTCAATAACCAAACCCACGACCATCAGTGAAGCGAATGTTCGTCAGGATGCTGATGTCTTTATGGACCTTATAGAGCTCGGAGCTTTTGATGAGCTCTGGATCGCTGAACGATTCTCCCTTAGCCCGACCCGCTTGTATCTGAAGCATCTTGTCCCGGATGGCCACTACATCGGCATAGGTCATGGCTGGCACCTTGGATGGGTCCTCATCAGCATGGGCGCCATAGATAGCTGTCTGTGGATTGATGACCTTCAACGTGGCATTCAGTGACGAGACATAATCCTTGAGGTTCCCGGCCAATAGCCAAGAAGGATAGAGGTGATCACCGGCCAGCAGGATGTCATGCGCTTCATCGTAGAGAGCCACTTCGTCCTGAGTATGCCCCGGTACGCTGAGTAAGCGGACCTGCACGCCACCTAAGTCGATAATCTCCTGTGGTTTCACTAATCTTGTCACTTTAAAAGGAGGAACTACCATGTGGTCGAAATTACCGAGATAAACCGGTTCCGGTACTTGGTAGAGGTCATCTTTCACCTTGAACTTGCGGGTGAAAGGGGTATCGACCAGATACACGCTCTGAAAATTGTGCAGACCGCCCAGGTGATCGAAATGGAGGTGCGATGGCAAGAGTGAGAGTGGTTTATCTGTGATTCTCCTGGCCACCTCCGTAATGTTCTCCTTCTGGTTCGCCCCGGCGTCGAACATCAGGGCCTTTCTCTCACCTACGATGAGGTAGGAGTAGTTTTTCTGGTAGTAGCTCGGTTCTCCGATGGCATATAGGAAATCAGTCAACCTATGAACGACGAAGGGTGGACCATCTGTCTTGCTTGCCTCGTCAGCATGAGCAACGGACGGGGTGGAAAGCACGGCGATGGACATCAGGGATAGGGCTTTTATGAGCTTGCGCATGGGGCGCGGACCTCTTCTTATAATTACTGAAAAGGCAGAGCATCGTCTGCAGTGACATCTAACCGTTAGCGGTGTCGGAATTCAATCCAGCCTTTTTGAGCACACAAAATTCAGTTGAGCTAAAGCGTCAGACACATGCAAAAAAGCTGGCGCGCATCAGTGGATTGGCCCTTGCCAAGACAGGCCGAAGTGGTTTGTCTCACGCGCACAGTCAGTGAGCTCCAGAAAGCGGGTGTTGCCGCGTTAATCCTGCAAGACACTCACCCGCCAGCCAGACTCGAAGAGCAATCGCCGGTGCTAATTAGAGGGGAGAGGCGGCGGCCAAGATCTATGCTGTTCAATTTTCACGTTGAGTTGGATTCATGGAGAGGCAGATTGAACCGGCGTGAAGATTCAATACAGACTAAATGAAAACGTGGAACTGCCTGAACAGCGCCGCCATCAATATCCCTGCGGTGATTGCGGGAAGTGGCTTGCGCAGCGCGAGCATCACGATCGCGGTCGTCAACAAGGCAACACGTGCCCCGTTATCCCCCGTGACCGCCAGCGGTGTCAGCACCGCTACCAACACTGAGCCCGACATGGCATTTATGAATTGCTGCACCCTGTAGTTGATTGGGACGAACGACATCACGAACACCCCACCCCAGCGGGTCACAAGAGTGACCACAGCCATGATCAGAATGATGTACAGCGTGCCGAATCCCGAGATATCAATGCTCATGCTTTTTTCTCCGTCCAAACGGCGCCGAGCAGGCCACCAGCCAAGGCTCCGGTGACGACGTGGCTGTTTTCAGGCAGATATGTATACGCGATTAACGATGCAGCGGCTGCCACACTCCAGATGATCAGCATGCGTGGGTTCTTCTGGCCGCCGAGCATCATTGCCAGCAGGAAACAGCCCATGACCATGTCCAGGCCCAGGCTGACCGGGTCCTGGATGACCGTGCCAAATTTCAGCCCCAGCCAACTACCAAGCGTCCAGGCCGACCAAAGCGCAAGGCCGCCACCGAACAGCAGACCCATGCCGGCCTTGCCGTTACTGAACGCCTGCATCGACATCGCCCAGTTGGCGTCCGAAACCACCATCATCACCCCATAGCGCTTGGCGCGTGGCAGCTCGCGCAACCACGGATACAGCGTCGCGCCCATCAACAGGTGCCGGGCATTGATCGCGAACACCGTTACGATCAACGGCACCACCGGAACGTGCTGCCCCCACAGGTCGAGTACGGCAAATTGCGCAGCGCCGGCGAAAACCAAACTGCTCATCAGCAGTGTTGATGCTTCGCTCAGGCCTGTTTGCGCGGCGGCTAGGCCGAAGGCGATGGCAAACACCATCACGAACATGGAGATGGGCAGCAGTTGTTTGAAGCCGTTCCATATCTTGTTTCTATTCAGCTCCACCGAGCTTGCATCGACACTCAACACCATTACACCTCATCACCACCGCAGGTTTGTACCGCTGTTCAGGCGCCATTCTGAGGACTTCCTCCCGCTCAAGAAAAGCGAATAAGTGTTATAAAGGCCATTCGATTGTCGAATGGCTTAAGATTGGCTATGCACTCCAAGGATCTGCAAATTGACTGGCTGCGGACTTTTGTCGCAGTGGTCGATACTGGTTCGATGACTGCGGCGGCGCGGCAGGTATCGCGCTCGCAATCAGCCGTCAGCATGCAGCTGAAGAAACTTGAGGACAGCATCGGTCGCCCGCTGCTCAACCGCGAGCCTCGGCAACTGTCCTTGACGCCAGCGGGCTTCGACCTGTTGGGCCACGCGCGCAAGTTATTGGCATCCCACTCAACGCTGGTGCTGGCGATGCATGGCGGGGCACTTTCCGGTCGAGTGACGTTCGGCGTTCCAGATGACTACGCCGTGCCCTATCTGGTGCCGGTGCTCAGGCACTTTGCTACGCGTTTCAGCGAGGTCGAAGTCACGTTGGTGTGCGAGGAGTCTACCGCGCTGCTGGCAAAGGTTGATCGAGGTGAGATCGACCTGGCGCTGGTCACGCGTGATGCACCTTCGCGGGGAGAACTGTTGTTCAAGGAGGCACTGGTTTGGGGGGCGGCCGAGCAGCACGAAATCTGGAAGTGCAGTCCCCTGCCTATTGCTGTGCATGAACTGGGCGGACGCCTGCGTAGCGAGATCCTGGCAGCGCTTGACGCTCAGCAGCGTGAGTACCGTGTCGTCTATAACAGCCCGAATGTCTGTGGTCAGATCGCTGCCGCGCAAAGCGGCATGGCGATTGCGGTACTAACCCGGTGCAGCCTTCCACCGAGCTTGAAGATGGTGGATACCCGGCAAGGGTTGCCTGAGCTGCCGGTGATTCAAGTTGTGTTGATGCGTAGCCGGGATTCAAAGGGCTCTCGAGCTGTGGATGCGATGTACGATGAGGTCATGCGGGCTTTGCGCGATCCACTTTGTATCGAATAGAGACTCAAAAGCGCAGCGCCCCGCCGGTACTTAGACCGACCAGCTGCTGCCAGCATTAGGGCACAGGACGTGACAGCAGCGAGACTCGTGGCTTGCCTAAGGGGCTTATATCGCATGGTTTAAACTGGCCCACCGGCTCACAGTTCAAGTCTGGGAACGGGGCGAAGCCATGTTCCCACAATGGGAAATCAATCTGATTTACAGCTAATCAAACGCACCATTCAGCACTTCATAAATAAGCCCGGTCGCCAGCGCCACCAGGATCAAATCCGTCCCAACTTGCTGCCACTCGTACCCGTCATAGTGTGGCAACCTGCCCACCAGTCGACCATCGAGCTTCTTGGCGATACCAGGCGGAAGCGGCTTGCCGCGAGCGAGGTTCTTCTGAATCCCTGGCGGCAACGCAGGCCCCGGGCTCCAGTAATCCCGGTAACCATCGACAATCCCCAGGACGCTCGCATGATTGATACTCGGGCCACCGTGCCAATCACCCTCACCTGACTTTTTGCCTTTGCCGCCATGATCCTGGTTATGCGACTGGTTCCCTTTGGCATTTCCCTGGCCCTTGCCATTGCCATTACCGGGATCAGCCATTGCAGGCAGAGAGCCACAGATCAGGGCGAGACAGGTAACGCCGACGGTGATTGAGCGGAAAATGAACATGGGAGCGTTCCTTCGTGTGGGGGTACATTGTCCAATCTAGACGATTGCTCAATGTCCAGTGCAAACGCCGAAGGCCTCAGCGCTGGTTGGGCATGCAAGCGCGTCGTTTCTGGGGGCGACAGTCAATTCTCAAGAGCATGGCGCAAATGGTTTTTTGGGGAGGTTGCGACAGTTTTGCGGTTTATCCAAAGGAGGCTCAAGGCCAGGGAGTCCGGAGGCGAGTTGCGACGGTTTTAATTCTTTAAATCCATTGCCCCCGTGCCCACATAAGGCCGTGCCTGCAAGCGAAAGTGATTTGCGTGCAGGCGCGGCCTTGTGTCGTGTCAAGGGCTGGAACCCAGCGCATGACAGATCCGATTCAGATCTGCATCGCCATCCCGTCCACATTCATCGCTGCCTGGCGCAACGCCTCGGAGCGAGTAGGGTGGGGGTGGCAGGTAAGGGCGATGTCTTCCGCTGAAGCCGAGAACTCCATGGCTACGCAGAACTCACCAATCATCTCGCTGACACTTGGGCCCACCAGGTGCACACCCAGCACTTCATCGGTTTCGGCATCGGCCAGGACCTTGGCGAAGCCTTCGGTCTCGTGGTTGATCTTGGCCCGGCTGTTGGCAGTGAACGGGAACTTGCCCACCTTGTAGGCACGCCCTTCGGCCTTGAGCTGTTCTTCGGTCTTGCCCACGGTTGCCAGCTCGGGGCGGGTGTAGATCACGCCGGGGATGAGGTTGTAGTTGACCTCGTGAGGCTTGCCGGCAATGCGTTCGATGCAGGCCACTGCTTCGTCTTCCGCCTTGTGCGCGAGCATCGGGCCGGAAGTGACGTCGCCGATCACCCAGACACCCGGCACTGCAGTGCGGTGGTGCTGGTTGTCGAGCATGCCGCGCTTGTCGGTTGACAGGCCCACGCTTTCAAGGTTGAGGCCCTGAGTGTAGGGGCGACGGCCGATCGCCACCAGCACGTAGTCGGCCTGCAGTGTTTCTGCGCTGCCGCCCGCGGCCGGTTCCAGGGTCAGGCTTACGCCCTCGGCGCTGGTGCTGGCCTGGGTTACCTTACTGCCCAGCTTGAACACCATGCCTTGCTTGGCCAATGCCTTCTGCAGGGTTTTTGCGGTTTCTGCGTCGGTGCCCGGGCAAATGCGGTCGAGGTACTCGATGACCGTGACCTGGCTACCCAGACGACGCCACACGGAACCCAGCTCAAGGCCGATCACACCCGCACCGATGACGATCAGGTGCTTGGGCACTTGTGGCAGGGACAACGCACCGGTCGAGTCGATGATGCGCTGGTTGTCGATGGTCACCCCGGGCAGCGGGGTGGGCTCGGAGCCGGTGGCAATAACGATGTCTTTGGCCTGCAGCACGTTTTCGCTACCGTCGTCTGCCTTCACCACGACCTTGCCGACGCCGTCCAGGCGGCCCCAGCCCTTGATCCAGTCGACCTTGTTCTTGCGAAAAAGGTACTCGATGCCCTTGGTCAGGCCAGTCACGCTCTCGTCCTTCTGCTTCATCATCTGGGCGAGGTTGAGGTTGGGCTTTACTTCGATACCGAGGTGCGCGAACTCGTCACCGCTGGCGGCCTCGTACAGCTCGGAAGCATGCAACAGTGCCTTGGACGGCATGCAGCCCACGTTCAAGCAGGTGCCGCCCAGCGTCGAGCGGCCTTCCACGCAGGCTACGCTCAGGCCCAGCTGGCCAGCGCGGATGGCTGCGTTGTAGCCGCCAGGGCCACCGCCGATGATCACCACGTCATAGGATTTCATGGGTTCAACTCCAGGATGTAGAAGCGCGAGAGGGGCATAAGGTTAAGCTGAGATGCTGAAATTGTATACAATCTGCTGCGCGTATAAGATCAGTTGGTTCTAGACCATGGTCTGGTTTAGAGGAAACATCCCACGAATGAACTACTCTGATCCGGCGACGTTCGAAATATCAGGCGTCGTGGCCAATTGCGGATAGGAGGGTCGTTATGCTTGGGCAACTTCCACCGGCACTGCAGCGCTTGCATCTGCCGCTTCGCCTGAAACTGTGGGACGGTAACCACTTTGATCTAGGGCCCAGCCCGCAGGTGACGATTCTGGTCAGAGAGCCTCAGCTGATCAGCCAGTTGACGCACCCCAGCCTCGACCAGCTGGGCGCGGCATTCGTCGAAGGCAAACTGGACCTTGAAGGCGATATCGGTGAGGCCATCCGCGTGTGCGATGAGCTGAGCGAAGCGTTGCTGACAGATGAAGCCGAAGCGCTGCCGCAGCGGGTGTCTCACGACAAGAGCACAGACGCCGAAGCCATCTCCTATCACTATGACGTTTCCAATGCGTTCTACCAGTTGTGGCTGGACCAGGACATGGCGTATTCGTGTGCCTACTTCCGCGAGCCCGACAATACCCTCGATCAGGCGCAACAGGACAAGTTTGACCACCTGTGTCGGAAACTGCGCCTGGACGCAGGTGATTACCTGCTCGACGTGGGTTGTGGCTGGGGCGGGCTGTCGCGTTTTGCCGCCAGGGAGTATGGCGCCAAAGTGTTTGGTATCACCTTGAGCAAGGAGCAACTGAAGCTCGGTCGCCAGCGCGTCAAGGCCGAGGGCCTGAGCGATAAGGTTGACCTGCAGATTCTCGACTACCGCGACCTGCCGCAGGACGGGCGCTTCGACAAGGTGGTCAGTGTCGGCATGTTCGAACATGTCGGGCATGCCAACCTGGCGCTGTACTGCCAGAAACTGTTCGGGGCGGTGAGGGCAGGGGGGCTGGTGATGAACCACGGTATCACCGCCAAGCATGTCGACGGCCGACCTGTCGGCCGTGGTGCAGGAGAGTTCATCGACCGCTACGTGTTTCCCCACGGCGAGTTGCCTCACCTTTCGATGATCAGCGCCAGTATCTGTGAAGCGGGGCTGGAGGTCGTGGACGTGGAAAGCCTGCGTCTGCACTACGCAAAGACCCTGCACCACTGGAGCGAGAACCTGGAGAACCAGCTGCACAGGGCGGCGAAACTGGTGCCCGATCATACCTTGCGTATCTGGCGCCTGTACCTGGCTGGGTGTGCCTATGCGTTCCAGAAGGGCTGGATCAATCTCCACCAGATCCTGGCCGTGAAGCCATACGCAGATGGACACCATGACCTGCCTTGGACCCGCGAGGACCTCTATCGCTGAATCATGAAGCGAGCTGGCTCCCCTGCAGGAGTGGGTGAACCCGCTCTTGCAGCGCCGACCCCGGGGTGGATTTGCCCGTCACAGAATCGGCGAAATCAACCGGGCAATGCGCATCCCCAATTGCTGCAGCCGATGAGTGTCGAGACTGTCCTCCGCAGTAATTTCCCTGGCCTGTTCGAAGTCATTGACTAGCATGTGCTCGACCTGGTCAGCGAACCCGCGGTCGACTGTCAGCAGGGTGATCTCGAAGTTCAGGCGAAACGAACGGTTGTCCAGGTTGGCACTGCCGATTGCGCTGACATCATCATCCACCAGCACCACTTTCTGGTGCAGGAACCCCGGCTGGTAGCGGAACATGCGCACACCTGCACGCACTGCTTCGAAGGCGAACAGGCTGGAGGCGGCGTAGACGATGCGGTGATCTGGCCGCGACGGAATCAGCACGCGTACATCTACTCCACGCAGAACCGCCAGGCGCAGGGCGGCGAATACAGCCTCGTCCGGGATGAAGTAGGGGCTGGTTATCCATACCCTTCGAGTCGCGGAATGGATTGCTTCGAGGAAAAATAGCGCGCAGGTTTCCTGTGGGTCGGCTGGGCCGCTGGCCAGCACCTGGCACAGCACGCCATTGTCCGGGTAGGCATCGGGCAGTATCAGCGGTGGAAGCTGGCGCGCGGCCCAGTACCAGTCTTCGGCGAACGACTCCTGCAGGCAAGCCAGGACCGGCCCGCTGATCTGTACATGGGTATCACGCCAAGGCGAAAGCTGTGGGTGTTCGCCCAGGTATTCGTCACCCACATTGTGCCCGCCGAGGAAACCCAGCACGCCGTCCACCACCACGATCTTGCGATGGTTGCGGAAGTTCACCTGGAAGCGATTGAACCAGCCGCGACGGGTGGCGAAGGCATGGATCTGCACGCCACCTTCTCGCAATACCTGGCTGTAGCTTGCCGGCAAGGCATGGCTGCCCACCCGGTCGTAGAGCACGAACACCTGCACCCCTTCGGCCGCTTTGCGTAACAGCAGTTGCTGAAGTGCCTTGCCGAGGGTGTCGTCGTGGATGATGAAGAACTGCACCATCACCACCTCGCGGGCTTTCTCGATCGCCGCAAAGATCGCGTCGAAGGTGGCCTTGCCGTCGATCAGCAGCTTCACCTGATTGTTCGCCAGGCACGGCATGCGCCCCAGCTTGGGCATGGCGCGCAGGGCCGCGTAGCTCTCAGACTCACGGGCAGTAAGGGCTTCTTCCACCCAAGGTCGCCAGTTGAGGTTGGCCATAGCTACATGCATTTCCTGGTTGGCCTGGCGCCGCGCCTTGATGTAGGCATAGAAGGACCGGGCACCGAAGACCAGGTAGGGGATCAGGGTAAGGTAGGGAATGAAGAACAAAGGCATGGCCCAGGCAA
>Ga0302347_1001868_pt1 | contig 23486 bp, 24 predicted proteins | sample PhyWR1_FD_202178 | JGI IMG/M metagenome (GOLD analysis project Ga0302347, IMG submission 202178) | Leaf surface microbial communities from wheat plants in UC Gill Tract Community Farm, Albany, California, United States - DLSL W.R1 (v2)... | ecosystem: Host-associated > Plants > Phyllosphere >...
CGAAACAATCGGCTACTGGCAACAATTTCACGGGCAAGTACGGTGGGTTTTTGGCGCATAGCGGCTCCTCAATATGAACGGGGTACTATACCCCGGCTTTTCCGATTGTCTGTGTCGGAAATTTTTCACTGTGGGAGAAGTTCTGGATGACCGTTTTACCTTGGAGCGACATCGATACCGTGCTGCTCGACATGGACGGGACGCTGCTCGATCTGCACTACGACAATCACTTCTGGCTCGAACATCTGCCCCAACGCTATGCCGAACTGCATGGCATCAGCCGGGCCATGGCCGATCTGGAACTGACGCCGCTGTTCGAGGGCAATGCCGGTCAGTTGAAGTGGTACTGCCTGGATTTCTGGAGCCAGGAGCTAAAGATCCCGGTACGCGAACTCAAGTTGGAAACCGCCCATCTAATTGCCTTGCGCCCCGACGCCGATACCTTTCTGGCCGCGATCAAACAGGCAGGCAAGCGGGTGATCATGATCACCAACGCACACCGTGATTCGTTGTCATTGAAGATGGAGCGTATCGAACTGGCGCCGTATTTCGAACGTTTGATCAGCTCCCACGACTACGGTTTCCCCAAGGAAAGCCCGGCCTTCTGGGATGCCTTGCAAGCCGATATCGGCTTTGACCCGGCGCGCAGCCTGTTTATCGATGACACCTTGCCGATTCTGCGCAGTGCGCAAAAATTTGGCGTGGCCCACTTGTTGGCTGTCCAACAGCCCGACAGCAAAAAAGGCCCGAAAGACACCGAGGAATTTGCCGCACTGGGGGATTATCGCGAGCTGCTGGAAGGGTTGTGATCACCCATTCATTAATGTGGGAGCGGGTTTGCTCGCGATAGCATCAGCGCGTTTCATCTGGAAAACCGCGCTGCTGGCATCGCGAGCAAGCCCGCTCCCACAGGTAACCACAAGGTAAAATCGGCTTACTCCGGGATACGCAGCGTCTGCCCCGGGTAGATCTTGTTCGGGTCCTTGAGCATCGGCTTGTTCGCTTCAAAAATCTTGTTGTACAGATTGGCGTTGCCATAGACCTGCAGCGAAATCGCGCTCAAGGTGTCGCCCTTCTTCACCACCACAAAGCGCGAAGCCACAACGGTCGGCCCGGTGACGGTGATCTGGTCGTCAACACTGGCCACGCCTGCGATATTGCCCGCCGCCAGAATGATTTTTTCTTTCTCTTCCTGGGTGGCCACTTCACCACTGACCGTCACTTTGTCACCGTCAACGGTGGCGGTGATATTGGGATTGCCCAGGCCCACTTCCTGTACGTGCTTCTTGAGTTCTTCGCTGGCATTGGCATTGCCCGGTGTCAGCAGATCGATCAGCTTTTCACCGGCTTCTTTTACAAAGCTAAAAATACTCATCCTTCACGCTCCTAGGGTTGGAATATCCAGATCCATGAGCGTAGACCATCATGGGCGCAAGCAAGCACGCTAGAATCGCCCACTGAATTGCGCCTGGAGCGACGATGGACATCAAACAGCTGAAATTCCTCATTGCCCTGGATGAAACCCGTCATTTCGGCCAGGCCGCCGCCCGCTGCCATATCACCCAGCCAACCTTGTCCATGCGCTTGCGCAGCCTTGAGCAGGAGCTGGACTTGCAACTGGTCAATCGCGGCCAACGCTTCGAAAGCTTCACCGCCCCCGGCGAGCGGGTACTGGCCTGGGCCCGCACCGTACTGGCCGCCTACGATGGCCTGCAGGCAGAAGCTGCCGCCTGTCGGGGCAATCTGATCGGCACCCTGCGCCTGGGGGTCGTGCCGCTGTCGAGCTTTGACCCGCTGCCTTTGTTGCAACGCCTGCATCAGGAACATCCCGAATTGCGCTTCGAGCTGTCGGCGCTCAGTTCCGGGCAAATCCTCGAACAACTGGCCAGCAACCAGCTGGACCTGGGCGTGTCCTACCTTGAGCGTCTCGACCAGGAACGCTTTGACTCCCTCGCCTTGGGCGAAACCCGCATGGGCTTGCTGTACGACCAACGGTATTTCAACTTTGGCGACCAGCCCCTGAGCTGGGAAGCGCTGATCGCCCTGCCGCTGGGTCTACTCAGCAGCGGCATGCACTTTCGCCAGTCCATCGACCACAACTTCCACAGCCGTGGCCTGACGCCACAACCACTGTTGCAAACCGATGCCGTTCATCAACTGTTACAAGCTGTGCACGGCGGCTTGTGCTGCGCGGTGATGCCCCTTGAGGGCGGGCTGGAAGCCCTGACTGACCATCTGCGCCTGCATCCCATTGAAGACGCCCACACCTTGGCCCGTCTGGGCTTGATCATGCGCCGCGAAGCCCCGCGCTCGGCTCTGGCCGAAGCCTGTTTTGCGTTCTATCAGAAATCGCTAACCACCTCTTGATCGACGCCATCTATCAATAGATCAGCACTGACGATTAGACGCGACACTGTGTCGCGCCTAGGCTTAAGGCTCAATTGATTGTCGGTATCGCCCTATGAACGCCAAGCGCCCCCTGTGCGCGGCGCCTGCTACTGCTGCGCCCGCGCCTGTTGCCAGCCAGACCTATGACTACGTCAACCTGGACCACAGCAGCGGCGCGCCAACCGCCCTGGCCGAAGAGGTCGCACTGGCGATTGCCTACAACGGCATCAGCCAGGCCGTCATGCTGGTCACGCCCACAGACCTTGAAGACTTTATCGTCGGTTTCAGCCTGGGCAGCGGCATCATTCAGGACCCCAGCGAAATCTATGATCTCAAGCTGACGGGTGCAGGTTCGGCCCAATACGCACAGGTCGAAATCGCCAGCCGCGCATTCTGGAACCTCAAACAGCAACGCCGCCAACTGGCCGGCACCAGCGGCTGTGGCTTGTGCGGCGTAGAAGCGGTGGAACAGGCCCTGCCTGATCTCAAGGTGTTGCCAGGTGCGCCGCTGCCACCTGCACAGTGGCTGGAAGGCCTACGCCAGCGCATCAGTGATTTCCAACCCTTGGGCCAGCACTGCGGCGCAGTACACGCGGCCGTTTATATGGACGGTCATGGCCAGTTGCTGATGGGCCGCGAAGACATTGGCCGACACAACGCCCTGGATAAGTTGGTCGGAGCGCTGGTACGGCAAAACATCGACCTGACTGGCGGTGCAGCGATTGTCACCAGCCGTTGCAGCCTGGAATTGATTCAAAAAGTGTTGCGCGCCGGCATCCAGACCCTCATCAGCCTGTCCTCGCCCACGGGCCTGGCGCTGCAATGGGCCCGGCGGCACAACCTCAACCTTATTCATCTGCCACAAAAAAGCGCACCCCGGGTGTACAGCCCCGCGCAGGAGAGCCAGCCGTGAGCCTTCACCATCAAGCCGACAAAACCCCGACTCCCCGCTACAAGCCCTATAAAGGCCCGGCCGGTGGCTGGGGCGCGCTGATCAGTGTGGCGCAGGCCTGGTTGACCAGCGACAACGCGCTGAAAAACCTGCGCATGATGCTCAAGACCAACCAGAACGGCGGTTTCGACTGCCCGGGCTGCGCCTGGGGCGACTCGCCGGAAAGCGGCCTGGTCAAATTCTGCGAGAACGGCGCCAAGGCGGTGAACTGGGAAGCGACCAAACGTCGGGTCGATGCTGCGTTTTTCGCCAAACACAGCGTCAGCGCACTGCTGGAGCAAAGCGATTACTGGCTGGAATATCAGGGCCGCCTGACCGAGCCAATGAGCTATGACCCGCAAACCGACCGCTATACGCCCATTAGCTGGGACGCCGCATTTGCATTGATCGCCAGGCACCTGCTCAACCTGGCCAGCCCCAACGAAGCCGAGTTCTACACCTCGGGCCGGGCCAGCAACGAAGCAGCGTATCTGTATCAACTGTTTGTGCGCTCGTTTGGCACCAACAACTTCCCGGATTGCTCGAACATGTGCCACGAAGCCAGCGGCGTGGCCTTGGCACAAAGCATCGGGGTGGGCAAAGGCACCGTGACCTTCGATGATTTCGAGCACGCCGATGCGATTTTCGTGCTGGGGCAAAACCCCGGCACCAACCACCCGCGCATGCTTGAACCTCTGCGTGAAGCGGTAAAGCGCGGTGCTCAGGTGGTATGCGTCAACCCGCTTAAAGAACGCGGTCTTGAACGTTTCCAGCACCCGCAGCACCCGCTGGAAATGCTCACCAACGGCGATCGCCCGACCAATACCGCCTACTTGCGCCCGGCACTGGGCGGCGACATGGCGCTGTTGCGCGGCATGGCCAAGTTTCTCTTGCAGTGGGAGCGCGATGCCCAGGCCGCAGGCGAACCGGCCGTGTTCGACCACGCTTTTTTGAACGAGCACACTGCCGGCGTTCTCGACTACATCTGCAGCCTCGATGAGACCTCGTGGGAACACCTGGTCGAGCAGTCTGGTCTGACCCTGGTGGAGATCGAGCGTGCCGCCCGCATGTACCTCAAGGGCAAGAACGTGATCATGTGCTGGGCGATGGGTATCACCCAGCATCGGCACTCGGTGCAGACCATTCAGGAAATCGCCAACCTGATGCTGCTGCGCGGCAATATCGGCCGACCGGGCGCAGGCCTGTGCCCGGTGCGCGGCCACAGCAACGTGCAGGGTGACCGCACCATGGGCATCAATGAACGCCCGCCGGTGGCCTTCCTTGATGCCCTGGAACGTCGCTTCCAGTTCGAGGTACCGCGTGAAAATGGCCACAACGTGGTGGAAGCCATCCATGCCATGCTCGAAGGCCGCGCCAAAGTATTTATCGGCCTGGGCGGCAACTTCGCCCAGGCCACACCGGACAGCCCACGCACCGCGCAGGCACTGCGCAATTGCGAACTGACCGTGCAGATCAGCACCAAGCTCAACCGCAGCCACCTGATGCACGGCAAGGAGGCACTGATCCTTCCGTGCCTGGGCCGTACCGATATCGACATCCAGGCCGAAGGCCCGCAAGCAGTGACTGTGGAAGACTCGTTCAGCATGGTCCACGACTCAAATGGCCAGTTGCAGCCACTGTCGAACCAGATGCGCTCCGAACCCTCGATCGTTGCCGGTATTGCTGCTGCCACCCTGGGCACTCAGCCGATTGACTGGAACTGGGTGGTCGGTGATTACCGACGCATTCGCGAGCTGATCGCCGATACCATCCCCGGTTTCAAAGACTTCAACACCCGCATCCAGCACCCTGGCGGTTTCTATCTGGGCAACTCGGCCGGAGCACGGCAGTGGAACACGCCTTCGCAGCGCGCCAACTTCCGCCCCAACGTGCTGCCACAAGACCTGGTGGATGCCCGCACCCGTGCCACCGGCCAGTTGCCCGATCTGATCATGCAGTCGATGCGCTCCCACGATCAGTACAACACCACCATCTATGGTCTGGATGATCGCTATCGGGGAGTCAAAGGCCAGCGTGATGTGCTGTTCGTCAACGAAGCCGACATCATCCGCCTGGGCTTCAAGCCGGGGCAGAAAGTCGACATCGTATCGATCTGGGATGACAGCCATGAGCGTCGGGTCAAAAACTTCACCCTGCTGGCGTTTGATATACCTGCCGGACAGGCTGCGGCTTATTACCCTGAGGTGAACCCACTGGTGCCGCTAGAAAGCACGGGGGATGGCAGCCATACGCCTACGTCGAAGTTCGTGGCGATTTGCCTGGAGGCGGCCAGTCCCTCGGCGTTGATCATGGCAAAAACTGGCTGAGATACCTATGTGGGAGTGAGCTTGCTCGCGATGCTATCGCTGCGGTTTAACTGACAGACCGCGGCGCCTGAATCGCGAGCAAGCCCGCTCCCACACTATTATCTGGGCTCTTCAAATCCCAGGCACAAAAAAGGCCGTTCCCCTACGAAAACGGCCTGACCGAACTAGCTAACAGACCTGCAAAAACACAATAAGTTCCATAGTAAAAACAACAACTTACGTAATTGTGTACAACTCGTGTTACTCGTCGGATTTCGATTGTCACCAACCCTCTCCAGCCTCAGGATCGCGCCGTCATCTCTTTGAGGCTCATCCATGAAGCTCACCTCGATTCTCTTGTTGTCCCTTGGCCTGGTCAGTGGCGTAGCCTCGGCCGGCGGCACCACCGAAGCCGGTGTAGGCGGCGCATTGGGCGGGGTTCTTGGCGCCGTTGTTGGCCAACAGCTCGGCGGCTCGACCGGTTCTGCAATTGGTGCAGGTGTAGGCGGCGCGGCAGGCAGTGCCGTGGGTGCCGACAAACGCAGCCGTGGCGAAGCAGCCATTGGCGGCGCACTGGGTGCTGCAGGCGGTAACGTGCTGGGCCGCAGTGTCGGCGGCAGCACAGGTGCTCTGGTTGGCTCGGCCGCTGGCGGTGGTGCCGGTGGCGCGCTGGGCAACTATATGGGCAATAAAAGCGACAGCGACGATCGCCGCTACCGTGATCGTGATAACCGTCGCTCCTACCGTGATGGCCACCCCGGCCGTGGCCATGCGTACGGCCACCGCAAAAACAAACATCGTCACGACGACTGATGTGTACAACGGGAGCCGCAAGGCTCCCGTTTTTTTTGCCTGGACCTCCCTCCCCCGGCAAATTGTTTCAATGCATTACGCCCGCCTGTTTTGGCGTTGATCATGCAATCTGCATGTACCGGTAAAATTCACAATCCCCAAGCCATTGAAAAGTATAGAGTTACCAACAGCCATAAGGTTGGCATAGCTTCTGCAATCTCCTGAATGAACGCTGCACTTCCTACCATTCAGGAGCACAACAACAATGATCGGGACAACTGAACACTATCCCGCAGCCCTGCAAGATTCCTCTGGCCACTCAGGAGTCTCCTGGGCCGCCATCTTTGCAGGCGCCGCGACTGCTGCCGCGCTATCCCTGCTGCTGATCATGCTGGGCGCAGGCCTTGGCTTTTCAGCCGTTTCGCCTTGGGCAAATGAAGGTGTAGGCGCCAAGGGCCTTGGCATCACAGCCATCATCTGGCTGGCCGTTACGCAAATCATCGCTTCAGGCATGGGCGGTTATCTGGCCGGTCGTCTGCGGGTCAAATGGGCCAATATGCATGGTGATGAAGTCTACTTCCGCGACACCGCACATGGCTTTCTGGCCTGGGCTGTGGCCACGCTGGTAACCGCCACCTTGATTGCAGGCTCGGTCAGCAGCGTTGTCGGCAGCGGCGTGCAAGCCGGCGCCAGTGTTGCTTCAGGTGCCGCATCAGCCGCCAGCAGTGCAGCTGGCAGCGCAGCCGCCAGCCATGGTGATAAAGGTTCGGACTACTTTATCGACACCCTGTTTCGCGATGATCGCGGTGCTGGTGTCAGTGAAGACGCCGCCCACGGCACCGTGGCCCGTATTTTCGCCCACAGCCTGGCCAATGACGGCCAGTTGAGCAGCGAAGACCGTACCTACCTGGCCCAGATCATCGCCCAGCGCACCAACCTCAGCCAGCCGGAAGCTGAACAACGGGTCGATCAGGTATACGCCAAGGCCCATCAGGCCGTTGAAGAAGCCAAGGTCAAAGCCAAGGAAGCCGCTGACACCGCCGCCAAAGTAGCCGCCTGGACCACCTTGTGGATGTTTATCACGCTGCTGATCGGGGCCTTTTTTGCCAGCCTGTGCGCCACCTTTGGCGGCCGTCGCCGCGATGCCGTGACGTATCTGACACCTACCACCACAACCCCGCTGGTTTAACTTGGGCTATTCGCTGACTGGAGAATAAAATGCGCTCACTTCTGTTGTTTTTCCTCGGTATTCCAATTCCGATCATTATTCTGATTGCATTGTTTGTTCACTGATAACAGTGCGCAAACCCAAATGACGGCCTTCCCTGCGAAGGCCGTTTTGCTTGCAGCGCCTCAGACCGGCAGGCAGGTAGTGGACTTGATCTCGGACAACGCCACAATCGAGTTCACCTCTTGAATACCCGGGACCATGGACAGTTTCTCGAAGAAAAACCGCTCATAGGCCTCGATATCGGCCGTGACGATACGCAGCAAAAAATCCACCGAACCCATCAGCACATAGCATTCCAGCACTTCGGGGAAACCACGAATCGCGTCAGTGAATTCGGTGAAATTTGAACGCCCGTGGGCATTAAGTTTGATCTCGGCAAAAATTTGCGTGTTCAAGCCGATTTTCTTACGATCGAGCAAGGTCACCTGGCCGCGAATGATGCCCTCGTCCTTCATCCTCTGGATCCGCCGCCAGCAGGGTGATTGCGATAGCCCTACCTTCTCCGCGATCTGTGCACTGGACAGCGAAGCGTCCTCTTGCAGCAGCGCCAAAATGCGTCTGTCATAACTATCCAACTCGCTTTGCATAAAAACACCTGAAAACTAATTAGCCAAGACTTGTTTAAGTCTATTTATCGTCAATTCAAAGCATCTTAGATAAAAAAATTCTGCCGCGACGTGTAAATATTCCTCCAGCCTGAACAGGAGCTATTGCATGCCGCATCTGGAAGTAGTCAACCACTCTCCCCGCCCCGACGTATGGGCCGGCAATGCCGCCCCTTGCCCGGTGATCTTCCAGATCCAGGCTGAGGCCGACGCCGACGTGCTGTGCCGGGTGCTTAACCTGTTTGCCTTGCAGCAACTGATCCCGCAGCAAGTGGAAGTGGGCCGCGATGGGGACACCTTGAGTATTGAAATCCGGAGTCACGAGCAGAGCTGGCACCGTGCCCGAATCATCGGTGAAAAACTGCGCAACCTGATCAGCGTCTTCGACGTACAGTTGCAACCCGAGCAGGGCGCCAAGGACACGGCGATACAGGCTTGCGGGTAATAGTTCGCAATCATTGCCGATACGCAGGTCAAAGCAGCGCGACTAGGCTTTGAAGGTTTATGGCCAGACAAGGATCTGTCTGCGCCGATGCCTCAAGGAGCTGTTATGCCCATCATCCCGTCCCTGGACCTGCGGTTGAACCTCGAAAGCCTGTTAGCCGCACTACTCACGCAAAAACGTATCCAGCCAATTGGCGCTGAGCAGGCGTTGCTGCTCAGCCGCGAAGCGTCCAGCACCACCCTGCACCCCCTGGTGTTTCTCGCGCAGCAACAACTGTGCGCACCGGGACGGGACGCCAAGGTGCTCGATCTTGAGACCCTCACTGCCTGGCTCGCCAACTACGCCGAACAACCCTACCTGCGCCTTGATCCGCTCAAGATCAATGCCGCCACAGCGACCGGGGCAATGTCCTTTGCCTTTGCCCAGCGTCATGGAATCCTCGCGGTAGCCGCCGATGACTCAGCCATCACTATCGCCAGCAGCCAGCCTTGGGTCGTTAGCTGGGAAGCTGACCTGCGCCAATCGCTCAAGCGCCAGATCAAGCGAGTAGTCGCCAACCCCCTGGAAATCCAGCGCCTGAGCCTGGAGCTTTTCCAGCTGGCCAAATCAGTCACCGGGGCCACGCTCAACGATCAGAAAACCAGCCCCCAGGCGAACTTCGAACAACTGCTGAGCCTGGGCCACGGCGACCGGGAACCGGATGCCAACGATGCGCCTATCGTCAGCATTGTCGACTGGCTGTTTCAGTACGCCTTTGAGCAGCGCGCCAGCGATATCCATTTGGAGCCCAGACGCGGGCAAGGCTGTGTTCGCTTTCGCATCGACGGTGTGTTGCATGATGTTTACCACTTCCCGCCACAGGTGATGATGGCCGTGGTCAGCCGCCTCAAGAGCCTGGGCCGGATGAACGTCGCCGAAAAACGCAAACCCCAGGACGGCCGAATTAAAACCCGCCTCCCGCAAGGGGGTGAGGTTGAACTCAGGCTCGCTACCCTGCCTACCGCCTTTGGAGAAAAAATGGTGATGCGTATTTTTGACCCACAGGTACTGTTGAAAAGTTTCGAGCAACTGGGCCTGCCCCCCGAAGACTTGCAACGCTGGCAGCAAATGACCACCCAACCCAGTGGCATTGTCTTGATCACCGGCCCCACCGGCTCAGGCAAAACCAGCACCCTGTATGCAACGCTCAAGCAACTGGCCACCCCTCAAATCAACCTGTGCACCCTCGAAGACCCCATCGAGATGATTGAACCGGCGTTTAACCAGATGCAGGTCCAGCCCGCTATCGACCTGACTTTCGCCAATGGTGTGCGAGCACTGCTGCGCCAGGACCCGGATATCATCATGCTCGGCGAAATACGGGACCTGGAGACCGCTGAAGTCGCGATCCAGGCGGCGCTGACCGGTCACCTGGTGCTTTCGACCCTGCACACCAACGATGCCCCCAGCGCCATCAGCCGCTTGCTGGAGCTCGGGGTAGCCCCCTATTTGATCAAAGCCACATTGCTGGGCGTGATGGCCCAGCGCCTTGTGCGCACACTGTGCCCCGAGTGCAAGACCGAGCATCCGGTGAGCCCGGGCGACTGGCCGGGCTTTGCCCCGACCTGGGCCAGTGCAGCACCCGTTAATGCGTGCCGCCCCAAGGGCTGTGTGCAGTGTCGGGGTACCGGCTACAGCGGGCGCATCGGTGTCTACGAAATCATGGAAGTGAGCGAGAAACTCAAGGCACTGATTGGCCCGGATACCGACCTGACAGCCATTCGTCGCCTGGCAAGTGCCCAAGGAATGCTTAACCTGAGGCTGGCTGCTGCTCACAAAGTCGCTTCTGGAGCGACCTCCATGGAAGAGGCACTGCGAGTTACCCCCGCGTAGTTGAATTGTTTTGACTAAAATCTAATCAGTTGGGCAATTTTCTTGATCGTTACACTCGTCGTTCGTTTGTTTCTTACACATCAAAACAAGGAATGATCATGCAAGTGGGTACAGTGATCCTGTTATTTGTCGCCTTGGCGATCGCCGTGCTGTTTATGGGCTTCAAGGTGGTTCCGCAAGGGTATCAATGGACGGTAGAACGATTCGGGCGGTACACCAACACCCTCAAGCCGGGCCTGAATATCATCATCCCGGTGATGGATCGCATCGGGCGCAAGATCAACGTAATGGAAAGCGTGCTGGATATCCCGCCACAAGAAGTCATCACCGCCGACAACGCCACGGTACAGATCGATGCCGTGTGTTTCTTCCAGGTGGTCAATACGGCTCAGGCTGCGTATGAGGTCAACAACCTCGAACACGCCATTCGCAACCTGCTGCAAACCAATATCCGTACCGTGCTGGGCTCGATGGAGCTGGATGCCATGCTCAGCCAACGTGACGGCATTAATGAAAAACTGCTGCGCACGGTTGATGAGGCAACAGCGCCGTGGGGTATCAAGATTACCCGTATCGAGATCAAGGACATCAGCCCGCCCGCCGACCTGATGGCCGCCATGTCCGGGCAGATGAAAGCCGAGCGCATAAAGCGTGCACAAATTCTTGAGGCTGAAGGCCTGCGCGCTGCCGCAATCCTGACCGCCGAAGGCAAAAAACAGGCGCAAATCCTTGAGGCTGAAGGTGGTCGGCAGGCGGCGTTCCTCGAATCCGAAGCCCGCGAACGCCAGGCCGAAGCCGAAGCGCGGGCGACCCAAGTGGTGTCCGAAGCCATTGCCTCGGGCAACGTGCAGGCGATCAACTACTTTGTTGCGCAAAAATATATCGATGCGCTGGGCAAGCTCGCTTCTGCCAACAACAGCAAAGTGATCCTCATGCCGCTGGAAGCCAGCCAGGTCATCGGCGCAGTGGGCGGCATCGGCGAAATCGTCAAAGCCACCTTTGATACCAAGAAGGCCTGATACATGTGGGAGTTTCTGCAACACCTGAACTTCTGGGACTGGCTGGCGCTGGGCACGGTGCTGCTGATTCTGGAGGTGTTCGGCGCCGGTGGTTATTTGCTGTGGGTAGGGCTTGCAGCCCTGATTGTGGGAGCGTTGACGTTCCTGGTGCCCGAACTGCCCTGGACACTGCAGCTGCCCCTGTTTGGCGTCCTGGCGATCCTCACCGCAGTATTCTGGTGGCGACGCCAGCGTGGCGCTGGCGAAAGTGGCGACCAGCCGAACCTTAACCGCCGGGGCCATGAGCTGATCGGCCGGACCTTTGTGGTGCAACAGGAAATTGTTGAGGGGCGTGGCAAAATCAAGGTCGGCGACAGCGTATGGATGGCAATCGGGCCTGACGCCCCGGTGGGCACACCGGTACGTGTAACCGAACAAAACGGAGCCGTGTTGAGTGTAGAAATTGTGCAATAAGGTTACGGAACTCTCGGGCAGTATTTGCTATCAAACCCGATAGCTAATCTATCCGGAGTCACCGTTATGCGCCTCAAATATGCTGTAGCCGCTATCGCCTTGCTGTCCCTGCCTGTTGGTTCGGCAATGGCTGACAGCTTCTGGAGCAATGTGCTGTCTTCCGGCGCAACTACCGGATCTACCTACCTGACCTTCAAAAAAGACCGAAAAGTCATCGCCGCACAGGATGACGCGGGCAGTTTTGTCGCCAGCAACGGTTCGATCCGTGGCCCGTACCTGGAGTCGGCCATGCAGCAAGTACGCGCCGATAACCCGAATCTGAAAGTCAGTGACATGGAACTGGCCAACGCGATTCTGGTTAAAAACGCGACTGCAGAGTAAACATCTCTATCTGTAGCAGCTGCCGAAGGACGAAGGCAGCTGCTACGCAATACACACTGCGACCCTTCCTCATTCAGCCGCCATACAGAATTTTCACCGGCAGTGAGCGATCCTGCGGGTATGATCTTGAGCGCTATGCTATTGCTCTTTGATCACCCAATTCACTCACAACGGATGTCATGCTTCTATGAGCTCGCTGCCTTTCCTGCCGTTTTCCAAACCCACTATTGATGAAGCCACCATTGCTGCCGTGGGCGACGTGTTACGCTCGGGCTGGATCACCAGCGGGCCAAAGGTTCAGGCTTTCGAAGCACAATTGTCCGAGTACTTTGGCGGGCGCCCGGTGCGCACTTTCAACTCCGGCACCTGCACCATGGAAATCGCTCTACGCATTGCCGGTATCGGTGCAGGCGACGAAGTTATCACTACGCCCATTTCGTGGGTGGCTACCGCCAACGTGATTATCGAAGTCGGCGCTACGCCGGTGTTTGCCGATATCGACCCGGTGACCCGCAATATCGACCTAGGCAAACTCGAAGCCGCCATCACCCCGCGCACCAAGGCAATCATCCCGGTGTACCTGTCGGGCTTGCCGGTGGATATGGATGCGCTCTACGCCCTGGCCAAAAAGCACAACCTGCGCGTCGTTGAAGATGCGGCCCAGGCACTGGGCTCCAGCTGGCAAGGTCAGCGTATCGGTGCCCGTGGCGATTTTGTCTCGTTCAGTTTTCAGGCCAACAAGAACATCACCTCATCCGAGGGCGGTTGCCTGGTACTGAACAATGAAGACGAGGCGCGACTGGCCGAGAAATATCGTCTGCAAGGCGTTACCCGCACCGGTTTCGACGGGCTCGATGTCGATGTGCTGGGTGGCAAGTTCAATATGACTGACATTGCAGCGGCGATTGGCCTGGGCCAGTTTGCCCATATCGAAACCATCACTGCCCATCGTCGGGAACTGGCCAAGCATTATTTCGAATGCTTCGGCCCGGAGTTTGAGGCCCAGTACGGCGCGCAGTTGCCGGTAGCAGACTTCAACAATACTAACTGGCACTTGTTCCAGCTTGTATTGCCTGAGCGCAAGGACGGCCAGCCTGCACGCGCGACCTTTATGAAAGAGATGCAGGCGCTGGGCGTCGGCGTCGGCTACCACTACCCGCCAATCCACTTGCTGAGCCTGTATCGTGCGCTGGGCTTTAAAGAAGGGATGTTCCCGGTTGCCGAGCGTGTTGGGCGCCTGATCGTATCGTTGCCAATGTTTACGGCGATGACCAAGGTCGATGTAGAGCGTTCGGTTGCAGCGGTGAAAGCAGTTCTGAAAGACGCTTAAAACAATTGTGGGAGCTGGCTTGCCAGCGAAACAATCGACGCGGTTTGCCTGTTCCAGCACGGTGATGCCATCGCAGGCAAGCCAGCTCCCACAAAATACTCAAGAAGCTGTGGATTACTCGCCGATTGCAGCCTTGTAACCAGCAGCGTCCAGCAGTTTTTCCAGCTCGGCGGTGTTGCTTGGCTTGAGCTTGAAAATCCAGCTGGTGTACGGGTCGCTGTTCAGCGATTCCGGGCTGTCAGCCAGTGCTTCGTTAACGGCAATCACCTCACCCGATACCGGCGAGTAGATGTCGGAAGCGGCCTTTACCGACTCAACAACACCTGCCGTGTCGCCTGCAGCGAATACTTTGCCGACTTCGGCCAGTTCAACGAATACCACATCCCCCAAGGCTTCCTGAGCGTGATCGCTGATGCCCACGGTAATCGTGCCATCCGCTTCCAGGCGTGCCCACTCGTGACTTTCAGCAAAGCGCAACTCAGCAGGGATCAGGCTCATATTCAGTGTCCTCAAGAATAAATGTCAGCGGCACGCAGTCAGTGCATGCCCGCCAGTAAAGGTTAAATCAGGGCTTTGCCCTGACGAACAAAAGTCGGTTTAACTACGCGAACCGGATACCACTTGCCACGAATTTCGACCTCGGCACGGTCGGCCGTTGCCATCGGAACTCGCGCCAAGGCAATCGATTTGCTTAGCGTAGGAGAGAAACTACCACTGGTGATCTCCCCTTCGCCAACATTGGCGATGCGAACCACTTGGTGGGCACGCAAAACACCCCGTTCCTCAAGCACCAAACCCACGAGTTTGAGCTGCACGCCACCGGCCATTTCAGCTTCCAGCGCTTGGCGACCGACAAACTTGCGCGAAGCAGGCTCCCAGGCGATGGTCCAGGCCATATTGGCGCAAAGGGGTGAAACAGAGAGGTGGATATCCTGCCCGTAGAGGTTCATGCCAGCTTCAAGACGCAGGGTATCGCGAGCGCCCAAACCAATGGGCGAAATGCCAGCGCCCACCAGGTCGTTGAAAAAGGCCGGGGCCTGATCGGCCGGGAGCAGGATTTCCAGGCCGTCTTCACCGGTGTAACCGGTGCGGGCGATAAACCAGTCTCCGCTGCTCTGCCCTTCAAAGGGCTTGAGCTGCTGGATCACCTGGCTGCACGCCTGGCTCACCAGCTCGGCCACTTTATGCCGCGCCTGCGGCCCCTGGATGGCCAACAGGGCCAGTTCCGGGCGCTCCAGCAGTTGCACCGCATAGCCCAGGCTTTGCGCCTGCATCCAGGCCAGATCCTGATCGCGGGTCGCGGCATTGACGATCAACCGATAACCGTCGGGCATCAGGTAGACAATCATGTCATCGACCACGCCGCCCTGCTCATTGAGCATGGCGCTGTACAAGGCACGGCCGGGGGTGTTCAAACGCTCGACATCATTGGCCAGCAAATACTGGAGCCATTCCTTGGCCTGAACGCCGGTGATGTCGATCACGGTCATATGCGAGACATCAAAAACCCCACAGTCGCGACGCACCTCGTGGTGCTCCTCGACTTGCGAGCCGTAATGCAAAGGCATATCCCAACCGCCAAAATCGACCATCTTCGCGCCTAGGGCGAGATGCAGGTCATACAGAGGCGTACGCTGTCCCATGGGTTTCTCCTTCCGGGCTTGGCGAAGGTGCGGACAGGCTGCGAAGTATTTCAAGTCCAAAAAAGAGGCTTTCTTACATCACGCAGAAACCTGGCCTGACAGACAGACCGCACCGAATGCCGCGCATTGTAGCCGCATGCAGAAGGACTGGCACCTAACCGATTCGATGCGCCGAGCGTCGAATCAGGCCGATGACCGGCAATAAACCGACCAGTACCAACGTCAAGGCAGGTAGCGAAGCCCGCGCCCATTCGCCTTCACTGGTCATTTCGAAGATCCGCACGGCCAGCGTATCCCAGCCAAACGGGCGCATCAGCAAGGTGGCCGGCATTTCCTTGAGCACATCGACAAACACCAGCAACGCGGCGCTCAAGGTGCCAGGCAGCAATAACGGCAGATACACTTTGAAAAACAGTCGTGGGCCACTGACCCCCAAACTGCGAGCGGCTTCCGGCAAGGAAGGACGAATACGCGCCAGGCTGTTTTCCAGCGGGCCATAGGCCACGGCGATAAACCGCACCAGATACGCCAGCAGCAAAGCCGACAGGCTGCCCAGCAGCAGCGGCTTGCCCGCCCCGCCCAACCAGCCCGATACCGGGATCACCAGTTCACGATCCAGATAGCTGAAGGCCAACATGATCGACACCGCCAATACCGAACCCGGCAGGGCATAGCCCAGGTTGGCCAGGCTGACCCCGGCACGAATGGCCGGGGTGGGCGCCTGACGCCGGGCAAATGCCAGCACCAGGGCCACGCTGACGGTGATCAACGCCGCCATGCCCCCCAGATAAAGGGTATGCAGGATCAGGCCGGTGTAACGCTCATCCAGATCAAAGCGCCCACGCTGCCAGAACCACACCACCAGCTGCAGCATCGGAATCACGAACGCACAGGCAAACACCAGCAGGCACCAGCCACTGGCCAGCCATGCTTTCGGGCCTCGCAGGTGATACAGGGCACTGACCCGTGGCCGCTCGTTGCTGGCGCGGCTAGCCCCCCGGGCGCGGCGTTCACCGTAGAGCACCAGCATAACCACCAGCAACAGCAGGCTGGCCAGTTGCGCCGCCGTCGACAGGCTGAAAAAGCCGTACCAGGTTTTGTAGATGGCCGTGGTGAAGGTGTCGAAGTTGAACACTGACACGGCACCAAAATCGGCCAGGGTTTCCATCAGCGCCAGCGCCACTCCCGCGCCGATAGCCGGGCGGGCCATTGGCAATGCCACGCGCCAGAAGGCCTGCCATGGGCTTTGCCCCAGCACCCTGGCGGCTTCCATCAGGCCTTTGCCCTGGGCCAGGAACGCCGTGCGCGACAGCAGGTAGACGTAGGGGTAGAACACCAGAATCAGCACGATGATCACCCCGCCAGTGGAGCGCACCCGTGGCAGCCGCAAGCCCATGCCGAACCATTCGCGAAGCAGGGTTTGCACGGGGCCGGCAAAGTCCAGCAAACCGACAAAGACAAACGCCAGCACATATGCGGGAATCGCAAACGGCAGCATCAGTGCCCAGTCCAGCCAGCGCCTGCCGGGGAATTCACACAGGCTGGTGAGCCACGCCAGGCTCACCCCCAACAGCGTGACGCCCACGCCCACGCCAACGATCAGGGTCAGGGTGTTGCCCAGCAGGCGCGGCATCTGCGTGTCCCACAGATGGCTCCAGATCTGGGTATCAATGCTTTGCCAGGACAACAGCAAGACGCTCAGGGGCAACAGCACCAGGGCAGCAATGACAAAAACCAGCGGATACCAGCGACGTTGGGCAGGATGGGCCACGAAAAGCTCTCGAAGGTGCATGGGAAGACGTGAAAACGAATGTGGGAGCGGGCTTGCTCGCGATGCAAACACCGCAGCTTCCAATGCAAGCCCGCTCCCACAGGTATTACTTCAGATTTTGATCAGTTCCAGCCAGCACGGTCCATCATGCGGATCGCTTCAGCCTGGCGCTTGCCTGCCACTTCAACCGGCAGTGCATCGGCCTTGAAGCTGCCCCAGCTTGCCACTTCAGGTGAAGGTGCAACGCTTGGGTTGGCCGGGAACTCCTGGTTTACGCCAGCGAAAATCGACTGGGCTTCAGGGGTGGTCATCCACTCCACCAAGGCCTTGGCCGCTTCAGGGTGCGGCGCGTACTTGGTCAGGCCAATACCCGACAAGTTGACGTGAACACCACGGTCCGCCTGGTTCGGCCAGAACAGTTTTACTGCCAGATCCGGTTTTTGCTTGTGCAGGCGGCCGTAGTAGTAGGTGTTGACGATGCCCACGTCACACTGCCCGGCGTTGATTGCTTCAAGCACGGCGATGTCATCCGAGAACACATCCGTGGACAGGTTGTTGACCCAGCCCTTGAGGATTTCTTCGGTTTTTTCGGCGCCATTCACTTCGATCATGGTGGCGGTCAGCGACTGGTTGTAAACCTTCTTGGCAGTGCGCAGGCACAGGCGCCCTTCCCAGTTCTTGTCAGCCAGAGCCTCGTAGGTCGACAGCTCTTCAGGCTTAACCCGGTCCGTCGAATAGGCAATGGTCCGTGCGCGCAGGCTCAGGCCTGTCCACTCATGGGAAGAGGAGCGGTATTGCGACGGGATGTTCTTGTCGATCACTGCCGAGGTGAACGGCTGCAGGATGCCCATTTGCTCGGCTTGCCACAGGTTGCCGGCGTCCACGGTCAGCAACAGGTCGGCAGTGGCGTTTTGCCCCTCGGCCTTGATGCGCTGCATCAGCGGCGCTTCCTTGTCGGTGATGAACTTGACCTTGACCCCGGTTTTGGCGGTGTAGGCATCAAATACCGGTTTGATCAGTTCGTCGATCCGCGAGGAGTAAACCACCACCTCATCGGCAGCAGAAACCCCGCTCGCAAAAACGGTCAGGGCCAGGGCAGTCAGTAGACGCTTGCGTGCCAACATGAGGGGCAGTCTCTCTTAATGCGAATCGGGCGTAAATGGTAGTGAATCACATTTGCCAGCTCAACCTAACTCGCCCTGGAGGAGTTACCAGATGTTACGGCTTGGCCAATGGCGGCAGGTCACCGCTCAACCCCAGTGCCTGACGCACAAACAGGGCTTTGGCCTCGGGCATGTTATTCACCCATTTCAAACCGGTGTTGCGCAGCAGGCGGGCGGTCAGCGAGTCGGCCTGGAACAACCTCTCAAAGCCTTCCATTGCCGCCATCAGTGCCAGGTTATGGGGCATGCGCCGACGCTCGAAACGGCTCAGCACCCGCACATCGGCCAAACGCTCGCCACGATCCACGGCGTGCAGCAGTACATGGGCCAGCACCGCCGCATCCAGAAAGCCGAGATTCACACCCTGCCCGGCCAGCGGGTGGATGGTGTGTGCCGCATCACCGATCAACGCCAGGCCTTCGGCCACATAGCGTTTGGCATGGCGCTGGCGCAGTGGCACGCACACCCGTGGATCGGCGCTCAACACGCGCCCCAGACGGCCCTCAAAGGCCTGCTCCAGTTCGCGGCAAAAGGCTGCGTCGTCCAGCGTCATCAGGTGTTGGGCTTGTTCGGGGGTGGTCGACCAGACGATCGAGCACCAGTCCTGCTGGCCATCACGTTCCAGTGGCAGAAATGCCAGCGGGCCATGGTCAGTAAAACGCTGCCAGGCGGTCTGCTGGTGCGGTTGTGCGCAGCGTACGCTGGTGACGATGGCGTGGTGCTGGTAATCCCACTCACGGGTTTCACAGCCAGTCAGGCGGCGTACGGCCGAGTTGGCACCGTCGGCAGCAATCACCAGTGGCGAACGCAGGGTGCGGCCATCGGCCAGGGTCAGCAGCCAGTCGTCGCCAGAGCGGCGCATCTGCTCCAGGCGGGCATCGGCCAGCATTTCGATGCGCGAGTCCTGCAGGCACTCCAGCAGGGCGTCCTGCACCACACGATTCTCGACGATATGGCCCAGCACCTCGGCATGCACACTGGCCGCCGAGAAGTGGATCTGCCCGGTGCCGCTGCCATCCCATACCTGCATATGCGAATACGGACTGACGCGGCGCCCGGTAATGCCACCCCACGCGCCCAGACGCTGCAAAATACGCTGGCTGGCCGCCGACAGAGCGCTGACCCTAGGCTCGAACGGCGCCTCGGCGGCAAAGGGTTTAACGCTCAGCGGGCTGCCATCGAGCAGCAGGATGTTCAGCCCGCTGTCCTTGAGCGCCAGCGCCAGCGCGCTTCCGACCATTCCGGCCCCTACAATCAGCAGATCTGCGCGCATTTCCATGCTTTAAGCCTGTCTCGCTAGCGGCGTACGCCGCACCTGAAAAAATGGATCGACACCGGGCTTGCTCGCCCAGGCCGTCATCAACTATCTGCGCGGGTGCCCAGGCCCATCGCCTGGCGGGCAAACCAGCGCTTGGCCGGTGGCAGCAGGTCAAGGCCCAGCAGGCCGAGATTACGCCCAAAGGACACCAGTGGCTGCTCACTGCCAAACACCCGCGTTACCTTGTCGGAAAAACCGATGGTCAGTTGCTGGTCGAGTTGTTGCGCCTGTTGATAACTCAACAGAGTGGCGAAATCACCGGGCTTTTTATCACTGGCCAGCAAGGCATCGGCCAACGCCTGGGCATCACGCAGGGACAGGTTGAAACCCTGACCGGCAATCGGATGCAGGCTGTGGGCCGCATTACCCAAGACCGCCAGATGCGGGCGTACCTGTTCTTGCGCTTCGATCAGCGTAAGCGGGTAAAGATGCCGTGCACCGACCTGTTTAAGCGTGCCTAGACGATAGCCGAAAACACCCTGCAACTCGCTGAGAAAGCTGCGTTCGTCCAAGGCCGCCAGGCGCTGCGCATCCATGCCCAGGCGGGTCCACACCAGTGCGCAGCGGTTATCCGGCAGCGGCAGCAAGGCCATCGGCCCTTCGTCGGTGAAACGCTCGAAGGCCATCCCGCCGTGGGGTTGGCTTGGGGTGATATTGGCAATCAGCGCGCTCTGGTTGTAAGGCTGCTGACGCACATGGATGCCCAACTGCTCGCGCAAGCCCGAACGGCCGCCATCGGCCAGTACGGCAAGGTCGCAGTCCAGGCTGGTCTCGTCGTTGAGGGTCAGGCGATAGCCGTCTTCGAGCGGCTGCATGTGGATAACTTCAGCCGGGCATCGCCAACTGATTACCTCCGGGTCCAGGCTTTTCCACAGGCACTGGCCCAACCAGGCGTTTTCGACCACATAACCCAGCGCCGGCACCCCTTCTTCGCTGGCCGACAGCCGCGCCGTGGAGAAACGGCCGCGGTCGGACACGTGAATGTCCTTGATCGGTTCGCCGCGCTCGGCAATCGACTGCCACAGGCCCAGACGCTCGTAGATAAGCCGGGCGCCATAACTGAGGGCCGAGGAACGGGCGTCGTAGCTGGGCTGATAGCTGTTGCCAGGGGCGAAGGGTTCGATCAACACGATCTTCCACCCACGAGCCTTGGCCCCGGCCTGCAACGCCAGCGCCAGGCTCGCACCCACCAGACCGCCACCAATAATGGCCAGATTGACCCGACTCATGCCGCGCTCGCCATCAACGCTTCGATTTCGGCGACGGTTTTTGGCACGTCGCCGCTGAGGATTTCACAGCCGTGTTTGGTGACCACTACGTCGTCCTCGATTCGCACACCGATGCCGCGCCATTTTTTCGCGACATTCAGGTTGTTCGGGCTGATATAGATGCCCGGCTCGACGGTCAGGGTCATGCCGACTTCCAGCACACGCCATTCACCGCCAACCTTGTATTCACCCACGTCATGCACATCCAGCCCCAGCCAGTGGCCGGCGCGGTGCATGTAAAAGTCCTTGTAGGCCTCGCTGGCAATCAGCTCACCGACGTCGCCCTGCAACAAGCCCAACTCCACCAGCCCGGCGGTAATCACCTGGACAGTCGCTTCGTGGGCCTGATTCCAGTGTTTGTCGGGGGCGATTTCAGCAAAGGCGGCCTCTTGAGCAGCCAGCACCAGCTCGTAAATGGCCTTTTGCTCTGCCGAAAACCTGCCGTTCACCGGAAAGGTGCGGCTGATATCGCTGGCGTAGCAGTCAATCTCACAGCCGGCATCAATCAACACCAGATCGCCACCCTTGAGCAGGGCGTCGTTCTCCTGGTAATGCAGGATGCAGCTGTTATCGCCAGAGGCGACGATCGAGCCATAGGCTGGCATTTTTGCCCCACTTTTACGAAATTCGTAATCCAGTTCAGCCTCAAGGCTGTACTCATGCAAGCCGGCGCGGCTGGCCTGCATGGCACGCACATGGGCACGGGCCGAGATTTGCGCGGCGTGACGCATGACCTTGAGTTCTGCTGCCGACTTATACAGGCGCATATCATGCAGCAGATGATCCAGAGCAACGAATTCGTTGGGCGGCCGGGCGCCTAGGCTGGCCTTGGAGCGGATGGTGTTGATCCATTCCATCAGGTTGCGATCGAATTCCGGGTTGCCGCCCATCGCCGAATACACCCGGTCGCGGCCCTCAATCAGGCCCGGCAGGATGTCGTCGATATCGCTGATGGGGAATGCGTCATCGGCGCCGAAGTCGCGGATCGCGCCCTCCTGCCCGGCCCGCAAGCCATCCCAGAGTTCACGTTCGACATTGCGCTCGCGGCAAAACAGCACGTACTCACCGTGAACCCGGCCCGGGATCAACACGATCACGGCCGCAGGCTCGGGGAAGCCGCTCAGATACTGGAAATTGCTGTCTTGACGGTAAACATGTTCGACATCGCGATTGCGAATCGCCACTGCCGCTGCGGGCAGTATCGCAATGCTGTTGGGCTCCATCTGCGCCATGAGTGCCTTGCGGCGACGTGCGTATTCCGGTTTCGGGATATGGATCATGGGCAGACGGGTTCCCTCTTGGCGATCGATCAGTGCAGCGAAGGCTTGGCTGCAGCTGGCTCAGCAGGCTTCTTGGTTTCAGTGAAGAGTAACAATGGCGCGACGCGCAGGTACTCCATCACTTCCATGTAATCGCTTTCGCCGTCATCGGACTCTTCCAGGGCATCTTGCACCTGGGCAATCGCTGCCAGGTCTTGCAGGACTTCCTTGCCTTCAGTGCTCAAGGCGTTGTCACGATAGTTCAGGCCAAAACCGGAGAGGAAACCCTGACACCACTGGCCCAGTGCAATTGCACGGTCGGTCAATGGCGCGTCATCAGTTGGCAACAGCAGGACGACGGTCATGTCGTCACCGGTCAGTTCGCCTTTAACCATCTCTTGCAAACCGATCAGGGCATTGCGTACGTTGTCTTGAATTTCGCCTTCGAGCAGATCAACTGCGTCAGCCAGCCAGCTGTCGTGGTCGAACCCGGCGCCAGCAGCGCTGCGCCCCAGCAACAGGCCGTGCAGTTCTGCAGGCGAAACATTATGGCCGCTGGCGGTCAGCAGGGTGGCAAAGGCTTGATACGGGGAATTCTGAATAGGCATGGTCAGCTAGGCGCCAAGCGGCGCTATGTCTAGAATGGAGGGCTTGTATCCTAGCATCGGCAGACGTGCCAGACCATCGAGGCGTCAGTCACCACCCATCAGAAAACCCACAGTAGGACACAATGGAAGACACCGACCTGCATGCACTGATGGCCAGACTCGAGTTGCTTATTAGCCGGGTCGAGCAACTAAACCGCCAAAACGGACTCTTAATTGCTCAGGAAAAGACTTGGCGCGAGGAACGCGCGCACCTCATTGAAAAAAACGAAATCGCCCGACACAAGGTGGAATCGATGATTTCGCGTCTCAAAGCCCTGGAGCAAGACTCATGAGTTCAAGCAGTAGCGTCACCGTGCATATCCTCGATAAAGAATATTCGATCATGTGCCCCCAGGAAGAACGGAGCAATCTGGTGAGCGCAGCCCGCTACCTGGACGGCAAAATGCGTGAAATCCGCAGCAGCGGCAAAGTCATCGGTGCCGACCGTATCGCCGTGATGGCTGCGTTGAATATCACCCACGATCTGCTGCACAAGCAGGAAGTCGCCGAAGTTCAGACCAGCAGCTCCACCCGCGAACAGGTGCGCGACCTGCTGGACCGCGTTGATCTGGTGCTGGCCACTGATCCGAACGAACGTCAAAGCTGATTCAAAACGTTACTTTGGGGTATACTCGCGCCACTCCCTGGAGTATTCGCCAGTTAG